>Ga0209578_10000753_pt1 | contig 35905 bp, 28 predicted proteins | sample tdAd472_FD_187127 | JGI IMG/M metagenome (GOLD analysis project Ga0209578, IMG submission 187127) | Marine sediment microbial communities from the Atlantic coast under amendment with organic carbon and nitrate - tdAd47.2 (SPAdes)... | ecosystem: Environmental > Aquatic > Marine > Coastal >...
TGACCGGCGGACCAGGTGCGGACGAGCTGGACGGCGGGAGTGGAGGCGATTTCGTCCGCGAAGTTTCTGTGATCGACACCGGTATGCAGTACGAGCTGGAGGGTAACCAGCTCGTGCTGCGTCTGGCGGATGGAACTCTGGTGGAACGTGATACGCTGGTCAGTCTGGAACGTGGCCGCTTCACCGGGGGGCGGGGCGATGACCGGATCGATGTGACGGCCGCACGCGATGCAGGCCTGACCGAAGTCACGGTCAACGGAGCAATCGGCCGGGACACGCTCATTGGTTCGAGTCTGCCCGAGCAGTTGCTCGGTGGGGGCGGGAACGACCTGATTACCAGCGGCAATGGGTTCGACCGGCTGCTGGGAGGATCGGGAAAGGACCGCCTGATTGCTGGAGATGGCAACAATCGGCTCGCCGGCGGAAACGGGGACGACACGCTGACGGGCTCACTGGGGAACGACACGATCGACGGCGGCAGCGGCATCGACTGGTTGCTGGAGACCGCCGACGTGAACTTCGTACTGACGCCCACCAGTCTGACCGGTCTGGGGACAGACCGCCTGAAACGCGTTGAGAATGCGAGCCTGACGGGAGGCGACAGCGGCAACCTGTTTAACGCTGCCGCGTTCAATACCGGCCGCGTGGTGGTCTTTGGTCTGGGGGGAGACGATTCGATTCTGGGCTCCACCGGCGACGATCGTCTGGAAGGCGGTCCTGGTTTCGACACGATCTTCGGCCTGGCTGGCAACGACTCGCTGAATGGTGGCGAGAGTGCTGACCTGCTGATCGGCGGAGAGGGCAATGACGCCCTGTCCGGTGCTCAGGATTCCGTTGCCGGAGATGCAGACACCGACACTCTCGTCGGCGGCACCGGAGATGGCGGCGTCCAGACGGGCGACACATTCGACGACTTCACCGAACGCATCGACGACTTCTTCCTCACCAACCCGCTCCCCACATGGGCCGACAGCATTTGACAGTGCAGTTCGTTTCGGACCCTCTAACCTTTGGATGATGACCGTGGGGCCGCTGAACCATAGGTCGCCGGTATCTTCACACTTGAGGAACACGTCGAACCGACGCTGCCGGTCCAGTTCTTCCTCTGCTTTGCTTCGAGTACCCAACGTATCCGCCGAACGCGTCCCGGAGTCGTTCTCAACCTGAGAGTTCCTGCGGTACGAACTGACTCTCTCGGAACTGTGGCGGGGATCGCGGTCGGCCTCACGAACGAATGGCCCGGAACTGCACCCGGTCGGATACACCGCCGCAGGTTCAGGAGTCCGCACAACTCGCTGCGGACCCATCGGCCAATTCCGTTGTTGTGCAGTTCTGCTGCCGTGCCAGAACGATGTGATGCAGTCTGTCAGTTCGTGAGGCGTTCTCTGCGCGATGGTGGAATGCAGCGATCTCTTTTCCGCAGCGGTCGTGCCTGATGGCTAAAAAAGACGAGAGCCCGCCCGCCGCGACGTTGCAGGCCGCGACGGGCGGGTGGTCGTGGACCACTTCGGGCTGGTGTCTGAATCGTCTCAACGTCGCCGTGTCTGTTGCTTCAGGCGAATTTCGCCGCTGAGGACTGATGTGGCGGTCAGGACGGCGGCGGTGAGGAGGAAGGCGTTCCAGGAGTTTGCCGTCACGCCGACGAGGGCGGCGATGATCAGGGAACCGTTGATGCAGGCAGCGTTCAGCTTGTGCCGGGCAGTGGACAAGTAAGGGGCTCCTTGCTGGGTGATGGGTGTCAGTTGCCGGTCCAGGCGTGGCACTCGGATCGGAACGGGCAGGACGGGCAGTTCATGGGGCTCGGGGCCGGGTAGAAGTGGCTGGCGGCGATGGCTCGCCAGGTGTGTTCGACGGCTGTGATGGTGCGCTGAGCACGGCGGTGGTTGGCCGCGACTTCGAAGGCTTCGACGGTGGGAGTCTTCGCCTTGGTGAGCACGAGGAACCGCAGGCGGACGTCCCTGTCCGGGAGCAGGCGGCGGGCGAGTTCGCTGTAGAGCAGCAACTGATCGGCGGAGTGGTCGGCCTGCTTCTGGGACCAGCGACTGCGGGCGGTTTTGAAGTCGGTGATGACCAGCGCGTCGCTTGTCGTGGTGAGCAGATCGATCCGGGCCAGCAGGTCAGGAACGCCGGGGATCAGTTCGCCCCGCAGTTCCTCTTCGATGCCGATGACGGTGTCGTCGTTCAAGTCGCTCAGGCTGGAACGGAACGCCGTCAGCATCCGGTCGGCGAGGGCACTGAGTGAGTTGTGATCCTCGCCCCTGCCGAACCGGATGTCGTCGTAATCCGCCGAACGCTCCTGCCAGGCCGCCTGAAACACGTCGAGCAGCAGGTCGTGAGAGGGCGGCTCGTTCCCACACAGCAGCTCGGTGAAGTGGAACTCCAGGGCTGAGTGGATCGCGCCGCCGAACACGAGACTGGATGACACGACCGTTTCGGTCAGGCCATCGACGTACCTGAAGCGGTAACGCAGCGGGCACTGCTGGTACGTCGTGATGGCCGAGTACGAGATGTAGTCGCGCTCCGGACCGACCGTGCTGACTGTCGAACGTGGTTGAACGGCGCTCGCGATCATCGCGGGGCTCCGCTCTGTGCCGCCTTGAGTTCGTCGATCAGCGTGCTGGCGTCGGTGATCGACAGGTCATCGGGACGCTGCACATGGAAGCGGTCCTGCACCAGCCGCGCGACATCAATGCGGTTGCGGCTGGCGATGGCGTGGATCGCTTTGACCTGCGAGGTCGTGGCGTTTCGTGGGCCGTGGCCGTTCGACTGGCTGCGGCCATTGGTCGAGCCGTTGTGATGACCGTTGCCGTTCATGCGGTAACGATCGAGGCCGTGGTCCTGACCGTGGCCGTTCGTCGGGGAGTGATGCGGGCCGTTCAGTTCGGCATCCACGGATTCCTTCGCAAGCTGATACAGCTGCCGGATGCGGTCACGGAGACGTTCCGGCTGCTCGACCAGCGACGCGTCGAGTTCGAGTTCCAGGTTGACGGACGCACCTCGCGATCCGTAATTGGGCTCGCCGACTTTCCGGCTGAGCCCCACGTTCAGTTTCATCGGCATGGGAGACTCCGGAGTTGATGGTTGAGGGTTGATAGCACTTGGTCATTGGTGACGGGTCATTGTTCATTAGCGCTTCAGCGTGTGACGCGGCGCGGCTCCTCAGACGTCGAGGGCTTCAAGCTGCTGCAGTGACTTCAGCGCCGACTGCACGGTCTTCGAAGTCCGCTTCTGCTGCTTCAGCGCGGCGATCAGTTGCTTCGCATCAGCGAGGGCCGTCTGCAGGCTGTCCCGCAGTGACTCGGCCCGGTCGATGAGCGACGTCGAGCTGTCGGCGTCACTGGTCTGTTTTGCGGGAGCGGTACTGCGGCGGGGATTCGTACGTGACATGGCTGCTGAGTGACTCCTGGTTGACTGAGTGGTGGGTGAAGATTGAGGTGACGAAACGGACGCAGCTCGGGGACTGCCTGGTACTGCAGAGGAAGCGTCGCCCGACTGGATGCGCGTCGTCTGCGCACGGGGCGCGACGACTCCATCTGGCGAGAGCAGCATCCACACATAGCGCCGCTGATCGCTCACACAGACCGCGGGCGCGTGCGGTCCGAAGAGGTGCAGCCGCTCGAACCCGAGCTGCAGAGCCCGACTGAGCAGCCGGCGGTCAGAGCAGAACCGGACGGGTTCGCCGGTGCGTTCCGACTGCGTCAGCACGAGTTCGGTCGGAATGTCCGAGTCTTCGCGGCAGGACCGCACGGCGATGCTGCCATTGAGATCGACGGTCACCGGCTGGTGCCGGTCGTCGCTGCCCGGAAGCTGCGGCACGCTGCGCTGCAGAAACCGGCTGTCATCGGTCGGGATGCGCACGCTGGCAGTCGCGCTTGTGATGTCGGGAACGATCGAGTCGACATCGGGAAAGCGCAACTCAGATTCGATCGCCAGCCAGGCCGTCCATGACCCGGCCCGCAGCACCACGACATCGCCGGCCCGACCAATGCCGACTGGTTCATCCCGCGGCAGCTCGCGATGCGTCAGCAGCGCACCGCCACGGATCAGCACGTCGTCGTCCCACGGAAAGTGGAAGTCGGACTGCATCAGCAGCTGATGGCCGTCCGTCGCCGCGATTTCGCCCCGCGCTCCGCGGAGCTGGATGCAGCTGAGCGCGTACCGCGTTGAACTGTCGTCACAGGTCTGTGCCGCTTCCGCCAGCGCGGCGAGCAGCGGCGGCGGATTCTCCGTGAACTCGACGTCCGGCAGCGTGAGTTGCTCTGGCGGATCATCGACGTGGAACGTCCGCGTCTGCGGCACCGAGTCGACGACCCACTGCACCTCGACCGAATCCGCCTGCGGATCGAGCAGCACGGCGTCATTGCGACTGGCTGCCGTTTCCCGCAGGAACTCGAACGGCAGCCAGAATTCGTGATCGGGATACGAGCCGGCGAGCCGCCAGCGGATGCCCCGACCGAACATCGCCGCGGAAATGACGAGGCCATCGCTGCCCGTCTGCACGAGCAGCGGCGGCCCCTGAGCCTGTGGGGCGAGACCGAGCGCCGCGCGGAACACGCTGCGCACGGTCTTCACCTGTCGGCGGGTAATGGGAATCAACGTTCTGTTCTCCGAGGTTGAGTGAAAGAAACACGGAAACTCCGGACGTCGCATCGGAATCAGCGCGGGATGCGGGCCACGCTGCGCGCGGGCAGTACCGAGACATTGCGGCTCTGTTCGAGCCAGTCCCAGTCGATGGGCTCCATGCCGCAGTCGTACGGGTCGTCGGGCAGCGGGCTGAAGCCGCGGGATGAGATTTCGCTGACGGATTCGCCGGTCGCGCAGGCGACGGCACGGTTCAGTTCGTTCTGAGTCATCACTTCCTCCAGTGGGATACGGCAAAAGAAAGCGACCGCCCCGCGCGTGGGAGCGGTCGCGGTAAAACACAACCGCCCCTCGATGGGGCACAGCAGGTAGCGGACGTCGTGAGACTTCCAGCCAGGGCAAACGGAATTCTCACGAATCCAGCGACGGAGTGGCGGACACTGCGGTCAGGCGGTTCGCGTTCAGCCAGTCGGCTTCCGCCTGGAGTGCGGCGCTGCGCCGCAGAAACGGTCCAAGCGTCGGCCCGTCGATGATCGAAGCGAACCACTGGCCGGAGTCGTCCGGCTCGACATGGGACGCTCGCGAGATAGTGACCGCCCCAAGGTGTCCGAGGTCGATGGTTTCGCTGTAGAGGCACCGTGCGGAACCGTCCGTTCCAATGACGATCTGCATGGCGGGCTCCTCAGCGCGGCTTGCGGATGATGTTGCGGCGAGGCCGGTCGACCAGCAGGCCGTCGAGCACGGACTGCACTCCGGAGAGCTGAGTCGCCACCTGTCGCCGCAGTCCGGAGTTGTCCCGCAGGGTCTGCGGTCGCACGCCACCGACGATCTGCTGAGCCTGATCAACGAGTCGATCCAGCTCGGCATTCGTGCCGACGTTGAGCGTCCGGAACCGCTCGAAGAACTGCGTCAGATTCTCGACCGCCGAGTTACGGAAGACCTTCTGACGCCCGTCACTCCCACCGCCGAGCCGCTCGCACAGATGCGCCACCAGCTGCGCGAACTCATCCATGAACGCGCCTTCGGCGAGCCGCACCGCTTCATCGAACCGGCTGCGGACCCGCTCGCACTCCTGCTCATAGAGAGCCGGGTTGAGCCGTCGCAAATACTCCGGCGGCTCAACGGACGGGAACTCCCAGTCGACCGCGAACAGTCCCTGCAGCGACACGGGATAGTCCGCTGCCGAGTACAGACTGCCGAGCCGTCGCCGGGCCGCGTTCCGCAGCTCGTCATAGTGCTCGCCGAGTTCGACGACGGCGTCTTCCAGCTCCGCCTTGAAGCCGTTCATGCGGCGAGCGAATTCGTCAATCGCGTCCTGCCGAATGAGCCGGACGCCGGGTTCCGGATACGGCAGGCTCAGCGCCTTCCAGTAGTTGACCGCGCGCGTCCGCACCGACGTCACGGCCTTGAACTTCGGATGCTGTGTGTCGATCAGCTTCTTGCCAGCCGACAGGAAGTCGCCTTCGGCCCCGAACGAGTCGGCAGCCTGCTCCTTCTGTTCGCGCGACAGACTCTTCCTGGTGCCGAACCAGGTGAAGCCGAGCCGCGCCGCCGTCATCGTGGTGCGCATCCGCTGCGCAGCGTCCCTCCGGGAGTCCGTTTCCAGAGCATCAGAATGTGCCGGAACGTCAAGCAGTGAATTCATAAAGCGTGTCTCCAGCGTCCCGCCTCACGAGCGGGACTCGTTGAGGTGAGAAGTGGAAACTCACAGCCATGTCAGCCGTGAGCGACGGGCCGCATCACAGCGACCATTCGTGTTCGGCGAACTCGGAGAACTCGATCCGCCAGTTGTGCTTCCGCACCAGCCGGCGATCGCGGACCTGCAGAATCAGTTCGCCGAACGAGCCGGCTTCGTACGCCCAGCCGAGTGGCAGAACGAGTTCCGCCGCGACACTCAGCCGGTTGGTCAGCTCCCGTTTGAGATCGACAGCGTCTTCGCCGGCAAAGGCGGTGACGCTCTCCATGCAGCCCGAGTCGCCGCAGCCGTCGTACGTGATCACGACGCGGTCGATCCCCGCCTCGGCCAGAGCCGGGCACGCGGCGGACAGCGTCTGCAGGGCCGCCTGCCGTTCGTGTTCCCGCCGCTGTTCGAATTCCGACAGCAGACCGCTCATGTCGGCCTCTGTCGAGGAAGCATTGGTCATCGCATCTCCTGTTCGGGGAACGAGGGCCTTCCTGTTATCGCTCACAGGTAGGAGAGTCAGTTGAGTGAATCACAGCGCGTGACCGACCGCCGCCGCGACGAGCGTGTCGCGGGGCCGCAGCGATAGAGGCCGCTCTGCTGCGCCGAGAGGCAGCGACCGTCGGACCACGCTCTTAATCGGTCGACGGATTCGGCAGCTGTCACCGCCACCGGAACCACGTTGCGGGCCGCTTCCGTGAGGGGAATGTCCAGCAGCGCTGCCAGCCGACAGCACGACCGGATTTCCGCACCCGTCCACTGGTTGTCGTCAGGCCGCGGCTGGTCGGCATCCAGCTCGAATTGTCGGATGTAGAGATGCCAGATCGCCGACTTCTCGGAGTCCGCCGGCAGGTCGAGAAAGAACACACCGTCGAAGCGTTCGGCCCGTGAGAACTCCGGCGGCAGCTTCGCGATGTCGTTGCTGGTCGCGATGAAGTAGACGTCAGATGTGTGATCGTTGAGCCACGTCAGCAGCGACGAGAACAATCGGGCCGACACTCCGGAGTCCGACTGTCCGGAACCCGCCACACCGCTGAGCGCCTTCTCGATCTCATCCACAAACAGGAGGCATGGTGCCATCGCATCAGCGATCCGCAGCGCCTGTCGGATGTTGGATTCCGTCTGCCCCACCAGCGAACCCATCAGCGCGCCCACGTCGAGAATCAACGTGGGTCGCCCAGTCTCCCGTCCCAGCGCCTGGGCAAACGCCGACTTCCCGGTCCCCGGCACGCCCAGCAGCAGCACGCCGCGTGGTCGTTTCAGTGGACTGCCGCGCCCCGGTTGCAGGAGTGACCGCTTGCAGAAGGCTTTGAGGGCCTCGAGTCCGCCGAGTGCCTTGAAATCATCCTGACCGCGATGCAGTTCGAGCAGTCCGGACTTCTTCAGCATCCCCGACTTCAGTTCCCACATCGCCTCACTGGTGATTCGACCGTGACGCACGAGTGACAGGCTGAAGGCGTTCTCCGCCTCGTACCGGGTCAACCCGCAGGCCGCATCCAGCACGGTGTCGAGTTCGGCACCGCTCGGCAGTTCGCCCTCTTCTGCCGCGATGCCGCTGGCGATCTCCTGCAACTGGTCGCGGTCGGGCAACAGATGCTCGATCACGACGAACAGCTTTTCGAGTTCGATCGGAATGCTGACGACCGGCGCCAGCACCACGATAAACGCTCGCGTCTGCTTGCCGGCCACAAGCTGTTCGGCCAGTGCCTGCACGATCTCAGCGCTGTTCAGGAAGCGATGAAAGTTCGACAGCACCAGCAGCGTTGCCTTGTCACCCGTCGCCGATCGCAGCATCCGAATCGCCGCCAGCGGGTCTGACGCTGACTGGTCACCAGCATCATCCGACTGATGAGTCGCCAGCCCGGTGTCAATATTCCAGGTCGCGAGCCGCCAGTCTTCCTCAGCACAAAGCTGAGCGATGTCCCGCAGTGCGTCTTCATGTTCGTGAGATTCAATCCACAGCCCCGTGAAGCACGCGCGAACGTACTCCGCAAGGCGCTCCCTGAGCGTCATAGAGTTCTCCCGTGGTTGGAGTTAACTGATGGATAAGCAGTGGCGTCGCTCCAGCCGATTCCGGTCGAGCCACGCCGCCGCGGATCAGCAGTCCGCGGCAGTGCGATCGGCAGCAGCGAATGGCTCGACGCTCACAACACGGCGTCGGCCTGCCGATTCATCGCAGTCGTCGTCTCCGTCGTCGTTCCGCAGTGCGGCGCGACGGGCTGCGTGTTTGTCGTCAGCGACGACATGCACGATCCTGGGAGCCCCGTACGGTCCGAGTGAGCTGCACGCGGTACTCCGGCATGACCAGATCACCGCTGCTGCGTGATCTGCTGAGTCGCCGCCACGCTCTGATGAAACTCAGACGTCAGCGTTTCCGACGCCCGAGTCCCCAGCGCCTGCTCAATGAACTCGCTGGCCACCCGGCAGTCAGAACCGGCAAACCCCTTCGTCTCCAGCGACGTCGAGCCATCCGGCTTCACCACAATCTCGATGGTCCTGGTCATGCAGCACCTCCGACCTGCACGGTCAGCTTGATAGACCCGTCCGCCAGCGACTGCTCAGTAACCGAGTGCCCCTTCCGCCGAGCCTCGATCTTCGTCGTCTCGACCGCGTAAGCCTGCAGGAACTCATCCAGCCGAGCCTGTTCGCCCCAGCGTCCATTGAAGTTGTCGTACTTCGCTTCCCCGGTCCTGGTCTGAAACACGACGGGATACCGCCAGTCCCGCAACCGCACGGCGAGCCCTTCCACCTCGCCACTGAACAGCTTCGCCTTCCCGTCAACCGGCGGCTCCAGCCGCAACCGATCACAGGCAGCCCGGACACCATTGGCATCCCGCACCTCAGTTCTGATCTCAACAATGTGTGACAATCTCAGCCCTCCCCGAAATCACGAGCCGTTGATCAGTAGAAACCGTGAGACACCGTGAAAACGGAGTCTCCGAGGGCTACGCAGCCGCTCTACTTGATCATGCCGCGTTTTCGGCTGTTTTTTAGCTCGGCAGGCATCAACAGCGAGCGTCTACAGCGACGCGAGCAACCAGACACTGTCACGGAGACAATTCCCCGTCGCTGACCAACAGCCGTGACTCTCTCGGTGTCCTGACATCAACAGCGAGAACACGCCCGGACAAATTGTCCGACGTGAGCGATCACACGACCGGATTTGTCCGGCGTCCGGCTGCGCTGCCTCGTCATCCGGGACGCAGTCCGTTCCTGTAGCAGTCAGCATCCAGTTTGGAGCCGCGCCAAAGAGAGCCGTCGGTCGGTCGTTTGACGGAGTTCAACGGCAAGGATCAGAGTCAGGAATCCCACACTTGCCGTCTGTTGTTGCCGGTTCCGGATCAACTATCCACGGGAAGCAGTTCGGCCACGGATGCAGAGATTCGCAATCGGCGCGGACGAATCTTTCCACGCAACGACGGAATCAAATGATGACAGAGACGAAATTCGACTGGCACCAGGCCATCGCCGGCTCATTGCTGGGCACGGTCAATCGGATCGAGCCATCGTCGAGTGTCTGCTCAATGACCGAATGCCCCTTCAAATGTGCTTCCCGCCGAGCCTTCTCGACGGCATACGCCTGAAGGAACTCATCAAGCCGGCTCTGCGTTCCCCAGCGCCCGCCATAGTTGTCCGTTGGCGAGCGTGCCTGTGTTGACGTCAGCCACGACGGGATAACGCCACTCGTTCAATCGCACCGCCCAGCCGTTCGCGGAGTTAGTGAACAGCTTCGTGGCACCAAAGACCGGCTCCGGCAACTTGAGTCGATCACACGCCGACCGAATGGCGGCGGGGTCACGGACTTCAGTCTGAATCGAAACAATGTGCGACACGCTTCGTCCCTCCGAGTTTCAGAAATCGAACGCAGGACCGACCACCGGCCCTGAAACAGAAAAGCCCCGCGCAAGCCGGTCATTTCCAGCTCACACAGGGCTCCAATCAACTGAGAACCGAGTTCCCAGAGCTATGCCACATGCTTCAAATCACTCGCCTCGTTTTGGCCTCCAATTCAGTTGGTTTGGCGCAAAATCGTTCCAGACGACGTGATTGCAGGCGTCCACGCTGCTGGAGATTCTGGCGTCAGATGTTTACGCTCATGATTCGATAGGACGGGCTGGACTTCCCCGTGTTTCGACGTTCGCGTCGACATGGTTGCGATCGGAGTCAGCCGCATATTTCCGCAAGATTCTGGTCCGCTTAGAACCACAGGATGGAGTCCCGTTCGCCGATGCCAGCACAGGAAGCACTCCCGTCTTTCGTTCTTGATGAGGTCAGTGCTCCTGATCTTGATCGTCTCCTGACTGCGCAATTCGCCATTGCCTGGGCCGGTGAAGGCGGGGACGAGCCGAGACTCGGATGGTGGCGAACGGAGTTGTGCGTTCAAGATGCAGGCGAGGACCTGTTTGAACGGCTTTTGCCGGGCACCCACGCATGGGCAAGCCTGCAGGCGGCGCGCGAAGCGGCACGGCGAGCGGATACGGAATGTCGCGGCGACAATCACGATCCAGACAGCCTGCTTTCGCTTTACCGTCTGGGGTTCGTGCTGGATGAGCGAGTCGAAGAGCGGCTTGCCGATCTGAAACGGACAGGTCGCACTCCGCAGGAAGCCCTGCCGGCATTGCAGGCGGTCATTGGCTCAGACTGGTCGCGGGACTCCTTTGACACCTGGGTGAAGTCACACGGATCGCCGAGTGTTGTCACAGACCCGGTCGGCGTCCGCTTGCGAGGAAAGCCACCGGCAGCTCTGCGGCAACTTGTGGACAATCTGGTGGCTGCTCATCGCCCGTCCCCGTCGACCTATCCGCTGCCGCATTACCGGAGAGAGTTATGAGCGGCAGACCGGTCGAGCAGACCACAGTTCATACCCGCCTGCTGAAGTGTCCGCTGGAGATTGAGCATTCGCGCGCGTGGTGGCAGAACTCACGGACAGCCGATGACGCCAGTGAGGCTGCCGGCATTGATGCTGTGCATCGGGCATTTGAGGAACGCTGGTTCGGCGCGCGCAGCCTTCCCCGCGTTGAAGTCCTCGTGGCGAACTTTCGAGTTCGGTTCGACGCCATCCCGGACGCCCTGACGGTCCTCTCACGCTGGCGGAACACCAGCGTTTCCACTCGGGCCTTGATCTGTCACTGGCACCTGCAGTTTGCCGATCCGCTTTACCGCGACTTCACGGGCGGGTTTCTCGTTGATCGTCGGCACGACGGTATTGCGACACTGCGGCGCGACACGGTGACCAACTGGATCACGCAGCAAACCGCAGAACGGTGGACGATGGCGACGAGAAGCAAATTCGCGAGTCGTCTGCTGGCCTGCGCCACGGAATCCGGGCTGCTCAAAGGCAACCGCGATCCTCGCAGTCTTCAGCTCCCGAACGTCCCTGACGACGCATTGAGTTACGTCATCCATCTCCTGCGGGAGTTCGAGTTCGAGGGTACGCTGCTCGATAACCCGTACCTGCGTTCTGTGGGACTGACCGGCTGGGAACTGGAAAGCCGCCTGCGGAATCTGCCGTCGATTCAGTTTCAGCGCCAGGGGGATGTGCTCGACGTCCGCTGGCAGTTCAAATCGCTGGCGGACTGGGGAGCTGCGATGACCGGCTCGAACACGGCCTCTGCCAGTGCGGAGGTCGCATGAGCCGGAATCTGTTTTCCAGTCAGTCGGCCCAGCTTCAGGAAGCGTTTGAAGCTCTGCGCCGCGACCTGATTCACGACGACGGTCCTCAGATCAGCACGATGCGGAATTACCGCTTCGCGATTCTGCAGTACCAGCCCGAAGACGAGTTCAAGGTTCGGATTGAAGTCCAGCGACTGGTGCAGGATCTGAAGAATGCCAGTTGGCACATTCTGACGATCAGCCTGCAGAAACTGCTGCTCGATCGCGTCCGCGCTGAGGGCGAAGAATGGGTCGAGCGTGTCATCACGATGGAAAAACGGATGCACGGTGTCAGCCCGGATCGCGGGCTGAGCTATCTGCGGGATCGCGTGGCACCGTTGATTGAAGGTCCGGACGGCATCGCCGCGGACTGCAGCCGCATCATCTGTGAGCACGCGGAGCAGCACCCGGATGAGCTGGATCGGACCGTCGCCGTGATTGGTCGTGCCGGTTCGCTGTATCCATTCTTCCGCTCCTCGTCGCTGCTGAAGCATCTGGACGGTCGAACGATGAACGTGCCGGTCGTGCTGCTGTACCCCGGCGAGCGACGTGGTGACAAAGGCCTGTCATTCATGGGAGTCCTGAGTCCCGACAGCGACTACCGCCCGCGCATCTATCCCTGACACATGACGCTGAGAGTTCCGCAGCTAAGAGTTCCGATCCATGAGTGAGCCGCAACTGATCCGCGACCTGTTCCAGTCGAATGTCACGCGCGACATTCCACCGGTCGTCTACTTCCACGAGCAGAGCCCGGAGAAACTGGCCAGCGAAGTGGATGAGTACATCGTCACGGGTGGATTCCCGGAGTCGCATCCTGGCCACAAGCGCGTCCCGGACGGCATTCACGAGCAGTACGTCCGGCTGCTTACCGGCATCGCCAGCGAACTCGACAAGGCGGGCGGCCCTGACCTGCCCAATGCCTGGATCTCCGGCTTTTACGGGTCCGGTAAATCGAGCTTTGCCAAGCTGCTCGGCCTGTCGCTCGACGGCGTCGCGTTGCCTTCTGGCGGTTCGCTGGCAGATGCGTGGCTGAAGCGGGACACGTCGCCACTTGCTCAGGAACTGCGTGAAGCCTGGAACAGCCTGCGGACGAAGATTCACGATCCGTTCTCCGTCGTCTTTGATGTCGGCGGTTTTGCCCGCGACAACGAGCAGATTCACTCAGCAGTCGTGCGACAGGTGCAACTGAAGCTCGGCTACTGCAGCAAGGACCCGATCGTCGCCGAGCACGAACTGAAACTGGAACGCGATGGCGAGTGGGACCGGTTTGTGTCGACCGCTCAGAACACGCTGAAACGACCGTGGGCTGAGGTCAAAGATCACTCGCTGGCGGGCGAGGATTTTTCGCTCGTCCTGTCCGTGATGTTTCCCGACCACTACACGGACCCGATGGCGTGGTACACGAGTCGCGCCGGCACGCATCAGGTGTCGGGCTCCTCACAGGACGCCGTTCACGCGATTCGCGATATGATCGCTCACCGACGCAAAGGGGCGACACTGTTTGTTGTGGTCGACGAAGTCTCGCAGTACGTCGTCTCGAACAAAGACCGCGTCGACAAGTTACGGGCGTTCGCCAGCGAGCTGGGTTCCGTGCTGAAAGGAGCCGGCTGGCTGCTGGCGCTGGGACAGCAGAAGATCGACGAGGAGATGGACGACTCGTTCCTCACCTGGGCGAAGGACCGGTTCCCGCCGAAGCTGCGCGTCCATCTGGCTCCAACCAACATCCGCGACGTCGTCCATAAGCGTCTGCTGCAGAAGACGAACGATGGCGAGGCGCTGCTCAGACAACGGTTCGAGAAACATCGCCCGGACCTCAAGCTGTACGCGTACGGGTGCGAGGATGTCTCGGCGGATGAGTTCGTCGAGGTCTACCCCATGCTGCCCGGCCAGATCGACCTGCTGCTGCAGATCACGACGGCACTCCGCACGCGCTCGACGCGAGCCCAGGGCGACGATCAGGCGATCCGTGGGCTGCTGCAGTTGCTGGGCGAACTGTTCCGCAGTCAGAAGCTGGCGGACGATCCGGTGGGGCATCTCGTCACGCTGGATCGCATTTACGAAGTCCAGCACACGGCTCTGGATTCCGACGTGCAGCAGAGCATGGCTCGCATCGCGAATGAGTGCGCGAACGACGCCTCTGACCTCCGCATTCGAGCCGCCAAAGCCGTCGCCCTGCTGGAACTGATTCAAGACACGCAGGCGACGGACGCCAAACTCGTCGCGCAGTGCCTGTATGACAGAATCGACCGCGGCAATCAGACGGCGGCCGTTACGGAGGCTCTGGAATCGCTGCGGCGCGACAACCTGCTGGCCTTCTCTGAAAAAGAGGGCTACCGGATTCAGTCCACCGCTGGTGAAGAGTGGGAACGGGAACGGCGGGACGTCGGGATTGGCCGCGAGTCAATCAGTGGCGTGATTCAGGACACGCTCAAGCTGCTGATGGGCGATCCGGAACGCCCAAAGTATCAGGGTCGGCACTTCCCGTGGTCGGCGAAATTCTCGGATGGACGCCGGGCCAGCGACGAAGTCATCGCCGACCCGCGCGACGCAGCCGCCGTGCAGATCGACTTCCGCTTCGCGCCCGTGTCCGAACAGGCCGAGGGCAACTGGATTCGCCAGTCCGACGTCGCGTTGAGAGAACGTGTGCTGTGGGTCTGTGGCGACACTGAGCAGATGGAGCAGATCGCCCGGCAACTGCTGCAGTCAATCCGGATGATCGAGAAGTACGACCCGCGGCGCGAGTCACTCAGTCCCGCCCGCAAGCTGCTGCTGCAGCAGGAGAAGAACCGCGAGGAAGAACTGCGTGGCCAGATTCGTGAAATCGTGTCGGCGGCGTGGCAGTCCGGGCGGATGTACTTCCGCAGCAAGCCGTACTCAGCCCGAGACTTCGGGACGTCGTTCCTCAACGTATTGCAGGCCGTAGCCACGCGTGTCCTGCCCGATCTGTTTCCCAGCTTCGAGCCGACCGCCCTGCAGCCGTCGGAAGTCCTGCAGCTCATCGAGCAGGAACTGTCGGCTCCGTCGCCGAAGTTCATCGACCCGCTGGGCATCCTGGAACTGGACAGTGGCCGTTTCGTGCCGTCGTGCCACGGCGTCGTGCCGCAGCGTGTCTTCGAGAGCATCAAAAGTGATGGCGGCATCAGTGGGACCGGCCTGCTCAAACTGTTCGAGGGACCGCCCTATGGATACGCGCCGGAGCTGGTGCGGGCCTGCGTCGCCGGACTGCTGCGTGGCGGTCAGATTCGTCTGCAGCCGGAAGCCGGGCCGGAGATCACTGCGCACCGCGATGCCGGCGTCCGGGAAGTGTTTGAAAAGGACCGGGCCTTTCGCCGGACGAACATCTGGCCGGCGGCTTCCGATGACGTCGATCGCAAGTCGATCAACCGCATCTGCCGCTTCTTCTCCGAGACGCTGCACCACGAAATGGACCGCGAGCCGGTGGCGATTGCCGATGCCGTGGCCACGTACTTCGTGCCGCAGGCCGAGCGGTTGCGTCACGTCCTGACCCGGCTGAATCGCCTGCCGGGCCGTCCGGAGCCACCGCCGGAACTCGACCGGCTGACCATCGCTCTCGAAGACTGCGTCAAGTCCTGTCGCCAGACGAAAGACGCCGTCCAGAAAGTCAAAAAGCATCTCGACGCCCTCAGCGACGGCCTGAAGATGCTGAACCTGTTCGATGCCGAGCTGACCGACGAAGCCATCCGTGCTGTCCGCGACGCGGCCGACGTGCAGTCGCATCAGATCGCGCAGCTCTGTCAGACCGGCGTGCTGGCCGAGGATGACCCGACGGTTGAGATTATCCGCAGCCATCTGGCCAGCGACCGACCGTGGCAGGACATCAATGGCCTGCAGGCAGACCTCGACAAAGTCAAAGAGGCCTACATCGGCGAACGGGAGCGGCTGCTGACCTGGCAGGAATCGCTCGCCGACGAAGCCCGCTCCCGGCTGCGGAGCCGCGACCGGTTCAGCACGCTGACGGCGGAACAGAGCCACAGCGTCCTGCGCCCCATCAGCCAGGCCGTGACCAGCACGTCCGCCGACGCCGTGGCGCCGACACTGTCCGCGTTGAAGGACGCATTCGAGATCCAACTGCAGCGGGCCGAAGACGAGGCCAACGAAGCACTGGACGAAATCCGCAGCGAGGTCGAGACCGTCCCGCTCCGCAAGGTGTCATTGAACATCCACAACCGCGAAGTGCAGACCGAAGCTGAGGTGGACGCTCTGGTCGCCGAAATCCGCGCGCGGCTGATGGAGTACGTCACCGCCGGCGAACGCGTCCGGCTGCAGTAAAGATTGCCATGAGGAGCCATCCAACGATCAATGAAATGTTGAAAGACTGCGGGCCAACGGCCTGCCCGTTTGCATAGCCCGGCCCAACGGGCCGGGACTCTCCGGACCACATCACAACAATTCGAGGGCCAACGGCCCGGCCATTTGCCAGCCGGTCTGCAAATGGCAAACCACACATGGTGCGACAAACGCCCGGGCCGTTGGCCCTTAACATGAATTCTTCGGACTCGATCCCCGGCCCGTTGGGCCGGGCTATACAAATCGCTGGCCCTTCGGGCCGGGACTAACGGAGGATGCCACCGTGCCGCAATCACATGCTCAGGTCTGGCTTCACATCGTTTTTTCCACGAAGGACCGGCGACCATTCCTGCAGCGTGACGAGTTCCGCACACAGATGTTCAAGATGCTCGCTCATCACGTGAAAGAGTCCGGGTGCGTGAGTGCGTCGGTCGGCGGTCACATTGATCACGTGCATCTTCTCGTCGGGCTCTCCCGAACGCTCACCATTGCGAAGCTCATCGAAAACGTGAAGACGGAAACCTCGAAATGGGCGAAGAAGTCGGATGGCGGGACAGACCTGTTCCAGTGGCAGGCCGGATATGGAGCCTTTTCCGTCAGCCAGTCATTGACCGAAGCCGTCGATCAGTACATCCGCAATCAGGAAGAACACCACCGGAAGGCATCGTTCCAGGACGAGTATCGTCGCATTTGCGAGAAGCACGGAATCGAGATCGATGAGCGATATGTCTGGGATTGAGCCCGCCGATTTGCGAAAGACACGGAATGCAATTCGGGCCAACGGCCCACCCGTTTGCATAGCCCGGCCCAACCGGCCGGGAACATGAACGACACAGACACAGCACAATTCGAGGGCCAACGGCCCGGCCATTTGCGACGCACCGGATGACATCCCAACAAACGCCCGGGGCGTTGGCCCTCAACATGAATTCTTCGGACTCGATCCCCGGCCCGTTGGGCCGGGCTATACAAACCGCTGGCCCTTCGGGCCGGAATGCCGGACCGCAGTACCAAACCACCGACTGACTGACCACACGCGAACGGAATCTCTTTCATCATGCCGATGACACCTGAGGCAAAATCCAAGCTCCGCAAAACCATTCGCGGGACCGAGAACGGCAAAGACACCGGGCTGCGCGGGATGTTGCTGCTGGCTCTGCGCGAGGCGGCCGATCGCGAGTATCAGCTCGATATTCCCCGCATCCAGAACACGAACATCAACGAAGAACGCCGCTGTCGGCGGCAGCGGCTCGAAGCGTGGCTCGATCAGCAGGTGCGGGCTGAGTCCGGGAAGCAGAAACGCTCGAAGGAGCAGTTCCTCGAACAGGTCGTCCGGCAGGCGGCTTACACGCTGCTCAACCGGCTGGTGCTGCTGCGGATTCTGGAAGCCTCGGGGCTGCGCAGGCCGTTTGTCGTGACCGGCGGCTGGAACAGTCCCGGCTACCGGGAGTTTCGCGACTACGCCACCAGCCTGTGCCGGCATCCCGGCGACCCGACCGAAGGCTACGCGTTTCTGCTGCGGCTGATCTTCGAAGACCTCGCCATCGAGCTGCCCGGTCTGTACGGCTCGGCGGGGATCGCGGATTTGATTCCCGTGCCGGCCTCGGCGCTGCGCCGCATTGTCGAAGCCTTCGACGATCCGGAACTCGAATCCTGCTGGACCGACGACATGACGCTCGGCTGGGTCTACCAGTACTGGAACGATCCCGACCGCGAGGCGCTCGACGACAAGATCAACGACGGCGGCAAGATTGAGCCGCACGAGATCGCCAGCAAAACCCAGATGTTTACCGAGCGGTACATGGTCGACTGGCTGCTGCAGAACAGTCTCGGCCCGATGTGGCTGGCGATGTGCCGCAAGCACGGCTGGACGCCCGAAGTCGAGTCGCTCGGCGTGCTGGATGAACTCGAACGCCGCCGCGTCGAGTGGCGGGCGAAGCGCGACGCGGGCGAGGTCGAGCTGACCGAGCTGATGCCGCTGCATTCGGACATGGAGCGTCGCTGGGCGTACTACGTGCCGCAGCCGATCCCCGACGACGCCGTCGCGCACGCGCCGGACAGCGTCCGCGATCTGAAGATTCTCGATCCGGCTGTGGGCTCGGGGCATTTTCTGGTCGTGGCGTTTGATCTGCTGTTCGCGCTGTATGAGGAAGAGGATCGGCAATGGGAGAGGGTTGCGGGGCGAGCGGCGAGCGGTGCTCGGACGCTCCGGCCCGAAGGGCCAGGCGTTTGTCCAGCCCGGCCCAACGGGCCGGGAACGTCGGACACCGCATTGTCCGGGAGGGCCCACGGCCCGGACATTTGCCGTGCACGCGAAGACGTCCCCGCCCCACCGCGTGAGTCCCTCACACCGGCACAGATCACCGAGCACATCCTCGAACACAACCTGCACGGGATCGACCTCGACCCGCGGGCCGTGCAGATTGCGGCGGCGGCGTTGTGGTTGAAAGCGCAGAGTGTCGCCTTTCGCTCCGCGAAAGCAGCGGGCGTGCCGTTTGCCGAGCGGAAGCCGACGATCCGGCAGCTCAATCTGGTGGCGTCGAACCTGCGGCTGGCGCGGTTGCCGGATGACGACCCGGCGCTGGTCGAGCTGCGGCAGACGGTCGAGCGGGAGTCGGGCATCCCGGCGTCGCTGACGGACTCGATCGTCCAGGCGCTGGCCGGAGCCGATCATCTGGGCAGCCTGTTGAAAGTGGACACGGCCATTGACGCGGCGATCGACGAGTTCGAACGCAGCCTCGGCTGGGAAACGTGGGGCGACCGCGTCAAGCAGTTGGACCTGTTCCCCGACGGGCGGACCGAGCAGCGGGAGTTTCAGTTTTCGCGCGAGCGGGTCGAGCGGGGTCTGCTGCTGGCTCTGGAGGAGTTTCTGAGCCGCCACACGAGTGCCGGGGAACTGGGCCTGCGGTTGTCCGGCGAGCAGCTCGCGGCCGGCGTCCGGTTTGTGCGGATGGTGCGTGAGGGGACGTACGACCTGATCGTGGCCAACCCGCCGTATCAGGGCACGTCGAAGATGACGGCATCGAAGTACGTCGAGGACCACTACAAGCTGGGCAAGGCCGACCTGTTCGCCGCGTTCCTGCTGCGCGGTCTGGAGCTGGTCCGCCCCGGCGGCGTCTCCGCGATGCTCACGATGCGGAACTGGATGTTTATCAAACAGTACGCGGACCTGCGGCAGCATTTGCTGGGCGAGTACGACCTGCGGGCGCTCGGCGATTTTGATCGCGGTGCGTTTGAAGATGTGCCGGATGAGGTCGTGAGCGTGGCGGTGTCCGTCTTCGAGCGACGCGGCGAAGAGATTGAGCTGTCCGTCGCGCAGCGGCGCAGTCGCCCCCTCTCCCCCGCAATCGATTCGGATTCGCTCACCGGCGTGGATGCGGGGGAGAGGGCCGGGGTGAGGGGGAGCCGCAGCAGTCTGGCCCCCTCACCCCAACCCTCTCCCCCGAAGACGCTCAACGCAGAGAATCGAGCCAACTCCGGGGGAGAGGGGGCACCTTCGCCGCTGCGCGACGCCGATGGGGACGCCAACCGGCTGGAACCGTCATCCGACGACGCGCTTGGGAGCGTCGCGTTGTGTCCGACGCCGCGTGAGGACCGTTCGCGGGACAACGAGCGCACGTCGCGGAAGCGAGCGGCCACGCTGTGCCACGAGGGCCGACACCACTTCGATCCCGCCGCCCTGAACGTCGTCCCGGAATGGCCGCTGGTTTACTGGTGGGATGACCAATTCGTCACTGATTACGCCGCGGTCCCAAAGCTCGGCGAAATTGCGCCCGTGCGCATGGGAATTTCGACGTCGGACAATCCGCGATTTATTCGTCTGTCCTGGGAAGTGCGCGCTGGCCGTGTCTCAGTAAGAAGTCGCAACACGCGCACCTACGAAACGGTGGGTTGGCGGCCGTTGATCAGTGGTGCTGACGGTGTCGCGTGGATCGCTCCGCTCCAACTAATGGTCAATTGGCGGGACGCAGGCTTGGAATTGAGTGCGTTTCCCGCATCAGTCATGCGAAACCCAACGGAGCACATGAAAGGCGGAATTGCATTTACCCCGATGGGCAACCGGTTTGCAGGTCGCCTTCACCGCTTTGCAAGCGTCTTCGACGCACCGGGACGGTCGGTCGTTGGTGGTGACCTGCCACAACTACTCGCGACAATGAATTCGTCAACGGGACGGCTTGTGATGGAGTCACTCAATCCATCAATCACGTTTACCATCAACGACGTCGAACGCCTCCCTCTCTTCCCGATCGCGAACGCCTCCGACATCTTCGCTCAGGTGGAGTCGGCGTTCGGGGTTCATGAGTCTCACCGGGAGGCGTCGGTGGAGTTCCAGCAGCCGGGGCCGTCGCCGTGGCGGGCGGCTCAGGCCTGGGCGCAGCGCGCGGTCGACCGGCCCGAACACGCGCCGCTGCCCGAGTACGTCGAGGAACTCGACCCCGAACCGCCCACCGATCATCTCAGCTTCGCCCTCGGCGTCGCCCTCGGCCGCTTCGGAGCCAACGGCGAGGGGATTCTGGATCCGGACACGGGGATACCGACCGGTCGGGTGATCACGATCGGCGACACGGCGCGGCCCGAAACGGCCACGCACCTCCGGCCCGAAGGGCCAGCAATTTGTCTAGCCCGGCCCGAAGGGCTGGGTGATGGAGCGTCCCCAACACCTCACCCCAATGGTGTCCCGAGGGCCAACGGCCCGGCAATTTGCGACGCGTCGGACGACATCTATCCCCTCGATCAAACGGTCGGGCCGTTGGCCCTCAACGCCGAGGGGGCCCCTTCGAACCCGGCCCTTCAGGCCGGGCTAGACAAACGGATGGGCCTTCGGCCCGAAACCGGCGGCGACGCGACTGCAACAAACACCGTCGCCTTCGGCTCTGGTTTCAACGAGGTGCATGCCGCCATCCATGAACCACTCCCGGACGGCATCCTGTTCCTCGACGGGACGCTCGACGCGCACGATCACCGCGATTCGCTCGGGCATCCGGCGGCGAAACTGCTGCTCGATCAATGGGCACTTCACGGCCCGGACATCGCGCCGAAAAAACGCGGGGGTGAAGTCTCGCTGCGCGACTGGCTGCGCGAGAAATTCTTCGCCGACGTCCACAAGGGCATGTACGAAAACCGGCCGATCCACTGGCCGCTGTCCTCGGCGAAAAAGACGTTCGTGGCATGGGTCACGATTCACCGCTGGACCGCGCAGACGCTCCGCATCCTGCTGGCCGATCACCTGGCTCCCACGCTGACGCGGCTGGAGGGAGAACTCGACGACCTGCGCAAAGCCCGCGACGGAGCCGATCCGCAAGCCGCCCGCGACGCCGCCAGCCGCTTCGCCGACGTCCAGAAGTGGCGCGAGGAACTGGCCGAATTCATCACGCAGGTCGAAGCCTGCGCCGATCACGGCCCGCCGCCGACGTCGCCCGACCCGAAGAAATGCCCGCCCCGCGAGACCGACGCCGCGTACGTGCCCGACCTGGACGACGGCGTGATGATCAACAGCGCCGCCCTGTGGCCGCTGCTGGCTCCGCAGTGGAAAGACCCGCAGAAGTGGTGGACCGAACTGGCTCTGAGCAAGGGCAAGAAGGACTACGACTGGTCCCACCTGGCGATGCGCTACTGGCCGACCCGCGTGGATGCGAAGTGTCAGCAGGATCCGTCACTGGGCGTCGCTCACGGCTGCTTCTGGAAATACCACCCGGCCCGAGCCTGGGCCTGGGAACTCCGCCTGCAGGACGAAATCGCCCCGGACTTCCGGATCGAGGAGAGTCGCCTTTCGCTCTGCGAAAGCAGCGATTCTTTCGCGGAGCGAAAGACGACGATGACCGACGTCGAACTCCGCGCCGCGTTCCTCTCCGACCACCCTGACGAAGCCGTCGAGGCCGTCGAAAAAGAAGTCAAACGTCGGATGCGGAAACGCGACGAGCCGCTGACAGAAATGCGTCTGCAGGAACCCGGCCTGTGGTCGACGCACCCGTCGCGGTGCTACGCGCTGGAACTGTCAGTCATCGAAAAACAGGGCCGCGACTTCCAGTTGCTCGCCCCGGACGAACCGGAAGCCCGCGCCGCGTACGAGGCCGCTCGCCCCGACCAGGTCCAGCACCGGAAATCCCTGCTGGAGGGAGCCAGGGAAAAGCTCCTGTTCGCCGACGCGGAGCCGAAGAAGAAACGGAAGAAGGCCACAAAGAAAAAGGCTGCCCGCAAGAAAGCCGCAGCGAAGGTGGAAGACGACGAAACCTGAGCCGTGCGAACCGACACTCCGTCCGTGATAATCACGCACTTGATGAAAACGGCTCGAATTGAGGACTGATCCATGAGCACTGTGACCCTGGAACTCGAACTGCCCCGCGACTGGCAGGAATTTACGCTCCCTCCAGCTCTGCACGACCGGTTGCAGGAACTGCTCGATCGTCAGGACGAGTCGGGAAAACTCTCGCTGCGTGAACGCCGGGAGGCGGAAGCGCTGACACAGCTCGTTGACATGCTGTCGCTGATGAAGCTGAAGGCGGAAGCCGCCGGAAAGCGATCGGCCTGATGACGTCGTCTCACATTCCCACCCGGTTGAGCCGCCAGGTCAGGCAGCGAGCCGGGGACTGCTGCGAATACTGCCGCCTGCCGCAAAGCTGTCAGGAAGCCACGTTCCACATCGACCATGTGACTCCGCGCGATGCCGACGGCGAGACAGTCGTCGAGAATCTGGCGCTGGCCTGCGTGACGTGCTCGCTGAAGAAAGCTGCAAAGACTCACGTCACCGACAGCCGGACGGGACGCAAGGTGGCGATTTTTAACCCGCGCAAGCAGTCGTGGGAGACGCACTTCGAGTGGACGCGCTCGTGGCGACTGCGCGGCCGCACCGCCACGGGACGGGCAACGGTCACCGCTCTGGGCATGAACCGCCCGGCCATCATCGCGATCCGCCAGCTTCTGGCCGGCGTCGATCGGTTTCCACCAGATGAGTGCGGAAGGGACGACGACGCATCTTGAATGTCTGTCGTGTTGGCGGCAGATCAATACGAATCCCGCTAACTTTCGCTCGAAACAGACTTGTCGAGGTTTGACCCAACCATGTCATCACCTAGCCCAGCCGATTTTCCGCGAGGTGCCGAGTGGGTGCGCGCGGACTTCCACCTGCACACACTCAAAGAGCCGGGGCAATCGCGAGCCAAGTTTCGCGCCGAATTTCGCGGTCGGGAAAACGAGTTTGCGAAGGAATGGGTGGCACGGCTCGTCGCCGAAGAGATTCGCGTTGCCGTCGTTACGAATCACAACTTCTTCGGTGTGGACGAGTTCAAGGCGCTCCGCAAGCGGGCGCGCAAGGAGGGCATCCTTGTCCTGCCGGGCCTGGAACTAGGCGTGAATGCTGGAAAGGGAGGAGTCCACACGCTGATCGTGTTCTCGCCAGAGTGGGTTGAAGATCTGGACGCTAAGGACGGTATCGAGCGGTTTCTGTCCTCGCAGTTCAACTCGACTCCGGATGAAGGCAGCCGGTCGCAAGACGATCTGGCAGGGTGCCTGGAGAAGCTGGATGGATACGGGAAGGACTATTTCATCGTCTTTGCACATGTCGATTCAGACAATGGGCTGTTCAAGGAACTGGATCTCGGGCAACTAAAACACGTCATCGAGAAGTGCGGGGACCGCTGGCAGCGCGTTCTCGGACTTCAAAAGGTGAAGACTCCAGAGTACGTCGAACAGAACTGGCCCGCTCCGACGCTTCCTGCATTCGTCGAAGGATCAGATCCGCGCGACAGCATTGCGGAAGTCGGGAAGTCGGATCGTTCCTGCTGGCTGAAGGTTGGAGACCTGAGTTTCGAGTCGGTGAAGTTCGCTCTGACCGACCATCCGCAACGCGTCCGCAGCAGTCCGCCAGAGACACGATCCGGGCCGGTGATCCACTCCGCTCGATTTGAAGGCGGTCGCCTGGACGGCGGCGAGTACGGACTCTCGGATCAACTCACGACACTGATCGGCTCGCGCGGCAGCGGGAAGTCGGCAGTGATCGAGTGCCTGCGGTATGCGCTGGACTTTGAGCCAGGCCAGAACACGGATGCGAAGTACAAGAACGACTTGGTCAAGGCAATGCTCGCCAATGGCGGAGAAGTCATCGTCACTGGCCTGAACGAGCACGACCAGGCCGTTGAGGTCCGCCGACCACTCGGCTTCGAGCCCCAGGTCGCTCTAGAGGGGAAGGCGACGCGGCTTCGTCCGCGAGATGTGTTCCCGAACGTGCTGTACTTCGGCCAGAAAGACCTCGGGAACCGGCATGAAGGGTTTGAGGCCGAGTTCTTCGCCATGCTCACTGGAACGACGACTGCGGATGACCGGCACCAGGAAGAACAGCTTGCGCTCGCCGTTCAGCAGGCCGTCACTGAGTATCAGACGGTCCTGAAAGCGAAAGGCCTTGACGATGAATACGCTCAGGAAGCCGAACGACTAAAGCACCAGCTCGACGTCTATGCGGCCAAAGGAGTCGATAAACAGCTCGCCGCGCTGACCGTCTTTGATGCAGACCGTCGTCTGGTTGGTGAACTCCGTGAGCAATTTGGAGATTTTTGCGACCGAGTTGGGCAACTCGATGTCGACTGGCTGGAGGTCCTGCAGGACTGGCCGGTGTTGAAAAGCGAGACACTCGAAATACCGGCAGACCGACTGGCTAAACTGCGGGAGACCATGCAGAAGTTGAAGGCCGACTACGACCGGCTGATTGCGGGGCTTCAGACAGCAGGCACTGAACTTGATGGCATTCTTGCCAGCGTCGAGGAATCGGAACGCGAGGAGCAGGAAGGATTCAGCAAACTGCTGCGCGACCTCGATGCTCCGGGACTGGATCTCGATGCCTACCGGAAAATGAAGTCACGTCACGGGCAGCTCGTGAAACTGCTGCAGGCAGCTTCCAACCGGACCCAGGCGGAACAGGCAGCATTGTCCAATGTTCTGAGAGCTGCTCAGGAACTGCACAGATTCCGGCGAGAACTTCATCGCCGGGAAGAGGCAGCATTGAGGGAATGCGCAAAGTCCATCCCCCCGGCGATTCACCTGAGTTCGCAGTTCGAAGGCGGACGTGAAGCGTTCGACGGATTCATTGCTTCGCAGCTCAGCGGGAAGCACTTCAGAAAGACGTCGCGGGACGCCGTTGTCGCCAGCCTGTCAAACGGACTGGCAATCTTTGAGCACCGTGACAAGCTGCAGGAGACAGTCGGAGCGAACGCGGATGCAGAGAAGCTGCGAACCGCTCTATTTGAAAACCTTTCGGAGTTCCTGACCTGGCGTGTCCCGGAACGGCGGGAGATCAGCTTCAACGGAACGCCAATCGACAGGCTGTCTTTGGGACAGCGAGCCACTGCAATTCTGTCGTTGCTCACATCGCTCGACCGTTACCCGATCATGCTGCTCGATCAGCCGGAAGATGATCTGGATAACGAAACAATCTTTCGGCATGTGGTGGAGCCGCTGCTTGAGCGGAAGAAACAGTGCCAGTTTTTGATCGCCACCCACAACGCGAATATCCCGGTGCTGGGTGACGCAGAGCAAATTCATGCGTGCCGCGAAGTGGAACACGGCAAGTACGACCACGAGTCGGGCAGTCTGGACCGTCCGGCCACCAGTAAGACCATCGTAGACATTATGGAAGGTGGAGCCGAAGCATTCCTTCGGCGTCAGAAGGTGCTTCAGCAATGGACGAAATCAGTCTCCGACAGGAACTCCTGAAAGGTGAAGACAGCTCGCGACAGTTCAAGCGAGAGTTCACCGAAGCCAAGAAGCTCGCGGCGGAAATCGCGGCCTTCCTGAACTCGGAAGGAGGCCGAATCTATGTTGGCGTTGAGGACGACGACTCGATCAGCGGACTGACTGCCGATCAGATCGGGCAGCTCAATCAACTTGTCAGTAATGTTTCAACACAGAACATTCAGCCACCGGCGAGCGTTCTGACCGAGAATGTTGCAACGTCTGATGGAACAGTTCTTGTGATAAAAGTCGACGAAGGAGTCGATAAGCCGTATCAGACGAGTGATGGTTACTTCTGGGTCAAACGTGGCTCAGACAAGCGGCGGGTTACCAGTCGTTCTGAACTTGCTCGACTTTTTCAGGCAGGACATTCCGTCTATGCCGAAGCCTGTCGTGTCCCCGGAAGTTCGATCGCTGATCTTGATGCACCGTTATTTGAGAAGTTCTATCAGACAAAGTATGGCTCGGATGCCCCTGAAGATGACGCCTTGGAGCGGGAACTGACAGCTCTGAAGATTCTCGTTGATAACCAGCTTTCAGTCGCTGGGGCACTTTTGTTTGGTCGCAATCCTGAGCGACTGCTGCCGGCATTCGCAGTGAAGGCCGTCTGGTTCAAGGGGAACGAGCGAGCGGGAACTGAGTACCACGACAATCGCCGCTTCGATGGCACGATTGCGGAACAGTACGAGCAGGCGATGGCGTTCTGCCGGAAGTGGAATTCACGGATTCAGGCCGATGACTCGTTCAACAGCCCTTCGACTGCTGAGATTCCTGAGCTTGTCTTTGAGGAACTCCTGACGAACGCGCTGGTTCATCGTGACTACTTCATTCAGGACTCGATCAAACTGTTCATCTTTGACGACCGGATCGAAATCAGAAGTCCCGGAAGCCTCCCCAACAGTCTGACAGTCGAGCAAATGCGACGAGGCGTGCGGCGCGATCGAAACCCGGTGATTGCCTCATTCGGAAACGATCTCATGCAATACCGAGGGCTCGGCAGCGGTGTTGTTCGTGCGATTAAACACGTGCCCGACCTGCAGATTGAGGAAGATGACGAGGCCGAAGAAGTCGTGGTGACGATTCCGCTCCCCCCTTCGCAAAATGAAGGCGAGGGAGATGCCAAATGAGTCAAGGCCTTGTCTCCACGGCGTCCGGTCCGGTGTCTGTTGTACTGGATGCGGAAGTTCGCAACTGGGTGCGGCGGTATGGCGTCGTCTTCTGGCTCGACCTCGACGGGCATTATTCGGACTTTGTCGAGCAGCTGATCGCAGCCCGCGCGGTCGGGGACCTGCCGTTTGAGGTCCACACGTTTCGCGGCAGCCATCTGGAACTGCTGCTGGCTGTCGAGAACCTCGCCAGCGGGACCGAGAAGACGCAGTTGCTGATTCACCTGCCGGGGTTCAATGAGGACGCCGTCAGCCACACGCCGCTCTACGAGTTGTACGAAGCGGGGACCCGGCAGCGGAAAGCGTTGAAAACGCTGATCACCGACGCGGCCGCCGGGCAGGTACGACCTGATCAGATCGAGGGATATCTCGAACAGAACGACCTGACGCTGGCAGGAGCGGACGAGTGGCTGCGGTCCATCCTTGCAGCCGAAGACGACGCGTTCGGAATCCAGTTGCGGGCACTCACGCTGCCCGGACTGCTCGACGGCCTGCTTGGGAATGACGACATCGCGCGACGGGCGGCGTCGGATGACGGCCAGGCGGCGATTCTCGCACGGCTGGCCAGCGGAATCGGGCTGGCGGACGAGTGGGCCGAGAACAGTCTGGGCTCGGCACGCCTGAGCCGAGCGACTCGACCCGGCGAAGCCCTGGCCTTCGCGGCGGCGAGCTGGGCGTTGTGTGTCGAGTACGTCCATGATCTGAAGCGGGATCCGAAAGGCTCCGCTCTGGCCGGGATGCGCGATCTGCCGGCGGGGGTTGTGACGGCCTGTGGAGAACTGGCCGAGCATCTGCGGGCACATCGCGAAGACTTCTATCGTCGCACGGCTGACGAGACGGAACTGCGGCTGGGCGTGGAAGCGGAAGACGCTCAGGCGTCAGACCTCGGGAAGATCGACACGTTCCGGTTTGAAGAAGACAAGGTTCTCAACGCCGCTCTGGATGCGATCGAAGCCGGGCAATGGTCGATCGCGCTGGACTGGGCCGAAGCTCATACCGGTGAGCGTTCCTTCTGGTTGCGGAACCGCCCGGAACGCCGATCGGCCTGGCAACTGGTTGGTGACGCGGCACGACTGGGGAGTTGTCTCGAACAGGCCGGCGAATCGCTGGGAACGGTCGCCAGCCTCGAAGACGCGGTGACTCGCTATGTGAAAGCCGGAGCCGCGGTCGATCAGGCGCACCGTCATCTGGAACAGCGGCGGGAAGTGTTGCTGTACTCGCAGGTGGCAAAGTTCGAGCGGCTGCGACCGGCTCTGGATCTGATGCGTCAGCACTGGCGACGCTGGGCCAACGCGTGGGCTGTCGACTTCAACCGCGTCTGCCGCCAGCACGGCTTCCTGCCGGACGCTGCCCGGCAGCAGCGCACGCTGTTCGACGACGTCGTGCGTCCGCTGGTCAGCGATAACGAAACGACCGTGCTGTTTCTGGTGGACGCGCTCCGTTACGAGCTGGCCGACGAGCTGCATCGCATGCTGAGCGGTACGACCGCCACAACGCTGCGACTGGATGCCCGTCTGGCCGAATTACCGACGATCACCAGCATCGGGATGAATGCACTTGCTCCTGTCAGCGACGCCGGAGCATTGAAGCTGGAGTTCGACTCGAAAGGCGGATTCGCAGGATTCTCGACCGGCATGTTTCGGGTGAACGATCCCGAATCACGTAAACGGGCCATGCGGGACCGCGTCGGCGGAGACACCTGCCCCAGCCTTGCCCTCTCGGAGGTGCTGGACCGCGACGTGGCCAGTCTGAAGAAGTCGATCGCGCGGGCGAAGCTGGTCATCGTCCACAGTCAGGAAATCGACGAGGCCGGCGAAAAGGGAGCCGGACCGGCGGTCTTCGATACGGCTCTGCAGAAGCTGCGGACGGCCTGGCAACTGCTGCGTGATGCCGGGGCTCGGCGGTTTGTCTTCACGGCGGACCACGGATTTCTGCTGCTGGATGACTCGGCCAGACAGGTGTCGGCGCAGGAGTTCGGTCGCAAAGTCGATCCCCATCGTCGCCATGTCATCTGGCCCGATGCCAAAGATCGGGCTGGCGAGGTGCGCGTGCCACTGCGGGAACTGGGTTACGAGACCGACGACCTGCAGGTGATCTTTCCGGAAACAACGGGGGTCTTCGATACGGGGAAGTCGCGACAGCGATTCGTCCACGGCGGCAACAGTCTGCAGGAGCGGGTCATCCCGGTCTTCACGGTTCAGCACCGTGGTCCGTCCGGGGCGACGACGTCGCAGTACGCGGTTCACGCCATGCAGGCCGAAGGCGTCGGGGGAATGCACTGCATCAGTGCGGAAGTCGTCGTCAGCCGACAAAAGACTCTGGAGTTTGGCGGTGCGAGCGAAATCGAGCTGTCGGTCCGTGTGCCGGATCACCCGGACGTCCAGGTGGAACTCTGCGAAACCCGCAAGGGCGCGAAACTGGCGTCCGGAGCCGTCGTCGCGCGTGTGGGGGAACCGTTCGAACTGTTCTTCCGACTGACCGGCCCGTCAGACGCACGCGTCACCGCCGAACTGTACCACGCGGGGACCGATGCCGATGTAGCTCCGTGCGTTGTGCGGGACCGGTTCACCGTCAGTGTCGTCGGACGAGCAGCGGCTCCGCGCGGCGAACCCAAAGAGAAGCCGCAATCTGATGGTCGCCAGTGGCTGCAGGAACTGCCAGAAGGCGGTATCCGGGAGATGTTCGACCATCTGGCCACGCATGGCATCGTGACGGAGTCGGAAGCTGCCCGGATGCTTGGGGGAGCCAGAGGTCTGCGACGGTTCTCGTCAAAGCTGGAAGAACTGGCGGCCCGGGTTCCGTTCGGTATCCGCGTTGATAACGTCTCAGGTGTGAAACGCTACGTTCGAGAAGGCCATTCGGAATGAGCACTCTGACATCGCGCGACCGCGATCACATTTTTGAATCGCTCCGCAAAGGCCTGGTGCCGGAACGTGGCATCGACACGTTCGCCGTCGGCATCGAGAAGCAACGGGGCGAACTGCATCGCCAGCTCGAACTGGCCGAAAGCGGCGAAGGCACGATCAAGTTCCTGCGCGGCGGCTACGGCTGCGGCAAGACGTTCATGGCCAGGCTCGCTTTACTGGATGCTCAGACCCAGGGCTTTGCCACCAGCTTTGTTGTCGTCTCCGATAACGATCTGCGGTTCCACCGCTTCGACGACGTCTATCGCAAAGTCATGACGGAACTCGGCACATCGTCGTGCCCGAGAGGAGCCCTGGGCGACATCCTGGACCGCTGGATCGGTCGGATTGAGGATGCACTGATTGAAGCCGGCGAAGATGAAAACGCAGACGACTTCGATGACAAAGTCCGCAGACGGCTCGACGAAGACCTGGCCACGTTGACTGGCGGCAAGGCTCCACAGGACTTCGTGCGTGTTATTCAGGCGATCTTCGACCTGAAGCAGCAGGGCGAAATGGCAGAGGCGGGGGCGTTGATTTCGTGGCTGTCCGGCAGTGGGAATGTCGCTGCTTCCGCGAAGAAGGTCGCCGGTATCAAGGGTGACATTGGCAGTCGTGATGCTCTCGATTACCTGCACGGCGTTCTGGCCATCGTCAAGCAGGCTGGTTACCGGGGAATGCTGATCGTCATCGACGAAGCGGAAACCATCCTGCGGATGCGCAGCGACTCACGGCACAAGTCACTGAATGGAATCCGGCAGATTGCTGATGCTTCCGTCGATTACCACGGGTTGTTGTGGCTGTTCACCGGCACTCCTGAGTTCTTCGATACACGACAGGGAGTGGCTGGGCTTGCTCCGTTGCACGACCGCGTTCGATTCATGAAGCAGGGCAAGTTCGCCAGCCTGCGGCAGGCTCAGCTCGAACTGACGCCGTTCGACAGTGAGCGGCTGCGGGCGGTCGCTCTGCGTCTGCGGGAGATTTTTCCAGCGCAGGATCGCAGTCGGCTGGACAGTCGCGTGTCACAGGAGTTCATGGACCGGCTGGTGCAGGAAGTCACCACGGGATTCAAGGGCGACGTCGGAGTCGTGCCGCGACAGTTCCTGCGCGAGTTCGTCATGCAGCTCGACCTGGTCGATGAGCACGAAGACTACGTACCGATGGACGAATACGGCTTCACGCCGCAGGAGCTGTCCGCCGAAGAAGAGCACATCCTCACGGGGGCATCGGCTGCCGGGAGCGATGACGGGGACGAGGAACTGGTGCCCGAGGAGGACGCGTGGTGAGCGTCTTCGCCCGTTTTGCTCCGCGTCTGCAGGATGCCATTGTCGCTCGGCTGGGCTGGTCGAGTCTGCGGCCCGTTCAGGAACTGGCTGGTGAGACGCTGCTGAGCGGAAAGAACGCCGTCATTCTAGCTCCGACGGCCGGCGGGAAGACGGAAGCGTCGATGTTTCCCACGCTGTCGGGCATGGTCGAGGATCAGCCGGAAAGCGTCGGGGCACTCTACATCGCGCCCATCAAGGCATTGCTCAATAACCAGGCGGAACGGCTGGGGCTGTACACCGAAATGGTCGGGCTGGGACGTCAGGTCTGGCACGGTGATACGCCCGAAACCGAGCGGCGGCGGTTCCTCAAAGAGCCGTGTGAGTTGCTGATGACGACGCCTGAATCTCTGGAAGTGATGCTGGTCTCGCAGCGTGTGGACGCCCTGAAGCTGTTCAGCGATCTGCGAACTGTCGTGATTGACGAAGTCCACGCCCTGGCAGGCACTGATCGCGGGGCTCATCTGATGAGCGTGCTGGAGCGGATTGCAACGCTCTCGCGGCACGACGTCCAACGCGTCGGGCTGAGCGCCACCGTCGGAAATCCGGCCACAATTCTGGAATGGCTGCAGGGGACCTCGAAGCGTGACGGAGAAGTCGTCGACCCGCCGAAGCAGCCCGCGCGACGCCAGTTGCTCGTATTTCACCGCCCGGCCCTTCCCGCTCTGGTCTGTGACGCTGCCGATCTGGCCAAAGGCTGCAAGAGCCTGTTCTTCTGCCAGGCCCGGTCTGCCGCCGAAGCAGTCGCCGAGCGGATGCGTCGCGCGGGAACGACGGTCTTTGTGCATCACAGTGCGGTCTCAAGAGAGGAACGGCTGCTGGCCGAGGAGCGGTTCCATCAGGGCTCGGACGCCTGCATTGTCTGCACATCGACGCTGGAGCTGGGTATCGACGTTGGTGACCTTGACCGCGTCCTGCAGATGGACGCGCCGGACACAGTCAGTTCATTCCTGCAGCGAATGGGCCGGACTGGCCGCCGCGAAGGACAGGCGGCCAACACCACGTTCTTCTGCGAGACGGGCGACAGTGTGCTGCAGGTCATCGCGCTGATTGAACTCGCGAAATCCGGCTGGGTGGAGAACGTCTCGATCAACGATCGCTGCTGGCCGGTCCTGATTCACCAGCTTCTGGCGATGGCTCTGGCAGATGACGGCGTGCGTCCGGAACAGGCGTGGCAGCAGCTTTCACAGTTGCCTGATTTCAAGGGTATTGGACGCGATGAGTTCGACCGCCTTGTCGAGTGGATGATCGAGGACGAATCGCTGGTGCTGGCCGGCGGCCGCCTCGTACTGGGACCAACTGCCGAACGACGCTTCGGACGCCGCAACTTCATGGAACTGTTTGCGGTTTTCTCCAGCCCGGTGAACTACAACGTTCAGGCGGCGAACGGCCAGGTGCTGGGTACTCTCAGCCAGGACTTCGTTGATCAGCTCGCCGAAGGGGTGAGTTGCTTCCTGCTGGCGGGGCGCCCGTGGGCAATCCTGCACGTTCAGCATGACGACCGCCGCATTCACGTCGAACCTGCACCACGTGGCAAACAGCCCACTTGGGGTGGCTTCCTGCCACAGTTTCTGGGACTGGAGTTGTGCCAGAAGATTCGAGAAGTGCTCGCCAGTGACGACACCTACGCCTTTCTAACCCCGACCGCGATGGAAGAACTGACAGCGCAAAGAGAGCAGTTCGCAGACATCGTTGCCGACGAGAGTGATGGCATCATCGACATCGGCGGCGAAATTCACTGGTGGACGTTCGCCGGCGGGCGCATCAACTCAACGCTTCGCTATTTGCTCAAGGCTATCGGCAACGATTGGCTGATCACCGCCGACAACCTGATGCTGAAACTGTGCGGCGACGACCTGACGCCCGCTCATTTCCGCAGTTTGCTCCAGACCCTGAAGAACCCCGATGTGTGGTCCGACGGCGAGTTGTGGCAAACGATCGCAGAAACACTTCCCGAGTACCGTCTCAGTAAGTTCCAGCCACTGATGCCGGACTGGGTCGAACAGGAAGTCGTCGCCGACTACCTGCTGAATCGCCAGGCAACAAGGCGATGGATACAGACTGAGAAATGACTGGCAGAGGTTCTGAATGACAGTGGCGGTCGATCAGGAATGAGCGTTGCTCTCTCAGGTGCTGAGGGAGCAACGCATGTGTTGATGACTGCAATCCAGAGGCGTTTTCGTAATGACCGACCAACTGGGCCGAACGATTCAGATTTATTTGCCTTCCGGTGAGCCGCGTGGCATTCGTATTGCCGAGCTGACGACTCGCACGGTGCAGGCAATCCTGATTCCTCAGAGTCAGCTCAAGGACGCACGTATCCGCCCTGAACTCGACCAGATTGCTGTTTACTTTCTGTTTGGCGAGAGCGAGGAGCAGGCCAAGCCGCTCGTCTACATCGGCCAGACAGAAGACGTCCGTTCGCGGCTCGACAGGCACAGCAACGAGAAAGATTTCTGGCGAACCGCAGTCGTTGTGACATCGAAGACGCAGACTTTTACTCCGGCTCATATCAGATGGCTGGAATGGTACTGCTGCGGCAAAGCCCGCGAGATCGGGAGGTTCCTGCTGGAGAACTCACAGAATCCGCGTGAGCCCTTCGTGACTGAGCCATTACAGGCTGACTGTCTCGACGCCTTCCAAAACCTCGGCATCCTGCTGACGGCACTCGGCTACCCGTTGTTTGAGCCCCTGAAGCAGCCACAGCGCCGCGACTGGTTCACGTTGAAGGGGCGAGACGCTGAAGGGAACGGAGCACTCACCGCCGACGGATTCCTGGTTCGCAAGGGCTCACTATGCCGCCGTGAGATCGTCGAGTCCGCAATGGCGTCCTGCACGTCCATCCGCAGCAAGCTGCTCGAAAGCGGAGTGCTGATTGACCACTCCCCGCTGCAACTCGTCTTCGCTCAGGATTACGTCTTCGACACGCCCAGCGGCGCAGCTCAGACGATCCTCGGACGAACATCCAACGGCTGGCAGGAATGGAAAGACACCGAAGGCCGGACTCTGCACGAAGTCAAACGCGCCCCAATCGCCAACGACAGTTCTGATGAGCAGTAAGCAGCGACCGCGCGAGTCAGCGAACTGATGGATCGGGAGGACTTCGTGGATGGAACTGAACACACTGCTGCGTGACGCAAACGTGGATCCCGCTGCAACGCTGGTGCTCCGCCATCGCCCCGTCGAACCGGAGTTGCGCAAGGCGTTGCCCTGGCTCGCTGCTGAGCACCACGACATTTACAACGCCTACCAGCAGACGCAGAAGCCTCGCGAAGAAAAGATGATGCAGCGGGCGAAATACGTTGCGTCATTAATCGGCGACAAACCGGGCAGAGCGTGATTCGTTGGCGTCTATGAAAACCGAGGCCACCGAGTGACCTGCAAGGACGACCGAGCAGGGATTGCAGCTGTCCGGGCACTGCGCGATTATCGGCTGGTTGATGTTCGGGACGATCAGCTCTTTTTCGACCTCGCCCTGATGGACACATTGCAGCAATGGAAAGGTCGTCTGATCGTTCACTGGACGCCCCCTGACCGCTCATGGGCTCGCTTCGTTCGGCGTCTGGCTACCGCTTCCGAGAGCCGACGAAAGTCCTCGCTGACGCTGAGGGCCAGCCTACTCAGCTCCATCCGTCCTCGCGGACCGACGACACGTTCAACAACCAGCCGATCGCTCTCGGTCGTTGGGTCATCTTGCTCGAACAGTCCGGCCACGGCCTGTTGCGTTTCGTGGAGCCACCTCACGAGGTTCTTGTACTGATGCCGCGGTCCCTTCTTTTTTTCCGCCTTGGACCTTCTGGACCTCGTCCCGCAGTCGCTTGACTGTCCAGCCTTCAGCGACGGCTTGGGCCTGCAGTCTGTTCCGAACGTCAAGTTTGTCATTCGGGAATCCCAATAGAAGTCGCACATGAGCCCAGTGCAGGGGTTCGCCGCTCTCTTCATTCCGTTTGCCACACAACTCGTTTAACTGAGCCACCGTGTGCCGATTCGCAAACGCCATCGTCTTGTAGAATTGATCCTTCAAGATGCCGAATTGCTTGCACAGTTTGTCACGCGAGGACGCACTGACTCGTTGCTTGTGTTTCGTCGCAGCTCGAAGCTCACGCCCGATCTGGTGATACTTCTTAAGCTCGGCGGCGACAGCCGCTCCCTGTGCAATCCCGATACGCGGTGCCGACTTTTTCTTTGCCATCGCAAACCTCAATTCATACGACTATCTGGAGACAGTCTTGTTACCGGTCACAACGTTGACGCTTGAAAGCATCTCGTCAGGATGCGGATTCACTCATTGGTCTGCGTACCGCTTTGTACCGCATAACCGTGAATGTACCGTGCTTTATGCGCGGCAATCGACCGTGATTGAGCGGTATTGAACGATGGCGTATGTCGCGATAGAGTCAGACCTTAACGCCCGCTGATTCCAGATTTGGCTATCTTCTGAAATGCGTTGACATCGTGGAGGTCACTGGTTCAAGTCCAGTATCGTCCATTCATAACCCCTTGCAGGTCAACGACTTGCGAGGGGTTTTTTCGTGATACCTTTTCGTGTTTCAGGCGGTGATACCCTCGGTG
>Ga0209578_10000754_pt1 | contig 35876 bp, 35 predicted proteins | sample tdAd472_FD_187127 | JGI IMG/M metagenome (GOLD analysis project Ga0209578, IMG submission 187127) | Marine sediment microbial communities from the Atlantic coast under amendment with organic carbon and nitrate - tdAd47.2 (SPAdes)... | ecosystem: Environmental > Aquatic > Marine > Coastal >...
CACAGCCCGGCGTCAGGCGTTGTCATAGCGTTGCAGTTCACCCGGTAACCCGGGGAGTCCGCCGGTGTGCCGGGCAGGGCGGGCTGCCACTGTCCAGCCGGTACTCGATGAGCCACGACCTGTTCTTGAGGTGAAAAACCAGAAATGAAGCGATACCGAACATTTGCCGCAGTTTTTCTTTGCCTGTCCTGGCTTCCTGCTGCCGGTCAGCAGGGCAGTACACAGGGGCAGCTGGTGGACGTGCTCATAGCCTATTACACCATGACCGGGACGACACAGAGTCTTGCCGGCATAGTCGCAGAAGGCGCCGATGAGGTTGCGGGAGTCAATGTCACACTCAAGCCTATCGAGTCTGTCTCCATCGATGACCTGCGTAATGCCGAGGGCGTGATCCTGGGTTCGCCCACTTACTACGGCAATATGGCGGGCCCGATGAAAAGCTTTATCGACAGTATTGGACTGGCACACGGCAGTCCTTTTTTCGACGGCAAGATTGGTGGCGCGTTCGCTACCGGTGGCGGCTCGGCCGGTGGTAAGGAGCACGTCATTGTTTCGCTGCTGCTGGCCATGATCAACACCGGGATGATGGTAGCCGGCCCTACTTACGGTGATGGCCAGAACGGTTATGCGCTGCCCGGCGCCGCGGCCATCGACCCGGGTACCCTGGACGAGTTTTCGCCCACGGAGACGGAAGATGCACGCCGGCTGGGTCGTCGCATAGCGGAAATTGCCGTAAACCTGGCAAATTGATACCTGGCCCCGGGATCCAGGTACTTGACTGCAATTCAGGATTGGCGCATCATGCCGCCCACTATGATTACGCAATTTTATTTTTGGTGGCCTCGAACTCCGGGCCGCCAGTCAATATTTCGTTGAATCCTTCCCTGGCCGCCTGTTGTGCAAGGCGGCCTGCTGTTCGTAGTTTTTCCACAGAATAACCAGACCATTCCCCGGCTCGACAGGCTCCCAGGTTAAACATACCGGCGTGGAGAGCCAGATAATGAATTCACTTAAACAGATCCGTTTTCAGACCCGGGGAGGTTTGCAGGTACGCCGTACCAGCATTGTTGAAGACTATTCGAGTTCCATGGGTCAGCTGACCCGTGAACTGGATGTGCATCGGGGACTGCTGCTTTCGTCTTCATTTGAGTACCCCGGGAGATATACCCGCTGGGACATAGGCTTTGTCAATCCGCCGCTGCAGATCGTCGCCCGTGATCGCGAAGTCTGCATAGAAGCGCTGAACGACAGGGGGACAGTCCTGTTGCCTGCCATCTACACTGCATTGTCAGCCAACACGGTGGCCCGGAACCTGCAGCATGATCGGCGCGTGATCACACTGCAGGTGCCACCGTCTCAGGCAGCGTTCGTCGAGGAACAGCGGAGTCGGCAACCCTCGGTATTTTCCATACTGCGCACGCTGGTCGCCTTGTTTTTCTCTGCCAGCGATGATTACCTGGGATTGTACGGTGCGTTTGGTTACGATCTGGGCTTTCAGTTCGAAGATGTTCGACGTTTCCACTCACGACCCGATGATCATCGAGACCTGGTTCTGTATCTCCCTGACCGTATTCTGGTCGCCGATCACCGGCTGAAGGAGACCAATTGCCTCCACTATGAATTTGTCTGCCCCGGCTGGAAGTCTGCAGAATTGTCTGAAACTACAGGCGGATTGCAGCGTCGTGGTAGCACTCTGCCCTATGTCCCGGCCATCGGCGTCACCAGGTCCGGTGATCACCGGCCTGGCGAATACGCGGATAGCGTACGGCGGGCAATAGGCGAGTTTCGGCGGGGTAACCTGTTTGAGGTAGTGCCCGGCCAGGTTTTTTACGAGCCCTGCAGAGATAACCCGTCTGCCGTGTTCTCCCGCCTCAGGGAAAACAATCCGGCGCCATACGGGGCGCTGGTCAACCTGGGTAACGGCGAATACCTGGTCGCGGCCTCGCCGGAAATGTTCGTGCGGACAGAAGGCCGGAAAATCGAGACCTGTCCTATTTCCGGTACCATCAAGCGTGGCGAAGATGCCATCGCCGATGCCCGGCAGATACGCGCCCTGCTGAATTCCGCCAAGGACGAGGCGGAACTGTCCATGTGCACCGATGTCGATCGCAATGACAAGGCCAGAGTCTGTATTCCCGGGAGTGTCACCGTGGAGGGCCGCCGGCAGGTGGAAATGTACTCGCGGCTGATCCACACGGTTGATCATGTTACCGGGACACTGGCGCCGGAATTCGATGCGCTGGACGGGTTTCTGGCTCATACATGGGCGGTAACCGTAACCGGTGCGCCGAAACTTGCAGCCATGCAGTTTATCGAAAAGCACGAAAAATCCCTCCGTGGCTGGTATGGGGGCGCACTGGGCTGTATCGGTTTCAATGGCAACCTGAATACCGGTCTCACCCTGCGTACGATACATATCAAGGACGGTGTCGCCGAAATAAGGGCGGGTGCGACCCTGCTGATCGATTCCGATCCGGAAAGCGAGGAGGCGGAAACCCGCCTCAAAGCATCGGCATTGCTGGATGCGGTAACGGGGAAATCTCAATCGCTGCGAACCCGTCCCGGCGCCGTTCAGAACAAAATTCACAGCTGCAGGCAGTTTCAAGGATTGCGGACATTGATGGTTGATCACCAGGATTCTTTTGTACACAACCTGGCTGCCTATTTTCGTCAGTGCGGAGCCCAGGTGACGACATTGCGCCCCGAATACGCCCGCAGTGAGATTGAAAGCGGCGATTTTGATCTCATCGTGCTCTCCCCGGGACCGGGCAGACCCGGTGATTACGCCGTGCATGAAACCCTGCGCCGGTGTATTGAAAAGCAGCTGCCGGTATTCGGTGTCTGCCTGGGCTTGCAGGGTGTCGTGGAATATTTCGGCGGCAAACTCGGTCAGTTGGACAAGCCCATGCATGGTCAATCATCACCTATAGTGAACTCCGGGGGCATGGTGCTACAGGGCCTGTCGCCACGGCTTGAAGTGGGGCGGTACCATTCACTCTATGCCTGTGAAGTACCTGATTGTCTTGAAATCGTCGCCAGGAGCGAGGATGGAACTCCCATGGCTGTTGAGCACAAGCATCTACCCGTTTCTGCTGTACAGTTCCACCCGGAATCGCTGATGACCCTGGGAAATTGTGCCGGGCTGATGATGGTGGCTAATGTTGTAAACTATGCAGGAACAATCAAACTTAACCGCAGAACCGGATAGGCTATGAAGCAGTCAGACAGCTGTCAGCGATTTATTTTCGAGGGACTTGACATACGGGGAGAAATGGTCAGTCTGTCCGCCAGTTTTTCGGAGATTCTGGCAAACAAGGAGTATCCGGTACCGGTGCGGATATTGCTCGGTGAATTTGTCACCGCGACAACGCTATTGAGCACTACGGTCAAATTCGATGGTCGTCTTGTGCTCCAGGCCAGAAGTAAGGGCCAGGTACCGCTTATAATGGCTGAGTGCACCAGTGAACAACATTTGCGGGGAATTGCCCGTTACAGTGACGAACCTACCTCCAGGGAGTTTTCTGAGCTGCTCCACGACGGCACCTTGGCGATGACTATTGAGCCAGAAAGCGGGGAACCTTACCAGGGTATTGTTCCACTTGAACAACGGGACCTGGCAGCCTGCCTGGAAGATTATTTTACCCGGTCTGAACAGTTGGAAAGTCGGTTTTTCCTCGTCTCTGATGGCGATCAGCATTGCGCGGGACTGCTTCTACAACAACTGCCGGCACAGCTTGTCAGGGATGAAGAAGAACGGCGCGAGGAGTGGAGCACGATATCACAGCTCGCCGCCACCCTGACCGACAGTGAGTTGTTGAGCCTGGATAACGAGGAAGTACTGTATCGCCTTTTTCACCAGCACCGGGTCAAGCTGTTTTCGCCACGCCCGGTTCAACACGTCTGCAGTTGCTCCAGGGAGCGCACTGCCAGAGCGCTGCATTCCATCGGTGAAGAAGAAGTAATGGACATAATCGCCGAGCAGGGAATCGTGGAGATCAGCTGCGAGTTCTGTGGAAAACAGTACTGTTTCGAAGAAGACGAATTAGGGCTGCTGTTTCAAAGACCGGGTGAAAAAAAGACGCACTAGTGGGGTATGTGGGTTCGATCGGGTTACCAGCGTATTTACTGCGTAATTTCAGACTTCCAGCCACTCTGACCGCACTTCGTGAGCGTCAAGCAGGCTCCCGGGAGTGCCTTCGTAAACGATCCTGCCGTGACCCATAACGTACAGCCTGCTGGATATCTTCAGCGCGATGGACAGCTTCTGCTCCACCAGCAGAATGGCGACTCCCCGTCCGGCAATCTCCTGTAACAGCGTGCCGACCTGTTCGACAATTTTTGGCGCCAGGCCCTCTGTAGGTTCATCGATCATGATGAGTTCGGGGTCACCCATCAATGTGCGACACATGCATAACATCTGCTGCTCTCCACCACTCAGAACGCCACCAGGAACTTCGGCTCTCTCTGCCAGGCCGGGAAACATTGCAAACACTTCATCCACTGTCCAACGACCCCGGTTAACGCCTGGTTTCTGTCCCAGAATCAGGTTCTGCCGCACGCTGAGTGTCGGAAAAATATCCCGGTTTTCCGGAACGTAGCCAATACCAAGCTTGGCGATTTCGAATGATTTTTTACCGGCAATTTCCCTGTTGTTGAAAATGATCGAACCGCGAGGCTCAACTTCCCCCATAATGGATTCAACTGTTGTGGAACGGCCTACACCATTGCGACCGAGCAGGCTGACAATCTCACCTTCTTCAATGGCAATGTTGACGCCCCGAAGAATATGACTCTTTCCGTAGTAGGCATGTAAATCCGTTACCTTAAGCACTGATCGGTACCTCGCCAAGATAGGCTTCCTGCACCCTGGGATTCCGGCGAATTTTATCCGGCGTATCCGAAGCGATCAGCTCTCCGTGAACGAGTACGCTGATCCGGTCAGCGACATCGAAAACGATGTTCATGTCGTGCTCCACCATGATCAGGGTTTTGCCTTCGGTAACACGACGGATCAATTCCACGGCGCTGGTCGCTTCCGAATGGCTCATACCGGCTACCGGTTCGTCCAGCAGTATCACATCCGCACCACCACAGATGGCAATGCCCAGTTCCAGCGCTCGTTGCTGCGCGTAAGCAAGTTCTGCGGCAGGATAGCGGGCCTTGTCTCCGAGTCCTATGCGATCAAGAATTTCATGTGCTTTATCGTTCAATCGGCGCTGCCGTCCCAGCAGGTGCCAGAAAGAATAGCGGAATCCCTCACCCCAGAGCAGGGCGCAACGAATATTTTCAAATACATTCATGCGAGGGAAAATATTGGTAACCTGGAAGCTCCTTGCCAGGCCCATCCGGGCTATCTGGTAGGGAGGCCGGTCGTTTATCTGGTTGTCCTTGAGCGTGATGGTCCCGGAGGTCACTTTATGACGACCGCTTATGAGGTGGAATAGTGTCGACTTTCCAGCTCCATTTGGACCGATTATTGCATGTTTTTCTCCCTCTTCTATTTCAAGTGAAACGTTTCGGATTATCTGGCTTTCTCCAAATTTCTTGGTCACCTGGTCCAGGGATAGAATACTCATTTGATTGCGCCTCCATCGGATGGAGGCGTGTTGGCTGATTCCCAGGCACTACGCAATTGTTTCAGAGACAGTCGAGTGCCTGATATCCCGACTATCGTGACGGTACCCAGGACAATCCAGGCAGTAGTGCTGGAAGGATCCAGGGATATACCCAGAAAATGAAATGTTTCCTCTTCGGTGTGCGTCATCTCAACCAGCGCAATACCGCCGATAAGTCCCAGCAGGGCAGGTAGTCCGGTAATCAGGTAGGGTAGTGCCAGGGTCTTTAATTTGCCGTGAAACCACGCCACCTGGTGCATCATGATAAAACCCGCAAATCCTCTCGGCAGGAACATGACCGTCAGGACAAACATGATGCCCAGGTACATCATCCACAACTCCGTGTAATTGCTCAGCAGAGAATTCATCAAGGTGAGCACTACAGCACCGATTATCGGGCCGGTGAAATAGCCCAGGCCGCCAATATAGGCGGTGAGCAGAACGCGACCCGAAGTAGCTGCGTTGAGGTTTTCCTCGGTGACAATTTCGTAGTTCATCGCGAACAGTCCACCGGCAATGCCGGCGAACAATCCTGCTGCACAGAAGGTGATAAATCGAACCCGGCGGGCGCTGTAACCAATGAATTCGGCTCGCTCAGGATTATCGCGAACGGCATTGGCCATTCGGCCGGCGGGTGTCTGGGTAAACAGGTACATGAAAAAAGTGGCGATGAACACCCAGGTCGCCGCCAGGTAATAGACTTCTACATCCCGGGCAAAATCAACGCCGAATAACGGCGGGCCAAAGGTCCTGTCCCCGCTGACCCCGGCTTCGCCACCGAAAAAATCAGTGAATATCAATGAAGAAGCGGCTATCAACTCACCGATTCCCAGGGATATCATGGCGAATACGGTACCGGCCTTGCGTGTTGAGAAGCTGCCGATGAACATCGCCGCAAGCAGTCCGAACAGGCCTCCCACCAGGGGGATCAGAATTACGGAAAAATACAGGGTTTCAAATTCGATCATGACCAGGGCGTGGACTGCCATAAATCCGCCAAGACCGAAATACACGGCATGACCGAACGACAGCATCCCGCCCTGGCCAAGGAGCATGTTGTAGCTGAGGCCAAACACGACGGCGATGCACATCTGGTTGAGTATCGATATTGCCAGGATCGAATCAAACAGTTGTGGTAATACCAGCAGGATTACCAGAAAGCCTGACCAGATCGCGAGCTTCGGTATCATCCGGTTATTCCTCGCGTTTTCCCAGCAGCCCCGTGGGCCTGAAGATAAGCATCAGCACCAGCAGCAGAAATGGCAGGATCGGAGCAATCTGTGGCAGGGTCAGTGTCCACAGGTCATTGAGCGGATGACTGCGTTCGAAGGAAACTCCCAGCAACTCCAGCAGATCGGGCATGCCCACATCGGACGCAATGGCGTAGGATTGCAATAGCCCGATCATCAGGGATGCGATGAAGGCGCCGGCCAGGGATCCAAGTCCGCCGATCACCACAATGACGAATACGATACTGCCCAGCACAATTGCCATGCCGGGAAAAGTGGTCAGAACAGGTCCGGCAATAACGCCGGCAAGTCCGGCCAATGCCGAGCCGATTCCAAACACGCCCATGAAAATCAAGGGGACGTTGTGTCCCAGGCTGGCGACGGTGGTGGGATGGGTTATTGCTGCCTGGATAATAATGCCGATGCGACTGCGGGTCAGGGTAAAGTACAGACCGATAAAGATCGCCATCGAGATGAAAATCATGAAACCCCGGTAGGCCGAAAACTCCTGGCCAAACAGCGTAAACAGGGGAAAGTCCAGGACATCCGGCTGTTGATAATTCTTGGTATCCCGCCCCCAGAAAAATTGCACCAGTTCCTCGATGAGAAACGCCAGGCCGAAGGTAAATACCAGTTCCGCGACGTGTCCATGCCGATGTACGTGGCGCAATCCATAGCGCTCAACAAGGGCGCCAAGAATACCGACAATGATCGGCGCCACCAACAGTCCTGCCCAGAATCCGAGGTAGGAACTGATGGAATAGGCGAAATAGGCGCCGAGCATGTAAAAACTGGCATGGGCAAAATTGAGGACACCCATCATGCTGAAGATCAGCGTGAGGCCGCTCGCCAGCATGAACAGCAGCAGGCCGGTGACAAGTCCGTTCAGCGTGGCAAAAAAGAAGATGTCCAGCATGTATTATTTTCCGTCGGCGCTGTCTTCCTGAAGTTACCGGGAGTCCTTCAGCGTCGAGGGCGCCTCATTCTGCAGCTGGTCTCTCTTATGGTTTCTTCGGCGGGGATGTGGAATTCGCTGAATAACCCGAACCCGGAATTGTCCGCATCAAATTCAATTCCCTCATCGGTGTGAACCGATATGTGCAATGACTGGAAAATCTGGTGATCGTCGGGGCGCATCCAGATTTCTTCTCCGCTCAATGTAGTGTGGCGCATGTCTTCAAGAGCCATTGCTATATCATAGGGGTCGGTGCTCCCTGTTTTTTCCATGGCGGCCACGACCATTTGTAATGCATTGGTTATCCGGGGTTGAGTAACGTCATTGTCAGGGTTGGCTGCCTTGAAGGCACGAATGAATTCCTTGCGCTCTTCGGTAGGTATCGGGTTCGAGGTTTCGTTATGAACCAGGTAGACCTGATTCCTGGCATCTTCTCCAAGTGTTGCAGTAATACCATCATAGGCTGCATAGAAGGTATAGATAGGAATTTCCAGTCCCGAGTCGATGATGGAGCGGGCCAGCGACACCATGTCGGCGCCGAAATTCCCGGTAATCACCGCATCGGCGTCCGAGGCAACAATCTTGGTAACATAGGGAGTAAAGTCCTTGACCTGCCCGATGGGATGAAATTCGTTGCCGACAATTTCGATATCCGGCCGTTTTTCCTCCAACATTGCAACGGACGTATCTGATACCACCTGCCCGAAGGAATAATCCTGGCCGATAATGTAGACTTTTCCGATGTCTTCGTTCATCGCGATGAAGTCAGTGAGCACCTCCAGTTTCATGACCGCGTGGGCATCGAAGCGGAAGTGCCAGAAGCTGCACTGATCTTCGGTGAGTATGGGGTCTACTGCCGAGTAATTTATCTGCAGGACTTCCTGTCCCGGGTTGCGCCGGTTATGTCGGGTAATAGTGGAATTCAGCGTATTGGCCACGGCAGAGCTGTTCCCCTGGAAGATAATCTGTATGCCTTCGGCAACTGCGCGACGAAACTGCAATTGCGTTTCGGTCGGACTCTGTTTGTTATCCAGGGGAACGATTTCGATTGGTCTTCCGTCCAGTATTCCGCCCCTTGAGTTAAAAAAATAGTAGGCGGCGAACTGAATCTGCTTCAAGCCACTGTTTCCGATCGAGGCAAACGATCCTGATAACGGGTCAAGGAAAGCAATACGTACCGGTTCCTGGGCATGGCCTGTTAACGGGACAAAAGATAGTATTGCTGTTGATAAGAGGCGAAGCAGGAAATTGCCTGGTGCCAGTTGGAACGATGCATTTATTTTCATTTTATTTTGCCGGTTGTCCGTTTCCGCAGTTTTTTCCGCGGCAGAGGTATGGCGCGGGAATGAACTGCCCTCTTTTGCCAGGAATAGCCTGCCTGTTCAGGAAGTTAGCGGGCGATTCCCCGGTGAACGCGGGTTATTCCGGGTCTCCATGGACATTAACCCAGGGACAGGAAACAAATCAAGAACAGAGTTCCGTGGCAGGATAAATACGATGAAATACGGCACAATTTGCTCTATTGCAAAGCGGTTCGCTATTTACGCATGGATTATCCCTTGGCAGGCTGTTGAAATATGTCATGAGCGCAGCCCGGACGAGGCGAAAACTGTCGAAATAGCGCAGTTTAACCAGTGTAATTGAGTATTTTCAGACAGCTTTGACGAAGTATTGGCAAACGCAATAGTTTTTCAACAGCCTGTTAGTTTCCGGGTGTTACGACATCGCAATGACCATCCGGTCTATTTCATCGGCAAGCAACAAGGATTTGGGCAGAATGGAACTGGCGGGTTTCGAAATAGCGGAGAACGAGCTTGAGTTTCAGCAAATCCGGGCAAGTGGTCCGGGTGGACAGAACGTCAACAAGGTGTCTTCCGCGATCCACCTGCGGTTTGATATACAGGCATCGTCCCTGCCAGCAAGGTGCAAGCAGCAATTGCTGGCATTGCACGACCGACGCATTTCGGCTGACGGGATAATTGTCATCAAGTCCCAGCGTCACCGTTCCCAGGAGATGAATCGGGCTGACGCATTGTCCAGGCTGGAAGATCTCATCCGGCGTGCCATGTATAAACCCAAACCAAGAAAACCAACCCGGCCCAGCGCCGCCGCACGTCGACGACGGGTAGACGACAAAAAGGCCAGGGGACGCCTGAAGCGCTTGCGAAAACTTTGAGCAACAGGCTGTTGAACGACGCGGCGATTGCAGTCAAGACCAGGCAGGTCCTGGGCAAAGCCCGGCCGACGGGTTGTAACTGAGCACCGCGAGCCGGTTTTTCTATCGTGGAGTGAACACATGATTGTAGGAGTACCGAAAGAGATCAAGTCGGACGAATACCGGGTCGGTATTTCACCCGCCGGTTGTCGCGAGCTGACCCGAAGAGGCCACCAGGTGCTGGTCCAGAGTACCGCCGGTTGCGGAGTTGGTATTGCTGACCAGGCCTACGAAGAGGCCGGATCCCAGGTGGTCAGCGAACGAGACCGGATTTATGATCAAGCGGACCTGATCGTCAAGGTCAAGGAACCACAGATGGAGGAGTGCGGGTTGCTGAAGCCGGAACAGTCGATCTTCACCTACCTGCATCTGGCAGCATTCCCGCAAATCACCGAGGCGCTGATGGATTCCGGGGCCTGTTGTATTGCCTATGAAACCGTCACCGATGAAAATGGACGACTGCCGTTGCTGACACCGATGAGCGAAGTGGCCGGCAGAATGTCAATTCAGGCAGCAGCCCGCTTTCTGGAAAAGCCTCAGGGTGGCAGCGGTATACTGCTTGCCGGTGTGCCCGGTGTCGCGCCGGGCAAGGTGCTGGTGCTCGGGGGCGGAGTTGTTGGTCGTAACGCCGCGCAGATGGCCGTAGGGCTGGGGGCAGAGGTGGTTGTTCTCGACAGGACCGCTTCGCGGATGCGCGACCTGGAGCGCTTGTTCGGCGATCGGATCAAAACCCTTTACTCGTCAGAGGAAGAGATCAAGCGGCAGCTGGTCACCAGCGACGTGGTTGTCGGTGCCGTCCTGGTGGCCGGGGGGGCTGCGCCGAAGCTGGTTACCCGGGAAATGCTCAAGCTTATGAAGCCTGGGTCGGTAATCGTTGATGTTGCCGTTGACCAGGGCGGCTGTTTCGAGACCAGTAAAGCCACCACCCACCACGATCCGGTGTACGAGGTTGAAGGCGTTGTTCACTATTGCGTGGCCAATATGCCCGGCGCGGTACCGAGAACTTCCACATTCGCACTGACCAATGCCACGCTTCCCTTTGTGCTGGCTCTGGCCGAGCAGGGCATTAAGCCGGCACTGCTGAACAATCCGCAGTTTCGCGACGGCCTCAATCTATACAAGGGGCAGGTCACGCATAAGGGTGTCGCCGAGGCCCTGAGCAAGCGATTGTTCGATGCAGCCGAGGTTCTCGGTCAATAGACTTCAAACAGGCCGGCGGCTCCCATACCGCCGCCAATACACATTGTGCACACGACATACCTGGCACCACGACGCTTGCCTTCAAGCAGTGCGTGTCCAACCATGCGTGCTCCACTCATACCGTACGGGTGGCCGATGGAAATGGCGCCACCATTGACATTCAGAATCTCATTGGGGATACTCAGCTTGTCGCGGCAGTAAATTACCTGGACTGCAAACGCTTCGTTGAGCTCCCACAGACCAATATCGTTCATACCCAGGTCGAACCGCTGCAGAAGCCTGGGAATGGCGTAAACCGGACCAATGCCCATCTCATCGGGATCCAGACCGGCCACGGCAATGCCACGGTAGGCGCCCAGGGGTTCGAGGTTTTTCTGTTCCGCCAGCTTGCTGTCCATAAGAACCGAGGCCGATGCACCGTCGGAGAGCTGGCTGGCGTTTCCGGCGGTAATACAACCCCCTTCGAATACCGGTTTCAGTCCGTTCAGTCCGTCCAGCGTGGTTGTGGGGCGATTGCCTTCATCCTTGTCAAGGGAGACATCATGGGTGCTCTTTTTTTTCGTTTCCCTGTCAATGGACACCATCGTTGCAGTCATGGGGACGATTTCATCATCGAACCTGCCTTCGGCCTGCGCGGCGGCAGTCCGCTGCTGGCTCTGCAAGGCATATTGATCCTGCTGGTCTCGGCTGATTTTGTAGCGACTGGCCACGATTTCCGCCGTCTCCAGCATCGATATGTAAGCATGTTCCGACTGTGCGATAACGTTTGGGTCCTGGGCACGGTAGGTATTTCGATGTTCATTCTGAACCAGGCTTATTGACTCCAGTCCGCCCCCGACCGTGATCGGCATGTGATCGACAACAATCTGTTTGGCTGCGGTGGCAATGGCCATCATTCCTGATGAACACTGGCGATCTATGCTCATCCCGGATACGGTGTTCGGCAAACCGGCAGCCACGGCCGCTGTCCGTCCAATGTTGTAGCCCGCAGAACCCTGCTGCATGGCACATCCCATGATTACGTCGTCCACTTCTCCGGGCTCAACGCCGGATCGTTTTACCGCTTCCCGAATCGCGTGGCCGCCAAGAGAGGGTGCGTCGGTATTGTTAAAGGCGCCACGATAGGCCTTGCCGATGGGTGTTCTGGCGGTCGATACTATTACTGCTTCTCTGGTCATTACCGTATCCTGAGTATTGTTACTGCCTTGTGATAATCATGGCAATGATATCGTCGATTGCCTTCCTTGCCAGTTGCACCATTTCTTCATCCGTCCTGTCCTGTATGGGATGAGGAACGTAAACACTGGCTGGTGAGATTCCCAGGGACCGGGCCTGAGCGTTCGCAGCGTCAACAAACTCCGTGGAAGCCACGAAGCCTGCCGGGGTGCCACGACTTTCAAGGTTCATAATGTCATGCAAACTGCACGACGTACACGAACCTCAGTCGGCAAGACCTTCAATTACAGCGTCGCATTCGATACTGATCTGCTGACTCAATTCTGTGGGTGCGACGCGCGTAAAGGTCGGTTTGCTGTAGCGCATTACCCTGGCGCCCTGATCACCGAGCTGCTTTTCCACTTCGTCCAGGAACTCCTTGCCCCTGGGTTTGGATATATCCAGCAGGCCAATGGTTTTTCCAGTAAGTGTAGTCAATCTGTCATTCAGCTGTCGTGTTGCCGGCTGGCGTTCTGAGGTAGGGTCCAGTAGTGTGGTTGACATAGAATTAACCTCTATCAGTGTCAGGATTTACCTGATCGGTCAGTTATTGTTAATCAGTTGCGACACCAGCTGGCTGCCCCTTTCACCGGATGCCACCCAGCCGGGGATAATCGCGGAGAAAAATCCAGCGGTTCCACCTGCCGTAAGAATGTGCAAACCGTCTTCCCGGAATTTGTTCAGCTGCTTGTCTCCAAATTGTTCCAATGCGCCTTCTGCGATTCCTTGAGCACCACGCACCAGTTCCGCTCCAGGAGTCAGCAACGCCTCGTAAATCGCGGCCTTGACTTCGGACTTGGACCAGCCTCCCTGTCTGAAGACGCGTCGGTGTTCCGGAGATAGTACCAGTAGCGCGTCGGTCTGCATAAACACCTTGGTATGAGAAACTGTACGCAAACTGGCAGCCAGGCTCCTGGCCAGGGATTGCGGGGTTCTTGACTGCTGGTCCATCACCGGTTGCACGCCTGAGCCGGCGAACAGGCTGACAACGGATTCGTTCCGCTGGTAACCTCGATCCATGGCCAGGCTGGGCCAATCACTGTCGCTTTCATCCTCGCTGAAGCAGAACGAGTACTTTCCGGGGGTGCCAAGAGTCGCCCGATCGATTCCCCCCGGCCTGCCGCCACCAACATTCTGAACGAGCAGCTGCAGACTGCGACCGATGGTGGCATTGGCCCGGTTGCCCTGGCCAAAGGCATTGATTCCCGAGTTCATGCCGATTTTTCTGGCTGCCGGTCCGTTGACAATGATCACTGGCGAGGAGAAGTAAGTCGTGCACAACAGACCATGCAGGCAGAACGGTTCCTGCAGGGCGCCTGCAATGGCGGCCAGCACTACCTGGAAGTATTCCGGCTTGCAGCCGGCCAGGACAGCATTGATGGCGGCCTTTTCAATCGTGCAGGGTGCATAGTCAGGTGGTATATCGCCTATTACCTCATCAGCTTGTCGATGAGTCGCGGCAAGCATACTGGCGACGCGTACGGGTGTAGGTGGCACAACCGGGAGCCCGTCAGTCCAACCCCGTTCATAGCAGGCTTCCATGATGTCTTCGGTGTCGGCGATATCCACTTTGCGCGTGTTGCGGCCGGTGTTGCCGTACTTGACCGACAATATCGCTTCCATGCCCGGATCCCTTGTTTTTGAACCGCAGCCCGGTTTGAAAACTGGCAGCGACTCTCCCAGGTCCGGTATCTTAAGAAACTGTCGCCACTGCTCCCGGTCCCAGCCGAATATCCGGGCGACTTCCTCGTCGTCATGGAAGCGGATCAGCGTCGGGACAACTTCGATATCGTGTTGATAGGAAAAAGCAAGTTGCGTATCGTCAATGCGGTCGTCGACATTGCCGGGAAATTCTGGATCGTCCTGCACGTAGACTCGCAGTGTCCCCGCATATTTGCCGAGAAGTATCGGCAGAATCGATTCGATCAGACGGCAGGTCTCACAATCCTTTTTGACCACCAGGGCAAAGTGCGGGTCGATAGAGCTGTTCATGGGCCGGACCCCCTGCCATACCATGAGGTGGTTATTATCCAGGTCCGATTAGTGTAACGTACCGACAGGAACTGAGGCAAAACAGGAATTACCGTTGTGAGCACAAACGCTGCCGTATCGTTGCTGTTACTGCTGTTGATTCTGGCTGCCGTAGTATTCAAGGTGGTTTTCTGGCCGCGAATCCGTCTCGACAGGATTCGTCGCCAGCCGATACCGCCAGAGTGGCTGAACACTATCGAGCGACGACTGCCATTCTATCGCAACCTGCCCGTCAATCTGCAACAACAACTGCAGGAACGGGTCAAGATTTTTATTGCTGATAAAAATTTTGTTGGCTGCGCTGGTCAGCACGTGGATGATGAGATCCGCGTCACGGTGGCAGCCCAGGCCTGCCTGCTGCTGTTGAACCGGAATACAGACTGTTACCGTGAACTGCGCTCCATTCTGATTTATCCGTCAACCTTCGTTGCCAGAAGGGAGGTTCAGGATGAACTGGGGCTGGTTTCAATCGATTCTGCAGAACTGCTGGGTGAATCCTGGGAGCAGGGAAAAGTGATTCTCGCCTGGGACAGTGTCGAGAAGGGTGTCCACGACCTGCAGGATGGACACAATGTCGTGCTGCACGAGTTCGCCCACCAGCTTGATCACCAGTCCGGTGCTACCAACGGTGCTCCCGTCTTGAGTGCTCGCGGCGCCTATCGAAGCTGGTCTCACGTGCTTTCCCGGGAATTTGAAGAGCTGCAGGAAAATTACCGCACCGGCAGAGAGAGCCTGCTGGACTACTATGGCGCGACCAACCCGGCTGAGTTTTTCGCTGTAGCAACCGAGACTTTTTTTGAACGACCCGCCCAAATGCGGCACCGCCACAGGGAGTTGTACAATGAACTCACGGAGTTTTTCCGGGTAGACCCGGTGCAATGGCACGATCCGGCAGACCAGCAGCAGACTTAGGTAAAGTGGGCAGCCGGTGTACGGAAAAGCGGCGTGGTGCCTCAGTTTGAAAATACGTTGTGGGTCGAGAGTGAGGCCGGGGTTCGACGCTGAGGACGTCCGAGGCATGGATGCCGAGGCCGAGCGCACACGGATGTGCGTCTGCGTTCCTCAGCGTCGGACCCCGGGCTCACCCACAACCATCGAACAATATTTCAAACTGAGACACCATCAATAACGGGCGAACATGCGCAGGTTCTCCTAGTCCGGCAGTCTGTTCGATACAGACCGACTACCGAAAATTGGGGAAAGGCAATAGAGGGAAAAGAGAAATGTAAAAAGAAAAACGGGATTCAGTAAATAAATCCCAGTGCGGTGATGCCAACCAGGATGTTGATGATCATGAAGACCGACGAGGTGCGCGACATGACTTTCCACAGCTGTGGCCCTTTGTAAGCGGCTCGTATTCCCACCAGCAGTACCGTGGTATAGGCCAGCATCAAAGCTACGATTACCAGGAAGCGAAACCAGTTTTCCGAGTCAACCGCCCGGCTGGCGGTTACAAAGAAAATGCTGGAGCCAATAAAATAGAATATCCAGTAGGTGATGGCGAGCCCGTATTCTCCAGCCAGTAATCTGGCAAGAAAGGACCTGTTATCTGCTTGTTGCAAGTATGCCCCCTGATTCCGCCACGTCAGTTGTCGGATCGACTTGACCGTTGACTATTGAAACGGCTGAAAAGTACGCTAGTTTAACCGATCTGTTCGGTGGTAAAAAAGCGATTTATCCTGTCTGCAGGATCCCAGTTTCCCGGGCTTGACTGAAAAGAGGTCTGGGCCATTGTTCCGGGAATATTGCAATGCCGTGTTCTGGCGAATGCAGGCCAGGACCGGAGTATGACACAAGGACAGGTCCGTGCTGCACACCAGGATACCTCCTGGTCATCAGCTAACGGGTGTCTTTGCTGGTGATCTTGCGCGTACTCTTGGCGGCAGCTGGGCTTTTCCTTGCGCGTTTCCTGGCCGTGAGTTTTCGCTTCGCAGCTGCCTTCTTGGCGCGTTTGGCCCGTGCGGTAGCTTCCATCCGGGTCTTTTTCTCCCAGTCGCTTTCGAATTTCTGCAAGACCTTTGCCCGTGCGGCCAGCTTTCGATCGAACGAGCTGGCTGTGTGCAGTCGACTTTGCGCAGCGACAAGTGTTTCCCTGGCTTCCTGCAGCGAACAGTTCAGGGACAAGTGCGCTGCCCTGGCCTTCTTGAGTCGGGTTCGCGTCGGCCCGGTGGCATTCTTGCGTAAGTCCACCGAGGCTCTTGCCGACTTGATCCGGGCCCCGGTCAACCTGGTCTGAATTTTCTGTACCTTGTTGCGTGCCTGGTCGACGTCCTGCTGAAGACTGGTCAGGAAACCGCGCCTGGCCTTGCCAATTTTCTTCTGTAACTGCTGAAACTGCGCTTCCAGGTCTTCCATCAATTGCACTGCGGACACGGCATCGGTGGATTTCAGGCTTCCGGTAGTGCCATCTTTCTTTGCCTTTGTCGAGGGCTTCGTGGATTTTGCAGCCTTTGCCATGATGCCGTTTATATACGCTGGTCAGGGTGATATTCACTGCTATCGGCTGGATTGAAGGAACCTTGTCGAGGAGTGGCGCGGCCAAGGTAAGGAACCTCTGACCGTTACAGTGTACTCACTGCGCTATTCTTACACAGATATCAGCAAGGCGTCGGACACCGACAAGGGGTTACACGGTAAGTGCCAGGACGCCAAGCGAATAAATACCGAACAGCACGGACCACAGGCTGAAGAGGGTTGGCAGGAAAATCACCAGCAACATCAACAGCAATCCGGCCGAAGGAACCAGCAAAGATGGCATCACTGCATTATCGTACATGACGATGTTGACGTAAGGGCCCACCAGGAAATAAAGCAACATGGAAAGCGCTGAGAGACGCCCCAATTGCTGGCTTTCTTTCAGCATATCCACCGTTCCGTCTTCAGGTGCCGACAGGGCCATTTCGGCGGCGCCATAAATACAGGAAGAGCCAAACACCAGGACTATGAAATCCCGAAAGGTCCACACTTCGATGGATCGCAATCCCCAGCCAACCCACCATAGCTGCAGGATGTACAGAAGAATGCTGAATGCCCACAGTGCGGATGCCCAGTGAAATATCACGCGATTGTGAGCCCGCGTAATCATGGCCATGTTGTGAAGGAGTCGCGTGATTGCCAGGCCGAGAATGATGGAGACGGCGATAAAAATATATTCGTGCTGGGTCAACTCAATCTCTCATCAGCGCGGCGGTAGCCGCTGTTGCGGTGATAAACTCATACGCCAGGGCCCCGTAGGTATAGCCGGTAACCACATCATCACCCATCAGGACTGAGAACAGTCGGGCAATTGCCAGAGCACCTATGGCCAGCCCCAGTAACAGCAGGCCCGGACGGTACAGGTCGGGCCTGGTCAAGGCGAAAAAACAATAGACGCCCAATCCAGTCTGCAACCCACCGTACATGGCACCGATTTCGGCATAGGCGTCACCATTGCCGATATCCAGCCCGGCGAGTCCAGCCGGAATCCCGGGAGCCAGTAGACTGATCACCCCGTAAGCAGTGAAGACCAGCGCAGAGATTCCAAGTACGACTTTCCCGAGCATCATGAGAATTGTCCTGTACGCAGTATAATGGTGCCCGACAGGCCCCGCCGGTCGGGGCTTCCAGGCGAGCCCACTGCCCTTGTCGGCTTAAATGGGTTGCCTCGCCTTGACAGGCCGACGGCAAGACGCCCCGTCAGTGAATTCGCCGGAAAGCCAGAGTATTTCCATACTTAACCAGAGGTTTCCTAATAATAGCTGATACTGGCCGTGCTAGCGATGCAACAGCTCTCCGGATGGATCATAGTGCAAATACGCCGGTAAATACCGGTAGGCCAAGGCACGTCGGAATCTGGCCAGGTATTCTGTCCGTGAAATTTCCGGAAACTGGGACAGCTGGCAGGTTTCCCCGACCCTGTTGGGCCGGGCCAGGTAGCCCGGGCCGGCATGATAGGACGCGGCAAGGAGATCCCGGTAAGCGGCGGAATTTTCCTTGCTCCTTTCAGGAAAATCACAGTGTCGGGCTATCTGTTCCTCAATATAGAGTATATATTTCAGTCCTGCCTGCAAGTTGGTTCCCGGTTTGTTTACCGCGGGCAGATTCATTTGTTCACCCGTGGTCGGCAATACCTGGAATGCACCCAACGCACCGGCCGAGCTGGGCACAGAATTGGGATGAAACCGGCTTTCCACGTACAGTATTGCCGCAGCGACCTGAAAGCGGGATCTCGGTGACAGGGTCAGAATCGTCTCGCCGGACCTGGTCTTCCAGGGGGCTGGCTGCACAACCGACGGCGGCGGGTTTCGCGGATCGAACAGGCGATAGCGCACAGTTTCGGGAAAGTAGGATAACAGCTGATCGATCAGGCACCGCTCCACGTACACCACGGGCTGATTGTCCGGCTTGATGCTCCATGGCTGATCGGCTCGACCGTCAGACCGCAGGTAGGTGCCTGAAGGGCCGATTCGGCAGGAAACCAGATCACGATCGGCCAGGGCGGGCCCTGACCACAGCATGGCAAAGATGCCCAGCATGCCGAGTATCGTCCGCAGTGCAGGAAGGGTTGAGTTGTGGCTGTAGCACGGCATGGTAATTGGATCCTGGCCTGGTAGTTCAGAATATTGGTCCGAAGTACGCAATTAGACCCGGTCATGGAAGCTGATTCCGGGTCTTGTTTCGCATTGACTGGATTTCACGTTACTGCTCAGCTGCTGTCGCTCTCTGCCATGGCAGAGAGCAGAGCCGCCTGTTGCTCTACTTTAGATCGGCCTGACGGTACCGAGCTTCACTGTCCGCCGTGAAATCTCTTCACAGACAAATCAACGTCGACCTGAATCCGCCCCGGGATGGCGGACAACGGCCACAGTCACCACGGTGTTTCTGTTACTCGTAACGCAAGGCGTCAATGGGGTCCAGATTGGCCGCCTTGGCAGCAGGCAGTATGCCGAACAGAATGCCGACGAAACCGCTGAACCCCAGGGCCAGTGCCGCAGCCCAGAATGGAATCGCCGCGGGAGGGAAAGAAGGAATGTTGCCTGCAATCAACGTGCCCAGTCCGTAGCCAATAGCCAGCCCGATAAGACCGCCTAACAGCGACAGGAGTAGTGATTCGATCAGAAATTGCAGCAGTATATGGTGCCGCTTGGCACCTATAGCCTTGCAGATACCAATCTCGCGGGTCCGTTCGGTGACGGAAACAAGCATGATATTCATTATGCCAATGCCACCTACCAGCAGTGATATACCCACGATCCCACCGATTACAATGGTGACCACGCCGAGAATGGAATCGAATGTCTGCATCATCTGCTCGGCAGTTTCGATGACAAAGTCGTCTTCGTCATCACTGTCCAGACCATGGGCGTCCCGCAGCAGCGTTGAAAGCTGAGTGGTGATGTCTGCCACGTTGGCTGACTCGCTCAGGCTCAATTGGATCTGAATGTCGGTCCTGGCCTGGTTTCCCTGCAGGCTGCGCATGGTTGCATAGGGAATCAGCACGATGTCGTCCTGGCTGAACCCCATAATATCTCCCTTGGGTTCGAGCAGGCCGACAATCTTGAACCACTCGCCGCCAAGCTCCACGAATTCATTTACCGGGTCTTCCGGCAGGTTGAGATTGTCCCGCACCGTATCGCCGATGATGGCGATACGGCGACGGGTCAGGTTGTCGCTGTTGGCCAGGAAGCGACCCTGGGAGGTGTAAAACTGTGCCACGTCCTGGTAGGCATAGGTGGTTCCCATTATCTGGCTATAGGCAGTCTGGCTGCCATACTTGATTTGCGAGGCCCTGGAGGCGAACAGTATCGGGGTAATGGAGGCGATACCATCGACGCGCCGTTCAATAAGGTTGAGATCGTCCGGTGTTAACCTGGCGTTCAATCCCTGCATGCGGTCCTCCAGCGGCGTGTAGGACCGGACAGTCAGGCTGTTGGTGCCCAGAGAAGCAAACTGCTGACTGACAAACACCCGTAATCCCTGGGTAATTGAGACCACGGCGATAACGCTGGCAACGCCGATTACGATCCCCAGTGTAGTCAGGAAGCTTCTGAAGCCGTGGGCGTAAATGGAAGCCAGGGCGGACCGGCCACTTTCGATGATAGCGAACAGCATGGCTAATTGTCCTGCGCCGCTGGCTGGGCCGTGTCGCGGTATACCTGTCCGTCCTTCATCTCGATCAACCGGCTGCAGTGTGCGGCTATTTCTTCCTCGTGGGTCACCATGATCACGGTATGGCCTTCATCCTGCAGAGCATCGAACAGCTGCATGATTTCCACCGTGGTACGGGAATCAAGGTTACCGGTGGGTTCGTCCGCCAGCAGGATGGACGGGTTGGTAACCAGTGCCCGGGCGATGGCAACCCGCTGGCGTTGTCCGCCGGACAGCTGGTTTGGCAGGTGGTCCATGCGATCCGCCAGGCTGACCCGTTCCAGAGCCTGTTTGGCCATCTGCTGTCGCTGCCTCAGCGGTACATTGCGGTATATCAGCGGTTGCATGACATTGCCCAGGGCCGTGGCCCTGGGTAACAGGTTGAAGCTCTGGAAGATGAAGCCGATTTCCAGGTTACGGATTTCGGACAGCTCATTCTGATCGAGGTTTTCCACGTTGTTGCCATTGAGGTGGTACTGACCACCGGTGGGCCGGTCCAGGCAGCCCAGAATGTTCAGCATCGTGGATTTGCCGGAGCCGGAGGAGCCGATGAATGCGACGTATTCGTTCCGTTCAACAGTGACACTGATGCCATCCAGGGCTTTTACCACCTGGCTGCCCATCTCGTAAAACCTGGTTATGTCTCTCAGCTCAATCAGGGCCATGATGATCGTCGGATACGCTGTGATGATGGTGTTGGTTCTGCAGGTCGAGGGTACCTTTCACGGGCGATCAGAGGTTCCTTCAGTTGGCACGCGCCTCGACTCTGGTCACGTCCAGGCGATCACCGTCCAGCAGGTGACGCAGTTCCCTGTTGGGTCCAACAACGATTTCGATGTCGTCGTCGATATCAGTGGTCAGTTCCTGGTACTCGTCGTCAGACAAGCCAACGTCCACCCGGGTTTTACGCGCCACACCGTTGTCGTTGATAAATAGAAAATGTTCACTGCGCAGGGCTGACCGGTCTTCTTCGAACAGCACTGCCTCTATGGGTACGGCTGCCACTTCCTGGTCCTGGCGGGTAAAAATCTCCGCGCGGCAGGACATGCCCGGACGCAACACGACATCGCCGGGATCGGTAATGTCGATTTCAACGGTAAAGGTCAGCCCCTGCCTGCCAGCTTCCACTTTGGCCGTATTGGCAATGTAGCGCACCATGCCAGTCATTGGCTGGTCCGGATAGGCAATGGCTACTATCTCGGCCCGCTGTCCCACGGCGATGTTGGCAACATCAGCCTCGTCCACCAGGACTTCCACGTAAATGCTTTCCGGGTTGGCGATAGTCATCAATGACGAGCCCGGAATGTTCGTGGAACTGGCGATGGCGGTTTCGCCTACCTTGATGTCGAGGCTGGTGACAACTCCATTCAGCGGTGAAACGATCTGGGTTTTGCTGAGTTGATCCTGAACCTGCTCCAGTTGTGCCTGGGCCTGCAGCAGCCTCTCTCTTGACGACTTGAGGTCAATTTCAGCCAATGCCAGTTGACTGGAAATATCGTCGAATTCTTCGTCACCCACCATCTTGCGTTCGTACAGGCTGCGGGTGCGCGTGAACTGGCGTCGCAGGTTCGCAATTCGCACTTCCTGCCGTTCGATGTCGATGGAGTTGATACGTACAGCTGCTTCACTCTGCTCGAGACCCGCCAGCAGGTTCCTGTCGTCCACCTGCAGTACCAGCTGACCTTCGACAACTCGATCGCCTTCCTCCACGTATAACGACGAAACTTTGCCGATTATTTCCGAGCTGAGAAGGACTTCCTCTTCGTGGGCGAGGAAGCCGGAGGCAAGTATGGATGGACTTATCACGCGCTTTGCTACCGTTGCGACTTCCACTTCCTTGGCATCGGTACCGAATACTGCGCGATTGATAAAGGGCAGGGCAATTACGGCGCCAACCAGGATCAGGACCAGAATTATTTTTTTGGGACTCATTGGAGAGTTCCTGTTGCAGAAAGCGGATCGAACCTTGCGGTATGGACGACGGCAGGCCGTGCTGAGTTACCGGAAACTATCACAGGCAGGTTCAACTGAGAGCAAAATACGCCCAAATACCGTAAATCAGCAGATAAGGTGCAAGTACGGTAACCGCAGCCCTGGGCAGCGATACCTGCAGCCACTGGCGGTAGCCCATGACCAGCAGTGCCAGGTTCCAGAACAGTGGCAGGTTCAGAGTTGAAAGAATCTGGTTCAGTGACTGATTGGTAAACTGCATACCCAGGGTGTAGAGACTCAGTGCATTCAGGTCGTAGTTGCTCAATTGACCGCCGGGATGCAGCAGTATGGTTACTGCCATGGATAGGCTGGTAAAAAGATTGGGGAGACTGGTCCAGGCTGCCAGGGAGAACCACTGGCGAAAGCGGAAGGTATCGCCACGGAGTGACGATACCAGGGAAAGGTAGCCGGCCTGGGCAAGGTAGATCAGCAGCAGACTGACGGCGCTGCCCACGATGCCCAGAATCAGGAGATTGCGCTGTGAAAACGAGAGCATTGCGTCCCGGGTTTCTTCCAGTTCGGCACCGTCGAGTTGCGGTATTCGCGACAGGGTATCGTCCACGTACCAGTCATAATCCAGCACCGCAAAGTACCAGCCGGTAACCAGGATGACACCGCTCAGAACTACGGTAAGTGGAAATATCCAGGTCGGCGTGGTACGCAGCACCTGGAAAACCGCCGTGGGAGCCGTGAGCAAATTGATTGCCTGTACAAGGGGACCGGGAGAATTGACAGGCTCCGGGGTCGATGCGTCCTGATGGTTCATAGGGGATTCCTGTGCCGGGTGCCCGGTGCGCTCAACGACGTAACGGCGACGATGCCGGCTATGGTTGGTATCAGTCGATCAACGGATCATCGAGAAAACGGGCCAACCGTTGTCGAAGCAACTGGTTTTCGGCCCGAAGCCGGTCACGCTCCTCGATCAGTTCGGCGACTATGGCTACGTCCGCCCAATCCAGCTCCAGATCGCTGTGCAGGCGGATGGCTCGCTGAATCGTGCAGACCATATTCAGATCAAAGGACCACTCGGAGGGACGCTGACCTCCGGGACGGACGATTCCATAATCAACAAGGTCGATACAGAGCTTCCGGGTCAAGTGCAACTGCTGACAAAGGTCATCCAGTGTGAGGCTTACCGTGTATTCAGTCACGTTCAGCCCTCCAGTTCTTGTCGTGGATCAAAATCGGCGCGTTCTGCCAGCTGTCCCCACAATTCCCTGGCCAGGGCGTCGGACTTCTGTGGCATTACTACTTTTAGAATAACATACAGGTCACCGGCATCAGATTTTCCATGCCTGACAGGCAGCCCCTTACCTCTGATCCGAAGTCGGGCTCCGGTCTGACTGTCGGGCTTGATAGTCAGGTTTATTTTCCCGGTCAGCGTTGGCACTTTGACGCTGGTGCCCAGGGCTGCCTCCCACGGTGTAATCGGTAGAGTCAGGTTCAGGTCACTGCCCACGACATCGAACAGTGGATGCGGTACCAGTTTGATTCGCAGGTACAGGTCTCCAGCCGGACCATCACCGAACCCGGGCCCTCCCTGGCCGCGCAGGCGAATACGTTCGCCATCGCTGACACCCCGCGGAATCTTGACCCGCAGGGTTTTCTTAACGTCTTTGAGGCGGCCGGATTCACCAAAATGTGGAAGCCGGTATTCAATGGTTTTGGACTCATCATTCAGCGTATCTTCGAGAAATACCGGCATATCGATCTCCACGTCCTGGCCCCTGGTGGAGTAAAAGTCCTCGGAACTCCCGAATCCCTGGCTACGCGTCCGGGATCGGCTGAACCCGCCGCCGAAAATGTTCTCAAAGAAATCGGAAAAATCGCCATGTTGGCCAGGCTCGCCGCTGCTGGAAAACCCTTCCCAACCCGGTGGGGGTGTAAACTGTTCTCCCTTGCGTCCGTGGCTGCGCAGCTGGTCGTATTCAGCACGTTTCTCATCATTGCCCAGCACTTCGTAAGCTTCTGAGACTTCCTTGAATTTTTTTTCCGTGTCGTGTTCCGAGCTGACGTCGGGGTGATATTTGCGAGCCAGGCGCCGATAGGCTTTCTTTATGGTCTGCTTGTCATCTTCGGGGTTAACGCCGAGAATGTCGTAGTAGTCTTTAAATTCCATTTCAGCTTCCCGCTGCCTTCCGGTATTCGATACGACGGTGCCACGTTCAGGCGACTCCGCAACTGTTATCGAAAACAGTATGGTGTTGTCGGGCGACAATTTCAATGAATAATCCTGAACAGATATCCTATCGAACCGTGGCCAGGCAGGCGTGGCCGCTGATCCTTGCCAATTGCTCGGTGCCGCTGCTGGGACTCTCGGATACCGCGGTTCTTGGCAATCTGGGCAGCATCTACGATCTTGGTGCCATCGCCCTGGGGGCACTGATATTCAGCTTCGTTTACTGGGGTTTCGGATTCCTGCGCATGGGGACCACTGGCTTCGTTGCCCAGGCGGTGGGGGCCGATGATTCGGCCGAGATCAGGGCGGTGGTTTTCCGGTCGCTGTTACTGGCAGGAGTGCTCGGTATTGGCCTGGTGGCACTGCGCTCACCACTGAGTCAGTTAGCGTTCAGCCTGCTCAGCGGTGGCGCTGATGTGGAAGAGATCGCCCGAACTTATTTTTTCCTGAGAATATGGGGAGCACCGGCTACCCTGGGCATGTTCGTATTGACCGGCGTACTGATCGGCATGGGTGAGACCAGGAAGCTCCTGCTGGTACAGCTGGTCCTCAATCTTCTGAATATCGTGCTGGACATCTACTTTGCCGGTTTCCTGGGGCAGGGGGCCAGGGGTATCGCTGTTGGTACGTTGTTGTCGGAATGGTTCGCCTTGCTCTTTGCCTTGACACTGGTAGTGCGGCTATTGCGGAATTGCCACACAGATGGTGAGAAATTTCTGGTGGGCCAACGTCTCTTGAACCGAACCCGGCTGCGTGCGTTGCTTTCGGCCAATTCGGATATCATGATTCGCACTGTTCTGCTGGTGTTCTCTTTTGCCTGGTTCACCAATCAAAGTGCCTTGTACGGCGACGTGGTTCTGGCCACCAATCATATCCTGCTGCAGCTTGTTTCTTTTTCTGCTTTCTTCCTGGATGGATTTGCCTTTGTCGGCGAGTCGCTGGTGGGAAAAGCAGTAGGAGCTCGAAACCTTCGTGCATTTGATGCGGCAGTGCGCAAAACCACAGTCATGGCGCTGGTGACCGCGGCGTTATTGGCCTTAATCGTACTGATCGGCGGGCAACTGCTGATCGGGATGCTGACTGACATAGACGCTGTACGCATTTTGGCAGCTGATCTGGTCAGGTTTGCAGCAGTCTATATTTTATTGTCGTTCGCTGCCTTTCAACTGGACGGTATTTTCATTGGTGCCACGCATACCCGGGAAATGCGCCATGCCGCCGTTGTCTCAACTATGGGTTATCTGGCCGTCTGGTGGCTGTTTATCGGGCGGTTCGGCGTAATCGGGCTGTGGCTGTCCTTCATTTTTTACGTTTGTGTCAGGGCGCTGGCGCTATTGGTTTTCTTTCCACGACTGCGGAATAAACTGGTGAGTGACTGACTATTCCAGATTCTGCTCTGTTGTCGGCAGCACGTGGGGATCCAGCTTGATACTATGCTGGTTCCGTCCGATCATGACGATACTGCCCCGATACCGTTGCTCGCCGGTTGACGTGAACTCGAAGCGATATTTCCTTTTCAGCCGATAAGTCCCGGACTGGTCGGTTGCCGGCCACACGCTCTTGATAACCATGGACTGGTCAAGCAGCTGCAGCCCCAGGCGCTTGCAGTAGGAATCCACCAGCTTCAGGGCTTCATTTTTGACTGCATCGCTGTGCCACCAGAAAACCACCAGGGCGGTGAACAGGGTAAGCCAGGCTATCAGGCCAAGATCAAGCATTACCGGGTCTCACTAATGACCGGGACTGACTGCGAAGGTCGGGAAATAACCGGTAACCTGATTTCATGGCTCCAGGTCGTCAACCAGTCGGCTAATTGCCGACGGAGCGATGGGAGATGTAGCGCCGGATGTGTGGTTCAAGCAGCTCCAGCGCGGTTTGATCGCAGGGGGGCAGATGGGCATCAGACAGTTGCAGTGGTTCGACTCGCTGGCCCCACTTTACCAGCCCGGCGCCCCAGGTGAGGCCGGCGCCGAATGATGCCATCAGGATATTGGCGCCTGGTTCGATCCGTCCTTCTTCCAGGGCTTCGGTGAGAGCAACGGGAATCGTCCCGGCAGAGGTATTGCCGTACTTGTGTACATTGATCATGAACTTATCCAGGGGAACATCCAGACGTTTCGCCAGGGCGTCAAGAATTCGCTTGTTTGCCTGGTGCGGTACTACCAGGTCAATGTCCTGCTTGTCGAGGCCTGTCTGCTCCAGCACATCCAGGCTGGCCTGTGCCATGCACTTGACCGCCCGTTTGAAGACTTCCTGGCCTTCGAAGTTCCAGCCCAGGTACAAAAACTCATCGTCCAGGCGGCTGTAGCTGCTGCCGATATTGGTTATCTGAATCGCATACTTGGCATCGGCCTCGCAACCGATTTTCGCAGCCAGCAGCCCACTTTCCTGATCGGCAGCTTCCAGGATCACAGCTCCACAGGCATCACCGAACAAGACAGCCACGTCGCGTCTCGACCAGTCCATGTAGTGACTGATGAATTCTCCACCGATAACCAGTACTTTTCGATGTGCGCCGGTTTTTATCAGGTTGGTTCCTATATGCAGTCCGTAGAGAAATCCTGTACAGGCGGTGTTGATGTCGATTGCTGCAGCATTGGTAGCGCCCAGGGCGTCCTGGACGATCGAAGCGGTATTGGGACAGATGGAATCCACGGTCAGACTGCCCAGCAGAATCAGGTCCAGTTCTCCCGGGTCCAGGTCGGCTGCAGCCAGGGCATGCCTGGCTGCCACTATGGCCATATCTGAAAAATTGCAGTGGCAGATTCTTCGTTCCCTGATCCCCGTGCGCGATGTTATCCATTCATCCGAGGTTTCCATGAATGTTTCAAGGTCTTCATTGCTCAGCACGGCAGGTGGAACACACTTGCCCCATCCCGTAATCTGCGCAAACTGCATATTTTCTCTCCCCATCAACCCCGGCTTTCACTATCATGAAACTTAACGCCAAGGTATTGAGGATACTGCATTTTTAAAGGATGCGGTAGTCGCATGGGAAAATCGAACAGATCGAACAGCAAGAACCGGAAAGCGACGGATACTGTCGCCTGGATCGTCGTGGCCAGTGTTCTGGTTACCGTGCTGACCGGGAATTCCATTGCCCAAAATAACGCCGATAGGGACTTTGATCACCGTGTCTGGGGAAGCCTCCTGCACAGCCACGTCAAGGTATTCGACAGGGGCAGCAGCACCCGGGTTGACTACCAGGGCATGCTGACCGACCGCGGAGTTCTGCAATCCTATCTCCAGGAGCTGGCGGCGGTGACCCGGGAGCGTTTCAACGGCTGGACCAGAGATGCCCGGCTGGCTTTTCTGATCAATGCCTACAACGCCTGGACGGTGGAGCTTATCCTCACCGAGTATCCGGAACTTGATTCCATTAAAGACCTCGGTTTCCTGTTTCGGTCACCCTGGTCGAGGCGCTTCGTACCCCTTTTTGGTGAAGAAGTCTCCCTGGATACCATCGAACACGAGATGATTCGCGGTCCTGATGGATACGGGGAGCCGCGAATCCATTTCGCGGTGAACTGCGCAAGTATCGGCTGCCCCGCTTTACGGCCGGAGGCATTCACAGCGGTACGGCTGGAACAGCAACTGGAAGAGGCCACGCGCCTCTTTCTGGCGGACAGAAAGCGAAACCGGCTTGATGGTGACACGCTGCGGGTATCAAGAATCTTCGACTGGTACGAGGAGGATTTCGAGATCGGGTGGCGGGGAACATGGAGCGTGGCCCAGTTCCTGTCGCGTTATCCTGCGGCTTTGCAGCTCCCCGACGCTGTCGTCGCGGCACTGCTCCAGAGCCGGTTCAGGGTCCGTTACCTGGACTACGATTGGGGTCTCAACGACCTGTCCCGGGACCGGTGAAAAAGTTTATACGCTCAGATTCCTGTGCTAGACTCGGTCGTGGAAGAGCGTCATCCCCGGTGGGGTGCCCGGACTTCAAACCCGGTGAGGTCTGGCAAAGACAGGCCTGGTGGGTTCGACTCCTGCCTCTTCCGCCAGATCAACTTCCCCTGCGCTCCATGCCATAGCCCCTTGCTTAAGGCCGGGAGTCACACTCCCGTCCCGATGGTCATTCACTAATCCTTGAAGTAAAAACCGAACCACTGTGATCCAGTTCTCAAGTGTCGACGGTGGCTTGTGCTAGTTTCGCCATGATCACCGGATTATTGGCTCTCTTGGCCGGTATGCGTGATATTCAGGTGACATACAAAGGGAGTTGGATGCATGAATTTTTCAAAAATCATCGTAAGGATTTCCGCGGTATCCATTGCGTCAATACTGCTGATCGCCAGCACTATCGTGTCAGCGCAAGGCAATGGCAACGGCAACGGCAACGGCAATGGAAATGGCAAGCAGAACAGTCCCGTTGCGACCGGTAACGGCAATGGCAATGGCAATGGCAAAGCGCTGGGGCTGTTGAAGCAATCATCAGGCTCTTCCGGGAATAGCGGCTCAGATTCCGTGACACTTGGAAGCAGTCCCCTGGAACCCAATGAAGAGTCGGTAATGCCGGCTGACAGTGTTGACGAGGAACAGTCGGATTCCGAAACCGGAACCTCAACAGGCGAAAACGACGTACCAGGCACGAAGAAATCCGGAGTGCGGGTAAAGAACGGGGCAAACGGTAATGCGTCCGATGGCATCAAGGGCAGAATCATCACCAACCGGGATATCGTCTACACCGGCGAACCGCTGGAGATCGGTTTGCATTTCAGCCAGGGGGCACAATTGATCCACGGCGGATTGGCGGATGCCTACCTGGTTATTTTCGCGCCGACGACAGGAGTGACAGAGCCGACGGAGAACGACGAGTCCGAGCCTTCGGCTGGAAACGATGCTGCAAGCGCTGTCCTGGCATCGGGTGAAGCCCTGTCGGATGGCGAAGGTGCTCTTTCCAACGCCATCATAGTGCCGGTGAGTGAACAGGCCAGCACCGAGATCACCAGGTTGTTTGAAATCCCCGCGGTCGATCTGTCCGGTATAGCGGCGGGCACGTATCAGCTGGGATTGATACTCACCGTACCGGGCGGTGATCCTCAGAGTATCAACGACTGGTACAGTGGCCTGTTGGGACTTGTAGATATTGCCGGACTCACGGTCAGCGCAGAAGCACTTGAGTCCGACAGCGATGGCGATGGCATGATCGACTGTGACGGCGATTCCAATGGCCTGGAATGTGAAGAAGTTGATGTGACTACAGATCCCGCTGATACGGTGGTGGATTAGGGTTTGCATTACCAGGATGCCCGGAGCACAGCGCGGTTTGTTTCCTGGTTTTGACAGTTGGAGACAGTCCGCCGGCGTAAATTCGGCGGGCCGTCTCATTTGCCGATAGACTCCACCGAAGCCCTGCGAGTATGATTGGACCTCCAATCAAACACGTTAGAACAAGCCCCGGGGAAAGCAATGACTTATTGTCTGGCCGTATCGGTCAACGACGGCCTGGTATTCTGTTCGGATTCCCGAACCAATGCCGGCATCGACCAGATCAGTACCTACAGCAAGATGTACCGCTTCGGTATCGACGGTCAACGGCAGTTTGTCATCCTGTCGGCCGGCAATCTGGCCACTACCCAGGCAACCATTGCCCAGGTGAAACTGGATATTAAACAGAATGCATCGGTAAACCTGCTTAACGTTGCCAACCTGTTCGAGGCTTCTGACTACCTGGGTGATGTGAGTCTCTCCCAGCAGAAAAAGCACGATGGGGGCTCAGCATTCGAGGCCAGTTTCATTATCGGCGGGCAGATTGCAGGCTTTCCCCATGAGGCGATCCTGGTCTATCCGGAAGGCAACCACATCACTACTTCGCAGGATACTCCGTACCTGCAGATCGGCGAGAGTAAGTATGGCAAACCGATTCTCGATCGAATTCTGAACCCTGAATTGAACCTGGATACCTGTGCGCTGTGTGCACTGGTTTCAATGGATTCCACCATGCGCAGCAATCTGACCGTGGGACCACCCGTGGAAGTATTGGTTTACAAGACCGACAGCCTGGTCCTGGACGGACATCAGCGGTTCGATGGAGACAGTGAGTTTCTCAGGCAGATCGGCAGAGCCTGGGACGACAGGTTGAAAGATGCATTTCGCCAGATGCCTCCCCTGGCCTGGGCAGCTAGCTGGGATTCACCAGGGAATGAACGAAGCGGATCTTCCGGAGAGTAAGTTCTGACAGGACAAAAGGGTATGCATCGGCCATACCCATGCTTCGATTCAGGGCATTGAGTAACAGTGTAAGATCACTCCATCGCGTCAACATGTCGTCTATGTCTCTGTCACCACTGTTGCTGCTGGCATCGAAAGCGATATCGAATGCTTCGGCGGTTTCCAGCGTATCCACCATGTGCAGGTAGTGAGCCCAGCACTCAGCCCAGTCCTCCAGCGGATGTGATTGGGCATAGTGACTGATCAGGCGCGGGTCTCTGAGCATGTTATCGAAATTGGCGTAATAACTGTCCATGGCCGTCTGGTAATCTTCCCGTTCGTCACCGAACAATTCCCGAAAGGCAGTCAGTGTTTCCCCTGAATTGACAAGTTTCCAGTAATAATAGTGGCCGCTTTCGTGGCGGAAATGGCCCAGCAGGGTTCGGTAGGATTCGCCCAGTGACAGACGCAGCTGTTCGCGTTTTACATTGTCCGCCTCGGCAATATTGACGGTGATCAGCCCGTTTTTATGGCCAGTCAGGACAACCTCGTTTTCCACGTAAGGATTGCTGCTCTTGTCTTCGATGAATTCAAACGCCAGCCCCCCCTCGGGATCGATGTGCTTGTTGATTACGGGCAGATTTAAGCGGAGCAGGGTATATATCAGTTTCCGTTTTTCCTGCTCCATACTGGCCCACCATCCACGGCGGTCCGGTGCCAGCAGATTGGGAATCGTGTGATTAAGGCTGCAGGAAATGCAGTAAGATCTGTCATGATCGGTTACCAGCCAGTTGCAGACCCCGTAATCAAGGGTGTTCCTGCAAAGCTGCGCGTCGCTTTGATCAGCCGCCCGGGACATGCCGGAATTCATGTCGACATCGTCGAGTGTGTAAACAGTGTCCCGCAGTGGATGATAGGCCAGTCTGCGGTGGCAGCCGAGGCAGAAATTATTTTCAAAATAGACGATTTGCCCGCAGGCACAGGAATAGTTTTTCATCGCGACAGGCTCTGGGTGTGTCAGTTAGGGGGCAGGAACCAGGTTGTTGCAATCTGGTCGTGAATATCCGCGATTTCAACCTGCATCTCATCCAGGTACTTGAACAGGCCTTTTGACAATAATTGCGGAATATCGGCCTGCCGGGTTTTACGCAGCGCCCGGCGTACCTGGCGGATGGCGGCCTTGTGCTCGGAAAGCTCGCCGATACAGTCTTCCACCTGGTGCAGGCAATAATTCACCGCCCGCGGAAACTCAGGGTCCTGCAACAGAAATTTGACCACGTCTTCTGCATTAACCCGGTCCCGTACATTCTGGCGGTACATCTGGTAGGCGCTGAGCGATCGCAGCACGCTCATCCACAGCATATCCTGGTACGGGTCAGTCGGGTCACCATCAGATGTGCCGTCCAGGTCGAGATCGGGTAACAGATTGCCGGAGCCGACATCCACGATCCGGGTGGTCATGTCGGCGCGTTCCAGGTTGCGCCCGATACGAATGAATCGATGGACATGATTGTGACTCAGGCATCCTGCCAGCAGTCCGGTAAGCTGTTGGCAATAGACGATTATTTCCTCCAGCAGTTTATTTCGTGCACTGCGTGAAATCTGACCGGAAGAATTCTCCCTGATAAAGAGGTAAATATCGTTAATCTGCTCGAATGCTTCTGCTGGGATAATCTCCCTGGTAGTGCGTGCGTTTTCCCGCACCATGGATAACACGCTGAGCAGGGAGACGCCATTTGATTCGGCGATCAGGAATCGTACGATAGATCGCTCGTCGGTTGATTTTCCAGATGCGTTGAACTCCCGGTTGGCACCGGCAATATCGATCAACGTGTGCCAGCCAACCTTGGTGCCCCGTGGCAAATCCAGCAACAGGTTTGAATACACGTTGATCAGGCGGGCCGTATTCTCGGCGCGTTCGAGATAGCGGGCCATCCAGTAAACTCGTTCTGCAACTCTAGATAACATAGCCGACCTTACACATTGACTATCCAGGTATCCTTACTGCCGCCGCCCTGAGAGGAATTGACCACGTAAGACCCCTTGACCATGGCCACACGGGTCAGACCGCCTGGCGTGACATAGGAATCACGGGCTTGCAGGATGAACGGCCGCAGGTCCACGTGTCTGGGCTCTGCATTGCGATCCCCGAGTATTGGCGCCGTGGAAAGCGATATCAACGGTTGTGCCATGTAATTACGCGGATTTGCCTTGATTCGTCGGGCAAATTCCTCCCGCTCCCTGCGCGAGGCCTGGGGCCCCATCAACATGCCATAACCACCGGATTCATTGGCGGGTTTGACCACGAGTTTATCGAGATTTTTCAGCACGTGTTGTCGCTGTTTCTTGTCCGAACAGATATAGCTGGGGACGTTAGGCAGAATAGGGTCTTCATCCAGGTAGTACTTGATCAATTTCGGCACATAGGTATAAACGATTTTATCGTCGGCCACCCCTGCACCCGGTGCATTGGCCAGGCCCACGTTGCCTTTTATCCATGCCTGCATGAGACCTTTGACTCCCAGCACTGAATCCTTGATGAACACGTCAGGATCCAGAAACAGGTCGTCAATGCGTCGATAGATCACGTCCACCCGCGACAGGCCATCAATGGTGCGCATGTAGACACAATCATCCTGAACCACCAGGTCGCCACCTTCCACCAGCTCCGCACCCATGCGCTGGGCAAGAAAAGAGTGCTCAAAGTAGGCGGAGTTGTATATACCCGGAGTAAGCACAACGACTTCGGGGTACTTGAGCCGGCGGGGAGAAATGGCGGCCAGAGTATCAAACAGCTTCGAAGGGTAGTCGGTAACCGGTTGTATATCGTAATTCTCAAACAGTTCGGGAAACACGCGTTTTGTCACGGTGCGGTTTTCCAGCATGTATGAGACACCGGACGGGACCCGCAGATTATCCTCAAGTACGTAAAACAGGCCGTCCTTGTCACGGATCAGGTCGGTACCGCATATGTGTGCCCAGGTACCGAAGGCCGGTTTGATACCCAGGCACTCCTTGCGAAAGTTTTCGGAATCCAGGATCAGGTCCTTGGGTACGATTTTATCCTTGAAAACCTTCTGGGCATTGTAGACATCGTTGATGAAGTGATTAAGTGCCCGCACTCGCTGTTCAAGGCCCTTGCTCGTGGTTTGCCATTCCTTGTTGGGGATAATTCGCGGAATAATATCAAAAGGCCATTCACGGTCGATATTGCCCGCATCGCTGTAGACGGTGAAGGATATCCCCATGGTCTTGATGGCGAGGATGGCTGCCTGTTTCCTGGCGTTGAGTTCACCGGGCTTAAGTGATCGAAGGTAGCTGACCAGGTGGCGGGCATGTTTACGGGCATAGCCCGGTGAGCTGATGGTTTCGTCGAAAAAATTTCCGGGGTTATAAGACTTCCAGTCAACTCGCATTTGGAAGGACACTCTCCTCGGTGGGCATTAACTGCAAAGACTACAATACTGTAAGCCGGGTCCGGGATCAATTCCTGCCGGGCTTAAACGCATCTACAATTGAATACCCGGGCTGGGAAGCTGGCCCCGGGTTTTCTCGCCCGCATGGAAATCGGGTCCGGATTACTTCAGGTACAGGCTGCTGAGAATCAAGGAATAGGTGAGCCACATAATTACCGTCAAGGGTAAACCGACTTTCAGGAAATCGTTAAACGTGTAGTTGCCGGCGCTCATCACCAACAGGTTGGTCTTGTAGGACATCGGTGTGGCGTAGCTCAGGTTGGCGCCAAACAGCACTGCAAGGATAAACGGCTCCGGCGAAACTCCCAGTTGTTCGGCGATGCCGATGCCAATCGGTGTGCCGATTACGGCAGCAGCGTTATTGGAAACGACATTGGTGAAAATGGCAATAAGCAGGATCAATGCGCTGAGAACGACTGCTGGTGATGCATCCCGGGTAAAGTAGAGAAAGACCTCGGTCATATAGTCCGATGCACCGGTCAGCAGTAATGCTTCGCCCAATGCCAGGCTGGCGACCACGACGAAAAAAACTGACGAACTGACGGCGCGAATGGCCGTTCCCAGGTTGAGACTTCGGGTGACCAGCATGACGATAGCACCGGCAAGACTGCTGACAGCGATAGGCAGTATTCCAAAGGCCGCAGTTACAACAACGACTGCAAGAATCGCCAGGGCCACCGGTGCCCGTTTGGTTCGTGGGACTTCTTCTGATGCATCCAGCACCAGGAATTCGGTGCTTCGCTTCAGCTTCATGATTTCGTCCTTGCTGCCCTGTACCAGCAATACATCGCCCTGTTCCAGGATTACATCCATGATTTCCTCACCAGGCTTCCAGATATCCTTGCCGGCGCGGTGCAGGGCCAGGACGAACAACTGGTGAACTTGCAGAAACCCCGAATATCGCAGGTTGGCACGATCAAGTGATGATCCCGAGACCACGGCAATCTCGGCCACGGTCTGGTTTTCTGCGCGCAGCGGGTGCTCGTCATCCACCCGTGTATCACCGGAATACAACGTAGCCTTCAGACCGCTGGCAGCTTCACGGATATTTTTTGCCGTATCCATAACGCGGAGGCGGTCGCCGGACTGAAGGACGGCATCGGGCAGGGGGAAAATCTGGTGTTCTCCGCGATTGATGCGTACGAAATTTATATTGCTGCCTGCCAGTTTTTTGGCTTCGGCTACGGTTTTACCAACCCCGGAGCTGTTATCTTCCAGGTGCAGCCGTGCCTGGAACAGCCGGGGTGAACTGTCGGCAAGCTCGATTTCCCGACGCGGCAGCATTTTTGGGGCCAGCAACCACAGATACGCGATGGCCACACCGCTGGCGATCACTGCAGGCACGAAAAAATCAAACATCTGCAGTCGCGGTTGACCCAGATCGTTGGCAACACTGACGACAAGCAGATTGGTTGATGTGCCAATGGTGGTGGTCATGCCGCCCACCAGTGTGGCGAATCCCATGGGCATGAGGATTTTGGAGGCCGAAGTCT
>Ga0209578_10000757_pt1 | contig 35738 bp, 26 predicted proteins | sample tdAd472_FD_187127 | JGI IMG/M metagenome (GOLD analysis project Ga0209578, IMG submission 187127) | Marine sediment microbial communities from the Atlantic coast under amendment with organic carbon and nitrate - tdAd47.2 (SPAdes)... | ecosystem: Environmental > Aquatic > Marine > Coastal >...
CCTCTGCCTCTGCCTCTGCCTCTGCCTCTGCCCCTGCCCCTGCCTCTGCCTCTGATTCTGCCTCTGCTCCGGCCGGGCTGACCCCCGCCCCTGCAGGGGACGCTTCCAAGTCCGGCCGCTCGCCCTTCGCCGCCATGCGCTCGGTGGCCGGGCTGACCATGGTTTCGCGGGTGCTCGGCTTCGGCCGCGACGTGGTCATGGCCTCGCTCCTCGGCGCGAGCGCGATCTCCGACGCGTTCTTCCTCGCGTGGCTGATCCCGAACCTGATGCGCCGCCTGTTTGGCGAGGGCGCTTTCGCGGCGGCGCTGATCCCGGTGTTCATCGACGCCCGCGAGAAAGGCGACGAGCCCAAGGCGCGACGCCTGGTCTCGGCGGCGACGACGCGCCTGGCGCTGCTCCTGATCGGCCTGATCGCGGTGGGCGAGGTCCTGATCGCGCTGGGGTTGAACTACGCCCAGGTGGAGGACCCAGGCTGGCCGCGCCTGCACCGCGCGTTGGCCAGCTCGACCATGGCCCTCGAGCTGGCGCGGGTGCTCCTGCCCTACCTGATCTTCATTTGCCTGGCCGGGGTGCTCGGCGGCGCGCTCAACGCCCTCGACCGGTTCACGATCCCGGCGGTCGCGCCGATCATCTTGAACCTGGTGTGGATCGCCGGACTGGCTGCGGGTGCGCTGCTCTACAGCGACGCGCTGAGCCGGGTCTACGTCCTGGTGTGGGCCCTCGTCGGGGCCGGAGTCCTGCAGTTCGCGATCCACCTCCTCGCCTGCCACCGCGCCGAGCTCCCGGTGGCGCCCCGCTGGCGCACCGACCCCGCGCTCATGAAGCGGGTCCGCAGCCTGTTCTTCTCCCTGGCGCTGGGGTTGACCGTGTTCCAGCTGAACGTGCTCTTCGACAGCCTGATCGCCTACGCCTTCGTCGCCGAGGGCGGGGTCACCGCGCTCTACTACGGCAACCGCTTGATCCAGCTCCCGATCGGGGTGCTCGGGGTCGCGCTCTCGACGGTGGTCTTCCCCCAGCTGGCGCGGTTGGCCAAGCGCGAGGACTTCAGCGGCCTGGGCCGAGTCCTCGACCAGGGGATCCGGATCGGGCTCTACGTGAGCTTGCCCGCCGCGGTGGGGCTGGCCGTGCTCTACGAGCCGATCGTGGACGTGCTCTTCGGGCACGGTCAATTCGACGCGGACTCCGTGCGGCGCACCGGGCGGGTGCTGCTCTGCCTGACCCCGGCGGTGACCGCGGCCTGCGTGACCCCGGTCCTCGCTCGCGCGTTCTACGCCGAGGAAGAGACCCGGGTCCCGGTCTACGTGAGTGTGGGCTGCGTGCTGGTGAACCTCACCCTCAACCTGATCCTGGTGACACCCCTCGGCGAAGTTGGCCTCGCGCTCTCGACCTCGGTCTCCCAGTGCTTGAACCTGCTGCTGCTGGCCGTGTTCTCCCGGCGTCGGCGCACGCGTCGCGAGGACGCGCCGCGCACCGGAGAGACCTTCCGCGGCCTGATCGCCTTCAGCGGCCTGGCTCTGGCCATGGGAATCACGGCCTACGGCGTGCACCGGGTGCTCCCCGGGCCCGACGTCGTGCGCCTGAGCGTAGCCGTCGCACTCGGGGTCGCGCTGTACCTCGGTGGGTCACGTATTTTTGGAATTCGTGAGCTGTCCCTGCTGCTCAGCCGCGGCCGCTGATTCCGGGCGATTGCCCTAACCCCCTGTCCACCAGACGCCCGTGCTGACGCGAGCATCCGTCACGTCAACGTAACCCCTTGCCTAAAGCGCGAGCGAATTCGCTCGTGGGGTTTCTGGCTGCACGGTCTCGAGCCCTGTGCGGCTAAAGCACGGTGAAGAGAGAGACAGCCATGAGCCCCTTTGGGGGTGAGCCCGAGCAGCTTGCTGCGAGGGCGAGGGGGCCTCGGAGAGGCCCCCCATGGAAGAAAGGGGACTCGAATGCGACGGATGATCACGGTGGGGCTCGGCGCGTTGGCCGCTGGGCTGGTTTGGGGCAGCGGTGCCCAGCAGACCGCGGGGGCGTTCCCCAGCCTGCGCACGATCCCGGCCCACTCGGCCAACTACACGCGGCGCTCGACGCGCTCGATCCGACGGATCGTGCTCCACACCACCGAGGGCAGCGAGCAGTCGGCGATCAACACCTTCCAGAACCCGAGCTCCCGGGTCTCGGCCCACTACCTCGTCTCGCGCCTCGGTCGCCTGACTCGCATGGTGCAGGACAAGGACGTGGCCTACCACGTGCGCAACCACAACCAGGACACGATTGGGATCGAGAACGAAGGCCGGGCCAGCAACCCCAACCAGTGGACGACCGCTCAGCTCGACACCCTGGTCGAGCTCGTGCGCGCGCTCTGCGATCGCTACGGGATCCCCAAGGACCGCAGCCATATCCTCGCCCACGCCGACCTCGACCCCCGTCGGCGCGTCGACCCCGGCCCCTACTTCCCCTGGAACGACTTCATGCGCCGGGTCCGCGGGGGCTCCAGCAGCGGCGGCGGCTCCACGGCCACCAGCTACACCGTGCGCTCGGGGGACACCCTCGCCGCGATCTCGGCCCGCACCGGCGTCAGCGTGGCCCGGCTCCAGGACCTGAACGGGATCAGCGACCCGAACCGAATCTTCGTCGGTCAGGTGCTGCGCCTCTCTGGCAGCACCCCGCCTCCGCCGCCGCCGAGCGGCGCGTTCGTGGGCGAGGTCACCGCGAGCTCGCTCAACGTGCGCACCCGCGCCTTCGGCACCGTCCTCGGACAGGTCACCCGCGGGGCGCGCTTCGTGGTCAACCGCACCGAGAACGGCTGGGCGCGGATCCACTACCGCGGACGCGACGCGTGGGTCTCCGCGACCTATCTCCGCCGGATCAGCGGAGCGCGCGCCGTGCGGGTGGTCGCCAACACGCTCAACGTCCGCAGCGGCCCCTCCACCGGCTTCCGCGCCCTGGGCACCGTCGCCCGCGACCAGGACTACGTGCGCCTGGGCCAGGACGGGAGCTGGATCCTGATCCAGTTCGACGGCCGCCGGGGCTACGCCCACAGCACCTACCTCCGCGACGTCTCCGTGCGCTAGCTTTCGATCGCGAACCATCGGGCGTGCTCGTCCGCGGTCGTTTACCCTCGAAACGTGGCAAACGCTGGCGAACCCGAGCCCTCGCCCTCCGCGGAGGACGCTCTTCCCCAGGAATCTGGGGCGGACGCAGGGCCCCCCGCCGGTGACCCCACCCAGAGCGCGATCCACCGCTGGCTGACCAAGACCGGCAAGCACGCGCGGATCCCTGCCTCCGAACCGGCTCCGGCCGCGCCCCCCTCCGCGCCTGCTCCGGCGAATGACCCGCCACCCGCCCCCCAGCCCAAGCCCAAGCGACCAGTCCCTACTCCGACCCGGCTCAAGCCGGCCAAGCGCAAGCTCAAGGGGACCCAACCCGCGATCGCCCCCCGCCCCGCGATCGCCGCGGCTCCACCCGAACCAGCCCAGACCGCCGCTGCGACGGCCCCCGCCCCGTCCAAGGTCCCCAGCGCGCCCGACGCGAGCCCGCAGATCCCGGCCGCGAGCAAACCCCTGCCGTCTCGCCGCAGGGCACCAGTCGCCAAGCCCAAGACCAAGACCAAAGCCAAGGCCAAGCCAAGCAAGGCGTCGCTCAAGGCGCCGGCCAAGCGCGGGCGCCCGGCCTTCGCCAGCCTCGGCCGCTCGGTCAAGGAGCAGGGCCTGGTCGCGTCGCCAGCCTGGGCGATCGCGACCCTGCTCCACGCTCTGCTCCTGCTCGTGCTCTCGCTGTTCACGGTCGCGCGCTACATCAAGGAGGCCCCCAAGGAGGTCGAGGTCGCGCTCCGCGCCCAAACCCGGATCGAGGAGCAAGCGCTGCCCGAGCCCCGGGAGACCGTGGCCTCGCTGATCGACGCGCCCCCGCTCCCCGCCGAGCTCGACGTCGACAGGCCGCACGAAGAGGCCCTGGGCGATATCACCGGTCCCTCGACCCAAGACACCAGCGTACTGTTCGGCCTGGAGGGCAGCTCCGGCAAGGCCAAGGGGCGCGGCGGCGACGTGACCCAGGGCGCCCAGGGTCCGAGCGCCGCCAGCGAAGGCGCGCGGGACGCGGGCCTGGAGTGGCTCGCGCGCCACCGCAGCAACGACGGGGGCTGGGGGGCCTTCGAGCGCTACCACACCCCCGACGCCCCCCGCTCCGCGGCCGCCGACGTGGGGCGCACCGGGCTGGCCGTGCTCGCGTTCCTCGCCGCGGGGCACTCCCCCGCCAGCGAGGGCCCCTACCAGGACCTCCTCGTCCGAGCCCGCGACTGGCTCGTGCGCCGCTGCCGCCCCAACGGGGTGTTCCTCTCGCCCGGCCACGCCCACCACCTCTACTACCAGCAGGCGATCGGGACCCTCGCCCTGGCCGAGCTGGTCAACCTCGAGCCCCAGCGCGAAGAGCTGAGCGAGGCGCTGCAGCGCTCGGTGGACTTCCTCGAGAGCCGGCGCGGACGCTGGGGCTGGCGCTACCCCGACAGCGTCCCCGAGTGGAGCGGCGACACCAGCGTGAACACCTGGGTCACCCTCGCGCTGAAGTCCGCGGCCGCGGCCGACGCCGAGGTCAGCTCGAAGAACTTCCGCGTGGTCAAGCGCTTCCTCGACCGGGTCAGCAGCGGCGACGGGACCACGGGCTACGCCACGCGCGGCCAGCACACCACCGACGCCATGAACGCCAGCGGCCTGTTCCTGCGGATCATGCTCGGCGAGTCGCCCTCGTCGCGCCGCAACGCCGCCGCGGTGCGCCTGGTGCGCTACGCCGGCGGCCCGCGCGAGGTCGAGGGCGGGGTCTACAACCTCTATGGGATCTACTACGCCTCCCTCGCGCTCTACCAGGTCGGCGGGGACGACTGGGAAGCCTACAACCCCTCCGTGCGCGACGGACTGGTCGCGCTCCAGGTGCGTCGCCGCGGCTGTGAGCTGGGCGCCTGGCTCCCCGGAGGCTACCTCGGTCAGGACTGGGTGCTGGGCACCGCCTTCGCGACCCTGACCCTCGAGACCTACTACCGCTACCTCCCCACCCACGACGGCGTGAACGAGCCCGACCCCGAGCCCGAGGAGGCCGCCCCGCGGATCTCTCCTGGGGAGGCGGCCCTCGCTGCGGCGACGGAGGCTTTGCTGGCGGCCAAGGACGAGCGCAAGAAGGGCGATCTGCTCGCGGTCGAAGCCAAGCTCGCCCAGGCCGCCGAGACCCTGCGCCAGGACACCAGCCTCGATGACACGCAGCGCGCGGCGCTGTTGACCCTCTGCCGCGAGCGCCTGGTGGCGGTCGCGACCCTGGCCAAGGACGGCCCCCTCGCGTTGGAGCGGGCCGAGGCCTACCTCGCGGCGCTGCCCGAGGGCATGCCCCCGTCCGGGGCGGTGCTCAGTGTGCGGGTCGAAGAGGGGTTCGCGCAGCTCGTGCAGCGCACGGTCGCGCTGCTCAAGCTCAAGCCCCCCGAGAGCGAGGCCGTCCACGCACAGCTCGAGGCGATCCAAGCCTTCCTCAACGAAGAGCCGACCCCCGAGCTGCCCCCGTCGACCGCCCAGCGCCTGCCGACCTTCCACGACGCCCTGCGGGCCCAGCGCGCCGAGCTCGTGTTCCGCCTCCCGCCGCTCGAGGCGCGAGACTTCGCCGAGCGCTGGGTCCGCGGCACCGACCCCCAGGCCGAGCGCGCCCCCGACCCCCTCGAGCTGCGCTGGGTGCGCTCGCTGATCAAACAGGCCGACCGCGGCTACCGGACGGCCAGCGAGAGCGACGACGAGAAGGCCTTCGCTCGCGCCGAGTCGGCGCGGGCGACCCTCGGCACGAGGCGGCTGAGAAAGCGGGGCTCGCCAGCGACCCGCGCCCGCTTCGACCGCGACCTCAAGGGGTTGGAGGTCGTGCGCGTGCACGCCCTCCTGCGCCTGGGCCGCCTGGCCGACGCCGCGAGCGCCGCGCGCAAGCTGGGGGAGGGCGGCTCCCCGGTGGAGGGCGCGCTGGACCTCGAGTGCAAGGCGCTCGCCGAGCTGCGCCAGGCCGGCGAGCTGACCCAGGCCCAGGCGCAGCGCTACCGGACCCTGCTCGAGGCCTGGGCCGCGCAGGGGACGAGCTCGAGCGCCGAGCGCCTGGTGCTCGCGGGCGAGCTAGGCGCGGTCGGGGCCGGCGAGCTGGCGCAGAAGCTCTACCGCGGCCTGCGCGACGACCCCGACGAAGCGATCCGCGAGCGCGCGCTGGTGTCCCTCGCGGGGTTGGCCCGCGAGGCCGGCAACTACACCGAGGCCCGAGGGTGGCTCCAGGCCTGCAAGCCGCGGGTCGCGGTCCGCCTGGAGCTGGCGCGGCTCGCGCGAGACGAGGGCCGCAAGCACCGCGCGCTCGAGGTCTACGTCGAGCTGCTACAAGGGCTGGAGGACGTCGGCCAGCTCGAGCGCTGGTGGGAGGTCGCCGAAGAGCTAGCCACGGCCTACCGCGACTTCGGCCTCCGCGACGAAGCCTTCGACTTCACCGACGGGCTCCGCCGCCGCGACCCCGAGTTCGGTGGCGACCGCGCGCGCAAGCGCCGACTGCTGGACCTGCTGCGCGAGGTCATGTGACCGGCCGCGAGCCACGCCTCCGGTGACGTCCCCTGACGATCTCCCCCACGAGATCGTGCTCCGCGCTCAGCGCGGCGATCACGAGGCGTTCGCCAGCCTCGTGCAGCACTTCCAGAACCGGATCTATCGCCTCGCCTACCGCCTGACCTACGACGCCGAGCTCAGCCGCGACGTGACCCAGGACGTGTTCCTCCGCTTGCACGAGCAGTTCCACCGCTACGACCCCGGGCGCGCGTTCACTCCGTGGTTCATTACCCTCGCCACCAACTACACCCTCAACGCTCGCGCCCGCGCGCGGATCCGGCGCACGGTCAGCTTCTCGGCGCCGAACGAGGAGGAGCGCGGGATCGACCCCGCCGACGTCGACGCCCCCACCGCAGATCAGGCGAGCGGAGACGCCGAGGCGCGGGCGGTGGTCCGTCGGGCGATCCAGGAGCTGCCGGAGAAATACGCCGTGGTCGTGGTGCTGCACTACCTGGAGGGGTTGGGGGTCAAGGAGATCGGCGAGCGCCTGGACATGCCGGTGGGGACCGTCAAGATCCGGCTCTACCGCGCCCGGAACGTGCTGCGCGAGAAGCTCGAACGCCTGCAGGGCTAAGCCCCTTCCCCGGCCGCGATTGGAGCCAGCTGCCGAGGAAGCTAGGCTAAACTTGTACAGGCACTGGAGGTGCCCCAGGGTGGGGATCGCCGACGACTACGACTCTTCACGAGCCCCCCGTGAACTGGGGGGCTACCGGATCCTCGAGTGCCTGGGCCGCGGCAGCTTCGCCACCGTCTATCGCGCCCAGCGCGAAGGGCTGCCTGGGAACGTGGCGCTCAAGGTCTTGCCCCCCGACGTGCAGGGCGAGGCGCTGGAGCGGTTCAAGCGTGAAGCCAACCTGGCGTCGCGCCTCGAGCACCCGGGGATCGTGCGCTGCTTCGACGTCGGCCACGACTCCCGCACGGGCATTCACTACCTCGGACTGGAATACGTCGAAGGCGCGAGCCTCGAGGACCAACTCCGGGCTGGAGGGGCCCTGCCCTGGCAGCAAGCCGTCGAGATCATGATCCCGGTCGCCGAGGCCGTGGCCTACGCGCACAGCCAGGAGGTGATCCACCGCGACCTCAAGCCCGGGAACATCATGATCGACCCCGCGGGCAACCCGCGGGTCACCGACTTTGGCCTCGCCCGCGACAACCTCGCGGCCGACCTGACCACCGCGGGGGAGGTGCTGGGGACGCCCTTCTACATGGCCCCCGAGCAAATCCAGGGCGCCGGAGCGACCCCCAAGTTCGACGTCCACGCCCTCGGCGCGATCCTCTACGAGCTGCTCACGAGCTCGCCCCCCTACCCCGGGGCGTCGGTCGCCGAAGTCTCCAAGCGGATCCTGGCGGGCCACCCCCCGCCGCCATCCAGGCTCAGCCCCTACCCCGTACCCCCCGAGCTCGACGGGCTGGTGCTCGAGGCGCTCGCCACGGACCCCGGACGACGGACGCCGACGGCCACCGACCTGGCCCTCGCCCTGCGCAGGCTGCTCGCCAGCGGCGGAGTCCCCCTCGCCCCGGCGGCCGTCGGCTTCGAACCCTGGAGCATGCTCGGCTTCGCCGCCGGCGCCGGCGGTGGCCTGCTGCTGGGGTTGATCGCGCTGTTCCTCTTCGGGCCTCGCGGACCGGAGCCGGCACCACCGAGCGACCGCCCCCCTCCGCTCACGCGCCCGAACGACCCCGCCCCCCCGCCCGTCGACCGGCCCCCGCCCGTCGACCGGCCCCCGCCCGTGGACCGGCCCCGGCCCGAGGACCGGCCCCGGCCCGAGGATCCGCCCGCAGGGGACCGAGCCGCCTGGCGGTCCCTGCTCGACGAGGCCCGTCGCGAGATCGACGACTGGTGCTGGGTCACCGCTGAGCGCGCCCTCGCGCGCGCGGAGAGCCGGGCCCGCGGCGAGGAGGAGCGCGCCGAGGTCCGCCGCCTGCGCGCGCAACTGGAGGTCGAGCGCAAGCTCGAGTCCACCACGCTCAAGGCGGCCCGCGATCGCTACTTCCGCGAGCTAGACGCCTGGGGCGCGCGGGCCGGGGCCGAGGAAGCCCTCCGGGCGCATCCGAAGTCCAAGCAGGTGATCGGCCTGGCGGCGTTCCTCAACGAAATGTGCGGGGCCACCGACCGCTCGCGGACCCTCCAGGCCCAGGTGGCTGACGCTGGGCGAGCTCGCGGCCAAGGCCTCGGCGACCTTCACCAGCTCAACGGCCCGCTCCAGCCCAGCCCCCCCGAAGGGGCGCCGTTCTGGACCCGCTTCAGCCCGCTGGGGGGCGGCTCGTGGTCCCAGCAGGGGGAAGAGATCCGGGGAGCGGGTTGGGGGCTCGGCGAGTTCGGCTTCAACGGCCTGCTGCTGACGGACCCCGGAGTGATCGAGCCGCCCTATCGCATGGAGGTCGAGGTCGAGCTGGACTACACGCGCGCGCAGAGCTACGCGGGCGTCGCCTTTGCGATCCAGGACGCCGGCACCATGCTCCTCGTCTACGTGATCCACCACGACGAAATGGCTCAGCAGGTGCTCCCGCCCGCGGACCTCGAGCGCGCCCAGGCCGGCGCCCAGGGGAAAGTCAAGTTCTGCCGGACCGCCGCCTTCGTGAAGGGGAGCTGGGAGCACATCGACACCTCGGTCGTGGTCTTCCCCGACGAGGCCTGGGTCCCCCTCGCGGTGGACGTCACCCCGACCAGCGTGAAGGTCAGCCTGAACGGAGAGCCGCTGCGGGAGTTCGAGCTCGGGCGGGCGCTGATCGCCCCTGGGCGATTGGCGGTGATGAAGTTCTACGACACCGACGCGGGCTTCCGCGGACTGCAGGTCATTCGCCGCTGAGCCGCCGCGCGACGGTGGCGCGTAGCTCGCCCAGCAGCGCCAGCGACGCCTCCAGCGATTGCCCGTCGAGGGTCGGGGTGGGAGCAGCGGTCACGCCGTCCACCGCGCCGGCCGCGACGAGGGCGTGCAGGCGCGAGGCAACGGCCTCGTCGGTGGGGAGCAGATCCCGCCCCGCGAGCAGGGAGAGCGCCGCGACCAGCACCCACCCGCCCCACTCGGAGACGCCCGCGGCGAGGGGGAAGTCAGCGCCGACCACGGTGGCGATCCGCTCGCCGTGAGCGACGTGGGCCACCACCTGCTCACGCGCCCCGCTGAGGCCCAGCTCGTTGCCCCCGTCGCCGATCGCCACGGAGACCGCGTCGCCGGCGTGCAGGAAGAGCTCGTCGAGAGCGGCGGTCAGGTCGTCGATCGCTTCGCCCCGCATGTTGCGGAAGTGGCCGTCGCTGCTCCGCCCCGGACGCTCGATGGCCACCAGGTGCGAGGGGGCCGTCCGGGAGAGGAACGCGCGGGCGCCGGCTGCCTCGCCGACCACGAGCTCGAGGACCTCGAGGGGCTCCGCCTCCAGCGCGCGAAGCAGCGGTGCACACAGCGGGTCGGTGACGTAGCGGACCTCGCCCCCCAACTGCGTGAGCGCGTCGCCGAGGGCCCGCGCGGCGCCGGGTCCGTCGGTCTCGCCAACCCCGGCGCGCAGCACGGGGAACCCGGTCAGCAGCAGCGTGCGCCGGGCCGGGAGCAGGGCCCGCGCTGCGGCTTCGAGGCCCCCCGAGCGGACCAGGTGGGCGGCTCCGCGTCCGCCCGGGTCGCGGAGCAGGAAGCCTTCGAGCTCGAGGAAGGCCTCAGAATCCAAAGCGCTGGAGCAGAGCCAGGTAGTGGAAGAACGAGATCGCGTCGAGGTACTGATAGCCGGTCGAACGACCGAAGGACACCTTCCACTCGGGTTCCATGGACACGGACTCGTTGGCGACCAGCCGCCGTCCGCGGACGAAGGTCCCGTTGGTCGAGCCCAGATCCTGGAGCGTGACGCCCTCGGGGGAGATCGTGAACTGGGCATGCTTCTTCGACACGCTGGGGTGATCGATCACGAGCTGGCAGTCCGGGGCGCGCCCGACCTCGAGCACTCCGAGGGGCGCCAGCAGCGGGTAGACGCACGCTTCGCGGGAGGAGACCGCTTGCCGCTGGACCTCCTTGGTCTGCATGCGGTGGGTGACCTCGGCGTCCTCGGCCAACTCCTGGCTGTCCGCGCCCTCCTCCAGCTCGATCAGCACCGAGTAGGGGTGCTCCTGGAGGAACGCCTTCTCGTCGCCGAGGCCGTGGAGGTAGTCGTTGACGCGCTTCACCGGGGTGCCCTTTGCACAGGCAGTATACCGAGCGCGAGGGCTACCAGCGCAGGGCGTCGAGCAGGTCGGCGTGATCGTCGGTCCACACGTGCCGAGCTCCCGGCTGGGGCAGCGGCTCCCAGCCCAGAGCGAGCAGAGGTTCCAGCCGCTCCTTGCTCGGGCTGAGCACGATCACGTGCGAAGCGTCCTGCAGGGGAGACTCCAAGAGCGGGGCCGCGCCGAGGCTACACGCGCCGTAGAGCTCGGGGGGTCGGGTGTCGGTGACCACGGGGACGAGGTCGTAGTAGCGGTTCGAGACATGCACGAGCAGCAGGCCGTCGGGCGCGAGGTGCTCGCGATAGAGCGCGAAGGCCTCGCGGGTCAGGAGGTGGGTGGGGATCGCGTCGCCAATGAACGCGTCCATGGCCAGCAGGTCGTAACGCCCTGCCTGCGGGTCCTGGGCGAGGGTCAGGCGTGCGTCGCCATGGACCACCCTCACCTCCACACTGGAGTCCTCGAGGAACGTGAACCACTCGCGCGCGATCGTCTCGCAGTCGGGGTCGAGCTCGTAGAAGGTCATGCTCCAGTCGGGCTTGCAGTAGCCAGCCAGGCCCCCGATCCCGAGCCCCACGATCCCGCAGCGCGCCTCGGCCCCCAGGCATGCGAAGACCTCGCCGAAGGGACCCTGCGGGTTGTAGTAGCTGATCGGGATCGCCGGCTGTTTGATTCGCTGCCGGCCGTGAACGGTGGACCCGTGGTGCAAGGTGCGCACCGGTCCCGTGTTGTGGAAGGCCGAAGCCGTGACTCGATACACCCCGTAGACGTTGCGGAACCGGTAGAGCACCGGCGGCGCAGCCACCTTCTCGACCAGAGCGTGAGCGATCCCCGTACCCACCACCGCCCAGGCAGCGATCACGATCGTGACCTGCACGAGCGGCTCGCGCCCGAGTGAGCCCAAGGCGTTTCGCCAGCCGAGCCCGAGCAAGACCACCCAGCAGGCGACCACGCACAGCGGATAGTCCCAGAGTCCGTCGAAGATCATGGGAGCGAGGAAGGTCGCGCTGGCGCCCCCCGCCCACCCCCCGAGCGAGTTCACTAGCCAATACTCCGCGAGCCGCGCGGTGGGGGGGCGACGGGCGTGCAGGGCCCCGTGCATCAGCAAACACACCGCGCCAAGGGCCAGCACGTGCCCCAGGGTCGCCGACCAGGTCAAGGCCTCGTTGCCGAAGAAGCTCCACAGCCCAAAGGCCGAGATCGCGGGTGAGATCCGCAAGGCCCAACCCGGGACCCAGCTCCGACGCCCGAAGAGCACGACGAAGGAGCCGAGGTAGACGACCAGCGGCACGACCCACACCAGCGGCAAGTTGCCCAGGTCTTCGACCAGGACCCCGGTCGCGCTGACGAGGAACGCCGCCGGGATCGCGCTCAGGAGGAACCACGTCGCCCGCGCCCCCCAGGTCGTCGCCGCCGCCTCGCTCGCGGGCGCAGGCTCGAGGCGGCTCAGCGGACGGGCAAAGATCGCGAGGGCCAGCAGGGCGTAGACCCCGAAGCCTACGCTCCACCCCAGACGCTGGGCGTGGAGCCCGCTCACCCGCTCCCAGAGCAGGGGGTAGGCGAGGAGCCCGATCAGCGAGCCGAGGTTCGAGGCGGAGTAGAGCCGATAGGGGTCGTGGCGTTGGGGAAGCTCCGAGCGCGCCAACCAGGTCTGGGTGGCGACGCTGGTGGTCGAGAGCACGAAGAACGGGAGCCCGATGTCGAGCAGCAGCGCCCAGAGGATCGCCGGGGTGGGCGACTCGGGCGTGGGGGCCGCGGAGAGGTCCCCGAGGGGGGTGACCCGCAGCGCGAGCAGCGGGGTCGCGATCACGAGCAAGTGCCAGCGGCCCAGCCGGGGGAGCAGGAGGCAGTAGAGGTAGCCGAGGAAGAGCACCCCCTGGAAGAAGGTCAGGCAGGTGGCCCACACGTGGAACGCGCCCCCGCAGGAAGGGATCAAGAGCTTGGCGCTCATGGGCTCGACCGTGAACAGGAGCGCTGCACCCAGCAGGGTCAGCAACCACAGCGCGCCAAAGGCAGCACGGCGCGAGCTCCCGCCTTCTCCGTCGACTTGGGGGCCGTCGGACGACATTACATGTAGAGCCCGCCGTTGACGTTGATCACGGCCCCCGTGACGTAGCTCGCGTCTTCGGAGGCCAGGAAGCGCACGACCTTGGCCACCTCGTCCGGGTCACCAAAGCGGCGCAGGGGGATCGCCTTCGAGAGGTCCTTCTCGGGGAGCTCGGACGTCATGTCCGTGGCGATGAACCCCGGGCTGACGACGTTGGCCGTGATCTTCCAGCGCCCGTATTCCTTGGCGATGCTCTTGGTGGCCGCGATCAGCCCCGCCTTGGAGGCGGCGTAATTGCTCTGGCCCTTGTTGCCGCCCTGCCCCGAGACCGAGGCCAGGGTCACGATCCGTCCGCGCTTCGCGCGGCTCATGGCCTTCAGCACGGGCTGGGTCACGTTGAAGAACGCGCCGAGGTTGGTCTGGATCACCGAGAACCAGTCCTCCGGCTGCATGGTCAGGAACAGCCCGTCGCGGGTGATTCCTGCGTTGTTGACGAGCACCTCGGGCGGGGTCTCGCTGAGGTCCCCCAGGGCCGCGGCGACGGCCGCGGTGTCGCCGACGTCGAACTGCAGCAACTTGCACGTCCCGCCCGCGCCTTCGATCTCGGCCTTCAACGACTCGGCGTCGGCCGTGCTGCTGCGGTAGTTGGCCCACACCTCGAAGCCCGCGCGGGCCAGCTCCAGCGCGCACGCGCGGCCGATTCCGCGGCTGGCGCCAGTCACGATCGCAATTCCCACGGGTCCTCCTCGAGAGCCGGAAGTGTAGCCTGTTTTTCGCGCCGCCGGCTGTGGCAGCCCCGCGGCGCGGACCCGACGGCCCAGGTAGCATGCCAGCGTGCGAGCAGCAGTGTGGGGAGTGGTCGTGGTGGGGGTCCTGGGCGGGTGCTCGTCCGACCCCGAGGCCCCCGAAGCGGAACCCCGCGCGGTGGAGGCGGAGGCCACCGAGGCCGCACCGCTGCCCACCGAGCCGACCTCACCCCAGGTCGCGAGCCTGCTCCCGGTAGACCCCCAGCGGGTGCAGTGGTTCCGCGCGCTGCGCCCGGGGGTCGCCCCGCGGCGGGTGGCGCTGTTCACGGCCTTCGACGCCCAGGTCCAGGCTCCCGTGCTGCGTTCGTTGGGCTGGTCCAAGGGCGACGGCGAAGTCAGGCTCTGGCCCGGTCCAAGCGCGGTGTGGTTCTGGCCCCAGGGGCTGGCGGAGACCGCGTATCGGGTGTGGGCGCCGACGCGCAGCTGGGACGACGGCCGGGGTCAGCGCCATGGGCTCGAGCAGGTGCGGGTGCCGCTGGGGGTGATCGAGGCGGTGCGCACCGAGCGCCGCGCGGGCCCGCTGCGCGTGCTGCATTGGCTCGCCCCCCAGCGGGGGCTGGTGCGGCTGGAGGTTCAGCGCAACGACGAGCAGATCCTGACCCTGGAGCTGCTCTCCGAGTCGACCCGCGAAGGCCAGGGGTCGCTGCCGCGCTCGACCCCGGAGGAGACCTGGGCCAGCATTCTCCAGGCGGTAGAGCACTTCGACTGGCAAGCCCTGGACGCCCTGGTCGCGCCCACGCTCTTGCGTCGACTCGACGGCCCGCGCGGTGCGGTCGAACCGCTGCTCGGCAAGCCCACCGGGCTCCCGCGGCTGCGTGCCTTCCTCGAGCTGGGGCTCGAGCGCTTCCCTGGCCTGAACCCGGAGCCCGATGCCGGCGTGGCCCACCTGCGCGCCGGCTCGCGCCGGGGTGCCGTGCAGCTCGTGTTTCGCGCCGACGACGACGGCTGGCGCTGGAGCGGGGTCGCAGCCCAGCCCCGCAAGTGAATCCTGGGGCAGGCCTTAGCGTCAGGTGGCTTGGCCCCAAGACCCGGGCTAAGGTGCGGAGGAGGGATTGGGATGGACTTCGGGAGGGAGCGACGCAGCCCATGAAACGAACCAGCCTCGTCCTCACGTGCTGCCTGCTGCTGGCCGGGGGCGCGCCCGTGCTGGCGCACTACCCCATGCTCCACGCAGACACTGGGTTCGTGAAGTCGGGTGAGGAGGTCGCGATCGAGTTCTCGATCGGGCACCCCTTCGCCAACGACCGCTTCCACGTCAACCGCCCCGGGGTCGTGCGCGTGTTCCCGCCGGTCGGCGGCCGGCCGCAGTACCTCACCGCCGCCGTGACCACCGCCGGCACCGAGACGCTGCGAGCCTGGCGAGTGAAGTACACCCCCGAGCTCACCGGTGACCACCTCGTCAGCTTCACCTGCCGCCCCTACACCGAGCCCCCGCAGCGGCAGATCGACGACTACGCGAAGATGGTCGTGCACGTGGAGGGCGCGCAGATCGGTTGGGACCGGGTCGTCGGAGACCCGATCGAGATCGTCCCGCTGACCCGCCCCTACGGGCTCCCCGTGGGGGCGACCTTTCGCGGGAAGGTCCTGCTTCACAACCGCCCCTACGAAGGCGCGGTGCTCGAGGCCGAGACCTACACCGACACGGTCCCCGACCCGCTCCCCGAGCTGATGACCTACCGCCGGGCCGAGCACACCGACGCCAACGGCTGCTTCGCGATCACCCTCGACCGCCGCGGCTGGTGGCTGCTGAGCGTGGCCACCGACGGGGGCCCCGGCCAGCAGGGCCTCAGCCGCCGTCGGGTGCAGCGGGCCGTGTTCTGGTTGTTCGTCGGCGAGTGGGACGAGTCGCAGCGCCGGCCGCTGCCGCCGCTGCCCCAGGTCCCCGAGCGCCAGGGGATCGCGCTCCCGCCCGGGAGCGGGGCGTGGAGCGGCGGCGCGCTGTTCGGCGCGCTGCATCTGCTGCTCCTGCTGGGCTTGGTGTGGGGAGCCTCACGGCTCCCGCGGAGTCGGGGGGCTTGATGACCGACCAAGAGCGCCTGATCGGGAAGATCAGCCGACGAGACCTGGCGCAAATCTTCGCCCGCGCCGCGGAGCTCTCGGCGAGGAAGGAGCTCAAGGGCAAGGACCTCCGCCAGGCGCTGATGGACCAGGTCATGGAGAAGGCCAAGACCAAGCAACCCGACGAGTCGGCCAGCGCGAGCTCCAGCGGACGCTACGAGCCCGGGGGGAACCTGGGCGACCTCAGCCGCTCGGTCGAGGACCTGACCAAGACCCTCGAGCTCGACCCGGGCGAGACCGTGCCCGCGGCCCAGCCGCGCAATCGCACCGGGGTCATGGGCCTCGAGACCCTGGAAGAGCTCTTCGTGCGCGAGGGCCAGGTCCGCTTCGACGGCTACATGGAGGACATCGAGCAGCAGATCGTCGACACCTTCGAGAACTTCAAGGCCGTCAGCTGGGAGTTCGGCATTTCGGCCAAGGACTTCGAGACCGGGGACATCCTCGGGGACGCGGGCACGGATCTGCTCGAGAGCCGCCGCGCCTCGCGCCTGGCCGAGGCGCGCTCGTCGGGGCGAATCCCCAGCATGGCCATGATGGAGGCCGCCCAAACGCAGCCCGTCGTCACCCAGCTCGACGCCGACACCATCAACGTGCTCTGCGCCTGCGGCGTGCAGCGCCAGCTCCACTTGCCCGAGCTCCCGCGGCTGCGAATCCGCTGCTCCAGCTGCCGGCAGGTGCTCTACACCCCGCCCTCGGCGGCCTCTCCCACGACCAGCCGGATCAAGGCCCAGCTGCTCTCCAGCGGACCCAACTCGGGCGACGTCGAGCTGATCTACGACCCGCACCGCAAGGTCTACCTCGCCCCCTCGACCCCCTACGTCGCCCCCGGCGACACCCTGTGGCTGGCCGACGGCCGCTCGGTGAAGGTCGAGGAGGTGAAGGCCGAAGTCCAGGGTGGCCGCTCGCTGCAGTGCATTTCCGTCAGCGAAGGCTGAACACCCCACACGGTCGGTTTCAGCGCTGCAATGCGAGCGCGGAGTTTAGCCCTCCCCGAACCCGATCTCGTCTCGGCTGCGTGTCGCGCTGAGCCCCTCCGGGCGGAGTGCGCACGCTGTGTAGCAGGCCTTGGAACACCAGATCTGGGCGCTGAAAAGGGTATGCGAGCGTAGGGTATCCGCACACGACGCCCCTAACCCGTTGGGCTCCAACCCGGATGGCTGAGCCCCGGCCTTGGAGCGGGGTTTGCCCCTGCGCAGGGCATGAAGCACCTCGCCCCTCTCTCCGTTCTTCTGTTCGCGATCGCGGTCGCCGGCTGCCGCGACTCCAGCTCGTCCAAGGCGCCGACGCCCACCCAGGGTGGACTGAGCGCGGCCCCGGTCACCTCCGACCGCGGCGGCGGCGTGATGGTCGCCCCCACGACCTCGAGCACCGCCGCGGCGCCGGCGACCGCGGTGGTCAGCGCCCCAGCCGCACCGCCGGCCGACACCCAGGCCCCCGAGATCGAGATCCTCGAGCCCAGCCGCGGGCTGGCGACCCCCGACGGCACCGTGCGCCTGGTGGCCCGGGTGCGCGACGCGAGCGGGATCGACACCGTGATGCTCAACGGGACCCCGGTCCCCGTGCGCGGCGACCGGATCGAGGCGAACGTCCCCCTCGAAGCGGGGCTGAACCTGCTGGAGGTCCAGGCGATCGACGGCGCGGGGAACCTGGAGCAAGCCGTGGTCCCCGTGCTCGGCGGCGACTTCCTCCCCGCGGATCGGCAGGTGCCGCGAGCGGTGGAGGTTCGGCTCAACGACGACGCCTTCACCAAGATCTCGCAGGTCGTCTCGGGCAAGCTCGGCGGCGCAGACCTGGAGCGCGCGATCAAGGCGAAGAACCCTCTGGTCGACGACAGCAAGGGCTTGGCGAAGCTGCAGCTCAACGCCACCAGCTTCCGCAACGGCGCGCCGCGGCTGACCCTGACCCCCACTCGCCAGGGCCTCGTGGCGCGCGCGCGGATCCCGAACCTCGCGCTCACGAGCAAGGTCAAGGGCAAGGTCACCTTCGTGCCCTTCGGCTCTACGGTGAAGATCTCGGCGACGGAGGCGACCCTCGGCGCCCGGGTGGTCGTGGGTGTGGACCGCGCGGGCAAGGTCACCACCGCCCTGCGTGACGTCTCGGTCTCCCTCAGCGGCTTCAAGCTGGACATCAAGTGGGTCCCCGGCTTCCTCGAGAACTTGGCGCGCAACAAGGTGCGCAAGACCATCGAGACCAAGGTCGCCGCCCAGCTCAACGCCGCCCTCGCCCCCGCGCTGCAAGACGCGATCGCAGGCCGGATCAAGCCGATCCGACGCCGGATCCTCGGGCACACCATCGACTTCACGGTGCGCCCTGACGCCGTCTCGATCGACGACCGCGGGCTCTCGCTGACCCTCGACATGAACCTCGGCGTCCAGGTCCCCGCCGGAACCCAGGTCCCGGCGAGCCCGGGCTCGCTCTTCGTGCCCGTGACCCAGGCGCCCGAGGTGAACGCCGGGGCCAGCTTCGAGCTCTCGGCCCACACCAACCTGCTCAACCGGATCGCGCACACCGTGTGGCAAGGCGGGCTGGTGAACCTCGACCTCGACCCCGAGACCGTCGACAAGCTGAACCTCTCGCCGACCCTCAAGCTCGACGCGTTCATGCTCTCCGTGGTCTTCCCCGAGCTGACGAACAAGCTCGGCGACCCCGCGACCCCGGCCAAGGTCACCGTCGACCTGGGCATGCCGCCGGTGTTCGAGACCGCGGGCGCTCGCGGCCTGACCCTCTCCGCCGGCGACGTCACGATCTCGCTCTGGCTGACCCCGCCTGGCCAACCCGAGCAGCTGGTGGCGCGCCTGGGCCTGCAGGTCGAGGCGACCCTCGAGAGCGAGATCCGCGAGCAGCGCTTCTACACCCAGGTGGTGGGCATGCCCAGCGCGCGAATCGACGCCTTCGAGCACCCGATCGTGCCCCTCAGCTCCCTCGGCATGCAGAACCTGCTCGACGTGCTCCTCCCCGAGCTGCTCAAGCACCAGACCAAGCTCCTGACCGGGTTCCCCCTGCCCACGGTGCCCCTGGTGACCCCCAAGCAGGTGCAGCTGGAGAACGACCCCATGAGCCCGGGCTACCTCGACCTCAGCGGAAAGCTGTAATCAGCGGCGGCGCTTCTTACGCAGGCGGCGACGTCTCGCGCGCCGGTCGTCCGGGTCCGACAGCGGCAGCTCGGGCTGCTCCTCTGGGCTCAGCGCCAGCTGCGGGTTGCGCGCGTGGAGGTAGCCGCGGGTGATCGCGGCGGCGGCCATGGCGTCGATCCGGCCCTTGTCGACCTGCCACCACTTGAGCCCCGCGTTCTGCAGGGCGGCCTCGGCGTCCTGAGAGGAGTGGCGCTCGTCGACCAGCTCGACCGGGATCTCGAGCTGCGCCTGCAGGTCGGCGCGCAGCCGCGCGACCTCGGCGCTCATGGGGCTCTCGCGGCCGTCGGCGTGCAGCGGCTTGCCGAGCACCAGCACGTCGGCCTCGCGGGCCTCGGCCAGCTCGACGAGCTGGGTCACCAGCTCCTCCTGGGTTCCGGGGTGGTGCAGGAAGCCGATTGGGATCACGAGCCCCGAGTCGAGGAACCCCAGCGCAGTCCCCACCCGGCGGCGGCCGTAGTCGACGCCGAGGACGGTTCTGGGGGTCGGGGTTGGGGTCACGCGCCAAGTCCTCGCTCAGCCAGTATCATGCCCCACAATGGGCGCAGAGGCCTTCGCAGAACGACGAGTTTGGTTCGAGGACTACCTGCGGTCCGTGGCCAACGAAGAACGCACGATCCGCGACGACAACGTCGACGTGATCGAGCAGGTGGTGATGGAGGCCGAGGTCGACGCCGCGCGGGCCGCGCTGAAGGCCGCCGGCCCCCCGCCCTTCGATCCTGGCAGCCCCCGCTTCGTCCGGCAGCAGGGCACGACCTGCATGTCGACCTCGCTGGCCAACGGCATGATCTCCCTGGGTGAGACCTGCTTCGCAGAGGACACCGAGAAGCGGGTGCACCTGTTCACCGACGACGTGGTCGAGAACACGAGCTCGTTCCAGAAGCCGGGGGAATACCGCTCGGTGGACGACCTGTTCAAGTATCTCGAGTCGGGCCGGCTCCGGCAGCTCGAGCTCGCCGGAGGCCGGTTCGGCGACGACTACCGCGTGCGCCTGACCAACTCGCTGCTCGACGTGGTGGAGGCGCTGTGGAGCGGAACGGGGCGACTGCTCGTGCAGCGCGCGGCCCACGCCTACCTCGTGTTCGGGGTCGACGTCGAGCGCGGCGGCGAGATCGGCGTCCGGGTCCGCGACCCCTTCGAGGCCACCGGCCCCGGCTACGCGCGCCTGGGGCTGGAGGCCCTGCGCGAGAACTTCCTCTGGTCGCCGCTGAAGAAGATCCCTCGGCTGATGGGCCCACACGGGTTCAACCAGCTGACCGCCGAGGAGCTGCTCGGACACCTGGAGCGCTACGAGAGCATGGAGAACCTGGGGGTCGAGTGCCCGTCGGCGCTCCTGTTCCGGGCCGCCGACGCCCCCCCGCTGAGGGGCGGCGAGGACGAATGAGCCCTCGTCCCGAGCCCAACGCCCGTCCAATCTCCAGAGTAGACTAGGCCCATGTCGAGCGCCGTCTTGTTCTTCGGTCAATACCTGGTCAGCCAGGGTCACGTCACCCAGCAGCAGCTGGACGACGCGGTGCAGTTCCAGGAGCAGCACAACCTGCCCCTGGGCGCGGTGGCCTTGAGCAAGGCCCTGATGAGCGAGCGCCAGGTCCTGATCGTGCACGCGCAACAAGCGCGAACCGACAAGCAGTTCGGACAGATCGCGGTCGAGCGTGGGTTCCTCAGCCGGGCGCAGCTCGACGAACTCCTCCGCGAGCAGTCCGAGGCGCGGATCCTCCTCGGCGAGGCGCTGATCCAAAAGCAGAGCGTCTCACGCGAAGACCTCAACCTGGCGCTGATCAACTACCACACCGAGCAGCGCGAAGCCCAGCGCAAGGTGCGCGACAAGCTGCGCACCTTCGAGGACCCGTTCCTCCTCGACCTCTCGGTGCAGCTGACCACCCGCATGCTGCTGCGGATGGCGGGCATGGCGTCCAAGCTCGCCGACGTCGGCCCCCAGCGTCCGCCGACCCTCGGCTACTGGGGCCAGCTCGAGGTCGACGGCGACCTGCCCTTCGAGCTGGCGGTCTCGCTGACCGACGAGCTGACCGACGAGCTGAAGAACGGGCTCAACAACTCGCGCTACAGCCGGGAAGACAGCCGCGACCGGATCGGCGCCGTGACCGAGCTCTTGAACGTGGTCACCGGGCACGTGTGCACCCGCCTGGTCCACGAGGACTACGACGTCGAGCCCAAACCCCCGCGGGTGTTCGCCCTCGCCGACGAGCCGCCCGGCGCGGAGGTCGCTGAAGAGAACCTCGACGAGACCCGCTGTGGGGACGAGGACGAAGCCGAAGACCCCTCACGCGCCGAGACCCGCCCCTACGCCAAGCGCTGGCAATCGGCGCGGCTGATTCTGCCCTCGTGCAGCATGTGGGTCGGGCTCCAACTCCCGCCCGTCTAGTCGGCCCCATGAACAAGGCGAGCGCTGCCCTCCTCCTCGGCCTGCTGGCCTGCTGCCCGCTCCTGGCGCAGGAGCCCGCCGACGACGAAGCCGCCCCCGAAGCGCCGACGGAGGAGGCAGAGCACGAGGACGAAGCGCCCGCGGACGCCGAAGACGATGAGGACGACCAGGACGACCAGGACGACCAGGAATCAGGGACCCTCAATCGGTTCACGGTCCTCAGCGAGAACGACAAGTTCGCGGGCACCGATCGCTTCTACACCAACGGAATCAAGCTGATCTACCAGCGCGACGACGTGGGTAAGTTCAGCTGGGGCGTGAGCGACCTGATCGGACTGATCCCGTTCCTCCAGGCGCGCCCGCTGTCCTACGGGTTCGTGGTCGGGCACAACATTTACACCCCCGCCGACACCGAGCAGGTGCTGCTGATCCCCAACGACCGCCCCTACGGGGCCTGGCTGTATGCGGGACTCTCGCTGACCCGGGGCAACCGCCCCGACCTCAAGCGCAACGACCCGCGCGCGCTGTTCGAAGACCGGATCGTGCTCAACCTCGGCATGATCGGCACCAACGCCCTCGGCGACGAGGTGCAGAACAACTGGCACCGGTTCCTGAACATCGCCACCACCAAGGGCTGGCACAACCAGCTCAAGTCCGAGCCCGCGGTGCAGCTCTACCTGCAGCGCAAGTGGCTGCTGCGGGTGTGGCCCAACCCCGACGGCGTCGGCGCCGACTTCCTCCCCCACTTCGGCGGCGCGATCGGTAACGTGTTCACCCACCTCTCCATCGGCGGCACCTTCCGCTTCGGCTGGAACCTGGGCCTCGAGTTCGGCCCCGCGCAGCGGATCGCCTCGGCCGGCCTGCCTCAGCCCCAACGCCTCGAGGGCCTCCGCTGCTACATCTTCGCCCGCCTCGAGGGCCGCGCGGTGCTGTTCAACGCGTTCATCGACGGCAACCTGTTCCGCAGCCGCCCGCGCCTGCCCAGCGTCAACGGCGGCCTCGAAGAGCACGACATCGACCGCGAGCACTTCGTCGCCGACTTCGAGGTCGGGCTCTACCTCGCTTGGGGCCACTTCTCCGCGAGCCTCACGAGCATTACCCGCACCCGCGAGTTCAGGGAGCAGGGCGACAGCTTCACCTTCGGCGCGGTGCACGTCTCGGTGACGTTCTAAGGCGGCTCGACTAGAACGCGCTCTCGGCGCAGGCGAGGTCGAGGGGGGCCTCGAAGCCGGCGGGCAGCGGCAGCGAGCTGGCCAGCGCGGCAGCCTCCTCGACCTGCATCGACTCGCCCAGCTGCAGCTCGCAGTTCTCGGCGAAGACCTCGGCCAGGAGCTCCTTCTTGCGCTCGGCGTCGTCCTCCTCGGCGGAGAGGCCCTGGACGCTGTCGTAGATCGAGGCCACGCCGAGGTCGATGGACTTCATGCTCGCCAGCTTGCGCAACGCCTGCTCGGATTCTTCGAGGGCGCGGTTGAGCTTGGCGAGGCGCTTCTCCAGCCGCTCCTCCTTCTCGCTGCGGCTGGCGGCCTGAGCACTCTGGATCGCCACGCTGAGTTGGCCCTCGAGGGCTGCGATCTCGACGCCGCCCAGCCCCTGAGCCTCGAGGACCTCGCGCACGGCGGCCTGGACCCCCGAGCTGGCGACCCCGGCGTCGCGGGCTTCCGTGAGCTCGCTCTGGGCGCTCTGGAACTGCTGGGTCAGCTCCCGCACCCGCTCCTCCAGGGCGCGGCGCCGGCGCTGCTCGGCGGCGGCCGACTCCTGGGCGCGGCGACGGCTACGCAGCAGCTTCTGCAGCCGTCGGCGCGCGTCCTCGGCCAGCTGCTCGCGCTCCTCGCCTGCGCCCACCCCACGGGCGGCGAGGGCCTGGTCCACGGCCTCGCGCACGATCGCCTCCATGGCACGCATGGGCAACACCGTGACCTGGTCCACCCCCTTCTTGGCGAGGGCCTCGAGGGTCGTGGTGTCGCTGCGCTTGGCCACCTCCTGGCGCAGCGCGCCGCGCAAGCTCGACGGCCGCCGGCGGCGGTCGAGGTTGCGGGCGCGGCGGGCCTCGGCGGCGCGGCGCGCGGAGCTGATCGCCTGCGCCTCCTGGGTGACGACCTCCCCAGCGAGCTCGCGGCGCAACCGGGCCGAGAAGGCCATGACCTGCCTTTGGTAGCTGTCGTCTGCTTGCATGCTTCCTCCCGGGACAGGGTGGTTATCGGACGTACGCCCTCTGGCCTTTAGGCCGAGCTAAGTAGTTGCTGGTGGAGCAGATAGGGCGCCGCACGCGCGCGCGGCGCCTGGGCAGGCCGCGGGTGGGGATAAACCCCGCCCCACCATTTGTTTCTGCCAGCGGTCGCCCTCTACCCGCTTCGCGGCGATGCACTAAGATCGCGAGCATGGCCCGCAAGACCCCCTGGCTCGTTCTCGGTGGCGTGGTGCTGACGGGGGCGTGGCTCTTCGCTCAGCCGCCGCGCCTGCAGCCCCGGCTGTGGACGCTGCGCTTCCCTGGGACCGAGCTCGGGCTCTCGGTGGCCGACCTCGACGGCGACGGGCGCAAGGACCTCGCCGTCGGGCACATGGCCGCGCCCCAGGGACCGGCGCGTCAGGTGTCGCTCTACCTCCACTCCGACGACCTCTCCCGTCGCTTCGCCACCGACCCCCAGCACGTGCTCGCGGTCCCCGCCGACGCCTGCGCCTTCCTCGCCGGGGACTTCGGCCCCGGAGCGGGGGGCGAGGTCGTGTTCGTGTGCCCGACGCGCGTGGTGCTGGTCGGCCGGGACGGCACCCAGAGCGAGCTCGGCCCCTTCGAAGGATTCTTCGACTACCCCGAAGACGGCGCGCTCCCCGAGTGGGACCTGGCCCCGGACCTCGACGGCGACGGGCTCCGCGAGCTGCTCGTACCCACCAAGGAGGGCTACGTCGTCCTCGGGCGCGAGGCGGCCGACGCGACCCTCGCCACCCGGGCCTCGATCGAGCTCCCGGCCAACGACAAGTTCGGCCCCCCCTTCGAGACCCGGCTCCTCAACCGCTTCCTCAGCTCGTCGTCGCGGCTGCGGCGCGTGGTCGTCGCCGACGTCGACGCAGACGGTGACCTCGACCTCTGCGCCTACCGCGACAAGGGCCTCGCGGTGTGGCTCCAGGCGGAGGACAAGAGCTTCCCCGCCGAGCCCGATCGCGAGAAGCCGCTGAAGCTGATCGAGAGCGCCGAGGGTGAGGGCGAGGGCAGCCAGGCGTTCAAGAACGTGCGCCTCGAGCTGCGGGACCTCGACGGCGACGGCCACAGCGACCTGATCGCGACGCGGATCCAGGGCGAGATCGGCGTGTTCTCCAGCCTGCGGACCCAGCTGATCGTATTCCGGGGGGAGGCCGACGGCTTCGACGAAGCCGCGCCGACGACCGTGCTCAACTTCAAGGGCATGGCGATCGACCCCGAGTGGGTCGACCTCAACGGCGACGGCAAGCTCGACGCGGTGGTCTCCACCTTCCGCATGGACATGCTGACCAACGTCAAACGCGCCGTGCTCGAGGAAATGACGATCACCTACCACCTGCACCTACAGAGCGGTGCTGCCACGCTGGCCGAAGACCCCGCGTTCTCCCTCGACGTCGAGGTGCCGCTCAGCGCGCTGGAGAAGAACGGCGGAAACCGCGCCGCGCTGTTCTCGGCCGAGCTCACCGGCGACGGGGTGCGCGACATGATCGCCCGCGAGCCCGACGGCGGACTGGTGATCCACCCCGGGACCGTCGACGGCGACACGATCGTGTTCGACGAGGACGACCCGCTGAGCCTCAAGATCTACCGCTGCCTCCCGCCACGCGCCATCGACCTCGACGGCGACGGCGTCGACGAGCTCTTGCTCGAGCCCTTTGGCGGCGAGGGCCCCGTGCACCGCTCACTGCGGTTGGTGGCGGTGGACCGGTGAAGGCCAGCTGGCTGACCGTCGCCGCGCTCCTGCTCGCGGCCTCTCCCGTGACCCAGGGCCTGCCCCCGGGGGTGTTCGCCTTCACCAACGTCGGGCTCGAGGTCGGCGGCAAGATCACAGAGCTCTTGCCCCACGACCTCGACGGCGACGGGCGCCTGGACCTGCTGGTGGTCCGTGGGCGTGAGGCGCTGATCTACTTCCAGGAGGAGGGCGGCACCTGGCCGCCGCTGCCCAATCAACGCTTCCGCTTTCACCCGCGCACGGTGCTGTTCGACGTCGGCGACGTCGACGGCGACGCCACCGCCGAGGTCGTGCTCCTCCGCCCCGACGACGTGGCGGTCTACGAGCTCAAGACGCGACGAAACGGGCGCATGCTCTACAGCCTCCGCCCGCGCAAGCTGACCGAGGTCCAGAGCTTCCTCTCTCGTCCGGTTCCAGGCGAGGTCCGGCGCAAGGAGCTGCTGCGCGACCTCGACGCCGACGGGCTCCCCGACCTGCTGATCCCCCGACGCGACGGATTCCACGTGCTGAAGAACGAGGGGCAGCGCAGCTTCGCCGCGCCGGCGACCCTCGCTACCCCGCCGAAGGCGATCCTGCACCCAGGGCGCCCCAAGCTCTCCAGCCGGTTGTTCGCCCAATATTGGTTCGCCAACCCGAACCTCGCCCAGTGGAACGCCGAGGGAGGCGACGAGCTGGTCCTCGCCCGGGAGGGTCAGCTCTCGGTGTTCGGCGCCAAGGGGCCCGGCGAGCTGCCGCTGACCTCCCTCGGCACGTACCAGGTCCCCGACCAAAAGCGGTTCTCGTTCAACGTCGAGAACCCGTTCGAGCTCGACTTCACCATGCCCCTGCGCCTGCTCGACGTGAACGCCGACCGCTGCCTGGACGTGGTCTCGACCCACGTGGGCTCGGGCACGACCCGGCTGTTCCTCAACCGGGGCGACCTCAAGCAGGCGTTCTCGAAGCCAGCGCTGACTCTGCGCGCCAAGGGCGTGACCCTGATCGCGTTCTTCAAGGACCTCGACGGCGACGGGCGGGTGGACCTGATCCTCCCGCGCATGGACAAGATCGGGGTGTGGTCGATCGTGAAGGCCTTCCTCTCGCGCTCGATCCCGATCGAGGTCTTGTTCTTCTACCAACGCGAGCAGGGCGACCCCTTCCCCGCGGAGCCCGACCTCGTGCGCGAGCTCGAGATCCCGATCTCGATCAACAGCGAGAAGGAGAGCATGCAGCTGGGGAGCACCGTGATCGCGAGCCTCGGCGACTTCGACGGCGACGGGCAACAGGACGTGCTGCTGCGCACCGAGAGCGACGGGCTCGACTTCCTCCGCGGCAACGCGCGCAGCTTCAGCGAAGACGCCGACCACACCCAACCAATCCCGGACGTCGAGGCCTACCGCTTCTGCGCCTCGAGGGTCGTCGACCTCAACGCAGACGGGCGCGACGACGTGCTCTTGCGCTACGTTTCCTGGGACCGCGAGCACGACCGAATCACCGTGCTCATGGCTCAATAGGGTTTCAGCCGGCCGGGCAAGAATGGCGCACCATTCGTCTCATGTGGAACAGCTTCCGTCCCAGACGGACTCCGTCAGGCCGCTCGGCGTGCTGGTGCTCATCGTGTTCCTAACCATCGACGGGGTGGAGCGCGCGATCGAGGTAATCTACGGCTTAACCCTTACCGAGGAGCAGATTACGGCAAGAGCTCAGGTCTTCGAGACTCCGGCCATGGTCTCCTGCTTTTGGCTGGGGGCCAATTGGCTGCTCGCGGCCCTCCTCGCGCTGCGCTCCTGGGCCGGCCGGATTTGGACCCAGTGCCTGTTCGGCATCCACCTGTTCTATCTGTTTCACATGATTGCCTTTAGGTTCCCCGAAGGCTGGCTCTACGTGAACGCGTGGAGCCGGACGCAGATCGCCGTCAGCGTGATCTTCGACGTCCTTGCCATCGCCTACCTCAACTCCCTCCGTGTGCGGAACCACCTCTGCAACTGAGCCCCCCGCCCGGCATTACATTCGCTTGAGATTCGTTGGGAGTGGAGGACTGTTGCCCCGCCCAGCGGACATCCTGTTTCTGAAGATCGCGGTCAAGCGCGGTGTACTCACCAAGCAAGACGCGCGGGATCTGCGCGACGAGCTCGACCGGCTCGACGAGGAGGGCGTGCACTCCAAAGCCCGCACCCTCTGCGTCGAGATGGGCTTCCTCGACCAGGTCGGCGCCAAGGACCTGCGACGCGAGGTCAAGCGCTACCTCGAGCGCAAGGCCGAGACCGAGTCCCAGAGCAGCCGCCGCGTCGCCGGGTTCGAGATCGAGAAGCGCCTCGGCGCCGGCGCCATGGGTGTGGTCTATCGCGCGCGGCACCTGCAGACCCAGCGCGTGGTCGCGCTCAAGGTGCTCAACCCCGACCTCGCCGCCGACGAGCACTACCTCGAGCGGTTCAAGCTCGAGGCCGAGGTTGCCTCGAGCCTCGAGCACCCGAACATGGTCCAGAGCTACGCCGTAGGCGTGGCCGGCGACGTGCATTACATCGCCATGGAGTTCGTCGAGGGCAAGACGGTCAAGGAGTTGATCACTCGCCGCGGCCACCTCCAGCCCGAAGCCGCGATCGAGATCGGGCTGCAGATCGCGGACGCGCTGCGCTACGCCCACACCCGAAACCTCGTGCACCGCGACGTCAAGCCCGCGAACGTCATGGTCACCAAGCAAGGCCAGGCGAAGCTCCTCGACCTCGGCCTGGCGCGCAAGGCCGACGCCGCCAACGGGCTGACCGGTGAAGGCAAGGCGATCGGCACGCCCTACTACATGGCTCCTGAAGCCGCCCTCGACAAGGGCACCGACTACCGAGCCGATATCTACTCCTTCGGCGTGACCCTGTTCACCATGGCCACCGGCGAGCGCCCCTTCGAGGCCTCGACGCCGGTGGGCGTCATGAACAAGCACCTCAAGGCTCCGATCCCCGACGCGCACAAGGTGCGCGACGGCGTCCCCCCGGGCCTCAGCAAGGTGATCAAGAAGCTGATGGCCAAGCGCCCGGCCGAGCGCTACCAGGACCACGACATGCTGCGCCGCGACCTCGAGGCGATCCTCGCGGGCCGGCAGCCCATGCTCAAGATCGGCAAGCCCCCGCCGGGGGTCGAGTTCATTCGCGGCCGCCAGAAGAAGTCGAAGGACGATGAGAGCGGCTCCCGTTCAGGCGGCTCCCGCTCGGGCAAGGGCCGCGCCAAGCCAGCCGCGCAGCCGAAGAAGAAGCGCTTCCCCTGGTTCGTGGCCGCGGCCGCGGCGGGGCTGCTCGTCGGCGGCGCCGCGCTGACCCTCAGCACCGACCGTGAGCCCGAGCCCGCGGTCGCCGAGGCCGAGCCCCGCGACGCGGACGAGGCGCAGCGACTGCGCGAAGACGCCGCCCAGCAAGCCCGCAGCGAAGCCCCCCACGCCGGGCGCGCCCGCGCCCGGGCGCTGGCCGAGGTCGCGCGCCAGTTCCCCAACACCGTGGCCGGCAAGCGGGCGGAGGCCGAGGCCAAGCAGATCCTCGACGACCTGTTCGCCCTCGACCGCGAACACTTCGATAGCCGCGCGAACGCCCTCGAGTCCCAGGCCAGCGAGCACGACCTGACTGGCGCTAGCGAGGGGTTCCTCGCCCTCGCCGAGGAGGTCGAGGACCCCGACCTCGCCGAGCGCGCCTACGCCCGCGCCCAGGAGCTGAGGCTCGCGCTGCGCCAACGGGTGACCGACGCGGACGCCCGGGCGGAGTCGCTGGCCCGTGAGGGGCGTGAGCGAGAGGCCCTCGCCGTGCTCCGCGAGAGCCTGCCCGATCGCGACGCCGAGGCTCGCGCCCAGGCCGAAGCGAAGATCGCCACCCTCGAGAGCCGCGCGGCCCCGCGCGAGGACACGACCGAGCGCGCGCTCACCCAGGACGACACCCGCAGCGAGGCCGAGGCCCGCAACGCCCTGCGCGAGCGGGTAGCCACCTGGCGCGACCTGGTCCGCGCGGGCGACACGACCGCGGCCCTCACCGACGCCGAGTCCTGGCTGGCTCCGCACCCCGTGGTCGAACCCGCCCTCACCGAGCACCGCGACGCCCTCGCCGCGGTCGTGGCGTTGCCCCGGCGCACCCTCGAGGCCCTCGCCGAGCAGCCGGGGCGGGCGATCCACGTCGAGCGCAAGCACGGCAAGCCGATCGAAGGCGAGCTGATCGAAGTCGACGGCGACGTGCTGCAGATCGCGATCAACCCGCGCGCGACCCTCGGGGTCGCGCTCGAGGACCTCCCCGAGCGCGAGGTGCTGCGCCTCGCGCGACTGGCCCTGGGCGAGACCGACCGGGACTATCTGCTCGCCGTCGCTGCGCTCGAGCTCTACCGCGGTGAGCGAGACTCCGGGGAGCACCTGGCGCGCGCCCGCGCCGCTGGGCTCCACCTCGACGCCCTCGCCGAGCTCCAGCCCTTCGTCGACGAGGACGAGGAGCTGCAGGCCAACGTCCGACCCGTCGCTCAGCGCTCCCCCGAGCCGCAGCCGGCGTTGCCGGCGGCGGCCCGCCGCCGCCCCCCGCAGGACCTTGGGCGCCGCCTGTTCGCTCAGCGCAACCGAGTGTTCCCCGACTCCGAGGACGTGGGCTACGTCGGCGGACGCGTGCAGCTGATGTTCCCCTTCTACGATCGCCAACGGCTGAACCGCGACTGGCAGCTGGTGCGGGGCAACGCCGCCCCGGTCCCCCGCGGTCAGGACCGCCGCGGCCTGGCCCTCGAGGGCCGCAACGGCCGCGCCCAGTTCCAGGCGCCGGTAGATGGCGACCTCGAGCTCAAGCTGCGCTTCGAGCCGCAGATCCTCGGCAAGCGCGCGCGGCTCGCGCTCGTGCTCGAAGACGCCGAGGGCCAGCGCTGGTCCTCCGAGCTGGGGCAGCTGCATTACTTCCGCAAGCGCAAGCTGCGCGCGCGCCAGGGCCGCTCGGGGCACGAGCTGCTCCGCGCCCAACAGGTGAGCAACCTCGAGCTGCAGCGGATCGGCGACGAGCTCATCTCTCTGCTCGACGGTCAGGAGATCGGCCGCATGGAGCTCCCCGAAGACACGGGTCCGCTGACCCTGGCCCTCGAGTGGGACCGCGCCGCGCTGAACGTGCTCGACATTCGGCTCGAGGCCGAGCTCAGCGAGGACTGGCTGCGCGAGACCCTCGACGACCTCGAGAAGAAGTAGGCGCTAGATCAACGCCTGCAGCTTGGGGACGAGCCTGCAGATCAAGCGCCCGAAGTCGACCTTGACCCGCTCGGCGGTCTCGATCACCTCCTTGTGGGTCAGCGGCGTCTTGCTGAGCCCCGCGGCGAGGTTCGAGATCAACGACATGCCCAGCACCCGCAGCCCCATTTGCCGCAGCGCGATCACCTCGGGCACGGTGCTCATGCCGACGGCGTCGGCGCCGAGCAGCTTGAGCATGCGCACCTCCGCCGGGGTCTCGTAGGAGGGGCCCGAGAGCACGGTGTAGACCCCGCTCCTCAGCTCGAGGCCCAGCTCCTTGGCGGCCGTGTGAGCCGCCTCCTGGAAGGCGGGGTCGTAGGCCTGCCCCATGTCGGGGAAGCGTGGCCCCAGGGCGTCGTCGTGGCTGCCGACCATGGGGTTCGTGCCGCTGAGGTTGAGGTGGTCGTTGATCACCATCAGGTCGCCGGGGGAGAAGTCCTCGTTGATTCCGCCCGCGGCGTTGGTGATCACGAACGCCTCGACCCCGAGCCGTCCCAACGCCCGCAGGGGGAACACCACCTGGTGCGCGGCGTAGCCCTCGTAGAGGTGAAAGCGCCCCTGGAGGCACACCACCGGCGTCCCCTCGAGCTCACCGATCACCAGCCGCCCGGCGTGGCCGGTGACCGTCGACTCGGGGAAGTAGGGCACGTCCCCGTAAGGAATCACCACCGGATCCTGCACCTGATCGGCCACGGGCCCGAGGCCCGAACCGAGGACCAGCCCCAGCTTAGGGACCGGTCTCCCGTTCAGTCGCAGGCGAATGAAGTCGCCCGAGAGGTCCAGGTGATTGATCAGGTCGTCGTTGCCCATGCTCCGCCTCGGCCAGCATTCTAGGGCCTCCAACGACCACACGCCGGCCTCGGGGAGCGAACCGCGCCGCGCTGAATCAGTAGGCCCCGGTCCCCAGCACGACGGCCGGAACGGTGCGGATCAGCAGCCAGGCGTCGTAGAGCAGCCCGCGACTCTCGATGTACTTCAAGTCGAGGTCGATCTGCTCTTCGAAGGAGAGCAGCGAGCGCCCGCTGACTTGCCAGAGGCAGGTGATCCCCTGCTCGACCTCGAGCCGGCGCGCGGCCTTGGCGTCGTAGTCGGCGACCTCTTCGGGCAGCGCCGGGCGCGGGCCCACCAGCGACATGTCGCCGAAGAGCACGTTGAACAGCTGCGGCAGCTCGTCGAGGGACGTCCTGCGGAGGAAGGCTCCGACGCGGGTGATCCGCGGGTCGCGGCGCATCTTGAAGCGCGACTCGTCTTCGCTCTGCCCGGCCAGTGCCGCCAACCGCTCCTCGGCGTCGACGCACATGGAGCGAAACTTCCAGAAGGTGAACTCGCGCCCGCCCTTGCCGACCCGGCGCTGGGCGAAGAACACGGGCCCGCGATCCTCGAGGTAGATCCAGGCCGAGATCAGGAAGAACACAGGCGCGAGGAAGAGCACCCCGACCCCCGTCGCGACCAGGTCGAAGGCGCGCTTGGCTGCGGGATACACGGGGGCCACCGGAAACAGCGCCTGCCGTCGAGGCAGGCGGCGAACGGATCGGTGTAGGCTCGGGCTCTCCAACGTGCGAAGCATCGCCCAGGTCGAATGCGAGCGCCTTGCCAGACCGCGGCTTCGCGTAAGTCCCTACTACTAGGCTCTCGAGTCCCACCTACGGGACGATTGTGGTGCATTGGCGTGCACTTCTGTCACGTCGGGCCAGCCTCGCCCAGACCCCCTCAGTAGGCTCCCTTGCCCAGGAGGACGGCGGGGACGGTGAGGAACAGGAGCTTGATGTCGTAGAACAGCCCGCGCTCCTCGATGTACTTCAAGTCGAGGTCGACCTGCTCCTCGAAGGAGAGCAGCGAGCGCCCGCTGACCTGCCACAGGCAGGTGATCCCCTGCTTGACCTCGAGTCGGCGCATGGCCTTCTCGTCGTAGTCGGCGACCTCCTCGGGCAGCGGAGGGCGCGGCCCCACCAGCGACATGTCGCCGAGGATCACGTTGAACAGCTGCGGCAGCTCGTCGAGGGACGTCCTGCGGAGGAAGCGCCCCATGAGCGTGATCCGCGGGTCGCGCTCGATCTTGAAGCGGTGAGGGTCTTCGCTCTGCGCCTTGAGCGCCTCCAGCCGCACCTCGGCGTCGACGCACATCGAGCGGAACTTCCAGAACTTGAACTCGCGCCCGCCCTTGCCGACCCGCGTCTGGGCGTAGAGCACGGGGCCGTGATCCTCGAGCAGGATCAGGATCGAGAGCATCACGAACAGCGGGGCGAGGAACAGGATCCCCAGCGACGTGACCACGAGATCGAAGGCCCGCTTGCCGAGGGGATACAGCACACCCTCCGACCTGGCCTCGCGACTCATGGATCTCCCCCTGGACCCCCATGATCCATCACCGGTACCGCCCGTCGACCGTGAGCGGGCCGAAAACAGCTTGGCGAGGCCCTCCCCCGCGCACTAGCATGGCCCGGCCGCCGTCCCCCTCGACTTCGCGTCGCTCGCGAATAGGCTGCCGAGGGCTGCGTCCGAGGTCCTGTGCGCGCGTTCTTCCTGCGAATCCTGCTGAACCTGATCCTGCTGACCGCGCGGATCGAGGCCGCGATCCTGCCCACCTCGTGGCTGTTCGCCATGGGCCGCTGCGCGGCGCGCTGGGGGATTCGGTTGAGCAGCTCCCTGCGCGAGAACCTCGAGGACAACGCGCGGCACCTGCTGGGTGAGGGGAGCACTTCCGCCGAACGCCGCGCCCTGGCGGTCAAGACCCTCGAGAGCTTCTCGCGCTTCTTCGTGGAGCTGGTCGCCGCGCGCCGCCACCGCCCGCCCGGCGCCGACACGCTGCTCGAGCGGATCCGCGGCTACGACGCCGCCGAGCGAGCCAAGGACCGTGGCCAGGGCGTGATCGGCGTGACCCTGCACATGGGCAACTACGAACTCGGCGCCCAGGCCTTGCCCGATCTCGTCTCGCCGGTGGCGATCGCCTACAACCGCGACCCCTGGGGCCTGTTCGAGAGCCTGCGCTCGACCACCCGCCAGGCGAACCGGGTCGAGGAGATCCCGATCAACGCCAGCCGGTTCTTCACGATCGAGGCGCGCAACGTGCTCAAGCGCAAGGGGCTGCTCCTCACCGCCGCCGACCGCGGGCTCCCGACCGAGCGCGGCTCGGTCTACACCTTCCTCGGCGGCCGCGCGCGCTTCCTCGACTGGCCAGCGCGGCTGAGCGTGGCCACCGGCGCGCCGCTCCTGCCCTGCGCCGTGGTCCGCCTGCCCGACGAGGGCTACACCATCGAGCTCGGCGAGCCCCTCGACCCGGCAGACTTCCCTGACGCTCGCGCGCTGATGCAGCGCGCCGTCGAGGCATTGGAGGACTTCGTGCGCCGCTTTCCGGAGCAGTGGCTTATCCTGCACCGCTACTGGGAGACCCAGCCCGAGGAGGAGGCCCATGCAGCCGCAGCCTGACGTCGACGTCGTGGTCCTGGGCGGCGGTCTGGCCTCGCTCTGCCTCGCGCGACTGGCCCGCCGCGAGGCCCCCGAGGTCACGATCCTCTGCCTCGACAAGGCCGACGCGCCCACCCGCAAGGTCGGGGAGTCGACCGTCGAGGTCGCCGGCCACTTCCTCCACACGCGCCTGGGCCTGGGGGACGTGCTGGTCAAGACCCAGCTCCCCAAGCACGGGATCCGCTACTGGTTCAACGACGAGGACAACCAGCTCGACTTCTGCGAGGCCTCCGAGGACGGCCCGGCCTCGACCTCGTGGTGGCACACCTTCCAGCTCGAGCGCGACCAGCTCGAGCGAGACCTCCTGCGGCTCAATCGCGAGAGCGGGGTGCGACACCTCACGGGCGCGCGGGTGACCGACGTGGTGCCCGGCGAGGGCGAGCTGCACACGGTGCGCTACACCCACGAGGGCGCCGAGCACGAGGTCCGCGCGCGCTGGCTCGTCGACGGCTCCGGCCCAGGCTCGCTGCTCGGGCGCCAAATCGGGCTGTTGCAAAAGGACGAGCGAATCCCTCACGGCTCGTGCTGGGCCTGGTTCAAGGGCGCCCACGACCCCCAGGGCTTGCTCGACGAGCAGACCGCCAAGCGCCGCTTCTGCTTCGGCAAGCGCCTGCTCTCGACCAACTCCTTCATGGGCGAGGGCTGGTGGGTGTGGTGCATTCCCCAGGCCAGCGGGCTCCTGAGCCTGGGCCTGGTCTACGACCGCAACGTGGTCAGCGACCCGCCGAAGACCCCCGAGGAGTTGCAGGCCTTCTTCGCCGGGCACCGCATGCTGAGCAAGATCCTCGACGGGGCAGAGCTGGTCGAGTTCGGGCGCATGGACCACTACGCGCGCAAGCCCCAGACCTACCTCCGCGAGGACCGCCTGGCCTGGATCGGCATGGCCGCCGGCTTCGTCGACCCGCTCTACTCCAGCGGGCTGGACTTCATCGCGTATCAGTGCGAATACCTCGTGGACCTCTGGCGCCGCGAGCGCGCGGGCGAGGGGCTCGACCCGGCGCGGCTGGAGGCCATGAACGGCTTCCTCGAGGGCTACTACGAGCAAGCCGTGCGCTACTTCAGCGGGCTCTACCGCACCTTCGCCTCCGCCGAGCTGGCGCTCCCGCGCTACCGCCGCGACGTGCACATCTACTGGAGCATGTACACCTGGCCCTACTTCTCGCGGCAGTTCCTCGACCCGGCGTTCCTCGCCGGGCACGCGGAGCTGGCGGGGAGGATCCGCCAGCGGACCGCGTTCTTCTCACGGCTGTTCAACCAGGTCTACGACGACCTCAAGGCCCGCGGCGAGCACCGGCGGCTGAACCGCGGGCGCTACACCTTCAACCAGCTCGGCTGGCGCATGATCCCGTTCATTCGCTTCGAGCGCCAAATGGGGCACCCCGTCACCCCCGAGCGGCTGCGGCGCCTCGCCGACGAGATCGACACGGTCACGCTGCTGTTCCTGCTCGACGTGCGCTTCGACGGCGACCGCAGCTCGCTGCGCGGGCTCCTGTTCGAGGCCCTCCGCGGCGAGGCCACCGACGCGTTGATCGCGGCCGAGGGCGAACTGGGGATCGGCGAGGCCTGGTGGACGCAAGTCTTCGAGCGCCTCGACGCCGAGGTCGCCGGGCGCCTGCAGGCCCTCGGGGTCGACGCCCGCGTCCCCATCGAGGCCGAGTCCCTCGGCGAGCTGCGGCGTGAGCTGCGCGGGATCGCCGACCCCCAGCAGCGCAAGCGCGCGCTCGAGGCCTACCTCGCTCCACCGCCGCTGGACGACCTCGACGACCTGCCCCCGTTGGAGCAGACCGCACTCCAGGAGCCCATGGATTGGGGCGGCGTGCCCCACGCGGGCTGGGACCTGCCCGACGTCAGCGGCATGACGATCTACGGCTTCCTCGGCGACCGCTGGTGGAACCGCCCCGTGCACGAGCTGCCCCAGACCGTGTGGGGCCTCCGCGGGTAGACGGAGCCTGCTTGGCCGC
>Ga0209578_10000758_pt1 | contig 35644 bp, 32 predicted proteins | sample tdAd472_FD_187127 | JGI IMG/M metagenome (GOLD analysis project Ga0209578, IMG submission 187127) | Marine sediment microbial communities from the Atlantic coast under amendment with organic carbon and nitrate - tdAd47.2 (SPAdes)... | ecosystem: Environmental > Aquatic > Marine > Coastal >...
GCCGCGCACCGCATTAACGAGCCGTGTTCGCTGCTCGATCAACAAACGGCGTGACCGGTGAAGCAATGAGACCGCCTGCCGGGTGGGCGTCTTAATCGGCACGAATCGCATACTCGGGCGGCTCACCGCCTCGCAACAAGCCGCCGCATCCGCCCGGTCGTTCTTGCCGCCCCACTTGACATAAGCCTTGACCCGCGTTGGAGGCATCAGGCGGACCTCATGCCCAAGGGCGGCAATCTCCCGCCCCCAGTAATGGGCCGAAGCGCAGGCCTCCAGACCAACCAAACAGGGCGGTTGGCGGCGGAAAAAGTCAAGAACCCCGGCGCGCCGCAACCGCCGCTCAACAACAACGTTCCCACCTTCATCCACACCGTGAACCTGAAAGACGTTCTTGGCGATATCCAATCCGATCGTGCTAAGCTGTTCCATGGACGGCCTCCTTTGAATGATGATCAATTGACAAACACCATTCTGGCACACAGATGCCGTTAGTGGGGCCGTCCACACCATCATTCCGGGGCCCCGTTCGGGGAACCCGGAATCTAGGAATGTTGCAAGCCGAATCCTATCTGGATTCCGGGTTCATGCGTTGCATGCCCCGGAATGACGATGGAAATTGTTTCAAGACCACCGTAAGCTTCCGGCAACGATTCTCTTGCCGAACCGAGGACCTTGCGTGACGGAGATTTCCGAAAAGCTGCAAAAAACCATTGATGGATTGATGGACGGCGACCGGGCGTCGCTGGCCCGGGCGATCACCGCGGTCGAGAACCGCACGCCGGACGCGCGCCATATCCTTAAAAGAATTCAGCCGAAGTTGGGCCGCGCCTTGGTTGTCGGCTTCACCGGACCGCCGGGAGCGGGAAAATCGACCCTGATCAACGCTTACGTGACCGAGTTGCGCAAGCGGGGCAAATCGGTGGCCGTGTTGGCGGTCGACCCGTCGAGCCCGGTCAGTGGCGGGGCGATCTTGGGCGACCGCATCCGCATGGCCGAGCATACCAACGATCCGATGGTTTTCGTTCGCTCCTTGGCCTCGCGGGGCCATTTGGGCGGCTTGTCGCGCATGGCGGCGCGGGTGGTCGATGTGATGGATGCGGCGGGCCGCGACGTGGTGGTGATTGAAACCGTTGGAACCGGCCAATCGGAAGTGGAAGTGGCCGAGGTGGCCGGAACCAAGGTGGTGATTTCAGCCCCCAGTCTGGGCGACGGCATTCAGGCGATCAAGGCGGGGATTCTCGAAATCGCCGATGTGTTGGTGGTCAACAAATGCGACCTGCCGCACGCCAAGGATACCAAGGCGCAACTGAAATCCATGCTGCATCTGCGCGAAAAGTCCGACTGGACCGTGCCGGTGATCGGCACCACGGCGACGACGTTTGACGGATTGGCCGAACTGGCCGACGCGGTGGAAGCCCATGACGCTACATTGAGGGGCGCGCGCAACCGGCTCGACCCCCGCGCCCGAACGCGCAAAGTCCTGGCCGAAACGCTCTCCCAACTGATCGAAGACAAAATTCTGAACGATCAGTCCCAGGCGTTGTTGGAAATCCTCGACGCCGTGCAAAGCGGCGAGATGGATTTCGAGGAAGCGGGAAGAACGCTTTTGGAAAAGAAAGTGGTCTAAAGCCGCTAATTTTAATGCCATTCCTCCGTTCAGTTTAATGACCGAAATGCTGGCAGAAGTTGTTTCTCTGCCCTTTAGGGTTTAGGGTCGTCTCAGAAAACAATTTCCGGCAAGAAGCTTGAGGGAAAATGTGCCAGGGGTTGTATTTTTCAAAACGATCGCAACGTTTATATATCGATTGCCGACGAAACCACTGAACGACAACTATATCTTTTAAAAATGGTGGGGTTGGAATGAGCGACGCAGGCTCCTCAGTCGCCAAATTTGTTCCGGGAAAATCCCGGTTGACGCCTCTTTTCTTAAAAATATTCACGCCTTTGGCGGCGGTTCTCGTTGGGCTGTTGGTTGTCTACGAATACCTCAATTATGAGATCGACCGGGCGGAAATAGAAGCGCGGGAAATTTCCTACAACGAGTTGGCCAAAAATAGCCTGAAACGGGATTTGGAATATTTGAGTTCCGACGTTCGCATCCTGGCGTCAAGCGAGGCGATGAACGAAATGCTCAACGGGGATTGGAGTGCCGGTCTAGCGGGGTTGACCGGTTTGTTCCTCACCTATTCAACCGACCGGGGTTTTTACGATCAGGTTCGCTATATCGACGAAACGGGGATGGAGCGGTTGCGGGTCAATCTCGTCGATGGGAGGCCACTGGTCATCCCGAAAGACCGGTTGCAGGATAAAAAGCACCGCTATTATGTCCGCGAGGCGATGAAGCTCGGACCGGGCGGCGTTTATGTATCGCGCCTCGACCTTAATGTGGAAAACGGTCAAATCGAGCGGCCGTTCAAACCGATGATCCGGATCGCTCAGCCGGTGTTCGACAATCAGGGCCGCAACAGGGGCGTGGTGGTCCTAAATTATCTGGCCGCTCATTTGCTGAACCGCTATGTCGCTTCCATCCCAAAAGACGGGAGCAACAGCCATATCGTGAACAGCGACGGGTATTGGATTTATTCGCCGTCCGGAGCCCACGATTGGGGATTTATGTTTGAGAACGGCAAAAAATTCTCCGATGAATATCCTTTGGAATGGCAAGCCATCCAAGACAAAGACGAGGGGGTTATCCATTCGCCGGTGGGGTTCATTTCATTTACCACCATCCGGCCGAATGAGATCATCGCCCGTCGGGCAAATTCGGGTGAGGTCCAAGAGCGGTTTTGGAAAATCGTCAGCGTTCTTCCGCCGCACCGGTTCGATTTGGCTGGGATGTTGAAAAACCGCCCCTATGACCTCTTGGCGTTTATGGGCTTATTGGCCTTTCTGGCTTTGGTAAGCCTTTATGTCGCCTTTGCGCGGAAAGCCGAAATGCAGGCCCAGAACGATCTTCTTTTGGCGAAAATCGAGGCGGAGCGGGCCAACAAAACCAAGTCGGAATTCCTCGCCAACATGAGCCATGAGTTGCGAACCCCGCTTAACGCCATTATCGGCTTTTCCGGCACCATGATGCTCGAAATGTTCGGGCCGCTGGGTGATAAGTACAAAGAACAAATCAACGATATCAACAATTCCGGCGAACACCTTTTGGAACTGATCAACGATATTCTCGATATTTCGGCGATTGAAGCCAATGCCATCAAGCTCGTTGAAAGTCAGGTGGCGGTTGAAAAAGTCATCCAATCGGTAGCGCGGCTGATGGAACACCGGGCCGAAAAACGCCGCGTCGCCTTCACTATCGACGTGCCCCCGACTCTCCCGACGCTTTATGCCGACGAGCGGCGGGTCAAACAGGTGCTGCTCAACCTCCTGTCCAACGCCATCAAGTTCACTGACGAGCAGGGCCGCGTCCACCTGCGCGCCGCCCGTAATGACGACGGCTCGCTGGCAATTTCAATTTCCGATACGGGAATCGGCATGGATGAAGAAGAGGCGGCAATCGCCTTGACCGTCTTTGGGCAGATCGAGGGGAGTTTGATACGGAAGTACGATGGCGCCGGGCTTGGCCTTCCATTGTCCAAACAGTTGATGGAAATTCACGGCGGGACATTAACCGTCACCAGCAAAAAGGGCGAAGGGACGACCGTGACGGCGACCTTCCCGGCGGAACGGGTCGGAAACGAACCGACAGGCGATCCGTCATTCGGTTAGACTCTGTTTCAGCTCCTGTCTGAATTTCCGGTCTTTTTTTAAGTGCCACTCCCGGCTCATGGCGTCCGAGCGGGTAAGGTGTTTTTCCGCATAGAGCAGAACCCAACTGCGCCCTCGGGTCGATTTGGCGCCAGTGCCGTTATTGTGGGCTTTGAGGCGCTGGTTTAGATCGGTGGTCCAGCCCACATAGGTTTTGCCGCCATCTGCGCCGGGGCTGCCTATGACATAAGTGAAACAGGGCATAATCGATCGCGCTCTAGGGAATTGCTGCGCAGCATTTTTGCAATAAAAGAAGGCGAGCGCCACGGTTAAGCAGCGCCCGCCTTGCATATCTAAAGATCGTGCGGTTTTTTAGTCGACGATTTCGGCTTTGAGGCTGTCCATAAAGCCCAAAACATCGGCCCGTTCAGGATCTTGAACGCCCAGGTGGTCGAGTGCCTCGGCTACATGGTTAACGAAGCGGCTCCAGTCTTCTTCATCGATGCCCATGCCTTCGTGGGACACTTTCATGTCGCGGCCGGTGTAGTACATGTTGCCGCCGGAAGCGTTGGCGAGGTAGTCGATCAGAAGTTGGCGTTCGCGGGCGATGCCGTCTTTGCTTCGGTTTTGCCAGAAGCGGCCTAGTTTTTCGTCGGCCATCAGTCGCGGCAGGATGTTATCGACGGCAATGACAAGGACGTCGTAGCCGCCAAGGCGTTCGTAAAGAGATTTCTCGGACATTGTTGTGATTGCTCCTCACCCAAGAGTGAAATTTTGCTAATTGACCGGCGGGTTATGTGCATTGGTGGGAGCGATCACCTTATCTTCGGTCAAGTATCCGAGTGTTTTGGTCGGAAATTAAAGGCCGATCTGAATTTTGTCGCGGGCCCGCTTCCATTTGGATTTTGTGTCTGCGTCGAGCACGATATCGGCGTCGGCTTCGATAATATCCCACCCGCCCCGTTTGATTTCGCCTTCCAACTGACCCGGCGCCCAGCCCGCGTAGCCGAGCAGCATGAGATAGCGCTTCGGCCCTTTCCCCGCCGCAATGGCCCGCACCACGTCCGGGTTGGCGGTCATCGAGATGCCGTTGTTGATGACCACCGTATTGGCCGCTTTAAATCCGGGGCCGTGGAGGATAAACCCCAGACCCGGCTCCACCGGTCCGCCCCGGTGCAAGCGGATGGGCAGCTCCGCCCCTTCGGCGCTGCCTTCCTTGGGTTCGATCCCCAATCCTTTCATCAAAGACAGCACCGGTCCCCGGCCCATTTCCCGGTTGAGGATCAGGCCGAAGGCGCCGTTTTGATCGTGTTCGATGATCAGCACGACCGTTTCGGCGAAATTAGGGTCTCTCATGTCCGGGCTGGCGACCAGCATCTTACCGGTCATGGTTTCGGCAAAAACCGGCCCGGAAAAGCAGAGCAAAAGAAAGGATATGATGAAAAACCGTTTCATCGGCGCAGCTTACATCAGGTTTTTAAGAAAGTCCCAATCGATCCGGTCGAACCGGGTCAAGGCCACCGGCCCCGCATAGAGGGTGCGGTTTTTCAAGGTTAGGGGCACATTGAGGATCGACCGTCCGCCGGTCTCCGGCCGTTTGGCCAATGCGCCCAACACCATTTTAGCCAGCGGAGCGTCGCGCGGGCGCATCACCTGTCGATCAACCAAAGCGTCGATGATCTCGATATAACCGGAAACCCGGGCGATGGCGCGGCCCACCGGTTGCAGTGCGCCATCCAGGGCCAAAGTGCCCTCGGTGGCGAGGTGGACGGGGCCCTGGTCGAGGGAAAGCCGGAGGATCTGTAGCGTCCCGCCGATATCGCGCCAGGTGGCGAGCGAGTTTTGCAAGGTGTGGGCCTTGGGGATGCCTCCCATCAGGCTGGCTTCGATGGTCGCCTCTTTGACGGTGTTGCCCCAGGGGCTGGAGAGCCGCTTGGGCAATTGTGCATCGGTCGCCCTTACCAGTAAGTCGTAAGCGGATTGCTGGGCCGACGGGTCTGGAGCCGTATTTGCCTGGGCCTGCGCTTTAAGATAGGAAACGCCCATCACATCGCCCGACGCGGTTTCGACCATTTCGAGGTTTTCGACCCGCAAATCCGCCTGCCAGCGGGTGGTTTTTCCGTTGGCGTTGACATCGGCGTCGAAACGGTCGGCAACGCCGGTGAACGTCCGTAAACGGTCTTGCAGCAAAAACCGTGTCTGTAGGTCCCCTTTCAGCGAAACGGTTAAACGGGCCGGTGAAAAAGGCGACAGAGTGCCAACCATCTGCTCCGCTCTAAAGTGCGTTCCGTCGGGTGCCGTAATGCCGACCTTGTCGAGCGTTACCGTTACATTGGACGGAAACCCAGTGATGGCCAGGCGTTCGTAACCTGCATCGAATCTCTGTGCGATGAGGCTGGCGGTTTGTTTTTCCACATGGCTGCGCATCTGCCCGGCCAGATAGGACCAATAGCCGGCATAGGCCGCCGTCAAAACGACGAGCGAAACCAATCCGGACAAAAGCTTTCGATTCCGGGACGAAATCATCGGGCGGGCGATATCATCGAGCTTTGAATCCATGGGACGGGACTATACGATCCCCGAAGAACGATTTCTAGAAGGCTTCATGACCGACCGAGACGACTTTTGGGTGTTTGGATACGGCTCGCTGATGTGGCGGCCGGGGTTCGACTTTGAAGAAGCGGTGACCGCGACGGTGTACGGCTATCACCGGGCGCTCTGCGCCAAGTCCTACGCCTACCGGGGCACCAAAGAGGTGCCCGGCCTGGTGATGGGCTTGCAGCGGGGCGGCTGCTGCCGGGGCCGCGCCTTCCGGGTCGCGCCGGACAAAAAAGACGAAACGGTGCGCTACCTGCAGGAGCGCGAACTGATCAGCGATTTCTACGACGAGAAATTTTTGACCGCCCGCACTGAAGCGGGGGCCGTCACCGTCTATACCTTCGTCGCCGATCCCGATCACGAACAATACGCCGGGCATTTGAGCGCCGAAGAAGCGGTGGAGTACGTGTTGCAAGGCCAAGGAAAGATGGGCCGGGCGCTCGACTACCTGCGCAGCACCATCGAACATCTGGACGACCTGGGCATCCCCGACGGCCCGCTGCACGGCTTGCTCAAAACGGCCGAGGCGGAAGAGGCGAGGCGAAAAGGGGGCCGTTAGAGCCCCATTTCCCACCTACTTCGACAGTTCTGCGGCGCGGGCGAAGAAGAGGTCCGGGTCGAAGCTGGCGCTGAATTTGCCTTTGAACGGCGCATCGGCGGCGGCTTTCAGCAGCGGTTCGGGCAACTCGCCGTTGCCTTTCTGCCAGCGGGTCATTTCCGGGTGATCCTGAAGCTTCTTTAAAGCTTCCATCCGCAGCATCACGGCGGCCGACTTGTTGGTGTCGCCGGGAAACAGTTCGCACATGGCGATGGCGACGGAGGTGATGTCGTCGAAGCCGTCCAGACCGGCCATGCGTTGGGCGGCCTTGGATAGGTCGCTATAAGGAACGGGTGCCAACTGAGCCTTGTAGTCCATATCGCGTCTCCCTACTAACGGTAGGGGTAAAGATTCGGCGATTCGCCGTTAAAAGGCGGTTAACGGGTAATGACGGCTCCGTGAAACCGGTCTGCCGGGTGATTAGCCGCCAAGGAAGGTGGTCAGCAAAGGGAGGGTGCGGTCGTAGAGGTCGATCAAAACATGGGCAACGAAATCATTCAGCGCACCGCCTAGGGCTGCGCCAGCCGCCAACCCTTTCCAAAACGCCTTTCCAGACCTTCTATGCTTCCGGCCGTTGCCCAAAAGAAAACTCCCGAACGAGATAGAACTCATACGGGAGTTTGATGATTTCGCGCCTTTATAGGGCTTCAAGTCAATGGAAAATTTTACGGTCGTATTGCTTGAATTCCCGAGATGCACATCATGTATTTATTCAAGCGCGTTTCTTTAACAAATTTGACCCAGATTTTTCCTCACCCGCATTTGGAATAGCCGCAGCTGGTGCAGGCGTCGCAGCCTTCTTGGCGGATCATGCTGGGTTGGCCGCAGCGCGGGCAGGTGCGGAAGCCTTTGCCTGCGTTGGCCGACGGGGGTGAGTTTACCTCGGGCTTGTCTGCGTCGTTCGCCACGTCCACCGTGCCGCCGCCGATGGCGACCACCTGGGGCTGGGCTTGCGCTTCGCTGATCGGGCCGTCGTCGGTTTTGATGAAGCCGATGGCGATCATGTGATTTTCGATGATGTTGCCGATGGCGGCGAGCAGCGACGGAATGTACTTGCCGCCGACCCAGTGGCCGCCGCGCGGATCGAACACGGCTTTCAGTTCCTCGACGACGAAAGTGACGTCGCCGCCACGCCGGAACACCGCTGAAATCATCCGGGTGAGCGCCACGGTCCAGGCGTAGTGCGCCGTGTCCTTGGTGTTGATGAACACCTCGAAGGGGCGGCGGCGCCCGTCGACGACAATGTCGTTAAGCGTGATGTAGATGGCGTGGTCGCTTTCCGGCCAAGCGAGCTTGTAGGTCGCGCCGGGCAGGGCCTCGGGGCGGTCCAAGGGTTTGAACATCTGGTGGACCACCGCGCCGATGTTATCGGCCTTTTTCTCCACCTTCTGGGTCGGCGGTTCCAGCGGTAGCTCGCCCTGGCCGTCGTCGGCTTTCTTTTCCGATTTAATTTGCAAAACCGAGCCCGTCACGTCGTTGGGCCGGTAGGTGGTGCAGCCCTTGCAGCCCAGATCGTAGGCTTCGAGATAAATTTCCTTGAAGGCCTCGAACGAAATGTCTTCCGGGCAGTTGATGGTCTTGGAGATGGAACTGTCGACGTATTCCTGAATTTTCGCCTGCATGACCAAGTGATCGCGTGGGCTCAATACCTGGGTGTCGACGAAGGCGTCGGTCAGCGGGGCCGCGTCGCCGTTGATCTGGCGGTAAGCGCGCAGGGCGTAGTCGCTGACCTCTTCTTCCTTGCGGGTGCCGTCGGGCATCAAAACGTTGCGGGTGTAGCTGAAGCTGAAGACCGGTTCCAGCCCCGAAGAGACGTTGTCGGCGTAAAGCGAGATGGTGCCGGTGGGAGCGATGGAGATCAGGTGGCTGTTGCGGACGCCGTTTTCGGCGATGGCGGCGCGCACGTCTTCGTCCAATTGGCCGATGAATTCGCCTTCCAGATGCTTTTCGATGTCGAGCAGCGGGAACGCGCCTTTTTCTTTAGCCAGTTCGGTGGAAGCCAGATAGGCGGCGCGGCGGATGGTCGCCATCCATTGATCGGTCAGCGCAACCGCGCGGGCCGCGCCGTAACGCGCACCGCACATAATCAACGCGTCGGCCAGGCCGGTGATGCCCAACCCGATCCGGCGTTTCGATTCCGCTTCGGCGCGGTGTTGGGGCAAGGGATAGTTGGAGACGTCGATGACGTTGTCCATCATGCGTACGGCGACGGCGACCAGACGGGCCAGTTCCTCTTCGTCGATCCGCGCTTCAGGCGTGAACGGTTGGCTGACCACGCGCGCCAAATTGACCGAGCCGAGCAGGCAGGTGCCGTAAGGCGGCAGGGGCTGTTCGCCGCAGGGGTTGGTCGCATGGATTTCTTCGGCGTACCAAAGATTGTTCAAGCGGTTGATGCGGTCGATGAAGATCACGCCCGGCTCGGCGTAATCATAGGTCGAACGCATGATCGTGTCCCATAGGTCCTTGGCCTTGACCGTTTTGTAGACGACGCCTTTGAATTCCAGGTTCCAATCGGCGTCCTCGCGCACCGCGGTCATGAACGGATCGGTGACCAGGACGGACAGGTTGAACATCCGCATCCGGCCGGGATCGCGTTTGGCTTCGATAAACGCTTCGATGTCCGGGTGGTCGCAGCGCATGGTGCCCATCATCGCCCCGCGCCGCGATCCGGCGCTCATGATGGTCCGGCACATGGCGTCCCAAACATCCATAAAACTGAGCGGACCCGAGGCGTCGGCTCCGACGCCGTGCACCTTGGCGCCTTTGGGCCTGAGCGTTGAGAAGTCGTAGCCGATGCCGCCGCCTTGCTGCATGGTCAGCGCGGCTTCCTTGAGACTGTCGAAAATGCCTGCCATGTCGTCGGGGATGTCGCCCTGGACGAAACAGTTAAACAGGGTCACGTTGCGCTCGGCGCCCGCGCCCGACAGGATGCGCCCGGCGGGCAGGAACTTAAAGCCCGAGAGCGCGTCGTAAAACGTCTCTTCCCAAAATTCGGCGTCGGCTTCAACGGCGGCGAGGCTTCTGGCGACGCGCCGCCAGGAATCTTCAATGGTCCCGTCGACCGGCTCGCCGTCCGTTGTTTTCAACCGGTACTTCATATCCCAAATCTGTTGGGAAATGGACGCCACCTGGACCATCTATGGGCTCCGTTACTACTAAACGAGAAAAGTGTAGCCGCTCATGACGAAGAGGGCCGCAAATTTTGATTTTATCCAAATGTTCTCGTTTTGTCTTCAACATAAGTATGCACAAGCGTGCAGTGTTTCAAGCCGCTATAAATCTTGATTTCAGGAGTTATCCCCGGTTTTCACAGAGTATTAAAAGTTCAATCCTGTGGAGGGAGGAGTTGGGTTTCGCCTTCTTCTTTCAGGCGGTTGCTGGCGGTTTCGATCGCCTCTTCCAATTGTTGCATCAGATCGCGCGACCTCAGCCCTTTTGGCAGGGCGGGCAAAAACTCGACGGTGACCACGCCGGGGCGTTTGATGAACCGTTTGGGCCCCCAGAACAGGCCCGAGTTGAGCGCGACGGGAATGACCGGGGCGTCCACCGCCTTGTCGATGGCGGCGACGCCCGGGTGATAGATCGTATGTTCTCCGGGTTCGGTCCGCGTCCCTTCGGGGAAAATGATGACGTTTCGGCCCTGTTTGACGGCATTGGCCGAGTCTTTGACGAGTTTTTTCATCGCGCTGGCGCCCGCTTTCCGGTCGACCGCAATCATGTCCACCCTGGCGATGTACCAACCGAACAAAGGGATTTTCAGAAGTTCTTTTTTAAGCACGTAGGCCGGATCGCCGGAGATTAGAAAAAAGAAACCCGTGTCCCAGGCGGATTGATGTTTGGAGGCGAAGATGGCCGGTCCGTCGGGAAGATTTTCGGCGCCGCGGATTTCATAGCGCAGGCCGACGAATTTCTCCAGTGACCAGAAGATGGATTCGGCCCAGTGCCTCAAACCGCCGACAGTATAGGACCGCGGCAAAAGCAGCGTTCCGAGCATCAGAATCGCATTGATCGTGCCGTAGCCGTAAAAGGCAAGATTGAAGATAAAAGACCGAAGAACGGCCATGGAATGTGGTCCCTTTACGCAGCGAGGTCGGTTATTTCTTGGCGAATCTTGGCAAGGAGATACTTCGTATACTCACTCATAATCAAGCGTGCTGTTCCGGGCCAGGTCCACCAACTGTCGATTTTTACGTTTTCGGTAAATACCGGATGAGGAATAATCGTCGTTTTGGGCAGCCGGTGGCGAAGCTCCAGCAGGCTGCGCGGCATGTGGTAGGCGGCGGTGACCAGCCGCAGCGATTGAATGCCGGCTTTCTTCGCCCACTCGGCCGTTTCCTCGGCGTTGCCGATGGTGTCGTCGGCGTCGCCGATTTCGATCTTCCAGTTGGCGCCCTCTTTCGAGCGTTCGGCGATATCGAGAAGCTGTTTCACTTCGACGCCGCGGTAGACCCCCGAAATAAACAACCGGTCGGCCATGCCGTTGGCCATCAGGGTGAATCCGGCGCTCAAACGTTGGCTGCCGCCGGTCAAAACGACGATGGCGTTGGTCCGGGTCGAAACGTCCTCGACGCTTTTGGGCAGGTCTTTGGCGAACTGCACGAGACCGGCCGTCCAGGCGGTCAAAACGATCAACGCGAGGATCAGGCGTCCGGTCCATCGCCGACGCCCTTCTTTTCGTTTTCCCCCGAACCGTCTTTCCGTCATGACGGACCTATATCATTTTTTTCAATCGGCGCTGAACGGTGGCTCGGGCGGTGACGCGGGCGATGAGCGCCGTAATCACCGGCAGAATAGCCAGAACGGTCCATTCGAAGAGACCGAGCGCCAAATCGGGCAGCAGCGTACTTTCCAGCCGTCCGGCCAGATATCCGATGACGAAGAGGGTGGGAACGGCGAACCCGACGCCGATGACGCCGCCTTTAAGGCCCAGGACCATGGCATGATGGCCGAACTGACGGCCGACGTAACTATCGTGTGCGCCGATCAAATGAAGCGTTTCGATGATCGGATGGTGAAGCGCCAAACCCGCCCGGGTGGTGAAGACCAGCGTGCCGACGGTGGCGAAACCGATCAACCCCAAAACCGAGGCCGCCAGCATTTGGATCGATTGGACCAGTTGGATCAGCCGTTGCAGCCATACACTGTGGTCGTCGACCGAAACTCCCGGGGTGATTTTTTCAAGATCGCGGGTCAACTGGGGCAGATCAATCGCCGAAGCGGCCGCCAATTCCACGTCGATCAGCATGGGCAGCGGTAAGTTGCCGATGGTATCCGATTTACCCAGCCAAGGCTCCAAAAGGGTCATGACCTCGCTCAAAGGAACCGCCCGCGCCTGGGCGACGCCATGGGTCCGGTTCAGCAGATTGAGGGCGTTGGTCAGAATTTCCTGATCTTTTTCCTCGTCCTCGCCCGGTGGAATTTGAACCGTCAGGGTATGACTGACACCGGCTTCCCAGTCACTGGAAACCCGGTCGAGCACCATGACCCCCGCGACGGCCAGGGCGGCGAGGTAGACCATGAAAGCAATCAGCCACGGCAGGAAACGGGTTGCCGGGTCTTTATTTAAAGGGAGGTCGGAGCGCCTGTTAAGCATTTCAGGCCTGCCCTCCACGGGGTTGGGGCTGTCCGGCGCGCGGCCGGGCCAGCGGGTCGAACACCGGCGCGCCGCCGGTCATTTTCCCGTCGGTCAAGGTCAGGATCGGATGCCCCAGGCGTTCGATCAAGGCGTGGGAGTGGGTGGCGATGACCACCGTCGTTCCCAGCTTGTTGAGTTCCTCGAACAGGTGGAGCAGGCGAAAGGCCATGCCGTCGTCGACGTTGCCGGTCGGTTCGTCGGCGAGCAGGAGTTTGGGCTGGGTAATCACCGCCCGGGCGATGGCGACCCTTTGCTGCTGGCCGCCCGACAGGGTCGGCGGCCTGGCGTCCATGTGGTTTTTTAGGCCCACCCAGGCCAGCAATTCTTCCGTGTGCTTGCGGACGTCGCTTTCCGGCGTGTTGGCGACGCGCAGCGGCAGGGCGACATTGTCGAAGGCGCTCAGGTGGTCGAGCAGCCTGAAATCCTGGAACACGACGCCGATTTCGCGGCGGACCAAGGGCAGTTTATCGCGCGCCGTCGTCGCGATGTCCTGGCCGAACAGGGTGATGAGGCCGCGTGACGGTCTCTGGGCCAGATACATCAGCCGTAGCAAGGAGGATTTGCCCGCGCCGCTGGGACCGGTGAGGAAGTGAAACGACCCGCCGCGCAGCTGAAAGGAGATATCGCGCAGTACTTCCGGTCCGACGCCGTAGCGCAGGCCCACGTTTTCGAATCGCACGACAATTTCCTGTTTTTCGGCCAATGAACTCAATGCTCCCCTGTAATCTTCCCTTTTGTGCGGGATTCGTCGATAGCGGGCAACCGCGCAGTTTTCAAGGCAAAGATGGCATGACGGACCAAACAGGTCCAGCTTGCAGAAGACGAATACCTCCAAGTGCTTGCGCCGCTTCCTTCAAACATCTATAAGTGTTTAAAAGCCATAACTTATTTCGTCTGCAATGATTATCTCCTGTCCTGTCTGCGGTTCACAGTACAACATGGAAGCATCCCAGCTGGGCGCTGAGGGGAGGAGTGTGCGTTGCAGTACGTGTGGGCATAAATGGAAAGCGACAAGCGCTCAATTGCGTCAACCGCCTCCCCCACCGCCCCCGCAGCCGATGATGCATCCGGCTCCCCAACAGTATTACGCGCAGCCGCAACAGCCTCAGGCCCAATACGCGGCGCCGCCACCTCCTCCGCCACCGCCACCACCACCACCGCCGCCTCCTCCGCCGCCGGAGCCGGAACCCGAGCCCGTTTACGAGCCGGAACCGGAACCCGAAATGGACGAGGAAATGGATGTTCCGGTCGCCAACGATATCGACGCCATGTTCGGCGAAGACGACGACGAGATGGATTTGGACGCCATGGATATGGATGGCGGCGATATGGATATGGCCGAGCCCGAAGACGACGACGTGCCTTCGGCCGAAGAAATCGAATCCATGTTCGAGGGCGACGAAGAGCCCGAGCCCATGCAGTCCTTAATGGGGGCCGATGAAGACGACGCGCCGGACTACGACGACCCGGACGACATTCCCGATGAAATTCCCGAGGTTTTCACCTCGCCGCTGTCAAGGCGGAAACAGGAAAAAAGCGGTGGCGGCTTCGTTAAATTTCTGATGGTGTCGCTTTTGCTGATCGGCGGTTTGATCGCCGGGATTTATTTCGGTAAAGACTACATCGTCGAATTTTATCCGGACGCCGAAGAGTATTACGCTATGGCCGGCCTGGGCGGGGATGCGCCGGGGGCGGGCCTGGATATCCGTAATGTCCGTTCCGACCGTTCCGATGCCGGTGGCAAGGATATTCTGGCGGTTTGGGGCAGTGTCATCAACGTGACCGATCAGGACCGCGCGGTTCCGCAAATCCGCGTTTCCCTCTACGACGCGCGGAACGAGGAAGTCCAATACATGATGATCAAGCCGGCCAAGGCCACGCTGGGTCCGTCGGAGAACATCGGCTTTAAGGCGGAAATCGAAGACCCCGTTCCGACGGCGCGGCGTCTGGAAGTCACTTTCAGCGATGTACCGATGATGGAAGAGATGTCCAAAGACGGCGGCGACAAAATGGCGCCGGAAGGCGAAAAGAAGTAGTCCTGCGGATACAAACCGTGTTGAGCGATCCTTCCTAAATCTAAGCTTGTTGCGAGGTACCCCCTCCGGCTCCCCCTAATAGGGGGAGGGGAAAGGAATGGGCAATTGGTTCCTCCCCGTGTAGGGGAGGTTAGGTTGATCAGGTACAACGTTTTTCGTTTAATACATCTTCAGCAGGCGTTCGATGTAGTCGCGTTCCATTTCGCGGCGGGTCGGGTCGTTGAGACGGCGGCGTAATTCTTCCAAAATTTCACCGGCCCGGTCGAGATATGGCGTGCCGGGGATTTTTGGGCCGTCTCCGGTGATCGGCGCTCCGCGGCCGGGCCGGGAGCGTCCGAACGGATCGGACCCCGTGCCGTTTTCGCTGGGTTTGGCAAATGTCTGGAGGCCCTTTTTGCTCAACGCCTCTCCCAGCGATTTGGTCGCCTCGCGGCGTGCCCGGCGCAATTGGTCCAGGGCGCCGGATTGAAACTGCCGGGCCAAATCGAGGCGGCGGAATTGCAGAGCGTTGCCCGCGCCTTCCATGAATTTCTCCGCTTCGACCAGGGGCGCCGACGGTTTGCCGGTAAAGCCTTCCAGACGTTTCATCAGGTTCTGCAAGTCACCTTGCAGCGCCTTTTGTTCGGCCGAGCCGTCGTCTTTAGGCCAGGGAGCGTCGGAGGGAGCGTTTAAGCGTTCAAAGGTGTCGTCGAGGCGATCCCGTTGCCGCTGTTCGATGCCGTCGAGCTGCTCGATGATTTCCTTGCTTTCGGCCAAGGCTTCGTCAAGACCGTCGGAAGGTTGCTGCGCGGCCAACGACTCAAGCATTTGTTTGAGTTGATCGAGCAGGGCTTGCGCCCCGGCGATATCGCCCAGGCGCATCAATCGGCGGGCCTCCTCAAGCATTTCGTTCAATTGATCCCGTCCGACCGCTTCCAAGCCTTCGGGCAAGGACAGGTCCGGCATGTTCTCCGGGGATATGCCCTGGCTCATCTGGTCGAGGAATTGCCGCATGGCGTCGGCCATTTGATCCATCAGCCGTTCAAGGGTTTCTTGATCCGCCCCGCGTTCCAAGGCTTGGCGAAGGGCTTCTTGGCTCTCCGTTAATTCGCGTCGCGCCAGGGCGGCCAATCCTTTGTCGAGACGGAGTGCGAGATTCCACAAGAGCGAACGCACCGATTCTATCGCTGCTTTGCTTGTGTTGTAGATCAAACGGCTTTCGGCGACGCTCAACCCCAAAATGACGATTGTGTCGTGGCCGAATTTTTCGGGATGGCTGGCGATAATGCCCAGATCCGACGCGACGTCGAGGCGGACTGGCCCGGAATTGACGAGACGTTTGCGGGCTTCGGCGAGGCGGCGTGCAATGGGATGTTGAAAGTGGCGTTCGGGCAATGTGAAACGATGCTTGGCGCTCTGTCCCACCTGAGCGGCATTATCAACGGCGGTGAGGAACATTTCGACCTCGCTTCCGGCCCAGGGATGGTCGGTGAGGTCTTTACGGTAGCGGACCATCGAGCCGTGACGTCCGGGGCGCGGAAGCGAGAGCGTTAACGGCTCTTCCTGGTCTTGTCCGGCCAATCGGAGGGCGAGGGAAACCTCCTTGAGGCCGAAATCGTCGGAGGCGTGATAGAAAAGAGTCGTTTCCTGAGTGTCGGGATTCGCCTGAGGCTGTTGGGCCAGTTCAATACGGGGCGGATGGTCGGGGATGACGTTCAAGGGCCAGGTTTGCAAAACGCTTTTTCCCGACCGAAGTTCCAGCGCCTCGCCATCGGTGATCGTACCTTCCCCGTTGAAGGCGGTGCTGCCGATGTTTTCCAGAAAAAGAGACGTTCCGCCGATGGAGGCCGCCGCGATACCGGTAACCCCGGTGACATGGAGTTTGATGTGGCTGCCCTGGGGGACGGACGGTGGGGCAATCGGGTCCGGAGGGTGATCGAGCGATAAAAAGACCGGCGGATATCCCGTGTAGTCGGGGGGCGTGATCCAGGCTTCGACCGTCAGGTCCTGGCCGCCGGTTAAGGCAAACCAATTGGGAACCAAAGCCCTGTTTACCCGTTCCAAGGGATCGTTCGAGCCAGCGACTGCCGCGATAAAAAGGGCCAGTAGGACGGCGAAGCGGATTGCATTGGGGTCTTGCAATGGAACCGGGCTTTTGGGGCGTTCCGGTTTTAGCTCCTGTAAGCTCTTTGCCGCTTGAAGAAGGTGGCGCAACCAAAGGTCGGCGTTGCCCTCCGCAAGGGCGGGCTTGTCGGCTAAGGCCGAGAGGGGCCGGTGTTTGAGGCCGGAGCTTTTTTCAAGCCGGCGGATCGCATCCTTTTCGCTTGGAAAACGATAATTTTTGAGCGGCGAAAGGGTGGTGAGAAAGCCAATAACGAAGAGACATAGAACGGCGAAATGCAAGCCCGGGCCGAGCCTTGGCAACTGATCGGAAAGGGAGAGCGCGAGAAACGCTCCGGCGACCAGGGTGGCTTTCCAGGCAAGCCCCCAGAAACGCTCCCAGGCGATGACCGCCCGGGTTTGTGCGATGAGGGAGGCGATGCGGAAAGCGTTTACCCCATGGGCTACCCGTCCTTTCCGTCCATCCATTCCGGAATCCGGTCCAGCGCCATCAGGTCTTCAACTTCCATCCGTGGGCGGACCAGGGCGAACGCGTTGCCGTTGACCATCACCTCCGGCACCAGCGGGCGGGTGTTGTAGGTCGATGCCATCACCGCCCCGTAAGCGCCTGCCGTCCGAAAGGCGACGAGGTCGCCCGATTTGAGGTGCGGCAGATTGACCTGTTTGGCGAACGTGTCGCCGGTTTCACAGACCGGTCCGACCACATCGACCGGTTCGTTGGGGGCGTCGGCCCCGGTGTTTTCAACCACCGGAACGATGTCGTGCGAGGCGTCGTAAAGCGAGGGGCGCATCAGATCGTTCATCGCCGCATCGAGAATGACGAAGTTCCGCGTTTCGCCTTGTTTGACGTAGACCACTTTGGAAACAAGCAATCCGGCGTTTCCGGCGATCATTCGGCCCGGCTCGAAAATCAAATGAATATCGAGACCATCGAGCGCTTTTTTGACGGTTGCCGCGTAGTCGGTCGGGGGAGGCGTGGTGGAATTGTCGTAGGGAATGCCCAAACCGCCGCCCAAATCCAACGTTTCCACGGCGTGCCCATCGGCCCGCAGCTCTTCGATCAATCCACGCATCCGGGTGAAAGCGGTGCCGAACGGCTCAAGGTCGGTCAATTGCGAGCCGATATGCACGGCGACGCCACGCAGTTCGATCCCCGGCAGTTTGGCCGCCTTGGCGTAGACTTCGCGAATACGGGTCCAGTCGATGCCGAATTTGTTTTCGCTTTTGCCCGTGGCGATTTTGGCGTGGGTCTTGGCGTCGACGTGCGGATTGGTTCGGATGGCGACCGGCGCTTTTTTGCCCAGCGAGACAGCGACGCGGCTCAGTGCTTCCAACTCAGGCTCGGATTCCACATTGATCTGCATGACCCCGGCCTCGAGGGCCTGGCGCAGGTCGTCTTCCGTTTTGCCGACGCCCGAATAAACGATTTTTCCGGCTGGGATGTTTGCCGCCAGCGCCCGGCGCATTTCGCCGATGGAAACCACGTCCGCACCCGCGCCGAGGAGCGCCAAAGTACGGATGACCGCTTGGTTGGAGTTGGCCTTGACCGCGTAGCAAACCGTATGGGGCAGGCCGTCGAAAGCCTCGTCGAAGACCTTGTAGTGGCGGGTCAGGGTCGCCGTCGAATAGCAATAAAAGGGCGTGCCGACCGCTTCGGCGATCCGGGCCAGGGGAACGTCCTCGGCGCAGAGGGTTCCGTCGATGTAATTAAAATGATCCATGATTTACTTCGATGAATATGGGTAGGTCGACTGCTTAGGGCGAGGATAATTGGAGTACGCCCGGTACGGCCCATCCTGGGAGCGGGTGGTTGATCCCGTCGTTTCATAACGCGGCGGCTGGCTTTGGTCGGGCGCGCCGTGCGTTTCTTCCGCCGGATAGGGGCGCGGATAGGCCGGGTCCTGGTCCGGTGCGGGGGCCAGCGCGCCTTTGCGGCCGCAGCCGCTTAAGGCCAGCGTCAGGACGGCGACCATGCCGACGGTCATCGCGAGGGAGCGTTTCGTCATGATAAAAACCTCTTGCGTGCCTCTTTCGCCGCTGTTCGCACATTGGCCGGCGCCGTGCCGCCGAAACTGGTGCGGCTGCCCGCCGACGCCTCGACGCTTAAGACGGAATACACATCGTCGGTAATCGCCGGTTCGACGGATTGCATGTCGGCCAAGGTGAGTTCGTGCAATTGACAGCCCTTGTCTTCGGCCATTTTGACCAGCGCGCCGGTGACGTGATGGGCGTCGCGGAACGGCATGTTCAGGACCCGGACCAGCCAATCGGCGATATCGGTGGCGGTCGAGAAGCCGTGTCCGGCGGCCTTCTTCAAGGTCTCGACGTTGACGGTGACCTCGTTCATCATGCCGGTCATGGCGGCGATGCACAGGCTCAGCGTGTCGGCGGCTTCAAACACCGGCTCCTTGTCGTCCTGCATGTCTTTGGAATAGGCCAACGGCAATCCCTTCATGACGACCAGCAGAGCGTTCAAATTGCCGATCACCCTTCCGGCCTTGGCGCGCACCAGCTCGGCCGCGTCGGGATTGCGCTTTTGCGGCATGATCGACGAGCCGGTCGAGAACGAGTCGGACAGCCGGATAAAGCCGAACTGGGCCGAGCACCAGATGACGATTTCTTCCGCCATCCGCGACAGGTGGGTTGAGGCGATGGCTGCCGTGCTCAAAAACTCAAGCGCAAAGTCGCGGTCGGAAACGGCGTCGAGCGAGTTGCGGGTCGGGCCGTCGAAGCCGAGTTCCCTGGCGGTCATGTTCCGGTCGATGGGGAAGGAGGTTCCCGCCAGGGCCGCCGAGCCCAAGGGGCATTCGTTAAGCCGCGCCCGCGCGTCTTGTACCCGCCCCCTGTCGCGGCCGAACATTTCCACATAGGCCAGCATGTGGTGGCCGAAGGTCACCGGTTGGGCGGTCTGCAGATGGGTAAAGCCGGGCATGACCGTTTCGGCATGGGTTTCCGCCAAGCCGATCAGGACGTCTTGCAACCCCTTCAGGCCTTCGTCCAACTGGTCGAGCGTGTCGCGGACCCAGAGCTTGAAATCGGTCGCCACCTGGTCGTTGCGCGAGCGGGCCGTATGCAGCCGTCCGGCGGCGTCGCCGATCAATTCCTTCAAGCGCGATTCCACGTTCATGTGGATGTCTTCGAGCGCGGTCTTGAAAACGAAGCGGCCGCTCTCAATTTCTTCCAGTATGGTATCCAACCCTTGGTGGATGGCTTTTACGTCGTCGCCGGAAAGGATGCCGGCGGCGGCCAACATGGTGGCGTGCGCCTTGGAACCTGCTATATCCTGGGCATAGAAACGTTGGTCGAAATCGATGGAGGCGTTGATTTTTTCCATGATTGCCGAGGGGCCTTCGGCAAACCGGCCGCCCCACATGGCGCTTGTGTTGGATGCCTTTTTTGGTGTTTGTTCCGTCATGGTGTATTTCGACCGATTGATAAATTTAATAAGACTGCAAAGGGTTTAATGTGAAACGGACGCGTCTTCGTAAGGTTTTAGGAATTATCGCCGTTTCGGTGATTGTCGCCATATCCGCGCCACATGCAAGCGCTGAAACGGTCGATATCGCCGCCGCGGACTCCGATTTTACGGCGAAGTATCATCCCTTGCACCCCCCGAAACCCGTTCCACTCACTCCTTTCTTCGAAAACGGGGACATAGAACGGACCATCGCCGATTACAAGGGAAAGGTGGTGGTGATGAACTTCTGGGCCAAATGGTGCGCGCCCTGTCTGCGTGAAATGCCGTCGTTGGACCGGCTGCAGGCCAAAATGAAGGATCAGGGCGTTGAGGTTCTGGCGCTTTCCCTGGACCGCAAGGGAGCGAAGGATGTGGTTCCCTATTTTAAAACGGCGATTATCAAAAATCTCGCCGTGTTGATCGACAAGGGACGCAAGGTCGCCCGCTCTCTCGGCGTGAAAGGGCTGCCCACAACGGTGATTATCGATAAGCAAGGGCGTGAAGTCGGGCGGCTCGAAGGACCCGCGGAATGGGATTCGAACGAGGTCATCAGCCTGCTGAAAACCCATTTGGAAATGGAGCCGAAAGCGGCGCAGAACTGATATGTGATCTATTCCGGGATGTACCCCCTCCAACTCCCCCTAAAAGGGGGAGGAAAATAATGGAAAAACCTCATTCCTCCCCTCTTAGGGGAGGTTAGGTGGGGTACAGGGCAGACTTTCGGTGCGCCGGTTCCGCTAGCCCCTAGCCGCAAACCGTCGTCGCAGGCTTTGCCTGCTCGGGGTTTGTTAATCGAACAACGCGTCGATATCGTCTTGCGAGATGCCTTCGTTTTTGAGTTGCGGGCCGTTGAGCAGGGCCTTGTCGTTGTCGATGTCTTGATTGAACTGCGCCTTGGGAGAAATCTCCCTCAATGTGTCGACGCCCCAAATTTCGATCATCGAATTGATCCGCTCTTCGACGAATTTCAACGTATTGACGACCTTGGTGATCCGTTGGCCCGTGAGGTCTTGGAAGTTGCTGGCCTCGAAAATCGCAATGACGTGTTCGCCGATTTCGTCGACCAGTTGCCGGTCTTCCTGATCCACATGGTGACTGAGCCGTTGGGCGAGGTCGTCGATTTTTTCCGTGGCTTCCAAAATGGCGTGGGTGGCGTTTTCCGTCGCCTCGACCACCGCGTCCAATTGATCGCTGACGATCACCAGATGGTCGTGTTCGCTGTTGGCCGGGCGCAGCGAAACGATTTCCGCCTTGGTTTCCTGGATGTTCCGGGCCATGGCGTTAAGTTCCGTCTGAAGCTTCTCGATTTCTTCGGGTGACGGTCCGGCGGACTGGTGATGAACCGCTTTTTCGACCACTTCTTCGGTGATTTCCGGCGCTGCTTCGCTGAACGCGGCCTTGACCAGGGTTTTCAAATCGCCGCGCAGCCCTTCAATGGCCGTGATGATGTCGCCGTTGCTGATGCCCGAGCGGTCTACCATGCGGCCGACAGGTGCGCTGGCCTCTCCCCCCATTGCTTTTTGCTGCATCCTCACTTCCGCAGTGAAGGGCTTGCGTTTGTTCTGCACCATTTGTTAGGACTCCTCAAACAGGATCGAGCGCTTTCTTTTATGCGGCTTGTTGGCCCACCCTTGCCGCGCGCGCGATCATTGCTTGTAAGGAAGTCTAGCGACTCCAAAGCACATCGTAAACCTGTGTTTACGCTAAGCTAAGCAAAGGGTCCTTATCGCTCATTTCGAGCTGTGACTGTCCGCGAACGGACATTTCTTCCTCGTGAGTCAGCGACACGCCGTCGACATAACTCTTGTAACCGAGATCGGTGCCGAGAATGTGTTTGGTCAGCCATTCTTTTAAAAAGACGAGCGTTTCCATGGCGATGGTCGTAGCGCTGTCCGACATGTATCTTTGGTAAATGTCGACGACCTGCTGCTTTAGCTTGCGGTGCTGTTCGATATGCCGGTCCAGGTGGGGATAGTCGGTTTTTTTCAGCAACAGTTCTTCACGGGCGAAATGCGTGTGGGTGTATTCGGTCAGAACCGTTAAGACGCTCGCCACCACGTCGTAGTGCTGCTCGGCTTCGACGGCGTCGTGAAGTTGATTGATGAGGGAAATCAGCAGCTGATGATCTTCATCAATCACCGCCACGCCGGTGGCGAATTCATCGCGCCATTCAAAAAGGGCCATGGGCTTGCGTCCTGAGCAAAGTCTGTTTCTCTGTCTGCGGTTCTCGTGCGCCGAATTTTTACGGCTGCATATTCCGCGCTCGATACCCCGGCTTATGTGCCGGTGTGCGCCGAGCGGCGTTAATTTTGTATGGCAGCCATTAGACACGTAGTTTTTGAATCATTCAAGAATAAACCCTGCAAGGGGGTGCGCCTACAAAGGGCGGGCTGCCATTTCAAGCCATTGCGTCGTTTGGGCGTCGAGATAAGGGCTGAGCGTTGCCATGACGGTGACGTGGTAGGCATCGACCCACCGGCGCTCTTCCTCGTTGAGCAGTTTCACGTCGATCAGCCGCCGGTCGAACGGAGCGAGAGTCAGAGGCGCGAAAGCCAGCATGGGACGGCCGTCCGTTTCCGGCGCTTCGGTGACCATGACCAGGTTTTCCAAACGGATGCCGTAGGCGCCTTCCTTGTAGTATCCCGGTTCGTTCGACAGGACCATACCGGGGCGCAAGGCAACCCTGTTGGGCATTTTGGAAATCCGTTGCGGTCCTTCGTGGACGCTGAGGTAGCTGCCGACGCCGTGTCCGGTGCCGTGATCGTAGTCGAGTCCCGCATCCCACAAGGGTTTGCGCGCCAGAGCGTCCAGTTGGGTGCCGCTGGTTCCCGGTGGAAAACGGCAGGAGGCGAGGGCGATGTGCCCTTTGAGTACCCGTGTGAAACGGTCTTTCATTTCGTCGCTTGGATTGCCGATGGCGACCGTGCGGGTGACGTCGGTGGTCCCGTCCGGGTACTGGGCGCCGGAATCGACGAGGTAGAGCGTGCCTTCCTCGAACCGTTTGTCGGTTTCCCGGGTGACGCTGTAGTGGACGATAGCGCCGTTCGGGCCGAAGCCCGATATGGTCGGGAAACTGAGGCCGCGAAACAGTTCGTGCTCGGCGCGGTAGGCCTCCAACTTGTCGGCGGCGGCGATTTCCGTGAGGGAGGAAACGTCTTTCTGCCGGTCCAGCCAAGCGAGAAAACGAACGAGCGCCACGCCGTCGCGCTCATGGGCGGCGCGCATGCCGGCCCGTTCAATTTCGTTTTTGCAGGCTTTGGGTTCGGCGCAGGGGTCGTCGCCAAAAGACAGGTTGGCGCCTGCCGCTTTCAGTCTTTCTAGGATCCAGACGGCGGTGCCGTTGCGGACCACCCGGACCGTTTTGCCGGCCAGGGCGTCGATTGTCGCACCCAGTGTGCCCGGAGACTTAAGCGAGACATCCCCGCCGAGGTGTTCCCGTAAGTTTGGCGCAATTTTTTCTTCACCGATAAACAAGTCGGTCCGGCCGTCCGAATAGAGCACCGAAAACAGCAGTGGGATCGGTGTGTAGGGAACGTCGCCGCCCCTGATGTTCAACAGCCAGGCCGTTGAATCCGGAGCGGTCAACATCACTGCATCGAGGCCTTCACGCTGCATGACCGCACAGACATCTTGCCGTTTCCGGTCTGACGAACAGCCCGTGTAAGCCGCTTCGTGGGGAACGACCATGGCATTGGGCGGCGAGGGCTGGTCGGTCCAAACAGCATCGACGGGGTTGGCAGCGCACGGGACCAGCAGCGCACCGGTTTTTCCGCAGACGTTTTCCAGGCGTGCGACGTCGAAGGCCGTATGGAGCCAGGGGTCGTATCCGAGCCGTGCGTCTTTTGTCAAAGCGTCTTCCAGCCAAGCACCGGGAGGCCATATGCCGGAGGCTTCCGTGGTCAGGTGGCCGCGCTCGAACAATTGACCGTCTACCTGGTCTTTCGCCTGCAAGGTGTAGCGTCCATCGACGAAAAGGACGGCGCGGTTCTTCAGGACGACGGCGAGGCCCGCCGACCCGGTGAATCCGGTGAGCCAAGGCAGTCGGCGGTCACGCTCGGGAATGTACTCGCCTTGGAAAGCGTCGGTCATGGGAACGACGAAGCCGTCCAGCTCCAATTCCTCAAGATGAAATCTTAGGGCGTTCAGGCGTGCGGCGTGTATGGCGTTTGTTGCGTTGCTCATAACTGAAAGGTAGGGCGCTAAGCGGTTGTTGCAAAGGGGGAATTTTTGGAGGTATGCGCCAAATGCAATGCTGCAGCGCAATAAAGCCGTTTTTCTGCCCATGGTAATACCAGTACAAAAGGGTCAGTAATGATGACTGATTTACCGGCTCCCCCCGGATGACCAAGAGCGCGATCAACTTAATCTAAATCGCTTTGCGATCCCAATTAAGTCGTGAATCGCCCTCTAACAAATTGAAAACGAGCAGATTCACGCATTCATATTTCACCGCGCAGCGGTTCCATGTGAATACGATCTGATCCAGGAGAAAAACAATGATGATGGAAAAAGGTCTCGCTTCCCGGCCCTCCTCTCTTTCAGCCTCCGACATGGAGGCGATCATGCGCGCAGCGCACAAAGAACGCGCCCTGGTTTTCAGCGGTCTTGTATCGCGCACCGTGAAAGCGCTTGGCCGTTTTTTTCTCGGTGCCGAGCACAGCTTGCTGTCGCTCGAAGGCCCAAAATGGCCCGATGAAATTCCTTTTCACGACCCCAGCGCCCTTGGCGTCACGGAGTCCATCCCAAGTAAAGCCGATAACAAGGCCTTCTTCGACGATGCGAATCCGGTTCTCCCGTTTGCCGCGCTGAACGCGGGGATGGTTGCCGCTCAAACTCCCGAGAGTAAAATCGCCGCCTAACAAGCCTTGGGTTGAGGCGGCTGCAACCTTTTCGATCACTCCCGCGAAACTCCTCCCCCGGCGATGGCCGAGGGGGGATTTTTTTTGCGCCGCTTTCCCGGCCAAGGGCTTTCCCTGCTTGACGGCAGACCTTAAACCCGCTCACGATGATCCCAATATTATTTGCGGCGCAACAACGACCGCAAAATGCAAACGGATCGAGAGAAACAAAACGCGAGGGCGGGCGGTGATCGCAAGACCGTCGATTGGGCAGGCATTGAAAGCAGTGGGTTTGGGCGCCGGCGTCCTCAACGCGGGCGCGGCTCTTTTGCAACCGGCTTTATCCAAAAAACTTAGCAAAAAGATCGCGGTCGAATTCCACGACCAAAAGGTCACCTACGATCAGTTGGAGCGCCGCTCCAATCAATTCGCCAACGCTTGCGTCGCCGCCGGGCTGAAGCCCGATGACCGGATCGCTCTCATGTTGCTGGACCGTCCGGAATTCGTTTATGCGTTTATTGGCGCCATGAAGGCGGGGCTGGTGCCGATTGCGGTCAATAACAGGGCTGTTGCAAGCGAGTTCGCCTATATCCTCGATGATGCGCAAGCCAAAATGGTGGTCAGCGAAGACTATTTTACCGATGTGTGCCGTGCCGCGGTTGCCCTCGCCAAGGCCGACCCCCAGGTGGTTCTCCTGGATGAAGACAAGTCATTGTCTGGTTTCCTGGACGGCCAAAAAGAGAAATTCCAGCCGGTGCCCCGTACCCGTGATGATATGGCCTTTTGGTCCTATTCGTCGGGGAGCACGGGCCGTCCGAAAGGGGTCGTGCACGCCCAAGGAACCATTTTGGCCGCTGACCGCTACCTCAACGAAATCCTAGAGGCCGGACCCGACGACCGGTTGTTCAGTTCGTCCAAACTGTTTTTCGCCTTCACTTTGGGGCATATCCTGATCGGCGGCTTGAGAGCCTGTGCGACGATCGTTCTGTACGAAGGGTGGCCCGAGCCCGAAAAAGTCACGGAAGTGGTGGAGCGGCATCGTCCGACCATCATGTTCAGCGTTCCGACTTTCTTCAAAAAGCTTTTGAAGAGCGGCGCCGTCGGCGCGCCGGTCTACCAGTTGGTTAAAACCTACGTCGCCGCCGGAGAGAGCCTACCGCCGTCGATCTTCCGTCAATGGCAAGGCGTTACCGGACATGCCATTCTGGAAGGGATCGGCTCGACCGAAACCATGTTTATGTTTATCGCCAACCGCAAGGGCGAGGAAATGCAGGGCGTCACCGGGCGGCCCTCGCCGGGGGTCGAGGTTCGGCTGATCGATCATACGGGCCAAACCGTCGAGGAGCCGGGCCTGCCGGGGGTGCTCTGGGTCAGAATGGCCGGGGTTGCCCGCGAATACTGGAATATGCCGCAAAAGACCGCCGAGGTTTTCAACAACGGCTGGTTCTGCACGGGCGATCTTTTCGTTTTGGACGGCAACGGGTTTTTCTATCACCAGGGCCGCGCCGACGACATGGTCAAAGTGTCGGGCCAGTGGGTCAGCCCGGTTGAGATCGAGCGGCGGATCGAAGAGGACAAAGCGGTTCTTGAGGCCGCCGTCGTTGGTGTCCCGGACCGCGACGGATTAACGCGGCTCGCCTGTTTTTTGGTTCCCGTGCAGGGGCAAACGGACCGGGGGGCGTTGGAATCAAGTCTCCTGGAATCTTTGACGTCGCTTCTTCCCATCTACAAATGCCCGCGCCGGTTCATCTTTCTCGATGAATTGCCGCGAACCTCCTCGGGAAAAATCCAGCGGTTCAAGCTGCGTCAACTGGCGGCCGACCAAGTCAACGCCCGTTAACCCAAAAGAAAACAACACCCGCCACAATCGGACGGTGTTGGGTCTGGTTGGATGGTCGCGATGAATCGCATCCTTTTTTTATTCGTGCTGGTCGGGACTTGTTTGTTCTCCCCGCCTGTGCTCGCCGATACGGCGGAAGGCGCTCAGGCGCTGGAGCGCGGTGACTATGAAATCGGTCTGCAAATTCTCAACCGGGAGGCGGAGAAAGGCGACCCTCAAGCTCTGTTCTATCTGGCCCAGGCATATGAATACGGTTACGGGGTCACGCCCAATATCTTCGTTGCGGCGCGTTTGTACGCGCAATCGGCCGGACTCGGCCATGTGGACGCCAATTTGCGCCTCGGCAAGATGAATTTAATGGGCGATGGGTTGCCGCGGGATGCCGCGCGGGCGTCGAACCTGTTCGCCTTTGCCGCCCGCGCCGGAAACCCGGAAGCGACCTACCTTTTGGCCGTGCAGTATCTGGACGGCGAAGGAGTTCCGAAAGATACGACCCAGGGACTGACCCTTTTGCAATTGGCCGCCGACCGCCTTTATCCGGCGGCGCTGAACCATTTGGCGACTTTCTACGTGACCGGCGAGGCGGGCATCGAGCGTCACCTGGGCCGGGGCTACGAACTCTTCCACATGGCGGCGGCCCGGGGAAGCGGCGACGCCATGTTTAATTTGGGCCAAGCTTACTTGAGAGGGCAGGGACTGCCGGAAGACGCCCTTCAAGCCTATCTTTGGCTGGGACTGGCCTTGGGCTACGGCAATCCTGCGATCCAAACCGAAGCGGACCGGCTGCGCCGTGAGGCGGCCCAGCGGCTGCCTGCGTCGGTTCAAGCCGAGATCGATGAGCGAATCAGGGTCTGGAAACCCACTCAATAAAAATTTAGAGCGTTTCCAGAATAATCGGGAACCGCTCTAGGCGGTGATGCGGACATGGAGCGAGTCGAGCCCGTCGATATGCGCTTCCAGCGAGTCGCCCGGTTGTACGGCCCCAACGCCCGCCGGGGTTCCGGTGAAGATGAGGTCGCCCGGTTTGAGTCTGTCGTAGGCCGATAGATGTTTGATGATTTCATCGATGTTCCAGATCATCTGGTCCAGCGTGCCCTTTTGCCGGACTTTGCCGTTCACCTTTAGGGCGATTTCGCCTTTCGGGTGCTTTTTAAAGGCGTTCGCCGTGGTCAATTGTCCGACCGGCGCTGCGCCGCTGAAGGACTTGCCCGCGGCCCAGGGGCGGCCCCGTTTCTTGGCCTCCGCCTGTAGATCGCGCCGCGTGAAATCGATGCCGACGGCATATCCGGCAATTTTGGCGTTCTCGCCCAGGGCCACGACAAGTTCGACTTCGTGGTGAAGATTTTTTGTCGCCTTTGGATAAGGGATTTCCTGCACCCAAGCGCCGGAAACCAGATCGTCGGGGCTTTTGGTGAAAAAGAACGGCGCTTCCCGGTCGGGATCGACGCCCATCTCCCGCGCATGCTCCGCATAGTTTTTAGCGATGCAGAAAATCCGGCGAACGGGAAATCTCTGTTGCGAGTCGTGAATCAACAAGGTGGGTTGCTCAAGGGGAAACAGGAATTGGTGAGCCATTGGAAGTCCTTATCGTTATCAAACCGTCTGCTGGGTGGACAGGGATGGGTAGGTTTCATATGGTATTCCATCCCACCTCAAACACGCTTTAAAAAAGAGATAAGCAGATGGCCGGAAAGACGAAAAAACGGAAAGGACAGTCCGTGGAACTGGACCAGGGACTCCTCCCGCAACTGATCGGCTATCAACTGCGCCGCGCCCAGTTCGTTGTTTTCAGCGAGTTCCAAAAGATTATGGCGGATTTGGACGTGACGCCCGGTCAATACGGCGTTCTCACCCTGATAGGGCGCAACCCCGGCCTCACCCAATCCGCCTTGGCCCGCGCCGTCGGCGTTGAGCGCTCGACAATGGTCGCGGTTATCGACAGCCTGCAGAAAAACAAATTTGTCGAGCGCCGCCCTTCGCCGGTCGACCGCCGCTCCTACGCGCTTGTTTTGACCGAGCAAGGGATGAAAAAGCTTGCCGAACTGGATCCGCTGGTGGCGCGCCACGACGAGGAAGTCTCCGCAGCTCTGACGGGCGAAGACAAGGACACCTTGATGCGCCTGTTGGAGCAAGTCTGTTCGATCCGTAAAGACGCATAGAGCGCGATCGACTTCTAACCGATTGAAAGCGAGCAGATTCACGCATCCATATTTCACCACGGAGTGGTTCAATATAAATACGATCTGCTCTAAAAGCTGTTTAAGCGGCGTCTTTCTTTTCCCGGTTCCGAAAAGCTCTATAACCCACTGCGCCATAGACTTTTTTGTCGTTTTTGGGTTAATCTCCCTTTAACCCCTTGCGCGTAATCTAATCGTGGGGTTCTACGGGCGATTTCGCTTTCGTTTGGGAAGACTCACGTTAGGGGATGCTCCGCCTTGCACAAAAGGCAAGGGGAGGAGAGACAATGGGCTTATTGGACTTTTTCGGAAAAAGTGAAAAAGAGGCTGCACCGAAGTTTAAGACCGTGCAGAAGGTGCCGTGGGTGCGCTCGCCCAAGGGGGGCTTCCGTAAGCTCGTTCTCGTCGATGCCGACGATGAGAAACTAAAAGAAGGCGGCGTCGTTGTTGTTTGGCACGGCGGGATTAAACCCGCCTGGGTCTATGTTGCCGATGCGGCGAGCGTCGGACGTGAAGTCGCGGATATCATAAAAAACAAAGAAATTCTCTCCTACGAATCCCGTGGCGGCCTCTATGTGACATGGGTGCACATATTGCCCGAATTCCGCCCTGGCGTTGTCCGTTACCTGATCGACCATATGCATCCGGTCGTCGAGAACCGCTCGGCCCCTTCGGGCAGTGTCGAGCCAATTCCCGTCTACTTCCCCGGAAAAGGCGACGTCTAATAGGGCGCAGCCACTCACTTCCTCCTTTTCCCTTTAAACGTTCAGTAAAAAATCTTTTGGGCAACCGGGTTTCATGCTTACTTAATGTAAGTCAAACACAAACAACATCTCTAAGGTGTGATCTTGAGGCTGTATCGCGCCATAGTCTGTTTTCTTTGCTTGTCGCTATTGCTTTCGGGGCATAGCGTGCAGGCGGAGCATGTTGAAAACGTTGACCCCCTTAAACCGGTAACCATTCTGTCGTTCGAATTCCCGCCGTTGCTTCACACCGCCCGCTCAGGCGAGTTTTCGGGCACCATGGGCGAAACCGTCAAGATGCTTTGCGAGGAAGCCGGATTGATCTGCCGGTTTCGGGTCGTGCCCTTGAAGCGGGCTTATCAGGAATTGAGAAACGACCGGGGCGACGCCTTGGTTACCATCGATCTGGGGCAATTCAACAAGTGCTGTCTCGCCAGTAAATGGGCGGCTCCCTGGTCGGCCGGCTGGTTTTCAATGCCCGAACACAAGCGTATTCCGGCAAACCAGGAAGAGCTTGAAGGGGAGGCGGTGATCGTCGTGCAGGGGATGAAATCGCCTTACAGCTTTGCGCCGAAGCTTGATGAAATGGCCAAACGACAAAAATTATCGATGTTTAAGGCGACCGATATCGCAACCTCGGTCGGTATGTTCATCCATGGCCGGGCGCCGCTGCTTTGGGGCGGTGAAGACTTTCGATGGTATTTCCGTAAAATCGATCCCCAGGCCAAGTTCGTCTACACGCCGCGCATGACCATTCCGGTGGTCATTTGGATGCGTAAGGAGCGCAGCAAGGCGCTGGAGCGTCTTAATCGGGCGTATCAGTTGATGATTGAGAAGCGGATGATCGGCGAAAACGGATTGTTGGAGCCGTCGCTGATGGGCGAGCGCTATCAGGATGCCCCTTTCGGGCAGTGATTTCAGGATTTGTCGGCAAGCTTGTTGAGGGCCCGGCGCACCGAGCGCCCGGCGGCGTAAGCCCGGTTTTCATGCGCCGCGATTTTTTTCGCCTCGTCGGCCACGCTGCGCGCCGTTTTCACGGCCTGCTCCCTGGCCACCGGATCGGTCGCCAGCTTCTTGACCGCCATGCGGGCGAAACTGCGTAAGAAAAAGGACATGCATAATAATATCTTTTTCGGTGCCGCAAAAAAAGGACGGACCGAAGCCCGCCCTCTTTTTGCCGTCTTAAACGCTCTAAGCGGCGCGTTTGCCGATTTCCTCGGTGATTTGGCCCATGATCTGGGTGATGTCGTAGTCACGCGGCGTGTAGACCCCGGCGACGCCGATTTTCTTTAAGGCTGCCGCGTCTTCGGGCGGAATGATGCCGCCGACGAAAACCGGAATGTCTTCAAGGCCGTTGTCCTTCATCCGGGTCATCACTTCTTCGACCAGCGGCATGTGCGAGCCCGAAAGCACCGACAGTCCCACCGCGTCGACCGCTTCTTCAAGCGCCGCGTTGGTGATCTGTTCGGGCGTCAGGCGGATGCCCTGATAGACCACTTCGTACCCGGCGTCGCGGGCTCTGACGGCGACCTGTTCGGCTCCGTTCGAGTGGCCGTCCAGGCCCGGCTTGCCGACCAGGATTTTCAGCGGACGGCCCAGCTTGTCGGCGACCGATTTCACCTGATTGCGCACGTCGGCCAGCGAGCCGCTGGCTTCGCCGGGGGCTGCGCCCGACAGGCCGGTGGGCGCACGGTATTCGCCGAACACGCCGCGCAGGGTCTGGGCCCATTCGCCGCCGGTCACGCCCGCGTGGGCGCAAGCGATGGAGGGTTCCATGATGTTGGTGCCGTCTTTCGCTGCCGCTTCAAGGCTTTCCAGCGCCTTTTTGACCGCCGCGTCGTCCCGCTGGGCACGCCAGGCGTTGAGGCGTTCGATCTGTTCCGCTTCGGCCTTGGGGTCGACGACCATGATGGCACCGTCGCCCGCGGTCAGAGGGCTTTCCTCGCCGCCGGTGAAGTTGTTGACGCCGACCACCGTCAGGTCGCCGGATTCGATGGCGGCGATCCGTTCGGCATGGGAAGCGACCAGAGCCTGCTTCATGTAGCCGCTCTCGACGGCGGCGATCGCCCCGCCCATTTCTTCGAGGCGCTTGAGTTCTTCACGGGCTTCGGCCTTCAATTCCTCGACCTTGCGGGTGATTTCCGCCGAGCCGTCGAAAATATCGCCGTACTCCAACAGGTCGGTCTCGTAGGCGACGATCTGCTGCAACCGAAGGGACCATTGCTGGTCCCAGGGGCGCGGCAGGCCCAGAGCCTCGTTCCAGGCCGGAAGCTGTACGGCGCGGGCCCGGGCGTTTTTCGACAGGGTCACGGCCAGCATTTCCAGCAAAATTCGGTAAACGTTGTTTTCCGGCTGCTGCTCGGTGAGGCCCAAGGAATTGACCTGCACGCCGTAACGGAACCGCCGGTACTTTTCTTCTTCGACGCCGTAACGCTCGCGGGTGATTTCGTCCCACAACTCGGTAAACGCCCGCATCTTGCACAGCTCGGTGACGAACTTGATGCCCGCGTTGACGAAGAAGCTGATGCGGCCGACGGCCTTGCCGAAGTCTTCGTCCGAAATGACGCCGGACGCCTTGACCGAATCGAGCACCGCGATGGCGGTGGCCAGCGCGTAGGAGAGTTCCTGCACCGGCGTCGCGCCCGCTTCCTGGAGGTGATAGGAGCAGACGTTCATCGGGTTCCACTTGGGCACTTCGCTGTAGGTGAAGGTCACCACGTCGCGGATCAGCCGCATGGACGGTTCGGGCGGAAAGATATGGGTGCCGCGCGACAGGTATTCCTTGATGATGTCGTTCTGCGTTGTGCCCGCCAACTCGGAGCGCTTGGCGCCTTGTTTCTCGGCCGCCGCGATGTAGAGCGAGAGCAACCAAGCCGCCGGGGCGTTGATGGTCATGGAGGTATTCATCTTGCCAAGGGGAATATCCTTGAACAGGGTTTCCATGTCCCCTAAATGACAAATCGGCACGCCAACTTTGCCGACTTCGCCGCGCGACAGAACGTGGTCTGAATCGTAGCCCGTTTGGGTAGGGAGATCGAAGGCGACCGATAGTCCGGTCTGTCCCCGCTCCAGGTTTTTACGGTACAGTGCATTGCTTTCTTCGGCGGAAGAGTGACCGGAATAGGTCCGGAATAACCAGGGACGGTCACGCTGCGGTGCAGCATTGTTTGTCGGCTTGGAAGGCGTGCTGGTCATAGAAGGTCTTAGTCCCTTTGTAGGCCATTGAAAATCTGTTGCAAAAATATTTAGGCTTGCGAACAAATATAATCACCGCTTATGCTGCCGCGCAACATAACTATATATTTGTTGTGTAAGTTGTTGATTGTTCGAGCAAAAAGCGCCCTCCGGAAATGAATCGGACGAAGGCCTTGAGGGCAATGCAGCGACAGTTTTGGGATTGTTATCGAAGCAAAAGACGGGGCGTCAGGTATTAATATGAGCCAAAAACAGGAAAAGAAGGATCTCTACGAAATTGGTGAGATTCCGCCGATCGGTCATGTTCCTAAAAAAATGTATGCATGGTGTATCCGCAAGGAACGCCATGGCGAGCCGGATACGGCGATGCAGGTCGAAGTGGTCGATGTGCCGGAGTTGGACTCCCATGAAGTGCTGATCATGGTGATGGCCGCCGGCGTGAACTACAACGGTGTTTGGGCCTCCTTGGGCACCCCGATTTCGCCGTTCGATTATCACAAGGCTGAATACCACATTGCCGGGTCAGACGCCTCGGGCATTATCTATGCCGTAGGCTCAAAGGTGACCCGCTGGAAAGTCGGCGACGAAGTCGTGGTTCACTGTAACCAGACCGACGGCGACGACGAAGAGTGCAACGGTGGCGACCCGATGTTCTCGACCAGCCAACGCATTTGGGGCTATGAGACGCCCGACGGATCGTTCGCTCAGTTCTGCCGCGTCCAGGCGCAGCAGGTCATGAAACGTCCAAAGCATCTGACCTGGGAAGAAAGCGCCTGCTACACGCTGACGCTGGCGACCGCCTACCGGATGCTGTTTGGCCACCGTCCGCATATTCTCCGTCCAGGCCACAACGTTCTGGTTTGGGGCGCTTCCGGCGGTTTGGGCTCTTTTGCCGTTCAGCTTTGCGCAACTGCCGGGGCTAATGCCATCGGGGTGATTTCGGACGAAACAAAGCGCGATTTCGTCATGAGCCTGGGCGCCAAGGGCGTTTTGAACCGTAAAGACTTCAATTGCTGGGGGCAGTTGCCGCCGGTCAATGGCGAGGGCTTTAAGGAATACATGGCGGAAACCCGCAAGTTCGGTAAGGCCATTTGGGACATTACCGGTAAGGGCAACGACGTGGACTTCGTTTTTGAACATCCGGGCGAAACCACTTTCCCGGTGTCCTGTAACGTGGTGAAGCGCGGCGGTATGGTCGTGTTCTGCGCCGGGACCACCGGTTACAACCTGACCATGGACGCCCGCTTCGTCTGGATGCGTCAGAAGCGGATTCAAGGCAGCCACTTCGCCAACCTCAAGCAGGCCGCCCAGGCCAACCAGTTGGTGATTGAGCGGCGGATCGATCCCTGCATGTCCGAGTGTTACTCTTGGGACGATATCCCCGAGGCCCACATGGTTATGCGGCGCAACGAGCATAAGCCGGGCAACATGGCGGTGATGGTACAGGCCGTCAAGCCGGGCCGCCGGACGCTCGAAGACGTCCTCGAAGCCGAAGACTAACGGCAATTGGGATAAGCGATTGAGCGATCGGGGCCGCAGACTGTCGGCCCCGTTCCTCCGTGTATTTTGGGAGATTTGAACGATGAGCGTCGTTATCGACAACCTTTTGCCGACCTGTGACTCCGCTGTGGAAGCCGCTGCCACCCTACAGATGGCAGCCAAGGAATCTTTGCTGACCCGGGTGAGCAAAGACGGCAAAATCGACGGAGCCTTGCTGGAAGCGGAACAATTCGCCGCCCACGGCTATTCCTGGATGGTGACCTACGTGGAAGCGCTCCGGCAGATGCATGCCTGGGGCCAGCGTTTGCAAGAGGAAGGCAAGTTCGGCGAACTGGAGCAACTGATCGTTCAGTGCGCTTTCGGCGAATACCTCACCCAGTTGACCGGCGGCATTCCGCTTTCCCAGGTGGAGATCGTCCGTCCGTCCGATCTTGGCGTCGGCAGCAAGGAAACCCACACATTCCATACCGATGCGGTCAAGGCGCTGAAAGAAAGCGGCAATACCGACGCGGTGCGCAAGCGGATTGCTGAGTTGGTCAAGGATTCGGTCGATACGGGCTACTTCGGCAATCTCGGCCTCGACGAAACGCTCGAGATGATCCGCGAACAGTTCCGCCGTTTCGCCGACGAAGAGGTGTCTCCCAACGCCCCCACCTGGCACGACGACGACATTCTGATCCCCATGGAAATCATCGAGCACATGGGTGAAATGGGCGTCTTCGGCCTGACCATTCCGGAAGAATACGGCGGGCTCGGCATGGGCAAAACCGCCATGTGCGTGGTGACCGAAGAATTGTCGCGCGGCTACATCGGCGTCGGCTCCCTGGGCACCCGCTCGGAAATCGCCGCCGAACTGATCCGCTTGGGCGGCACGGAAGAGCAAAAGCAGAAATACCTGCCTAAAATCGCTACGGCGGAAATTCTGCCCACCGCAGTGTTCACCGAACCCAACACCGGCTCCGATTTGGCGTCCTTGCGCACCCGGGCGGTCAAGGACGGCGACACCTACAAGGTGACCGGCAACAAAACCTGGATCACCCATGCATCAAGAACCGATTTGATGACCCTGCTGACCCGGACCAACCCGGACGAGAAGGGCTACAAGGGCCTTTCCATGCTGCTGGCCGAAAAGCCGCGCGGTACGGAAGACGATCCGTTCCCCGCCGAGGGCATGACCGGCGGCGAGATCAAGGTTCTCGGCTACCGCGGCATGAAGGAATACGAACTGGGCTTC
>Ga0209578_10000764_pt1 | contig 35405 bp, 12 predicted proteins | sample tdAd472_FD_187127 | JGI IMG/M metagenome (GOLD analysis project Ga0209578, IMG submission 187127) | Marine sediment microbial communities from the Atlantic coast under amendment with organic carbon and nitrate - tdAd47.2 (SPAdes)... | ecosystem: Environmental > Aquatic > Marine > Coastal >...
CGACGGTCTTCCTGCCGTACAGCGAGTATCTGAAACGCTGGCGCGACGCCGAGCCCGAAGCGGCAACGATCGACGGTGTCATCACCGAGGCTCATTACCAGGGCCGCGTCGACCAGTCGCTGCTGCGGATCAACGCCGAGCTGACCGTGCAGGTGCTCGGCAAGCCGTGGGTCGAGATTCCGGTTCAGTTCGGATCAGCCGCGGTCGGCAAACTGACCGCTGGCGAAGGTCAGCAGGTCCTGCTGCGAGGAACCGGCAACGGCACGTACGCGTTGCTGTTCGGCCAGACCGGCGAGCATGTTGTGAAGCTCGAACTGGCGGTTCCGATCAGCACGTCGCCGGACGGTCGCTCGGCGAGTTTCTCCGTTCCGCCCGTTGGGATCACAACGTTCGAGCTGGCGATTCCCGAAGCGGATCAAACCGTTGAACTGACACCTCAGCTCGTCTCACTTCCGGTCGAAGCGGGTGCGGGCGAAACACGAATCAAAGCAACGCTTGGTTCAACAACGAACATCGCGGCGAACTGGCACGCAAAGACCGGCCTGAAGCCGGACATGGATCTGCTGGCAGCCGTCACCAATCATCAACAGGTGACGCTCCGCGACGGACTCGCTCACACCGATGTCTGGCTCGACTACGACATCCTGCGTGGCGAAATGTCCGCGGTGGCGATTGCGGTTCCAACGTCGCACCGCATCCTGGGAGTTTCGTCCGGCAACGCGAAAATCCGTGGCTGGAAAGCCGAGCCCGGCGATGACGCTCAGACACTGACGATCGACTTCCTGAATCCGGTCCGCGACGACATCACGATCGAGATTCACAGCGAGCGGGAATTCGGCACGGATCCCCTGCCGCTGGCCGGTCGCGACGACGACGGAAAGTTTCACGGGATTCACGCCATCGATGCTGTGCGCGAATCCGGCCAGGTTTCGGTCGCGGTGGCGAATGATCTGTCGCTGCAGTTCGAGAAACTGACCGGCCTGGCTCGGATCGAGACTGCTGAAGTCGCCGAACGTTTGCGTCGCGCCGGGACGCCCACATTCAAGTTTTACAGTTCCAGTATCGAACTGATCGTCACCGCGAAGCCGATCGAACCTCGGTTGCTGGTCGATTCTGACTACCGCTTTGAACTGACCGATGACGAACTGAAGTTGAACGCCGCGTTGAACTACACGGTCGAACGGGCGGGCGTGTTCGAGCTGCGAGTGGCCGTTCCTGAAGGACTTGTCGTTGACAGCGTGTCCGACAACGCCGGGCTTTATCGCGAGCATCATCTGGAGAATGGCGACCAGAACGTGCTGCGTGTCGTCTTTGGAAAAAAGTCGGCAGCGTCCCAGCAGTTCACTCTGCAGGTTCGCGGCCATGTGGCTCTGGAAGACGAAACTGACGAGCTGGAACTGACGCTGCCGATTCCCGAACCGCTGGACATTGAACGCGAGATCGCGCGCGTGTCGGTCATTGCGTCGCAGGGCATCGACATCATCACCGATCAGGAATTCGTCATTGCCGCTCAGCCGGCTCCGATCGACGGCCTCGTTCGCAACCAGCAGGTCGCGTCGCAGCGATCGATCGTTGCCTGGACGTTCAATCGACGACCGGTCGAGATTCCGATCCGCACGGAACGCCGCCCGACCCGGCTGACGGCGCAAGTTGGCTCGACCGTCAACGTGAAAGAAGAACTCGTCGAAGTCACGACGCAGTTGACGTACGACGTTCAGTTCGCGGGGCTCGACACGTTCCGCTTCGCCGTGCCGGAAGCGGTTTCGGAAAAGGTCCAGGTCGTCTCGCTGGAAGGCGGCGGCGCTCCGGCGATCAAGCAGAGCGTGCCCGCAGACGAAGCCGTTGACGGCTGGATCACCTGGACGGTCACGATGCAGCGTCCCGTAACGGGCCGTCATCGATTTCAGGTCTCGTGGGATCAGACCCCGGAAGCCACTGTGGAAGCGGCGCCGGAAACAACTGCGGAAGCGGCAGCCGAAGCCGCACCGGCAGCCGAAGACGCGACCGACGACGATACACCGGCAGCCTCCACGGACGACAGCACCGCCGACAGTCAGTCGGTCAAACTGGTCTTTCAAACGCTGCGGGTCCTCGGTCTCGACGGAGAAGGCGAACAGCCGGAAGTCGCGCTGGCAGACGTCTCCGGAGAAGTTGTTGTGCAGAAAGACCGATCGCTGGCCGTCGAAACCCGGCCGCTCGACGAGGGGCTCGAAGCGATCGATGTTCGCGAGCTGCAACTGCTGCCTCAAAGCGGCGCGGTCGCGTATCGCTACTTCCGTCAGCCGGTTGGCCTGCAGATCGACGCGACGAAGCACGAGATTCAGAAGGTTGTCGAGACCGTCGTCACGCGCGGGCTCGTCGAAGTCGTCACGCGGCGCGATACCAAAGCGAACTACCGCTGCCGGTACAGAATCCGGTCCAGCGAGCGGCAGCGGCTGCGGGTCGATGTACCAGTCGGTTCGGAACTGCTCGGCGTGTTTGTCGATGGCCAGACCGTCAATCCCGAACGCAACAGTCAGCCGCTGGAAAGCAACGAATGGGATTCGTACTTCGTCAACGTTTCGCGCCCGGCAGCGTCCGACGAACCGTTCTCGCTGACCGTTCAGATGATGACGCCGATTTCCGAGGCGGCTCCGTTCGTCGAAACCTGGGGCGGTCGCCTGCTGCTGAGGCTGCCGCAGATCGGCGGGTACGACAACACCGCCGTCGCGCTGCAGCAGCTCAACACCGTGATCTGGGTGCCCGAGGAGTTTCGTCTGGTCGGTGACGCCGAGGGCTTCACCAATGAAACCGAGCTGCGGCTCGACCGCGCCCTGAATCCTGACCAGGGCCGCTGGATGGGCTTCGACCCGCTTAACGTGGAAGACTGGATCAACGTACCGCGCGCCGGTTTCATCGACTTTCCCACGGAAGGCAACCGGTATCGGTACAGCAGCCTGGGAGGTGCTCCATCGATCACGGTGCGATTCGTCAATCATGACCACTATACGTGGCTGTGCAGCGGAGCCCTGATCGTCATCGCGGTGCTGCTCCGCGGCCTGTCATGGGACACGAAGCTCCTGCTGGGACTGATCGCCGCTTTTACTGTGGCGCTGTGCGGCCTGACCGCTCCGGGCTGGACCGCGGAAATCGTCTCGACGGCCCGCTTCGGCGTGTTTGCTCTGGTCGGAATCTGGGTGCTGCATCTGCTGTTTAACTGGCGTGAGCATGCCGAGCAGGCCGCTCCACCGCCGCCGTCACCGACAGCTCAGAGATTTCAGCCGACCGTCGCCGCCGTGATTCCGCCACCGGGTGTCTTCGACGACCTCCGCAACCAGTTTGGTGAGTAAGGAGGCCGCCATGAACCACGAACGAATATCACGCTGGAATACCAATTGGCGGGGTGGCCGGGGTCGATCCTCAGCGAGCCCCCGGAACCTTTCGTCGGGAGACATCACCGGGCAAGAGACAGCCGGACTGGAGGGGCACTGTACTCGCCCCCAGCCACCGCACCGTCTGCTGATCATCGCCCTGTTCGTCAGTAGCGTGCTGTTATCCAGTTTTTCTGCCAGCGCACAAATCGGAGTCCGTAGCGGCTCGTCCGAAAACCCATTACCAACGCAGCAGACGTTCGTGCCGGCGTCGGAACTGGACGTCGTGATCGCTGGCGACGCCGAGGGCGTGCTACTCGAACGCGACGAATTCGACCGTCTCTATTCGGCGGCGAAGAAGAACGCCGAAGCAGCTCCGCGCGTGCCGACGGCGCTTGTCGTTTCATCGGCGGATTACTCGGCAAGGATCGACGGCGATCATCTGCTGATCGACGCAACGGTGCAGTTCGAACAGTTCGCTGATGGCTGGCAGACACTGCCGCTGCCGCTCGGAGGTCTGGCTGTCGAGCAGGCTTGGGTGAATGGTCAGCCAGCCCGGCTCGCGCGCACGGAGTTCGTTCCGCCGGTTCCGCAACCTCGACAACAGGCTGCCAATCAGCAGGTCCAGGGTCAGCAGACGCAGATTCCCCAGCAGGCCCTGCGGCAACAGATGCAGCAGGCAGACAGCCGGCTACCCGAACCGGCACTGCTGCTGTTTCACAATCAGTCTGGCCCGGCCACGTTGACGCTCGCGTTGTCGACGCGACTGTCGGCGACCGGCAGTGATCTGGCCGCCATGTTCCGTCTGTTGAACGTGCCGTCGGCGACGCTCAGCGTGACGGCTCCCGCAGGCAAGCATCTGAGAATCGGTGGCCGGCAACTCGACCGCCCCGCTCCGGTCGAACAGCCGGCAACTTACGTTGTCCCGGTTGGTGGTTCGCGCGACCTGCGGCTGCTGTTCACCGAGCAGCAGGGGCAGCAGACGGCGGATTCGCTGACGTTCGCGTCAACCGGGTACGGCGTCAGTGTGGTTCCCGGTGAAGTGGCCTGGCAGGCGAAGACGACGCTGCAGGTGTTCGGTTCGCAGCTCAACCGCCTGGTCTGTCTGGTGCCGCGCGAACTGGAGATCACCGATGTCGCATCTAACGGTCTTGAGTCCTGGGAACTCGCCGACAGCACCGACGACGCGAATGCCGTGCAGATTACGCTCAACTATCGACAGCCGATCGACGGGCAGCGTGACATTGTCTTCAAGGGCGTCATGGCAACCGGCGTCGGTGAACCGTGGTCGCTGCCGGCTCTGATGATTCGCAATGTGACGTCGCATTCCGGACGCGTTGTTGTCCAGCACGCGGCAGGCAGCCGAGTGCGACTCGTCGAATCCACCGGCGTGCGACCGTCGACCGGCCAGGCGGGAGCGCAGGTGTTCGATGTCTGGCAGGAGAACTTCTCGCTGGCGTTCGAGACACAAACACGGCGGCGCGAAGTCAGCGCCGTTGTCACTTCGCGGCTGGATCTCGACGACACGCGGGTCACGTTCGGAGCGACCCTGGCATTGAAGAGCCGGTTCGAACCGCTGTTCGATGTCGAGTTTCGATTGCCTGCCGAGTGGCTCCTCGAACAGTTGCAGATCAACGGGCAGTCCGCAAACTGGCTGGTCAGTTCGCGCGAGGCTGGCTGGAACAACTACTCCGTTCGCCTGTCGCAACCGCTGCTGCCCGGAGAGTCCCTCAACGTGCAGTTCCTGTCGCGGACGGACGTCGAAGGCTGGCCGATCGAAGAAGACGATCTGGAAGTCCCACTGCCAAACATCGAAGTGGCCGAAGCGTCGACGGTTGAAGGCACACTGATCGTAACGTCGCGGCCTGATCTGACGGTGTCGGTTCTCGACCCGTTCGCACTCGACCCCGCTGAATCGAAGGCCAGCGAAGAGCGGCTGCGGTACTTCTTTCAGCAGGCGGACTATGCCGGCACAGTGCTCGTGTCGCGGGCGCCGTCGCTGATTTCGGCCAGCACGGTGACGTTCGCGCGGCTCGATCGCGAAACACTGTGGTCACATCTGGAAGCCGACCTCAACATCGACGGCGGCGGCCTGCGCGAGCTGCAGGTCGGCTTGTCGGAATCTGCAGGCGAAGATCTGCAGTTCACCGCGTGGCAGCACGGACCTCAAGGCCAGCTGCTCGCGCCGGTCCAGATCATTGAACAGCTTCCGGGAGAGTCTTCCGGCGGCCTGCGTCTGTGGACGCTGAAACTCGATCGCCGGGTGCTTGGGCCGGTCAGCATTCTGGTCGACGCCTCGACGAAGCGCAGCGGTGAGGACGAGTTCGCGGTCCATGAACTGACGATTCCCGCCGCCGAACGAGTCAACGGGATCATCGCGATCGAAGGCGCGTCGGATCAGCAGCTCGACGTGACTGCCGTCAGCTCAGACGGATCGGTCCTGCGAGCAGTCGATCCCGTCGACGTTCCTGAGCCTCGACAGTACGCCCCGGTCGAGCGGATCGTCGCGGCCGTCCGCTTCACCAGCGCCGGACATTCGGTCGGACTGAGCGAAAAGCGGTTTGACCGAGTCGCGGTACCGACTGCGGTCTGTTACGGCAGCTCGATTCAGAGCGTCGTTGGACAGACCGGCGAGTGGCAACAGCGTGCGGAGTTCCAGTTTGTCGCTGTCGGTGCTCAAAGCCTGCGAATCCGTCTGCCGGAACCGACCACTGGCAAGGCGACGAAACCGGCGCACCTGTGGGCGGCACTGATTGATGGAACTCCGATCGAGGTCCGTTCGGTCGGCGACAGTTATCTGGTGCCGATTCCGCTGACCGGCCAGCCCGACGCTCAACGCACACTGACGCTGCTGTACCGGACGGAAGACGGCGTGTTGAAGGCATCCGGGGAACTCGAACAGGCTCCGCCCGCCGTGACCGTCATTCACAGTTCCGGATCAGAACAGCGGCTCGAAGTGCTCAGCCAGGCTTGGCAACTCCACTATCCGGACGATCTGCTGATCACGGCCAGCAGTGGCGAGTTCGCCCCGACCGACGACCTCGACACCGTGAGTCTGCTCGGCGACCTGCGATCGCAGCTATCGCGCATCAACCGCCGCACGCTGCAGCAGAACGGCCTGATTGCGTTCTTCGCAGTGGTCGTCAGCGGTGCGATTGCCGTCGCCCTGCGGCGTGCCTCCGCAAACGGCAAGCTCGGCGTTTTCGGTTGCAGCAGCGCCTTCGTCGCCGGGCTCGTCTGCCTGATCCTCGTCCTGCTGCTGTTGCCCGCGCTGCAGAGTGAACGAGAAAACGCGAAGAACTACGGCCTGTCAAAGCTCGGCGATGCGGATTACGAATCAGACTCGACCGCTGCCCCGTCAGGAGTGAGCTTCTTCGATGACTCGGCGGAAGGTCTTGGACAACGGACGGGCGCCACTCAGTCTGGAACGATTGTTGGTTTGGCTTCTCCCGGCACAATTGAAACTGAAGAGGGCACGGTCGATCACGAGGCAAAGCCAGCGAGTGAGCCGGCCCATCCTCTCGCAGCAGCTCCCGAGGCTGCCCCTGCGTCAGACTTGCCCGAGATGACTCTCGGAGCGCAGGTCAGCCCGCTTGACGATACCACTAAGAAGCAGCCCGAAGACAAAGACTCCAGTTTCTACGACCAGCTCTGGGAGGTTGAGCAACGTGAGCTTGCGGAGATTCGCGGACAGGAACGCGTCGGCGCAGCTGCGGCTGGTGAGCAATGGAACGAGTTGACTGTTCGGCGTCGATTCCGCTCCAACGTTCAGCGCGACAAGGGTGGGTTGCTGTCACTGTCTCTCGACCTGGAAGTGCCGGAAGACTCGCGATCGATCGAACTCCAGTATGCCGGAACACGGGATTCTCTGGATGGTGTTGGCCTGCGGCTGCACTGGCAGGATCGGCAGACGGGCGAACTTGGTCGCGTGTTTCTGATGCTCGCGGTGGCTCTTGTTCTGTGGCTGATGCTGGGAGCAAGCCTGCGGACGCGACTGATCGTTGCCGTGCTGTGCATCACGCTGCCGCTCGGGCTGGTCTCGATCGCGCCGGATGCCCTGCACGCGGTGCTGGACGGCGTGTTCCTCGGCGGGCTGCTGGCAGTCGGGCTGTGGATCGCTCGCGCTGTGCTGACGTTCCTGCGACGAGTGCGACTCAATACGCTGCTGACAACTCCTCTGGGCCAGGCAACAAAAACATCAGCCGGATTGCTGTTCGCCCTGCTGATCTTCACTGAGCCTCTGGTTGCGGCAGAACCACCGACAGCAGCGCCGCCTGTCCCTCCAGTGGCACCTCGGACTGACGTCATCGTCCCGTTCGATCCCGCTCAGAATCCAGCCATGGCGGATCGCGTGCTGCTGACGCGTGAGCAGTTCATTGATCTGTGGAACCTCGCCAAGCCCGACGAGAAAGTCACAACGCCGGCACCGCGAGATGGCGTGCTGGCCGACGCGTTTTATCAGTGCGAGCTGAACGCAGCCGACGGTGTTTCGCCGCGCGTCTCCGTGACGGCCACGCTGATGCTGGTCAGTTTTCGCAATCAGCCGATCACACTTCCCGTGCCGCTGTCGGGAGTGGCGTTGAGGTCTGTCCAACTCGATGGCCAGCCAGCGGCGCTGCGCGCTTCTCAGACCGACGGACGCAACTCGCTGGAAGTCGTGCTGCCGAGCCGCGGCCTGCACACCCTCGATCTGAAGTTCGACGTTCCGGCTCAAGTCTCCGGCCAGACGGGTCAGTTCACCGTGCCGGTCTTCCCGTCGCCGTCCGGGCGAGTCGTGTTCGCTCTGCCGACCGACGACCTCGTGTTACGAGTCAACGGCTCAACGAGTGCTTACCGCAAAGTCGCGACAACCAACAACACGGCGGCTTTGATCGTTGTGCCGGTCGGCTCGGGACAGCCGCTGACAATCGCGTGGCGACCGCCGCAGCAGCAGGGCATGGTCGACGCGATCGTGCATGTCGACACGGCCACAACGGTGCAGCTCGACGATCGCGGTATCTCCGAAACGTCGCGTTACTCGATCAGCGTGCCGCAGGGAACCGTCGCCGATCTCTCGTTCGTCGTTCCAGAAGGTCTCAAGGTTCGCAGCCTCTCGGGGCCGCAACTGTCCGGCTGGGAAACCAACGAAGTTGACGGCCAGCGGCGATTGCGGGTCTTCTTCAACCCACCAGTCAGCGGGCAGACTCACGTCGACGCTCAACTGTTTGTGACGGAGTCGGTCACCGACGATGAAACAACAATTGCGCTGCCGACCATCGCGCCGCTCGATGTGACTCGGGATGCCGGCACGATCGCCGTCTCGGCGACAGACAGCTTCAGCCTGCGCGCTGGTCAGACGGACGGCCTGCGACAGATCGAGATCAGTCAGCAGCCGAACGCCCGCCCCGGTGATTCCACAACCCAGCAGCGTCTTGCCTGGCGATACGCGGCCCGACCGTTCTCGCTGCAGTTCGTCGTCGCTCGCCGGCAGGCCGAATCGACGGCTCGGGTCGAGCACGCCATCGTCGTTCAGCGCCGCAAGGTGCACCTCGGGACGCGCATGGTCGCCACACTCAAAGGCGCGCCAAGGTCGGCGCTGACGTTTGAACTGATCGACGGCTATCTGCCGCTGAGCGTGCAGGCGACGGCGCTCGCCGACTGGTACGTCACCGAATCCGACGGGGCGTCGCCGCGATCGCTGACGGTCGAGTTCACTGATCCTCAGCTTGGCAACGTCGAAGTCATCATGACCGGTCGGACGACCAAAGATCCGCGCGACCTGATCGTCGAAGCCGTCCCCCCATTTCCGCTCGACATGACCCGCCGCACGATGTGGACGGGGGTGTGGATCGACGATGCGTACGCAGCGACGGCCAGCGACCTGTTTGGCTGGGAGCAGGTCGATCCGAATCGGCTGCCGACTGACATTCGCCGCCAGCAGCCGCGACCGGTTCAGTACGCGTTCCAGTCAACAGTGGACGAGGCGGGCGTCATCAGTTTTGAAGTGGTGCAGGCACAGCCGCGACTGAGTGCCGACGCCGTTGTCGTGACGACGGTCGACGATACGTTTCTGGATTACTCGCTGGCGTTGAACTGGAAGATCGACGCGGCGGCGACGGACCGGCTTTACTTTCTGACGCCGCCGTCACTGGAAAATCGGCTCAACGTCGAAGGGGATTCAATTCGCAGCGTCAAGAGCGAGAAAGTCGGCGGCGAGCTTCGCTGGACCATTCAGCTCAACGATGCAATCCGAGATCGCTACTTCGCTCTCGCGACAGCGACACTGCCTCCAGCCACAACAAAAGTTGAAACGCCAGTCGTGCGGTTCGAGCAGCCCGTGTTCGACGAGTTCGGTGACCCGGTCGGGTTTGAAAATGTCGAGCCGCAGCGGCTGTATTCGATTCTCGTGAACCAGTCGCAGGGGCAACTCACCGGACGCCACGACGGCAGTGTCGAACCGGTTCTCGCTGAGGACCTGCCGATCCAGATTGGAACGCACCTGACCGATCAGGCGGCCGAGATCCTGCGTGTCCGCGACACCGCGAAAGCGCCGTCGTGGAACGTGCGTCGGTTCCAGCAAACGGTCGGTGCCGCGGCATCGGTCAACGTGGCCGATCTGACACTCGTCGTTCATGAAGACGGAACATGGCGCGGGCAGGCGGTCTATACCGTGAGAAACCTGCGACGTCAGTTTCTGGGCGTGCGATTGCCAGCTGATTCGCGGCTGCTGTCACTGTTCGTCAAGGGTCAGCCATCGCGTCCTGTTCTGACCGAACTCGAAGGACAGACCGTGCACCTGGTGCCGCTGCCGAAAACGAGCAACGCGGACGTATCGTTCTCCGTGAAACTGGTCTTCGCCGGGAAGTTCAAGCGGGAACTGCCATCGGGGCTAGCGCTGCGACGGGATGAACTCGACCTGCCCGCGCCGCACGTCATCACACCGAACGAAAGCACCGAGTACGGCATCCCGGTGGCGCGAACTCTGTGGAACGTCTGGCTGCCTCGTGACATTGACGCTCTGCTGATTGACGACGGCGACCGCACCAACGTCAACGTTGCGAAAAACAGCGACACCGCCGAGGCGTATCTCAAGTCACAGCTTTCTGACCTGAGCGCGTTGCTGAGCGTGACGACCAGCAGTGAGTACTCGCGCCGTTCACAGAACGTCGCCGCGAACAACCTGAAGAACCTGAATCTTGGGCTGCAGAATTACCGCGATGGTCTGCAGTCCGAAGAGCTGCGGCAGCAGTTCGAGCAGGTGCAGCAGCAGCTGGCCGAGAATCAGGGACAGATTGATTCGCTGGCAGCCGGTGGCGAAGCGGGACAGGCCACCGGTTCCGGCAGCGTCTCGGAACAGAATCGCACGAACGTCAACTACAACAACCGGGCTCTGCTGCTGGGCAACTCCGCGGTTGGCGTCGAGGTTCTCAGCGAGGACATCAATCGCAACGGTCTGCTCGATGCTGGCGAGGACCTCAACGGCGACGGCGTTCTGAACACAGTCGATGCCGACTCGCTGGGAATCACACTCTCCGACCAGCAGAAAGCCAAAGGCCTCAAACGGTCTGAGGGCCGCAGCTCGAACGACATCTTCGACTATCGTCTTTCGATTCAGGCTCCCGCAAAGCCCGCGGCTGCCACTGACCGACCAGCGCCGGAAAACCGCCGCAAGGGCAAGAGCGAACTCAAACGTTCTGCCGGAAAGCAACAGGAGATCGAGAAGGAGAGCCGGCTGCTGCAGCGCCAGCAGAGTGTCGACAATCTGAGCGGCCTGAATTCATTCTTCGATCAGCAGGGAGCCGCGAAAGCACCGACCACGGAGAACGCTCCGGCACGAGGTCTTCAGTCTCGATTCGGACGCCCGGCCAGCGGAATCCTGGCGGGTGGAGGCGGGTTTGGCGGAGGATTCGGTGTCGGGAGTTTCGCCGGTGACAAAGCTCCGGAAAGGAATCAGGTTCGAATCGCGCCCGGCGCACTCGACGATGCAGAAAGCATCTCGCAATCAAACGCCAGACTCGGGGCAACCGAGTTCGAGCGAATCCAGCTCTCTCCGCAATGGACACAGGTCGGAGGTCTCAGTCTCCCGGTCGAGATCCCAACCACCGGCTACCGGCTGACGTTCTCCAAGGTCAGTGGGCAGCCCCGACTGGGGCTGAGGGTGCAGTCGCGCGAGCTTCTGGATCGCGGCATCGGGCTGGTCTGGACCGTCGTGTGGCTGGCCATCGCCGCGGCACTGATCGCCGCTTCCCGCAAGCTCGGACCGGGCCGCTGGTTCAGCCCGACGCTCGTCTGGACGGCGTTCGCGATCGGACTGCTCGCCTGGCTGCTGCTGCCCGGACCGCTGGGCGGTTTCGGCTTCGTCGTCTTCGTCACCGCCTGGCTGATCGGCATGTTCCGCTTCGTAAAGTCCCGCCAGATTGCCTGACGGAGGCCTTTACCGCAATTCGGTCGGCCTCGATTCAAAAAACGGCGCGCGTGTTCCATTCTGCGGTGCATAATCCCGCCCGCCCGCTGCCCTCTCGCCTGCCGACCGGAACACCAAAGGCCGCCCTGAACCGTTCCAGACAGATTTCAGCAAAACAGAACTACAGAGAAGCCCCCACGCTCAACGGTCCGGCGATTGCAGCACGTGACGGCCCCGTCTGCTACGAAAACACATCATTGCATCTCAGACCACGCGGTTTCCGTATGAGCAGCTCTGTTTCAACGCCGACAGCGTCGTACCTCGTCGTCTCTTCCGGAGGCTCGTCGTGCGACATTTACCGCCTGAAATCTCAGCGCCGAGTGACAATTGGTCGCTCCACTCACAATCGGATTGTCGTCTCTGATCCCAAGTGCAGCCGCAATCATGCTGAAGTTGTCTGGCTGCGTGGCAACTGGTACGTCGGCGACAGTGGCAGCCAGAACGGCACGATCGTCAATGGCCAGAAGATTGCCGGGTACCACCAGCTGTCCCCCGGCGACTGCATCCGCATCGCGTCGTACGAATTGCGGTTCGCGGATGACCTGATCGCTGATTCCGCCACGGACAGCGGGATCGCGTCGGATCTGAGTGACTTTCCCGTCCTCGACGCGCCGACGCGGATGAGCCGTGACGAGTCCACGCGGCTGGACCTGCAGAGAGCGCCGACGTCGTCGCACAGGCTGCCGCACGTCGACCTCGCTGCGAACGACGGCGCTTCGGCCGACGGCAGTATCGCCTGACGACGGTCAAGCTTTGACGATTACGCAAGGCAGCGACTCTAAGTCGCGGGACACGCCTGCGACGGTCACAGCGGTTCAGACTCTGGTGCTCGATTTGGCGTTCACCTTGTGACGAAGATACCGCCAGTGCCGCCAGGCAGATGCTTCCTGCAGGGATTGGGGAGCCGCCGGCTGACCAGCAGGAGATCGTCACCGTGCTTATTCGAACGCTCGTCCGGGAATGGATTTCTCGCCGCTCGCCACACAGGGCGAGTCGCGTCAGCCGATACGCCGTCGCCGCGCTGCTGGCCAGTGTCGGTCTGTCGTCGATCACCGTGGCTGGCGAGCTGCCAAAGCTCGAAGCCCTGCTGAAACAAAAGGCGGCTTCTAAAGCCAAAGCCGTTCCGGCGCGTGTTCAGCAGGAAAGCCAGTTCGACGTGATCGACCCGCAATGGGAAAAGCCCGCCGTTGCCGTTGAACCAGTCGTTCCGACCGCCGCGGAAACAGCCAGGCTGGAACCGATTCCCGCATCCGCCGCCGACCTGATCGAATCGATCGAAGGCGATCGTGACGCGGAGCAGCAGATCACGCGAGCCCTGCCGCAGCGACCTCTGGAACCGCCAAAGACTCTGAAGCCAGCTCCGGCCATGACTCGGCGCAGCCCGGCACTCGCAGTCCGACAGCCCGCTCCCGCCGCCGAAGAGCGGCCCGCCGTGCAGCCACCAGCGAACGCGCCGAAAGAATTCGTTCTGGGCAGCGTCGAAGTCAACAAGCTGCTCGCTCGCGCCCGCCGCGAACTGCAGGCTGGCGACATCGCCATGGCCCACGCGTTTACCGAAGCCGCTGCGGAAACTGAAATTCCACTGGCGCTGTTTGAAGAAAACGCCGGACTGCTGATCGACGAAGTGGAGATCGTCCGCAAGGTCCGATTCGAACAGGCCGTTGCCTGGCAGGCCGGCGAATTGCCTGCCCCTGACGAAGACACCAAACCGGAGACACTGGCAGACACGATCGAGCAGCAGCCGCATGTCTGGCGCGCCCTCGGCGGCCAGAAACTCAGTGCTGCTCCGCCAGTCGTCGACCGCGACGGGTCGCGTCAGGAACTGCCCGAGGCGCGCGGGCTCCGCCTGCTCTCGCAGGTCCCGAAGATGAACCAGACCATGGGCGCCGGACGAGGCTGGGAACCGATCTCATACTCATGGGAAGCGCCGGCACTGAAATACAACCCGTTGTATTTTGAAGACCCGCAGCTGGAACGCCACGGCAACGAAATCGCCTATGTGCAGCCGGTCGTGTCGGCAAGCCGCTTCTTTGCGACGATCCCCACCCTGCCCTACCAGATGGCCATCGAGGACAACGGGGTCTGCCACACGGTTTACGACCTGGGCAACGACCGGCCCGGCACCTGTCAGCCGTACTCGATTCCAATTCTGCCCTTCAGCCTGACCGGAGCACTGACGCAGGGCGGAGCGGCGACGGCACTGATCTTCATTCTGCCGTAACTCGCGCCGCATCCCTTGAAAATCCAACGCGGTGGTCACAGCCTGAGCGCAGTGGCCGCCGCGTTTCTGCTTTCACGGTCGCCTTTCAGCCTCCCTTCGATCAGCAGAGACTGACCGTGGCCAGCCGTCCTGACCCTCGCCGCCGCTCGGGATTTCTGCGCCGCCTGTTCGGCGACCGAGGTGAGAAGGCGGCCGCGAGATTTCTGAAGCGCAAAGGCTGCCGCATTCTGGCGCGACAGTTCGAAACGCGCTGGGGCGAACTCGACCTCATCTGCCTGGACGGTGACTGCATCGTCTTCGTCGAGGTCAAGACGCGCCGCTCCGCAACGACGACGCAACCCGGCGAGGCCGTCGACCGCCACAAGCAACTGCACCTCACCAAAGCCGCGTTTTACTGGCTGAAGCAGAACCAGCTGCTCGACCACAAGGCCCGCTTCGACATCGTGACCGTCGTCTGGCCCGATGACAAACAGCAGCCGACGATCGAACACTTTGCAAACGCGTTCGAGGCCGCCGACTTCGGCCAGATGTTCTGAGACTCGCGGCGAGCAGTGAATGCCCACCGACGATCGGCCATACTGCCTCGCAGCGAAACTCGCGCAGAGTTTCAGCCCGATCCCTGACGGGTAGCGAAACTCGCGCAGAGTTTCGGCCCGACGACGAGCCGCAAGCCTGCCCGCCCGGCGCTACAGGAAGAGCGCAACAGTCCAACCTGGCTCCCGGTTCCGCTTCTTGAAACACATCCAACGAGGTGACTCCCCGATGTCTGTCCGTTGTCTCCTGGTGCTGGCGATCTTTCTGTCCGGTAGTTCGCTGACGACTGTCGCTGACGACCGGCCCAACATCGTCTGGATCATCGTCGATGACATGTCGGCTGACTTCTCGTGTTACGGCGAGACATTGATTCAGACGCCCAACGTCGACGCACTTGCAGCACGCGGCACACGTTTCACGCAGGCGTTTGTGACTGCCCCCGTCTGTTCGACCTGCCGTTCGGCGTTCATTACCGGGATGTATCAAACGTCAATCGGGGCACACCATCATCGCAGCGGTCGCGGCCGGCAGAAGATTGATCTGCCTGACGGAGTGCGTCCGATCCCCGAGCTGTTCCGCGAGGCTGGCTATCACACATCGATCACTGGCTGGCCGGTCCGGCGGGGGCGTTTCGGCAAGACGGACTACAACTTCGAGTGGGGCGCGGCGATGTACGACGACGTCGACTGGTCGACTCGAAATGATGACCAGCCGTTCTTCGCACAGATCCAGCTCCCCGGCGGCAAGCTCCGCGGTGGAACACAGGAATCCGCCGAACGCTTCGCTGAGAGAATCGACGAGAGTTTCGGTACGCGTACGAAGACCGCAGACGTCATTCTGCCGCCCTACTACCCGCGTGATCCCGTGCTGCTGCACGACTGGGCGGCGTATCTCGATTCCGTCCGCGAGACCGACCGCGTCGTCGGCGAGATCCTCGACCGTCTCAAAACTGACGGCGTGCTCGACAAGACGATCGTGCTCTTCATGACCGACCACGGCATCAGTCACGCGCGCGGCAAACAGTTTCTGTACGAGGAAGGCATCCACGTCCCGCTGATCATTGCCGGGCCAGGACTTGCCGCGGGCAGAACGCGAACAGACCTTGTCGAGCACATCGACATCGCGGCACTGTCACTCGGCCTGGCCGGAATTCCAAAACCGGCCACCATGCAGGCGCGCGACATTCTGGCGGCAGACTATCAACCGCGCGAGGCCATCTTCGCCGCGCGCGACCGCTGCGACGAAACCGTCGACCATCTTCGCTGTGTCCGGACCGAACGCTACAAGTACATCCGCAACTTCCTGCCACAGCGACCGCACCTGCAACCATGCGCCTACAAGGACCACAAATCGATCCTCATTGCCCTGCGGGAAGCTCACAGAGCCGGCAGCCTGAACGAGCTTCAGGAACGGCTGCTGTTTTCACCGACGCGTCCGCCCGAAGAACTCTACGACCTGCAGAACGACCCGCACGAACTCCACAACCTCGCTGAGGATCCCGCTCATCAGGCAACGCTCGCCCAACTGCGAACGCGACTCAACGACTGGATGGAGTCGACCGGCGACCAGGGCCGCAACCCGGAATCCTCCGAGATGTACGACAGCGACATGCAGGTCTATCTCGACAAGCTTCAAAAACGTGACCCCGACCGGGCCAAAGAAATCGCCGCAAACATCGCCCAGATGAAAGCCTGGGCCGCCGCCGGCAAGTAAGTCGCTGATCGCTCCGCGATCGAAGCGTCGCGCCCGAGTCGTCATCCTGTCAGACATGGGATCTCTGTGGGCTCGCTATACTCGACCACAGCCACCCATCCGCGATCAAAGCGCCGTGGGAATGTTCCTCACGCTCCCGTTGGGCAGTGGTCTCTACACAAGTCGATTCACAGACCACTGGTGATTTCACCCTCCCTCTGGGAGGGTCGCGGTCTCAGCCGCGGGGAGGGCTTCCCGCACGACTCATCGAATGGCTGGCAACTCAGAGAAGCGTACCAGCAGAATCACCGCTGCCCCGCAGAAGACACGCTGGGGATAACGAACGGCGCCTCAACAGGTCCCCTCACCGTGGCTGAGACCGCGGCTCTCCCGCAAGCGGGAGAGTGAACGGAGCGAAGAGTGGCAAAGACCTCCGCTCAACCAGGGCCAACTCTCACAAAAGCCTTCATCCCGCTCTACCCGAACAGCTCGCCGATCACTGTCCCGTTCGGCACCAGGCTGACCGGGCGGTTCGTGCGCGTGTAGTACTCTTTGTGATGGTCGATCCCGAGAGCGTGGAACATCGACGCGCCCAGATCGTCGGGATGAATTTCGGTGTCGTCCGTCGGTGATTCGCCACCGGCGTCCGTCGCTCCGATGAGTTGTCCCGGTCGCACGCCGCCGCCGGTCATGATGCACCAGTTGACGCGCGGATAATGGTCACGACCGACGTTCTGGTTGATCTTCGGCGTCCGGCCAAACTCGCCCATGACGATGACCAGCGTTCGTTCGAGCAGCCCCTTTTCACTCATCGCCGTCAATCCGGCGGCAAAGGCGGCGTCGAACGGCGGGATCAGTTTGCGGTGCCCGTCGAAGTTGTCGAGGTGCGTGTCCCAGCCGGTATTCGTGACCGTCACAAAACGCACGCCGGCTTCGATCAACCGCACGGCCAGCAGCATGCTCTGACCGAATTCGTCCGGCTCGAACATCGAGCTGATACTTTCCGGCTCCAGACTGACATCGAAAGCCGCGCGCGTCCGACTCGACGTGATCATGCTGTAGGCCTGCTCGCCAAACGTGTCGAGCGCGTCGAGCAACTGGCTGTTTGCTTCGGTCCTGCGGAAGCGGGCATTGAGATCCTGCAGCAACGTTTCACGCCGCGCAACTTTCTCCACAGTGACGCCCTGCGGCAGAGTGATGCCGCGAACGGAAAACGGCTCTCCAGGCTTCGGGACAGCGTTCGTCTTGAACGGTGAAAACGAATCACCCATGTATCCGGCATTCCACTCGGTCTGCGGAATGGCCACGTACGGCGGGAGGTCCGGATCGCCAGGCCGCTCATTCATCACCACCGACCCGTACGACGGATACTTCAATGCCGGCCCCGGTCGGTTGCCGGTCGCGATATAGGCCTGCCCCTGCGGATGGTCACCGGTCGTGTGACTGATGCCACGCAGCAGCGTGAACTGATCGGCCAGAGCCGCCGTCTTCGGCAGGTACTCGCACGCCAGCAGTCCCGGCAGCTTTGTCTGAATCGACTGAAACTCGCCGCGCGTCTCTGCCGGCCCGTCCGGCTTCATATCGAGTGTTTCAAGGTGCGATGGTCCACCAGCCAGATTGACGAACAGAACACTGTCCGCCGTCGCCGAGCCTGAGGTTCCACCGTCTTCGGCACTGGCCAGCCGGAGCGAGTCCGCCAGTGTCAGCCCCGTCAAGCCGAGAACTCCAGCCTGAACCATATCCCGACGCCGGATTCGATCGCAGTAAGCGGACATTGCACACAACTCCCGACGAACTCAGATCAGAAAGAACACTGCCACGCATTCCTGTGAGGGGCACCTTACAGCCACGGAGTCCAGTGCGCAAAGAATTGCCGAGGCACACAGCATCGCCGAGCGAGGTTCAGACCGAATCGTCAGGTACAGAATGCCCGACCGCGAAATCGTTCTGGCCGGTCTGGTCCCTGCCGCGCAGCAGCCAGATCGGGCGGTTCGAAAAGTAGACGGCGTAACCAGCGCTCGTCCCGTCCGAACTGGAGTGGCGATCGAACAGTGACGTGCCAGGCATGTAGCGAATGGCCAGGCCGGCTCGGCGACGCGTCGAACGGTTCGGGTTCGAGCCGTGAATCAGATACACGTCGTGAAGCGACATCTGGCCGGCTTTAAGTTCAACGTCGACGGCGGTCGACTCATCAAACTCACCGTCCACAACGCGCTGGTTGAGCACGACATCGCTGCGGTCTTCCTTGAGATGCGGCGTCAGCGACTGCGTCCGATGCGAGCCGGGAATGACTCGCAGGCAGCCGTTGTCAACAAAGCTGTCGTCAATGGCGATCCACAGAGTGCACGTCGCCAGCGGCCGGATCGGCCAGTAGTTCCCGTCCTGATGCCACGGCACTTCCATGCCGTCGCCCGGCGGTTTGCAGAACGCCTGGCAGCCCCACAGCACAATGTCCGGACCAATCAGCTGCTCGACGATGTCGAGAATTGCTTCGTCCCGGCAGACCGCCATGAACTCGCCATCGCCCGTCACACCTTCCGAGTTACGTCCGGCGATATGCACGCTGACCAGCTGCTCCGGCCGCCTGTCTGGATTGGCGGCGATGACTCGCTCCAGTGCGTCGCGGAGGGTTGCCACGCGATCAGCCGGCAGTCGGAACTCCGGAACGACGAACCCGGCCTCGTGATACTGAGCGACTTCAGATTCCGTCAGCATGGCAGGGTCATCCCGATGAAAGGCAGGGTTCATCCCGATGAAAGACGACGATCGACGCTGTGTCTGGACAGGCCGGTCGCTCTCTGAAACCGCAGCAACGTGACGGATCGCCGCCGGCCCTCACCAATCATTCAGGATCGTAGCCGAGGTTCGGCGCCAGCCAGCGTTCAACTTCCTGAATGCTCTGGCCTTTGCGGCGAGCGTAATCGTCGACCTGGTCGCGCGTCATTCGATCGACGCTGAAGTAGCGCGCCTCGGGATGGGCAAAGTACAGCCCGCTGACCGACGCGGTCGGATACATCGCGAACGATTCCGTCAGCGAAATACCGGTTTGATTCCCGGCATCGAGCAACTCGAACAGCGTTTGTTTCAACGTGTGATCGGGACAGGCCGGATAGCCGAACGCCGGACGAATGCCGCGGTACTTCTCAGCGATCAGCTCGTCGGCTGACAGGCCCTCCTTCTGGCCGTAACCCCAGTCACGGCGAGCGTCGGCGTGCAGCTTCTCGGCAAACGCTTCGGCCAGACGGTCGGCGAGCGCCTTGGTCATGATCGAGTGATAGTCGTCGTGGTCGGCGAGAAACTTCTCGGAGAGTTCATCGCAGCCATGCCCCGTCGTCACGGCGAACGCACCAAGATAATCCGCCCGCCCGGAGTCCGCCGGCGCGATGTAATCCGCCAGCGAGCGGAAGTCCGTCTGCCCCTGACGTTCCCACTGCTGACGCAGCATCGGGAAACAGACGAACTCGGACGTCCGCGAGCGAACGGCGGAATGGTCTGATCCGACATCAACCAGAATCTCATCCCCCACCGAGTGCGCCGGCCAGAAACCGTAGACGCCGCGCGCGGTCAGCAGCTTCTTCTCGACAATCTCGTCGAGCAGCCGTTGCGCGTCATCGAACAGCTTCTTCGCTTCAGCGCCGACATGATCGTCGTCGAAGATTGCCGGGTACTTGCCGCGCAGTTCCCACGTCTGAAAGAACGGCGACCAGTCGATGTAGGGAACAAGTTCTTCGAGCGGCTGCGATTCGATCGTTCGCGCGCCGGTGAAGCTCGGCGTCGGGATATCGACACTTTGCCAGTCCGTCTGAAATCGGTTCTCAAACGCCTGAGCGTACGGGACGAGCGTTTTCTGCTGGCGGTCGGCGTACGTCCGGCGATCGCGTTCCTGTTCGGCGCGGACTTTCTCCAGCAGCGCCGGTTTGCGTTCCGGGTCGAGCAGCGCTTCAACCACAGGCACGGACAGCGATGCATCGCCAACGTAAATCACAGGCTCGTCATACTGTGGTGAGATTTTGACCGCCGTGTGCTTCCCGCTGGTCGTCGCACCGCCAATCAGCAGCGGCGTTTTGAACCCCTGCCGCTGCATCTCCCGCGCGACATGCACCATCTCGTCGAGCGACGGCGTGATCAGTCCACTGAGCCCGATGATGTCCGCGTTCTCGTCGATCGCCGTCTGCAGAATTTTTTCGGCCGCGACCAGCACTCCGAGATCGACGACCTCGAAGTTGTTGCACTTCAGCACGACGCCGACGATGTTCTTACCGATGTCGTGCACGTCGCCCTTGACCGTGGCCAGCACGACCTTGCCGCGCGACGAAACACCGCCAGCGGCTTCCTTTTCCGCTTCCATGAACGGCGTCAGCCAGGCGACGGCCTTCTTCATCACGCGGGCACTTTTGACAACCTGCGGCAGAAACATCTTGCCGGCACCGAACAGCTCGCCGACGACTGCCATGCCGTCCATCAGCGGCCCCTGGATGACGTCGAGCGGCCGACCATACTTAAGGCGAGCCTCTTCCGTGTCCTCATCAATGTGCTCGGTCAGGCCCTTGAGGATCGCGTGCGCGAGTCGTTCCTCGACGGTGCCGTTCCGCCACTCAGCCGCTTTCGCTGCCGACTTTCCAGACGCGCGATCCTTGACCGTTTCCGCAAAGTCGACCAGCCGTTCGGTCGCGTCAGGCCGCCGGTTGAGCAGCACGTCCTCGACGTACTCGAGCAGTTCCTTGTCGATCTCTTCGTAAACTTCGAGCTGCCCGGCGTTGACGATGCCCATGTCGAGGCCGGCTTCAATCGCGTGATACAGAAACGCCGCGTTGATCGCTTCCCGCACGACATCGTTGCCGCGGAACGAGAACGAAACGTTGCTCACGCCGCCCGACGTCTTTGCACCGGGGCACTCGGCTTTGATTCGCCGCACCGCTTCGATGAACTCGACCGCGTAGTTCGCGTGCTCTTCGAGCCCCGTGCCCACAGTGAGAATGTTCGGATCGAAGATGATGTCTTCCGGCGGGAAACCGGCCTGCTCGGTCAGCAGTTTGTAGGCTCGTTTGCAGATCGAAACTTTGTGGTCGCAATCGACCGCCTGCCCTTCCTCGTCGAACGCCATCACGACGACGGCGGCTCCGTACTTGCGAATCTGCCGCGCCTGTTTGAGGAAGTTCTCCTCGCCTTCCTTCAGGCTGATCGAGTTGACGATGCCCTTGCCCTGCAGACACTTGAGGCCGGCTTCAATGATGCTCCACTTCGAGCTGTCGACCATGATCGGGACCGACGTATCCGGCTCGTCGTTGTCGGACAGCAGCCACAGAAACTTCTGCATGCAGGCTCCGCTGTCGAGCAGTCCCTCATCCATGTTGATGTCGATGATGTTCGCCCCACCTTCGACCTGCCCGCGCGCGATCGAGAGTGCTTCGTCGTAGCATTCCTCGCGAATCAGTCGGGCGAACTTCCGCGAACCGGTGACGTTCGTCCGCTCGCCGACCATGACAAAAGTTGTCTCGGGCCGGATCTCCATCCGGTTCATGTTGCTGTAGGCCGAGTAATGCGGCAGGTCCGGCTGGCGTCGCGGCTTGATCCCGCGCACGGCTTCGCCGATCTGCCGGATGTATTCCGGAGTCGTCCCGCAGCAGCCGCCGACCATGTTCACCCAGCCGTTCTCGGCAAAGTCGCGCAGGTTGCCCGCGACCTCGGTCGGCGACGAATCGAAGCCGCCCATCCCGTCGGGCATCCCGGCGTTCGGGTAACAACTGATGCGGCAGTCGGCGACGCCGGAGAGCGCTTCGACGTACGGCCTCATCTGGGCCGGCCCGAGCGCACAGTTCAGACCGATGCTCAACATCGGAAAGTGAGCCAGCGAGGTGTAAAACGCCTCAACGCTTTGAGCCGTCAGCGACCGCCCGCCGTCGAAGATCGTGCCCGAGACCATGACCGGCAGTTCGATGCCCTGACTGTCGAAGTATTCGCGGATGGCAAACAGGCACGCTTTCATATTGAGCGTGTCGAAGGACGTCTCCGGCAGCAGGATGTCAACGCCGCCGTCGATCAGCCCACGAACCTGCTCGGTATACGACGCGACCATATCGTCGAACGTCACCGGTCGAACGCCGGGCTCGTCGGGATTCAGCGAGAGCTGCACTTTGGTCGGACCGATGCTCCCCGCGACGAACCGCGGCTTCGATGGGTCGCGACGAGTGAATTCTTCCGCCTGACGCTTTGCCAGTTCGGCGGCGGTTTTGTTGATCTCGTACGTGAACTCGGCCAGCTCGAACTCTTCCATCGAGATCAAATTCGCGTTGAACGAGTTCGTCTCGATGATGTCCGAACCGGCTTCCAGATAGGTGCGGTGGATCTCGGAGATCATGTCCGGCTGCGTCAGGCACAGGATGTCGGTCGCGTTCTTCAGGTTGACCGAGTGCTTCGCAAACCGCTCACCACGATACGCTTCCTCGGTCGGCCCCTGCTGCATGATGAGAGCCCCCATCGAGCCATCGAGCAGCAGAATGCGGTCGTCAAGCAGGTTCTTCAGAGTGTCGGACGTCGATTGGGACATGCTGGATTTCAAGCTGGGAGAGAGAACCGGAACGCCGCGCCGGCAGCACGACACTGCGGCTGCAAAGCTCGTTCGGCGGAGCTGGTGGGCGAATACCTGCCCGTAGCTGGATTCGCACAGAATTCAGCCGGCCTGCCAACACTGCTGAATTCTTGCGAATCCAGCTACACGTGCTGCTGCCGCACACTTTAGGCATCCGAAGGCAGCGCGAAAACGCAGGGACGCTGACGAAATCACGCAAAACCGCAGGCGGTGTGCAACCAGGCGAACGACCGACCAAAGGGTGCCCGTACGAAGCTCCCTCTCCCCCGATTTGTGGCAGTGAATTCAGGTACGGCATCAGTTCGGGGGTGAGGGTTAGGGTGAGGGGGCACCGGTTGACCGTCATTCTGGTCCGCCTCTCCCTAACCCTCTCCCCCGCAGCAGAGCCACTTCAGAATTCAAACGCACAATGCGGGGGAGTGGGGACTGTTTGCGCGTGTGTCGTTGATGACCGGCAACGCTATGAATTTCACCTGCCACATTTCACGCACCTACCTGCCTTCGCGGACGCCAGAGATCACCTTCGCATCTGGATCCGTCGGCGGTTTGTCGAGGATCAGGAAGCTGAACAGGTCGGCGAGTTCTTCCGGCTTGAGCTGCTTTTCGAGTTGCTCGGGCATCATCGAGAGGTCGCTGACTTTCAGGACGTCGATCTCGCCGCGCGGGATGGTTTCCAGTTTGCCGCCCTGGACTTTGAGGACGATCCGCTGGTCGTTCTCCTCGACCGGCAGACCGGTCAGGACGCGACCATCGTCGGTGATGACTGTGCGTGCCTGGTACGACGCGCCGATGACGAGGCTCGGGTCGAAGACGTTCGACAGAAGCTGGTCGAAGTTGCCTCGGCCGTTGGCGGTGATGTCCGGTCCGACTTCGGCACCCTCGCCGTAGATCTTGTGGCACTGGCCGCAGACCTTCTTGAAGACAGCGGCGCCTTTGATCGCGTCGCCGGGGTTCGCACGGACGAACTTCTTCATTTCGGCAATCAGCTCGACACGTTTCGGATCGCGCGTCGTGCGGATCGTGCCCCAGTGCTTCTCGACCAGCTGCTTGAGTTCCTCGTCGCCGCCTTCCAGCAGGCGCCGCACCTGATTCTGGTTGAGCGCGTTGGCGGGCACCTGTTTGCTGCCGATCGCCGCCAGCAGCGACTTTGCCCATGAGCCTCGTTGCGTCAGCAGTTCAATCGCCTTCGGCTGCGTCCCGGCATCGAGTTTTGCATAAGACGCGAGCACCGCCGAGGCAACTCGTTCGTGATTGAAGTCGCCCATCGCCGCGATAACGTCCGCCCGGAACTTCGGCGAGGCAGCGTCCGACTGCAGAATCTCCGCCACGGTGTCGAGCGTCGCTTCGTCACGAACACTGACCAGCGCCCGCAACGCCGCGAGCCGAAACGCCTCGTCCGCCTTCGGTCGAGCCACGGCCTGCCGTGCACTCGCCACCGCGTTTTCATCCCGCCACGACGCCACCAGCACCAACGCGCTGCGAGACAGCGGCGAGTTCTCATCGCCGCTGAGAATCCTCCCGACCGGTTCCCGCATCAACGAGACAAGCTGATCGAGCTGTTCGCCATTGATCTGTCGCGTCTGCACTCGCTGAGCGAGTACGTCGAGCGTCTGTGCCGCCAGGTCACTGTTTCTGGTCGCTTGGTTAGTCAGCAACTCGAACAGCGCTGCGACAGGTGCAAGGTCCTGGCTTCGCCGTCCGAGAATCCGCTCGACGATGCGCGGCATCATCTGAGTTTCGTTGACTGCTTCAAGGTACGGCTCGCGATGCAGCAGCTCGACAAACTGCGTGGCGTGTGCTTCCAAACGCGGATGCATGTTTTGCCAGACGATGTGCGGGATCAGGCGATCGTTCTTGCCGGCGGCCAGAATCTTCAGAAACCCTTCCAGCAGATATGGCGAATCCGGCAGTGTCGAGATCGCGATCAACGCCTGAAGTTGCACAATGGCCGAAAGGTTGCCGAGGTCTGCATTGTCCCAGTCGGCATTCGGGACATTTTCAATCAGTTTCGCCCGAAACTCCGGCAGCCGGACCAGTGTTCTCGCAGACAAACCACGAACGACCTCGTCCTTGCTCTTCATGAACCAGTCGACGAGTTTCGGTGCGACAATCTCTTCGTGCTCCGGATTCAGCACAGTCGCACCGACGAGCGAGAACATCGCATGCGGTCGCTGAATCGGCAGAACGTAATCGCTACTGACGACGTTGATCAGGTTTCTCACGGTCGTTGACGTCGCCCGCTCCTGCAGCAGTCGCGTTGCTGTCCAGCGAATGAAATCGTTCGGAGCACCCAGCAGTTCGATCAGCTCGTCGTCTGACTTCTTTGCGAGATCAAAACCCTGCTCAACGCGCGGCGACTGTTTGTAGCGAACTCGGTACAAGCGGCCTTTGGCTCGTTCGATGCCCTCCGGGTCGGCGTTGGCGTCCTGGTAGCAGTGGTAGCGGTCGTACCAGTCCAGGATGTAGAGGCAGCCGTCGGGGCCGGTTTTCTGGACGACGGGCATGAACCAGGCGTCGTTGGCCGTCAGGAAGTCGGGCTCGGGAAGGCCCTTGTATGTCGAGCCGTTTTTCTCCAGCCGGTCGCTGTTGATACAGCCGCCGTGGATGTTGCCCATGTAGAGCTTGCGGCGGTACTGCTCGGGATACGCGTCGCTGTCGAACCAGTGGATGCCGCAGTAAGCCGCCATCTGGTGCTTGTGCTCGACGATCGATTCGATCTTCCACGTAAATGGCGGATACGGCCCGCCCTGCCGGTGGTAGTAGCCGGTCTCGGTGATGTGCCACAGATGGTCGATCACGCAGGCACTGAGGAATGCCTCGCCGTCGTCGTTAAACGCGATGCCCCACGGATTGCTGGTGCCTTCCGCGAAGACCTGAAACTCGCGCGTCCGCGGGTTGATGCGGAACATCGCGCAGGTCAGCGGCCAGCCGGGATGATCCTTGTCGAAGTTTGGATTGCTCTCGTGATAGCGAACGTGGCTGTGATTGAAGACGCCGTTGAGCCCATACAGCCAGCCGTCCGGTCCCCAGGTCAGCGAGTTCGGCAGCTCATGCGTGTCCGTCCGGCCAAAGCCCGTGACGACAACCTGCGGCTTGCCATCCGCGACGCCATCGCGGTCGGCATCCGGCACGAACAGAATGTCCGGCGAGTTCGCGACCCAGACGCCGCCATGTCCGACGGCCACTCCGCTGGGGATGTTCAGCCCGTCGAGGAACACGCTGACCTTGTCGACCTTGCCGTCGGCGTCGGTGTCTTCGAGCACCTTGACCCGGTCGCGGCCCGGCCCCGGCGAACGGCGCGGGTACTCAAGCGATTCCGTCACCCAGAAGCGACCGCGCTCGTCGATCGCCATCGCGACCGGATTCACGACGTCCGGCTCGGCAGCCACGATCTCGACGGAGAAGCCTTCCGGCACCGTCATCTTTTTGACGGCTTCCTCAGCCGATAACGGCGGCCCCGGCGGCTTGTCGTGACGACGTGGGATCGTCAGTCGCTGAGCCGACGCGGGCGACGTTGCCGCCAGAAGAAACAGAATCGCGAGGAAGAACGAGCGCATGGGAGACTCCACGGAATATCGATCGAGAGGGAACAGATCGATAATGGATCGTCGCGGAGTGTTCCAGCAACGGTGCCTGTTCAGCAGATGCCAGAGTCCAGAATCGAGAGACCACACAACCTGCGAACTGCAGCACCGAGCCGCATGTTGGCGCGCCCTGCTTGCTTGCCTGCCTGCCTGCCCTGTTCGGCTATGCGGCTCGGCGTTCCGGCTGTTGCGTGCGGAACGGCAGCAAATCTGCAAGGCCCTCGATCGAGCGAATGTTGAGGTCTCGCTGCGGAAACGCGAACTCAAGTCCGGCCGCTGTGAACTCGCGTTCGATCGCGGAATTCAGTTCGTGAACGACCGCAACGTACGACGAACGGCTGGCGATAAAGATTCGCAGGTCGAAGTTCAGCGTACTGTCGCCGAAGCCGGTCATCAGCGCGCTCGGAGCCGGCTCGTCAAGAACAAGCGGGTGCTTCTCCGCAATTTCCAGCAGCAGCCGATGGACCAGTGACGTGTCCGAGCCGTACGCGACTCCAATGTTGAAGACGACGCGCGTAATCGGATCCGACAGGGTCCAGTTGATGAACTCGTCCGTGATGAACTTCTTGTTGGGAACAACCAGTTCCCGCCGATCCGGATCCGTGATCGTCGTCGCCCGGATGCGCATCTTGGACACGGTTCCCGTCGTGCCTCCCACGGTGACCAGATCGCCAACCCGCACCGGCCGTTCGAACAGCAGGATGAGTCCCGAGACCAGGTTGCCGAAGATCTCCTGCAGCCCGAAACCCAGGCCGACCGTCATCGCCGCCACAAGCCACTGGATGCTTCCCCAGGTGACGCCGACCGTGTTCAGCGCCCAGGCCCAGCCGACCGTTGTGACTGCGTAGCGTGAGAGCGTTGTCGCCGCGTAGCGTCCACCAGAGTCGAGTGGCAACCGTTGAAAGAGTACAGCTTCCAGCAGACCGGGCAGGTTTCTGGCCGCAATCCATGTGACCGCGATCAGCCCCAGGCAGATCAGCGCATGCCGCAGTGTGATCGGCTGTTTCTCAGTGGTCTCCGCCACGGTCACCGATCCGTCAGGAGCCGTCACGGTTTCTTCCACGACGACCGTTGTCTTGCCCAGCTCAACATGGTCCAGAATGCCGAAGGCAGGCAGAACGCCGCTCCAGATTGACCAGCTGCCAACGGCGACCAGGACCAGCGCGCTGAGATTGATCAGTCGCTGCAGTTGCCGCTGAATGGCCAGCGATCTCGATTCCGTTTCTTCTGAGGCCGCGGGCATCAGGGGTGTGAACGTGACGTGCGGGGCATCCTCGACGTGACCTTCGTCGGAAAGTTCATCGACAGTCTCGTCGGTTGGGAGTTCCTCGACCGCGGCGACGGCTGCCGGCTCTTCTGAGTTTGCTGTTGCTCCGGTCAGCTGACTTTCCTCGCGGGAGCGTCGCCGCAGACGCCGTTCGAGACCATCAACGAGCGTCGCCAGCCAGCGACGTGCCAGCGAGACAAGAATGGCCGTCCCGGTTCCCAGCCAGAGAGTCTGCACAACGTGTCCGGCAAGCTCTTCGGCAGTATAGAAATAGCCGGCTCCCGCCAGGCCAGCGAGGATCAGCGGACTGGCGATTCCCACAAAGCGAACAAGGCGTGCGATTCTGCCGGGAACTTCCGGCACCGAACTCTCCTCTTCCGCGCGGAGAATCCCGGTCGCTGGGTCGAGGGTGCGGTGAGCAAGCCACGCCATCAACAGCATGCCGCCAATGAACATCACCCGTCCCAGCGAATCGATCCATGCCTTGTCGCCGTGCGCTTCCAGAAAACTGACTCCACACGCCAGCGGGGCTCCGAAAAGTACCGCGGCGCCCAGCGAATAGCGGATCGTCTTCGTGACGTGCTTTCGCCAGCCGAGAATCTGCTCTCCCACACCGTCTTCACGACAAAGCTGCCGAATGACGCCGGCCGTCGCCAGCAGAATGGCGAGACTCTTCAAGGCACTCGCCAGTTCCAGAGCCCACAGGCTGGCGTGCTCCAGTCGAGCGACTCGCCAGGCGACAAGCCCGACAACCAGCGGCCAGACGAGCGCCGCCAGAAGTGAGAACACAACCGCTCGTGCGGCAGTCCGAATTGATCCGTTTCCGCTCGGACTGCGGGCCGCCACCATCAACTGTTTGCGGATTCTTCGACCGTACGACAACGCCAGCACAAAGACGACGAAGATCGCCGCGAACTCGCCAGGCTGCTCAGACGCGGTCGCCGCGACTCGATCTGCCAGCTTCGTCATCTCGGACGGAGACAGCATGTAAGCCAGGGCGCCGGCAATCCCGGCCACTTCCTGCCGCGACGTCAACGGCGAAGCACTCCGGATCCAGAGAACGTGCTCTCCGATGAACGCAGCGAATTCGTCGCGCGTACTCAGCAGCCGGCCAATCGAGAAATTGAGATTACTGGTGCCGGCGAGCTGGCGTTCGTAGTCGGTGATCAGGCTCTGCAGATACTCCCGGCGATCGTGCCGAATCGATTCGACTGACGCTTCAATCTCGCGGCGTTTTTCGACAGCGAGATCGTCCTGCAGTTGCGAATGCAGCTCGTCGAGATGCGTTTCGAATTCCGGAATCGCCTTGCGGTCATCCTTGAGCTGCAGCAGCCGCAACTGAATCTCGGACAGCCGGGCTTCAGACTCGCGCTGCTGCCGCATCAGCTTCGTCGAATCCGGCAGCTGTGCCTGATGCCCGCGCATCAGAAACCCCAGCGCGGTCGTTGCTCCGGCCGCGTCATACTTCGCGCGCACATCGTCGAACGCGGCTTGTGTGGCACTGAGCTGCTCGTCGACTTTTGTCTGGCTGGCGGCGAGCGTTTCGAGATCCCGCGCCAGGCCGGTTCTCTCTTCTGCAAGTTCCGCGTTCTGTTCCGCAGCCTCCAGCAGTTCGGGGTGAGCGGACTCCAGCAGCTCCCGAGCTGCCAGTGCTTCACGCTCGGCGACTGCCCGACGGTGCTCGCTGACAGCAGCGCGCCAGTCAGCAGCCACGGCTTCCGCTTCCTTGTGGCGTTTTTCCGCGAGTTCCTTCTGTAGCGAGACGACTTCCGAACTCGCCGTCAGCAGCTGCTGCTCAGCGGTCAGCGATTCGACTCTCGCTTCCAGCATTCGCCGTTGGGCACGCTGCCGGAGTTTCTCTTCTTCGCTCTGCAGTTCAGAGCCTTCACCGCCGACACCGCCAGCCGAATCTGACGCCCCAGCCAGCTCCTGACGGGTCCGGTCGATGAGGCCGGGCAGCGAACGCAGGCGACGTTCGTGTTCAGCACCCGCCTGATTGACGGTCTGAAGTTCAGTCTGACGTTGATCGAGACCGGCTTCGATATCGGCCAGCATTTGCTCGACCTCAGAGAGCGGCGTGCCGTCGCGAAAGCGAGCTTCCGGCGTCCGGCTGTCCGTCTTCAGCTCCGCTCGCAGCGCTTTGACGCGCGACGGCAACTGCTCAACCTCGGCGCGCATCTGCTGCGCGCTGGCGGCTTGCTCCTGAGCCGCCTGGATCGCTTCCTTCGCGTCGCCAAGCAGCTTCAACTGAGCAGCACGCACCTTGTCGTCCAGCTCGGGCGCGTCGGCGATCTGTGCCATTCGAGCCGCAAGTTCATCCGGACTCGGAAACCCCGCCGGTCCGCTTCCCGCCGGTCCACTTCCCGCTGAGCCGCTGGTTTCCGACGCGAGTTGCGATCGAGCGTCGCGTGCAGCCGACGGCGATTTGACAGTCTCGGGCAGGATTGGCCGGGCAATGGCAGATGCCCCCGGGGCTGCGGGACGGGAAATCTCGCCACCAGGGATTGACGGCCTTCGCACTGGCTGTCCGACCGCGCGCGAGCTTCCATCGCCAGCCACCTGCGCCGCCGGGCGAGTGGTGTATCGCAGAATCGTCACGCCATCGGTTGTTCCCTGAGGAGCAGCCGGCTTCCGGGGGTTCGATTTCTGACCATCGGATTCAGCGCCGGCCTGCTGAACAACTCCGCCAGTTGCCGGTGCATTGGCCGTCTGCGCCTGAACGAGAACCGGAAACAGAAGTGCGCACGCGCACGCCCACAGCATCCTTGCCATTTGAGTTGCCCTTCCTGGGCAGAGACCAATGAATCATTCCGCGCCGCGCGACGGTGCTCCGCGTGAGGCTACAGGCGAAGCTTGCCCGCCAGAGTTTCCGTATCGCCGGCCAGTTGCAGGATCCGGTCATGAATCCCCTCAACGGCAGCCTGTCGGTCAGATTCGGTCAGGTCCGCATTCTCTGAGACTGCCTGGAGTTCGGCTTCAAGACTCAGCCCCCGTTCATGCAGGTGCTCACAGTGTGCGAGGCACTCCTCGCCCTGCTCGCCGAGCGACTCCGCGTGTTCGCGTTCCAGCCCAATCGCAGTTTTCAGACGAGCCAGCGCGTCGTTGTACTTGCCCTCGTCGAACTTTTCCTTTTCGGATTTCAGCAGGTTCACCACGCTGGAACTCAGGTCTTTCACCTGGGCGAAAACCTGCGCGGAACTCTCCTTCTCGGCCGGCGTTCCAAAGAAATAGTTGTACGCGAGCAATCCGACAACCAGCAGTCCGGCAACTTTCAGCAGCAATTGTCCCATGTCAGCTTCCCTGCAGCAAAAAACAATCTGTGTTGGAGTTTCAGCGGCCTTCCGACCTGACGGATCAACGTTTGTCCCGACTGATCGAGGCTGCTTCCTGACCGACCTGTTGCCCGCATTCTCAGGCCATCATCCGTGGCTCGGCGAATTAACAGACCGACGGGAATTGCGTCAATGCGGCCTTCCCTGAGTTGGAAACCGGTGCCTGGTCGGCACACAGGACGGCGGGTGCCGAAGTCGGTGAGTTTTCTCGGTGAAATTGTGACGGTACGGTTCGCGCTCCCCCGAACGGAATTCATCTCGGAGAAAATCGAATGCTGCGTCATTTCCTGGCTGGTTTGCTGTCGCTGTGCCTGCTCGGCGTCCAGATTCAGACCGCAACCGCCGACGAGACTCGCTATGACGTCGTTGTCTACGGTGGAACGTCGGCCGGAGCGGCGGCGGCGATTCAGGCGGCTCGAATGGGCAGGACGACGATCATCATCGAACCGGGCCAGCACATCGGCGGCCTGACCAGCGGCGGTCTCGGCTGGACGGACTCAGGAAACAAGGCCGTCATCGGCGGCATCTCGCGCGAGTTCTACCAGCAGATCAAGAAGTACTACGACGATCCGTCGGTCTGGACGCTGGTCGATCGTGACAGGTACGACCGCTACCGCGCGGGCGACGACGCCATGTGGACCTTCGAGCCGAAAGTTGCCGAGCAGATTTACCGGGCGATGCTTGCCGCAGAAAAGATTCCGCTCGTCTTCAACGAGCGGCTGAACCGTGCCTCGGGCGTGAAGAAAAACGGCGATCGGATCGTGTCCATCACGATGGAGTCCGGTCGAACTTATCACGGGCGGATGTTTGTCGACGCGACTTACGAAGGCGACCTGCTGGCAGCAGCCGGCGTCAGCTACACAGTCGGTCGTGAAGCCAACTCGCAGTATGGCGAAACGGTGAACGGCGTCGCGAAGAAGTACAACACGCACAAGCACCTCTTCACACACAACGTCGACCCGTACGTCAAACCGGGCGACTCGTCGAGCGGTCTGCTGCCGGGCGTGCATGGCGATCCGCCAGGCGAAGACGGCCAGGGCGACGACCGCATTCAGGCGTACTGCTTCCGGATGTGCATGTCCAACGTGCCGGAGAACAGCGTGCCGTTTCCGAAACCGGACGGCTACAGCGAGCTGCGGTACGAACTGCTGCTGAGGAACTTTGAAGCTGGCGATCTGCGCATCCCGTTGAAGCCCGACATGATGCCCAACGGCAAAACGGACACGAACAACAACTGCGCGTTTTCGACGGACAACATCGGGATGAATTACGACTATCCCGAAGCGTCGTACGCGCGCCGCGAAGAAATTATCCGTGAGCACGAGACCTACCAGAAGGGTCTGATGTGGACGCTCGCCAATCATCCGCGCGTGCCGCAGCAGGTCCGCGACTGGATGAGCAAATGGGGACTGGCAAAGGACGAGTTCGTCGATAACGGCAACTGGCCGCACCAGCTCTACATTCGCGAGGCGCGCCGCATGGTCAGCGATTATGTCCAGACGGAACTCGACTGCCGCCGCATTCGCAAGTGCGAGGATTCCGTCGGCCTCGGGTCGTACAACATGGACTCGCACAACGTGCAGCGCTACATCACGCCGGAAGGCTTCGTGCAGAACGAAGGCGACGTCCAGGAATCTCCCGGCGGGCCGTACCTCATCAGCTACCGGTCGATCGTGCCGCAGCGCGGCGAGGCCGAGAATGTGCTGGCACCCGTCTGTGTCTCGGCATCGCACATCGCGTACGGCTCGATCCGCATGGAACCGGTTTTCATGATCCTCGGCCAGTCCGCGGCGACGGCAGCCGTCCAGGCAATCGATCGCCAGACTTCCGTGCAGGACGTTGATTACGCTGCCCTGCGGACGCAACTGCTCAAGGACGGCCAGGTGCTCGATCTGCCCGCTGGCGCGAAACCGAAGAAGCTGCTGAAAAAGTCGACGATTGACGGCATCGTGCTCGACGACAGCGATGCGAAACTGACTGGTGCCTGGTCGACGAGCGGCTCGACTCCGTCGTTTGTCGAAAGCGGCTACCGGCACGATGACAACGAAGGCAAGGACCAGAAGTCGGCCCGCTACACGACGAAGCTCAAGCCTGGCCGCTATCAGGTGCTGATGAGCTGGTCGCCGAATCCCAACCGCGCGACGAACGTCCCGGTCACGATTGAGCACGCGGGCGGCTCCGTGACGAAGACCGTCAACCAGAAGCAGGCTCCGAAACTTGAAGACGGCCTGCTGGAGTCACTCGGCACGTACGAGTTCGGTGAATCCGGCAGCGTCGTGATCAACAGCGCCGGCACGAACGGCTATGTGATCCTCGACGCTGTCGTGTTCCGAGCGGTGAAGTAGCGAGTCGTTTAAAACCGCGGAGGCGCAGTCGCACGTAGCTGGATTCGCCAGAATTCAGTTGTTTCCTGTGAGACTGAATTCTGGCGAATCCAGCTACGCGCAATGATCAATCTGGACCTCAGTGGCCCGGAATATCGGGGTCACGGCTGCGGTTCGCTGCTGCCGGCGTCGGGCGTTTCGACCGGGTCCTGCGGGCCGTCTTCGATCAGAATCGGGACGACTTCAGACGCGGGCAGTTCCGGAATCGCTTCGCCCGTCAGCAGCTCGATCCACAAGCCGACGAGCGGTCGGATGCGGGTCGTCGGGCTGGACTCCAGCAGGTTGTTGAGCATGTTCGCCGCGTCCCCACACAGCCCGGCTTCGACCATCGCCATGGCAATCGTCCAGCGCAGCTGAGTCGTCTCTTCTTTCGAGTCGTAGAGCATGCGCGATGTCGCCTGGGTCAGCGTTGCGGGCCAGATCTGACGTTCTCCGAGATACCCCGGAATCGGCTGCACGAACGAGCTGAGGCCCAGCATCGCGCTGGCACTGGAGCGTTCGACATCGCGCAATCGCCGCTGGCACAGAGCGATTGCGTTTTCATGTTCGCCTTTCGCCATCTTCAGCCAGGCAGACTGCAGCACCCATTGAAACGGCACTCGGGGGTCATCCGGAATCGCTTCGAACGCCGCAAACGCCGCTTCAGCGTCTGCCAGACGGCCAGACTCGGCGAACAGAAAGGCCCCCTGCAGTTCCATCATCAGGTCACCGGCGATCGTCAGTCGATGCTCGTCGTAGAGTTCGAGTGCCCGGGCCGGAAACCCCTGCTGAGCCAGCATGGCGATGACACCGGGAACACTGGTCTCGGGATCGGCAAGCGCCTGCGTGACCTGCTCGTTCATCGCTTCAACACGCGGCTCCAGTTCGCGCCGGGCCTGAGTCATCTGCTGGGCAATCGTCAGTGCCCGCTCGTCGGGATCATCCAGTTCGCGAATCAGGTCGAGCGTCCGGTGAATCATTTCGAGGGCCAGGTCCCAGCGTTGCGCCCGGAAGTACTCGTCGCCGATCGCAGTCGTCAGTTCGATGCTGTCCGGTTCGAGAATGAGTGCCTGATGCAGCGCGAGCATCTTCTGCATCTGCCGCTGCTGATTGACTTCGATCTGCCCGACGGTGCTCAGCACACTGGCTTCGAGCTGGCCCAGCATGCGGTAAGCGTTGACCTGCAGCTGGTAGCCCTCAAGGTTGTTGGCATCTTCGTCGAGCGCGGCATTCGCATCCCGCAGGACCAGCGTCGAGAGTGCGAACGCGTCGGCGGAATTCAGGCCGACCGCCCCATTGCCTCCGAGCCTGAGCCAGTCGGCCCGGCGGCGGCCCCGCAGCACGGGGACCGACGCGGGAGACGCCGGCAGGCTGAGAAAATTCTGGTAGCCGGTCCGCGGTCGAGGCCAGTCGATTCGCTCGACCTCCACCTGCGGCATCCAGCAGTCACGAAACGCCTGTCGCGCGAAGTCGACCGGAACCGGCTGCCCCTCCGAAATCGGCTCGTCCCCCACCGGCGGAGGCGCCGTCGTCCGAGCAAAGAAGGCCGACGTCGCTCCCAGTGAAATCTGCGTCCAGTCAGGTGAGATTTCGAGGTCCACCCAGGTCTGCACATCGGGCACTTCGCCCCACAGACGCGGCACCGCCAGCTGCACATCGAATCGATTAAAAGTCTCGACCCACAACTCGCGCCGTCCGAACCACGTCTTCCGGTCCTCGCCCGCAGCCGCTGCATTGGATTCCTCGGAGGGCTCTTCATCGGATGCCCCCTCTCCGGCCAGCGGATTCCGATTGACCGCTGTCGGATCAACACTCCGCAGTGCGTGCCGCGCTTTGTTGTGCAGCAGGAGAATGTCGTCGTCACCACCCGCGTAAACGCCGACCCGGCTATCGACGAACGTTGGCCGATCGAGCCAGACAAGCAGGTCACCCTGTTCGAGCCGGAAGACGAACATCCGCTCGTCACCGACCTCTTCGAGGTCCTGTTCCAGCCCGGAAATATTCGTCGCGAGCTGCGGCGAGAATCCAAC
>Ga0209578_10000768_pt1 | contig 35380 bp, 44 predicted proteins | sample tdAd472_FD_187127 | JGI IMG/M metagenome (GOLD analysis project Ga0209578, IMG submission 187127) | Marine sediment microbial communities from the Atlantic coast under amendment with organic carbon and nitrate - tdAd47.2 (SPAdes)... | ecosystem: Environmental > Aquatic > Marine > Coastal >...
GCAATGTTTTTATTTGCAATTTTTAAAATACAATGCTTCTTTCTTAAGTCTTGCTCCGTTACATTCGGGACACTCAATTTTATTCATAAAACTGTTTGCCCAACGTAAAATGGTTTTAGACGGGTTTTCTTCTGATTGCCGCTGAATAAAGTTAACAATTCCTTCAAAGCGTATTTCGTAATTCTGTAAGCCACTATTGCTTTTTATAGTTATCGGCTCCGAAGAACCATATAACAATGAGCTAATGGCTTCTTCCGAAAGTTCGTTAAACTTTGTTTTTAAGTTAAAATCAAAATGAGAACCTAAGGCTTCTATTTGCTGGTATATCCAATTGTTTTTGTAAGCACCCAGTGGCGCAATAGCTCCTTGCAAAATGCTTTTTGATTTGTCCGGAACAATTTTGTCTAAATCAATTTCTGAAATAACGCCTAATCCACTGCATTTTCTGCATGCACCGTAATTAGAGTTAAAAGAGAATAAGTTAGGTGCAGGGTCGTCATAAGCAATACCGGAATCTAAACACATTAAATTACGAGAGAAAAAAGACACTTCTTTTTCGTCTTTTTCCATTACCATAAAAGTGCCTTTCCCTAGCTTTAAAGCTAATCGTAAGGATTCTTTAATTCTTTTTTCTGAGGATTCCTCAACACTCAGTCTGTCAACCACCAATTCAATGTCATGTATTTTGTATCTATCTACTTTGGTTTTATCTGCCAGGTCATATAGCTTTCCATCAACACGTATTTTGGTAAATCCTTTCTTTCTGGTACTTTCAAACAATTCTTTGTAGTGCCCTTTTCTTCCTTTTACTAAAGGGCTAAGCATGTATATTTTTTCTCCTTTAAACTTTTCAAAAATCAACTCATAAATTTGATTCTCGGTAAGCTTAACCATTGGTTTTCCCGTAACATAAGAGTGTGCGGTTCCCAATCGGGCAAACATTAATCGGAAAAAGTCATAAATTTCGGTAATGGTTCCTACTGTTGATCTTGGGTTTCTGTTAATGGTTTTTTGTTCAATGGAAATAACTGGACTTAAACCGGAAATTTTATCTACGTCAGGTCTTTCTAATGTTCCTAAAAACTGACGAGCATAGGAACCAAAGCTTTCTATATACCTTCTTTGCCCTTCTGCATAAATAGTATCGAACGCAAGTGAAGATTTACCGCTACCACTTAAGCCGGTAATTACTACTAATTTATTTCTGGGAATTTTAAGACTGACGTTTTTTAAATTATGAACTCTAGCTCCCTCAACCTCAAGATATTCTTCTTCGTTTAATTCATTGGATACGTTCATTTTCTCAGTCTATTCAGATACTTTTTGTTTGTTGATTTAAGCTTCGTTATTGAAAATAACGCCACAAAAATAACAATAGCATAGAATAAATAAACGCAAGTATGAATAAGCTTCCATTCTTCAATGTAAAAATAGCCTAATGCTACCAGTACTGATGAAATTAATGAAAGAATTAAAAACAATGAAGCTACTTTTTTGTCAGATAAACCTAAGTAAGAAAGAAAGTGTGTTGTATGATCTTTACCTCCAACAAATGGCGATCTTTTTCTAGCCAATCTGTTGATAGTAACTGTTGTGGTGTCTACTAATGTTGGCAAAAATGCCACTACTACCAATACAAAATGCTTAACACTAAAAGCAGATTCTTCTATAGGAGCATTCCATAAAAACTTTATTCCAAGTGCAGCCAATAAGATACCTAAGAATTGACTACCGGTATCGCCCATGTACATTTTAGAAGGATGCCAGTTGAATATTAAAAAACCTCCCAATGATGCAATTACACCTAAAGACATAGCAAAATATACTCCTTCTACTAAATTAAAGAAAAACAAAACAGAAAGTATAGAAAGCATCACGCCTAAGGAAACTACGGTTGTTACCGCATCCATATTATCTAGCATATTTAAGGAGTTCATGATGCCAACCACCCAAAATATAGTTATGATATAGTTAAGATAATTGTTTTCAAAAAGCTGAATGTATGTTCCTGAAATAATAAGTATAACTCCACAAAGTACTTGAGTAAAAAACTTTAAGAAAGGCTTTGTGTTATATGCATCATCTGCTAAGCCCATTAAAAAACCAATAGATGTAGCGCTTATTAGTCCGATAAAAGACATGTCAATGAATGTAAAATCATCTTTTACAATCATCGGATAAGCTATGATTGACAGTAGAAAAAGTATATAAAATGAAATACCTCCAAGTGATGGCTTTTGAAAAGAATCCCATCTGATTAAGCCCAACTCCTTATTTCTAACTCCAAGATTAGTAGAAAAGGTAAGCAATATCTTATTTATCAATACAGAGAATATAAATGAGGCTATAAAAAAAACTACGTATTTGATGTATGTATCCATTCCGTATAAATACCTAGAACATACTGCTAAATTCGTTAAAATATTTTAATAATTTATCCTTGTTAGACAAAATAGGTTGATTATCAGGCCAATTAATTTTTAAGGTAGGGTCATTCCATAAAATTCCATCTTCCGATTCCTTATTGTAGTAGTTTGTACATTTATAGGAAAATACTGAGTTATCTTCAAGTGCGTAGAAACCATGAGCAAAACCTGGCGGAAGATAAAACATTAGGTTATTTCTATCATTCAATTCTAGAGCATAATATTGCCCATATGTTGGAGAACTTTTTCTTATATCTACTGCAATATCCCAAACACTTCCGCTTAAAACCCTAACCAATTTACCCTGTGCGTAAGGAGGATTTTGAAAATGTAAACCTCTTAATACTCCTTTCTTAGAACTTGATTGATTGTCTTGAACAAACTCAACATCCAACCCTGCTTCTTTTAGTATTTTTTTACTGTAAGTTTCAAAGAAAACACCTCTTTCATCTGCAAAAACTTTAGGTTCAATTACCAACAAACCTTCTATCTCATTTGGCTGATAGACTTTCATTTCTTAAACAATCTTTTGAAAATATTTTTATCCTTTTTTACATCTTCGTAGTAACCACCACCATAGCTATATCCATATCCGTAACCATATCCGTAGCCATAACCTGAATTATATAAATGCGCATGATAGTCAAAGTTATTTAATACAATAGATAAATTGCTAAATTTATATTCTTCAAAAACTCTGTTCACATTCTCTATAAAATCTCTCTGAGAATAATTAGACCTGAAAACATATACCCGGTAATCTACCATTTTAAATAACTGGATACCGTCTGTAACTAATCCTACAGGAGGGGTGTCTAAAATTACTAAGTCATAATTCGCTTTTAACTCATTAATAAACTGATTAAAAGAAGGCTTCATAATTAGTTCAGAGGGATTAGGAGGGATTGGTCCGGCAGTAATATAGTCCAAACCTTCAATTTCCGAGTGGTAAACACAATCTTTCCAGTCAGATTTACCAATTAAAATCGTGCTTGTCCCTTGTGCATTATCAACACTAAAACCCACATGTATTTTAGGTTTTCTCATATCCACATCAACAATAACTACCTTTTTACCCGTCATGGCAAAAACACCTGCAGTATTAAGAGAGAAAAAGGTCTTTCCTTCTCCTGAAACCGTTGAAGAAATAGCAATTACTTTTGTTTCATTCTCAGGTAAAATAAACTGGAGATTCGTTCTAATTGTTCTGAAAGCCTCTGATATTATCGATTTAGGTTTTTTATGAACTACCAATTGAGATACAGGTATGTTTTCTTTATACCTTGGAATAATTCCAAGTACAGCTATTTTAGGATTAATTCGTGAGGTGATTTCAGACAACCCAATAATTTTGTTATTTCTGATATAAAAAATGGCTACAAGAAAAATTATAATCACAATGGCTCCCGTAAAGAAAGAGAACAGCACCATTTTTTTATTGGGTGAAAAAGGAACTGAAGGAACTAAAGCCGTTTCAAGTATGGTGTTTTCAGGAACAAATCCGGCTTCTGAAATTGAGTATTCTGTTCTTTTTTCTAATAAAAGCGTAAAGAATTTCTCATCAATAGAAAACATTCTTTGAAGCCTAGCATACTCTATTTCTTTTGAAGGCATATTGAGAAATTTATTCTCAATTTCATTGATTTTAGATTCAATATCTCCCCTCTTTAAAGAAATTTTCGATTTTTGAGAAACTAAATTATCTAGTAAAACTTTCTTTTGAATTTCTATTTCGTAGTCTAGAGACTTTATCGCATCGTTATCCGGTTTTATTTCATAAAGAAGTTTTTGCTTTTTAAGCAATAATTGATTTAAAGATGATAATAATGAACTGAATGCGCTTTCATATTCTGTACCGGCTAGCAATGAAAGTATCGCAGAATTATCATTAGAAATTTTATTTTCAGCTACTGTCTTCTCAAGTCGTTTTAATACTGACAACTGCATATCAATCTCTATCAATTCATTTTCTAATTTATTCAACCGTTCAAAGTAAATTGAAGAGTAGCCTTCAAGATTTGTTAATTTATTATCTTGCTTAAAGTCTTCTATTTGCTCTTCAGAAACCTTTAATTTATTATAAACTATATCCAGCTGTTCATCAATAAAAGAGAGTACATTTCTAGCCGATTTACTCCGCTGCTCTAAATCATATTTTAAATACTCGCTGGCGATAGCTGTTGACATATCTGCACAAAGTTGCTGATTCATATCTTCAAACGAAACCTTAACCGTTTTGGCTTGCTGGCTCATAAGAGCTACATCAAGTTGATTCATATAGCCAACCACAAGAGAGTTTTTACTGTTTAACACAAAAGCTAATTGGTTTTGTTTGATTTGGTTAATAATCTCATCTATTCTTGATTCATTAACTCCATAAACACTTAGTTTTATGCCATCAAAAGAAATGGTGTCGCCAACCTTAAAGATTTCCGATTCTAAAACACCAATTTTTGAATTCATTAATTGATATTCCTTTGGTGACAAAAAATTTATATAAAATTTTTGACCCAAATAACTTGAATCTAAAAGTGAGAAATTAACCTTAAAAGGTGGATTACCATAAAGGTTAGTGGATAAAAACTGCCCCTCATTTATATAACTAACATCCAAATCAAGAGAATTGATAGCACGCTCAACCATATATTTTGAACGCATCAATTCAATTTCTGCCGATATATCATTACTCTCATAAATATTATCTACTTGTAAAACTTGGTTTGCAGTATTCTTACTTCTTATTTGAAGAATAGTTGATGCCTCATAAATTGGAGGAGTATAACGTAAATAAAGAAAAGCCAGTAAAAAAGAAAAGAAGAATACAGCAATAAACAAATATTTGTGCTGTCGTAAAATTGAAATTAATCTAGGAAGCTCAACTTTTTCAAGACCCGAAAATGAAAACTCAGTATTGCTGCTATTTTTTTGCATTAAAGCCTACTAATCAAAAAATATATTGTCAAAGCACTTGTTATGATGGAGAAAATTGGCGCAACCTCACCAATTGTCTCACGAACCACATTCGGAATAGCTTCTACATAAATTATATCATTACCCTGTAGTGTAATATTTGCGTTTCTATACCCCTCAACAGTTGATAAGTCAAATAAAAATATTTGAGGGTTCTTAGGATTACCCCTAATTAATTTAACTCTATATGCTTTACCATTTGGAGACACACCACCTGCTAGAGCTAAACCCTCAATTAACGAAACATTATCATTAGTCAAAGTTACAACCCTAGCTTGTCCGTACTGTCCTGGAAAAATGGTAACTCGCTTATTTAAAATAGAAACAATTGCGTATGGTTTTACATAAAATTTCTCATATACATTTTCTAGCTTTTGTTCAGCTTCTCTAATGGTTAATCCATTTAAGTTGACCAGTCCAACTACAGGCAATTCACAAGTACCATCAGAGTTTACCCTGTATTGAACAAAGTCCTGTGAGCCAGAGGAAGCAGGATTAGTAGAGGTTAAATCAATCAACTTAAACCCTTCATTTGCAAATAATTTGATACTTAATCTGTCATTTGGGAGTATTCTATAATCTCCGGAAGCTGTACTATCAGGAGTATCAAAGTTATACTTCTTCCCTGTTTTAAACATTATGCTTGGATTGAGTGGATTACAAGCATAAAGTGAAACAATAAAACCCAGTAATAAAATTTGTTTTATAGTTGATTTAAAGTCTTTTAAAATCATAGTTTGTGTTGATTTTAGGCAAATGTATTGATTTTATCTCTCATTAGCCTCCAATAAAGCATAATAAAGTTCTCTGACATCTGAAGCTAGCCTTGTTGCGGAGAAACGGTTTCCCACAAAATCCTCTCCCTTTTTACCCATATCATGACGTAATTCGACTGATTTAACAAGCCTTTCAAAAGAATTAATCATACCTTCTTTATCTGAAATATTATGTACAAATGCTGTTTTATTATGTAACACAACATCCATTACTCCACCTACATTTGAGGTCACAATTGGCTTAGCTGCTGCTTGTGCCTCAATTAAACTAACAGGCGTTCCTTCATTTAAAGAAGTCAATGCAACAATATCGGTTCCAGCCAAAGCATATTCTGCATTTTTTATCCACGAAGTAAAACATATTGCTGCTTTCGTATTTTTATTTGTTGAAAATGAAAGGTTGTTAGATTGGCAATAATTTATTAGTTCTTCTTTAGATTCTCCGTCACCTACTATAAAAAATCTAAGGTTATTATGCTTAGTAGTAAGCTCATTAGCCATTTCAAGAAACAACTTATGATTCTTTATTGGAACCAGCCTACCTATAATAGAAATAGCTATTTCGTTTTCTTTTAAACCGTAATCTTCTCTAAATTGTTTTCTTAAATCCTCCCTGTTTTTAGAAAATCTATCTAATTCAAAGCCCAGGTTAATTACTGAGAATTTTTCTTTTGGAGCAATTTTGAATGTATTAACTAACTCTTGCTTTTGAAGTTCACTTATTGCAATAATTTTAGACGTTCTTTTAGCTAAATACCGTTCAAGATTTAAGTAAAAATTAGTTTTAAATTTATTAAAATATGAATGAAACACATGCCCGTGAAATGTATGCACAGTTACAGGAACACCCGATGAAAAAGCAGCATATCTTCCCAAAGCTCCGGCTTTTGAAGCATGTGTATGCACAATATCCGGTTTAAATTCGTTAATAATTCTTTTAATTTCTCTGTAAGAATCCCAGTCACTTCTTATGCTCACGTCTCGTTTCATTGAGTCTAAAACCTGAGCCTTTATTCCTAAGTTTTCTAATATAAATGAAGAGTCTGCTTCACTTTCTTGATGAATTCCACCAACTAACAAAGTTTCAAAATCAGGAGCTAAATATTTAGTAAGATAGGCAGCATTGTAGGTGGGTCCGCCTAAATTAAATCTATTTATGATACGTAATACTTTTGGCATTTATTTTTTTCCTAATTCTACTACTTCCAAGTCTTCAATCTCTTCACCATCAATGGTAAATTTCACTAAGGTTCTTACTTTATGAAAGCCATGCTTTCCTACAGCTCCGGGATTAATGTGTAGAAGCTTTAACCGTTTATCAAACATTACTTTCAAAATATGAGAATGACCGCAAATAAACAATTTTGGAGGATTCTTGTAAATTAATTCTCTGATATTTGGTGCGTATCTACCCGGATATCCTCCAATATGGGTTATCCATACATCCACTTTTTCACAAAAAAAACGTTCGTTTAATTTAAACTGCTTTCGCAAGTCTCCCCCATCAATGTTTCCATAAACAGCTCTTAAAAGATGAGCTTCTGCTATTTTATCGGTTACTTCAATATCTCCAATATCACCAGCATGCCATACTTCATCACAGTCATTTAAATAATGTAGTATTCTATCATCTATATATCCGTGAGTATCTGACAGCAAGCCAATCCTAGTCATTTATCTTCGTTTTCTTTTGGGATATAAGTATAATTTATTATTTGCTCCTGTTCTTGCCATTGTTGATTATCATCAATTTCATCCTCCTCCTCTTGCCAGTCAAACTTCTTTTGTTGTGGGCCTTTTTTTCTATAAATCAATGCCATTGCCATTCCTGCTAAAAAACCGCCCATGTGTCCTTCCCATGAAATTTCTCGCTTCTCAGGAAAAATTCCCCAGACCATACTTCCATAAACGAAAATTACCATAAATGAAATTGCCAATAGTTGATTTTGTTTCTTTAAAAACCCTGTCAACAATAAAAATCCAAACAAACCATAAATAACACCACTTAATCCGATATGATGAGAAGTTCTACCAAAAACCCAAACAAATAAGCCCGAAAACAGCCAGGTAAATAGCAATATTCTAAAACTAATATTACGGTAGAAGTAATAAATCAAAGAATATAAAACCAAAAAAGGAATGGTGTTGTTAATTAAGTGATAAAAGTCTCCGTGAATTAAAGGTGAGGTAATCAACCCAATTAAACCTTCCACTTTCCTGGGATATACTCCTAAGTAAGACAGAGAGGTATTGTCAAAATACTCAAACAATTTAATTCCCCATATTACCAGTAAAATAAGTGCGGGAAATAAAAGACTATAAAATATTTTCTTCTGTTCGGTGATCCTCAATCTTTAAAAAAAGTTAATTTGTTTTTGAAATATTAATTTTGGTTTATATTTGTGATTATGAAAAAGTTAATAGCTATACCATTGTTTGGATTTTGTTTTCTGTGTTTAAATGTAAGCATCTCAGCAAATATAGTGAACATTATACCTTTAACACCAACAACGGTTCTTCAAAACGATACAACCAAAAGAGTTAACTATAGTTTGATTAATTTTCATTTACAGCTACAGACTCCCAGAGATACAACAAGAGGAAGTCAAAAACGCTAATTAAACCCTCTCTTTTTCTTTATATTTTCATAGGCTTGTTGAAGAGCCTGAAATTTTTCCTTTGCTGCTTTTTGTATAGCTTCACCGGCATCGGCTACTCTATCAGGATGGTATTTCATTGCCATTTTTTTATACGCCTTTTTAACCTCCTCATTAGTAGCTTTTTCATCTATTTCTAAAATTTTATAATCTGCGGCCCCTCCCTTAACAAACATGGCTTTAATCGACTCATAATCATATTGATTAATTCCTAAATAATTAGAGATAATATGAATTTGATCTTCTTCTGTTTGGTCAATATTACCATCAGATTGAGCCAGCCCAAATAATAAATGAAGCATTTCTAGCCTAGACGCATGTGGAAGAAAATGTTTTATCTGAAGACAAACATCTCTAACTGGTATCTCCTTTTTTAATATATCTCTAAATGCTATTAACTGTTCTTTTGCCTCCCTTTCACCGTATTGCCTCACTAAAAAGCGCTTTACATAATCTAACTCAGCATTTAAAAGCTTTTTATCAGCTTTCATTACCACTGCCATTAATACCAATAGACTTAGCTTAAAATCTGAAGGAGTAGAACGAACAGACTGAGGTCCTTTTTGGTAAACTACTTCATAACTTGCACCATCAATTAGTGAACCTATACCAAAACCTATTAATGCTCCTATAGGACCACCAAAAGCCCAGCCAAGTCCACCGCCAATCCACTTTCCGAATTTCATTTAAAAAATTTTCACAAAATTAACATTAAAGTATTCTGCTAAAAGCGCTTTATGTTAAAGAATGTGAAAAGTGAATGACACAAATTACTTAGTTAACTTAGAAATAACTATTTTTTAAAATTGGATTTGAACTTTAACTAAATTAATTCATATTTGCATTGGTGTCTGAATTCAAAACATACGAAATTGTTCCACCTAGAATAAAAAGTGGTAATACTTACCATTTTACTACCAATAGTGGTATTCTATACGAAGTTAGATTTGGCAGAAAACAAGATGACATCCTTTCAGTAAACATTGTTTTTGGCGTTTTAAATGAAGAATTTGACGGAGAAGAGTACTCAATGACCAACAAGGGAGAAGTTTTTAGGGTAATGACCACCATTGTCAAAATTATAAGAACTTTTATCGCTGAACACCCCAACACTCACCAGTATGAGTTTACCGGTGAATTCAGAGAAAACGAAAACCCAAGCAATATCTCTCTTCGCTCAAAAATATACTTACGTTACATCAAAGACATTTTTGATGACACCTGGACTACCAAAGTAAAAGGAAATACCGTTACCATTAATAAGAAAAAGTAACCGTTCCTGAGCCGAAACAATCCGTTTCTTCAACAACTTCGTATATTTTCTAACATCGTGAAACTTTTAAGGCAAAATTTACGTCTAGTAGTTGAACATTGATTTATAAAAATAATTCAATCATTATGAGACAGTTAAAAATAACACAACAGATTACTAAAAGAGAGAGTAAATCACTTGAAAAATACTTACAAGAGGTTTCGAAGCAGGAGATGATTGACGCTCAAGAAGAGGTTAGGCTAGCTGAAAAAATTAAGCAAGGTGATGAAGAAGCGCTTAACAAATTAGTAAGAGCAAACTTAAGATTCGTAATTAGTGTAGCTAAACAATATCAAAACACGGGATTAACCCTTGAAGACCTTATTAATGAAGGAAACCTTGGATTAATCGAAGCTGCTAAACGTTACGATCATACCAAAGGATTTAAATTTATCTCTTATGCAGTATGGTGGATTAGACAATCTATTCTTAAAGCCGCTGCCGATAATTCAAGAACCATTCGTTTGCCTCACAACAGATTGGGTGAAATTCAAAAGCTGAATAAAATGACACTTGAATTTACTCAGAAAAACGAAAGAGAACCTACTACCGAAGAGCTAAGCAAGATTGCCGAAATGGATCAGAAAAAAGTGGAAACACTTCTTAAAATATCTAAAAAACATGTTTCTATTGATGCACCTGTTAGTACAGATGATGAATCAAGCAGCTTAGTTTCCTTATTAGAAAACAAAGATATTGATTCTCCTACTGACAACCTCATCAAAGAATCTCTTAAAAGCGAATTAGAATCTAGCCTTAGCAAATTAAAAGGCATAGAAGGAGAGGTTATCAAATTATTCTACGGAATAGGTAGAAAAACTGAGATGAGCTTAGAAGAAATAGGCAATAACTTTGGCCTTACCAGAGAAAGAATAAGACAGATTAAAGAAAGAGGTCTTAGAAAGTTAAGAAGAATATCTACCTCAAAGGAATTACAAGCTTACTTATAATATCCTTTTTCATATTTTAGTGTTAGTTTATGGGAGCTCGAGAGGGCTCCTTCTCACTTTATAGAACTCCTGTTTTAAACAAAACTATGCTTTGTAGTTTGATTATACGTGCTACTTTTGCATACCCAAATGAAATCAACGCTAGTCATAGTTTTATTTTTTGTTTACAGCTGGATTGCTTATACACAAGAAAATGAAGATTACTATATTTCTAAAGCTAGCTCAGAAATTGAATTAGATGGAATATTGGATGAGCAAGCTTGGAAAGATTGTCAAGTACTATCTAATTTTGTTCAGCAACTTCCTTACGACACATCTTTAGCAGAAACCAAAACAGAAGTCTTTCTTACCTACTCCGATGCGGGACTTTATGTTGGAGTGATTTGTTACGACAATCGCCCGGATAAAAGCTATACCATTCAATCTTTAAAAAGAGATTTCTCTTTTCCTGCCTCTGATGCTTTTCAATTTAGCATTGACCCTTATGGCGATTTAACCAACGGCTTTGCTTTTGGCATCAACCCTTATGGGGTTCAGCGTGAAGGAATGTTAAGCGGTGGAGGAAGCTTTGGAGTTAGTACCGACTGGGATTGTAAATGGTATTCCAGAGCAAAAATATTGGAAGGTAAATGGCAAGCAGAAATGTTCATTCCTTTTAAATCCATCCGTTTTAAAGAAGGGGTTTGTAACTGGAAAATGAATTTTGCCAGAAACAATTATAAAATAAACGAAACATCCGTTTGGAGTCCGGTGCCCAGAAACTTTAATGTTGCAGCGCTTGCCTTTTGTGGTGATTTAAAATGGGATGAAGAAGTAAACAAGTCAGGAACCAATGTTTCTATTATTCCTTATGTAAGCGGAGCAGTTACCGAAGATTTTTCAGACCCGGATGGCACACAGTATAAAGCAAATGCCGGTTTTGATGCTAAAATAGGTATTACCTCATCGCTTAATTTAGATTTAACCGTAAACCCTGACTTTAGCCAGGTAGAAGTAGATAACCAGGTAACCAACATAAGCCGATTTAGCTTATTCTTTCCTGAAAAGAGACAGTTCTTTATTGAAAATTCCGACCTTTTTGGGAATATGGGATTTCGTAAAATTAGACCTTTCTTCTCCAGACGTATAGGCATTGCATTTAATCCCACCACCGGTATTTATGAGCAACAACCTATACTAGGTGGCGCCAGACTTAGCGGTAAGCTAAACAAAGACTGGCGATTAGGAGCTTTAAACATGACTACTCCTTTTAACAGAGGTATTTCACAACCCACCCAAAACTATTCAGTATTAGTTTTGCAACGGCAAGTACTTACTAACTCTAATATTACAGCGTTTATAGTTAATCGGCAAGCTTTAAGTACCGACAGTACAGGTGATTTTTATTATCACCCAACTAATTTCAACAGAGTAATTGGTGCCGACTTCAATTATGCCAGTAAAGACAATAAATTTATAGGTAAGGCATTTATTCATCAATCCATTGATGCTAAAAACCCGGGAAGACAAGGTACTAACGCTACCTTTTTCTTGTACAACACACAAAATTGGCGATTGATGTGGAATCATGAGTATGTGGGCAGAAACTATAATGCCGAAGTAGGATTTGTTCCTAGACTTGGAGTTTACAGGCTTGAGCCGGAAATTACGTATCGCTTTTACCCTAAATCCAACAAAATAATCTCACATAACTTTAGCATCTATGAAGATGCCTATTTAAGCGATTCACTTCAGCTGATTGATGCTTTTACACAATTTAACTACAATATTAACTTCTTTAACACTTCGGGCTTAGAGCTTAAAGCCAGAAATATTTATACACTTCTTCGTTTTGATTTTGACCCGTCAGGTAAGGATAGTGTGCCTTTACTAGAAGGCACTGAATACAGCAACAATCAATTTGCAATTTGGTATGGCTCTGACCAACGTAAGAAGTTTACTTACAGTTTTTACGCAGAAGGAGGTAGTTATTTCAATGGTGAAATATACAGAGTAAACCCTGGGTTCTCTTACCGTTTTCAGCCTTACGGCTCTTTTGGGCTTGGACTTGACCAAACAGAAATACGACTGCCCGACCCTTATTTAGATGCCAGCTGGACCGTTTTCGGACCTAAAGTTGAGCTTACGCTTACCAATAGCCTCTTCTTTAACCTATTTGTGCAGTATAACTCACAAGCGAATAATGTAAACGTAAATAGCCGTTTGCAATGGCGATTTGCTCCTTTAAGTGATTTATTTATTGTTTACACTGATAACTATTATGCCGAATCAGACTTTAGCTCGCTAAGCAATCCTGACTTTATGATTAACGGAAAGAAAAACAGAGCCTTGGTTATAAAACTACTGTATTGGTTTAGCGTTTAAGGCAAACGAAGTTTTTAATGTTGTGTTTAAAATTTATCTTTAGCTATTCTATTTCATCGTTACAAAATAAAACATCGGGTTATCATTGATTAAAATTGGCATCATAGGTTCGGGTAATGTGGCCACACATTTGGCAAATGGCTTAAGCAAAACAGCCAACGTGATAGGCATTTATAGTAAAACTAAAACAAACGCTGCTACTCTTGCCAAAAAAGTAAAAAGCAAATCGGTTTCGCTAAGTGAACTGGAAGCAAATGCTGAACTTATTATTATTGCAGTTAATGACGACCAGATAGAAAAAGTAGCCAAGCAACTGAAATCAAGCAAAAAGTTAATTGTACATACATCGGGCAGCGTAAGTAGCGAAGTATTGAAGAAAGCGAGAATAAGCAACTACGGAGTGTTTTATCCGCTGCAAACTTTTTCAAAAAGTAAAAAGGTAGATTTTAGTAACATTCCCATTTGTGTGTATAGTCCTAATAAAAAATCCTTGAGTGTACTAAAAAAACTAGCCTCTGCCCTCTCCGGAAATGTAACTGTACTTGATGACGAGCAGCGCAAGGTTATCCATCTAGCAGCCGTGTTTGCCTGCAACTTTAGCAACCACATGTACGCTATTGCCGATGACATCCTGAAAGAAAATAACTTGTCGCTTGACCTTTTAAAACCCCTGATTACAGAAACTGCCAACAAAATACAACGTATAACACCCAAAGAAGCACAAACCGGCCCTGCTAAACGAAAAGACAACAACACCCTAAAAAAACAACTGAAAATGCTGGAAGACAATGCCGATTGGCAAAAAATATATAAACTTGTCACCCAAAATATACAGAAGCAATAATTGGAAAATTATCTCTCAAAATATAAACAAATAAAAGCCGTGCTACTGGATGTAGATGGCGTATTGACTGACGGCACCGTAGCGCTTCTTCCCAACTCTGAATTGGTAAGAACCCTGCACAACAAAGACAGTTACATCATTCAATTAGCCGTAAAGAAAGGCTTAAAAGTGGGCATTATTACCGGAGGAAGCTCCGAAACCGTGAAAGAAAGACTAGAAGGATTAGGTGTGCAAGATGTATTCTTAAAATCATACAACAAGATAAAGGTGTACGAAGATTACCTAAAGAAATACAGCCTTACTGACGAAGACGTGCTTTATGTAGGTGACGACCTGCCCGATTACGAAGTAATGAAACGTGTGGCACTGGCCTGCTGCCCTGCCGATGCCGTTCACGAAATAAAAGAAATATGCCACTACATCTCTTACAACAATGGCGGTAAAGGTGCCGTAAGAGATATCCTTGAGCAACTGCTTAAAGCCCAAGGTTTGTGGATGGATAAGGATTGTTTCTCATGGTAAAACACTGGTTAAATTTAGTTAGATGGGGTAATTTAGTAATCATTGCCGTGTGCATGTATGCCATTCGGTTTGGGGTAATTTATCCTTTTTTAAATCAAGTAAAAATTCCGTTTCAGTTAAACGAGCTTGCCTTTCTTTCATTGGTATTATCGACCCTATTCATTGCTGCGGGAGGCTATATTATAAACGATTACATCGACCAGGATGCAGATGAGTACAATCGCCCGGATAAACTCATCATTAACAAACATATTAACGAAGAAGTAGCACTTAACCGCTATTACATTATTTCATTTATCGGTTTGTTGCTAAGTATTTATCCCGCCTTTGAAGCCAATAATTTTAACCTAATACTTATACAAGCCGGAGCAGTAGGTGCCTTGTATTTTTACGCTACCGCATTTAAAGCCATTCCGTTTTTAGGAAATGCCGTAGTTGCTTTAATGGGCGCATTGGTGCCGCTAACGGCAGGGCTTTACGACCTTTTACTTCTTAGCTTTAACCAGGAAGCCATTGTAATGCAAGAAGGCGTAATGATTACGCTGGAAGATTTTCCCATTGTGCTAAGCGTATTGTTCAGATACATCATTGGCTTTTCCGTGTTGGCATTTTTACTGCATTTAATACGAGAAATGGTAAAAGACATGGAAGACGAATATGGCGACAACCTTAGCGAAACCACCACCACAGCCGTAGTGTGGGGCGCTAAAACAGTAGGTATTGTAAGCATTGGCTTTACTATGGTGCTGGTAGGATTAATAAGCGGTGTTATCTATTTTCAATACAAAATGGAAGACGTGCTTTCGGGTATTTACTTAGGAATTACTATATTACTGCCAAGCGTTTTTGTAATTATGAAATTACTTACTGCTGAAGACAAAAAAGATTATCATAAAATTGGCAACTTGTTAAAACTGATGATGCTCTTCGGAATTTTGTATGCCGCAGTAGTGTTTTACAGATTGTATATATGAACCCATTAAAAGAAAAGCTAAGCGATATAGATGTAGTGCTGGGTACTAAATCGCCCAGAAGACACCAGCTGCTAAAAGCCCTTGACATACCCTTTACCATTATTACCAAAGAAGTAGAAGAAACCTATCCCGATGAGTTGGAAAATGAAGAGATACCTATTTATTTGGCCGAACTAAAAGCAGCCGCTTTTGATGGTAAGTTAGCCGACAAACAACTACTCATTACCTGCGATACCGTAGTGTTTTTGCACGGAGAACTGATAGGCAAGCCCAAAGATGAAGAAGATGCCAAAGCCATGCTTACCCAACTTTCTGACGACACCCATGTAGTAATAAGCGGTGTGTGCCTTAAAAGCAAAGGCAAACAGCATAGCTTTTACGAAAAAACCCGAGTACACTTTAACCCACTATTTCCGCACGAAATAGACTATTACATTAACCAATACCAACCTTTAGACAAAGCCGGCAGTTACGGCATACAAGAATGGATAGGCTACATAGGCGTAAACAAAATAGAAGGCTGCTACTACAATGTAATGGGCTTGCCCCTACAACGCCTCTACAAAGAATTACTTAAGTTTTAAAGATTGGCTGTGAATACCACAAAAAAACTTCATCTCATTTCACTGTTACTAATACTTGTCTTAAGTAGTTGTACTTACGAACCGCCTCCTGTTTTTTATAAATTCACTATTAAGAATAGTACTACTGATAGCATAGAAATTATTTATAATACTGAAAAAGAAGTACGAAACTATTACAAAAGAATTTCTAGTTCTGAGAATTTTGAAGTAGAGTTTACAAAACTTCAGTGCTACAAAGATTATTATAAAGATAGTTTAGTATCACATTTTTTTGAAACCCTTGAGATTACTTCTCCCAATTCTAATAAAGTTTTAAATATGGATGTATTTAATAGAAGTAATTGGAAAGAAAAGCTAAACATCTCTGAAGAAAAATTTTGTAATTACGGTGATGTTAGTTACACTTTAGAGATTAGTGATGATGATTTTGAATAGCTTTTAAAGATTCACCAACTTGTTTCAAAGATTTACGAACTTGAATTGAGGATTTGGGTTCTTGAATCTAAGATTTACGTTCATGAATCTAAGTTTTACGTTCCTGAATTCGAGATTTAGGTTCCTCAGAAGAATAAATAAGTTCCTGTTTGTTACAAATAGGTTCCTCAGAAGAAGAAATAGGTTCCTTTTTGTTACAAATAGGTTCCTCAGAAGAGCAAATAGGTACGTAATTATGGCAGAAAATCACCCATTTTAGCCTAAAACTGTTAAAAAACCCTTAAAAACACTGCCAAAATGACAAAATAGGCTAATTGTAAGGGGTTTACAGCAATAATTTGATTTATTCGTATTTTTAGCACAAGTTACACTACGTTAAACTTGCGATAGCTTGGGGGGAGATAAAACAAAATGATAAATAAATATTTCAAAATCATTTCTATTATAATAGTTCTTTTTTTTAGCTGTTCTAATAGTATGCATAAGTATAGTAAACCTGAAAGTTTTTCTATTACTTTTGATGTTAACTCTGCTGAAATTTCAGAGGAGGCTAATAAACTAATTAGCAAATTTCATGAAATGATGAAAGAAAATGATTTGATTGGTAAAAAATATATACTTATTGGAATACTTCCGATTAAATCTGAAGTAGATAAGGATAAATATATTGGTTATAAAAGAGCAAAAAATATTATAGACATCTTTGTGGAAAAATATAATTATCAATATTTTGACTTTTTAATTATTGATAGTGAATATTGTGAAAAGCATTTTCTGAAAGGGACTAGCTATGAATGTAAGCCAAAAATAACTTTAGGTCTGAAACAAAGGTAATACTCCATCTCACCAAAACCTGATGAAATCAGAACTATACATTTTTTTGTAAACTAGATATTAGCCACTAGGCAAAAGTTAATTAAGAATTCATCATTCTAAATTCTTAATTGCTTTCACCCTCTTAATCTCCCTCAAGGGAGAAGCTTTATTCAAAACTTAGCATTCAACATTTAAAATTTCTTTTATCTATCTTTAACTAATTTTATAAAATGTCCTCACAAGCATTAATTCACTATTTCGAAAATTTTCTTCCGCTTAGCAAAGAAGAAAAGGTGTTTGTAGAAGAGGCTTTTAAACAACGAAAAATTAAACGAAGACAGTTTATTCTGCAAGAAGGCGAAATAAGTAAATACAACACCTTTGTGGTGGAAGGCTGTTTCCGCATGTATTTTGTTGATGAAAAGGGTAAAGAACATAATTTGCAGTTTGCCATTGAAAATTGGTGGATTGGAGACATTGGCAGCTTCCATTCTGAAGAGCCCAGCAAACTATACATTGAAGCTTTAGAAAATTCCGTTATTCTTCAAATTGAAAAACAAGACCAACTCAAACTCTTTGTTGATTACCCAAAATTTAATAGAATTTTTAGGGTGTTTACTGAAAATGCGCTGGTAAGTACACAACGCAGAATTCTTCAAAACATAAGTTCTACGGCAGAAGAGCGTTATCTGGATTTTTTGAAACGACACCCTCATTTCTTCAATCGTATATCTAATGTTCAAATTGCCTCTTACCTGGGCGTAACGCCTGAATTCCTTAGTACTATTCGTAAAAAAATAGCTCAATCTTAATCTACATTAAGCGTATTTCTTAAACTACCTTATAGGTAAGCATGGTTATGTTTCCTCACCTTTATTTTAATTAAAACTTAAAACAATGAAACAATTATTCTATACTGCTTTAGTGCTAATCCTGATGGCCTCATGCAGTGAAAATAAAAATCAGGAAACTAATCAATCATTAACTCAAACAACAGAAACCATGGAAAAACAAGAAAAAGAAAAAATAGAACAATTATTAGGCGAATACCAAAAATCGTTAAACACATCAGACGCTAAATTAGCGCAATCGCTATATACCAATGACGGAATATTTATGCCCACCGAAGCTCCATCGGGAATTGGTTCGGAAGCCATTTTAAAATCGTATGAATACGTGTTTTCACAAATTCAACTGAGCATAGAGTTTTTTATTGAAGAAATTCAGGTGGAAGGCAATATGGCATTTGCCGTTACCAGTTCTAAAGGAAGCACTCTTATTCATGCCACCGGAGATACCATTCCTGAGGCAAACAGAGAATTATTTGTCTTTGAAAAAGTAAACGGTGAATGGAAAATTGCCCGGTATATGTTCAACAAAACAGAGCCTAGAAAATAAAGTAATAGTAAAACTTAGTAAGGAAAAGTCTCGCAGCAGTGTGAGGCTTTTTTTTGTGATAACAAATTGATTTATTCGTATTTTTACTTAAACTATTAATATTAAATAGATGAAAACAATAAGCTTATCTTTTGCAACTTGTGTTATATTATTGGTAACAGTTTCATGTAAAAAACCAAAAGCCGGTTTTACAGCAGATAAAACAGAAGCATATGTTGGTGAAGCAATTCACTTTTTTGATAATGAAGATATGAGAAAAAATTGCACTTTCACTTATGACTTCGGTGATGGCACAAATTCGTCCAATAATAATTCCAATTTATATTCAGGAAGTGGATATTATGGAGGAAACAATTCAAATACAGTATATAGTGACAGAAACCCAAGTCATATTTATTGGCAACCAGGTGTTTATGAAGTAACACAAACAATATCTATTGCAGGGAATTTAGAAAAAGGAAAGTCAAAACAAGTAAGTGAAAAGCTTTCGGTTACAATAAAAGCTGTCACTGCTGATTTTACAACCTCTCACACATTGGCAACTACCTCTGACGTAGTAAACTTAAAAAATACTACACAAGGTGGCGATTTATCATGGTGGGCGGCAAGCGGTTATGGATGGACGTTTGCAAATACTACTGACCCTGGACAATCATATAATGTAACAGCAGCTTATGTTGGCGCAAGCGGAACAAGCTCACATTCTGATGAAGTGTATCTTACATTTAATAGCCCTGGTGTTTGGAAAGTTTCCCTAGGAATTGGAAATGGTTATTACTCTACTTGGATGACAAAAACTATTACCGTAAATTAAATCCTGTTGTGTAATAAATAAGCTCACAAGCTTATTATTTTATTAGCACAAGTACACTACATCAAACTTGCGCTGGCTGGGAGAAGGTTTATTCAAAACTTAGTATTCAACATTTAAAATTTCTTTTATCTATCTTTAGCTAATGAAAACCACTAGCTTCTTATTGCTTTATTTATTGCTACTTAGTGCTATTGCACAAGAGCAGGAAGAAAGCTATTATTGGCAATTACATGAAGCGCAGGTAGAAGATTATTTTACCCAAGAGCTTAGGCAAGAATTAAACATCACTTACCCAATTTTCAGGGTATATGGTTTTAAAGACAAACTAGGTACGCATTATTTAGTATTGTCAGAACACGCCTATTACAATAATGCTCATGAAACAAAATTAGATAGCATTAGAGCCGTTTGTATTAATGTAAGTAATGAAAACCCTGTATTGGAGTGGAGCATTAATGATTTTATATTAAGTGAAGGCAATCAGGTATCTGAAGAGTATTCCATTTGGTTTTGGACCAAATTTTTAAAACTGGAAGACATTGATAAAGACGGCATCATTGAGCCTATTTTGGTTTACGGTACTTCCGGCATAAACGGCACCGATGATGGAAGGGTAAAACTACTTACTTTTTATCATGGCGAAAAGAAAGCCATCCGCCATCAAAATGGTACGCTAGACCATGAACGTAATACACAAGTAGATAAAAGCTTTTACGAGCTTCCTATTGCCATTCAGCAAAGAATAAAAGAAGTGATGCAAGAAATAAGTACTCATAACTTAGCAATCTTCCCTTCGGGTTGGCAAGAAGCCATGCAAAAGAAAACACTAAAGTTTGATGAGAATTAAATATCTACCTAGAGTGTTAGATAACTATTTTTTTTACTTTTAGTAAAACGTAATCTAAATTGATTTAATTTCGCATTTAATTAAATATTAAAATTAACATGCCAATTAAAATTTACTTTATAATTATTACCTTATCTTTTTTAACACAATATTCCACCAACTTAAATGCACAGAATATGAAAATTGAAGTGGATACTCATTCAAAATGTTATGCAAAAGATGAAATTTTAATTGACGCACCAATAGAAAGTGTTTTTAACGTTTTGTCAGATATTAATAATTGGCCCAATTGGCAAAGCGCTGTAAAAAAAGCCTTTATTGATGGGAAAACTGAAGTTGACAAAAAGTTTAAATGGAAAGCCAGTGGATTAAATATTAAATCTCAACTTCATACAGTTAATCCATTTAACGAATTAGGTTGGATAGGAAAAATATGGTGGATAAAAGCTGTTCATAATTGGTACTTAACTCCGATAGACAATAATAAAACTAAAGTTGTTGTTGAAGAGTCATTAAAAGGCTTTGGTTCTTCAGGAATGAAAAAATCTCTAAAGGTAGGAATGAAGACAAATTTAATGGAATTAAAAACAATAACAGAAAAAAAAGTTAGCTAAATTCATTATTACAATAAAGATGGAAGATTACTTAACAAGCTCTATAAAGCAATTTGAATACTATAAACTTTTAGGCGAAAAAACTTTTTCACAATTATCAGAAGAACAACTGTTTTGGCAATATAATGAGGAAAGTAATAGTATTGCAATCATTGTAAAACATCTATGGGGAAATATGCTATCTAGATGGACAGAATTCTTAACCAGCGATGGTGAAAAGGAGTGGCGTAAAAGAGACGAAGAGTTTGAGAATAACATTCAGACTAAAGAAGAGTTATTAAATAAATGGAATGAAGGCTGGGATTGTTTATTTAATGCTATTAAACCACTAGGACAATCTGATTTAACAACAGAAATATACATTAGAAACCAAGGTCACACTGTTATAGAAGCCATTAACAGACAATTAGCTCACTATGCCTATCATGTCGGACAAATTGTGTTTATTGGTAAAATGGTCTGTAATGAAAATTGGTCGACATTATCCATCCCAAAAGGAAAGTCAAAAAAATTTAATGATGAAAAGTTTTCCACCAAAAAACAACGACAACATTTTACTGATGAAGTCTTAAAGAATAAAAAATAGCACTATTCTTTCTTAGGCTAAAACTCTATATAAACTAGCCTTTCTTTAAAAAACAAGTTTTAAGCACCAGTTGGCTTTTTCCTAAACGACACTCTATTTCTTCAGGGCTATCTGTTAATCGTATGTTCTTAATGGGCGTTCCTCTTTTTAAGGTCATGTTAGCGCCTTTTACTTTAAGGTCTTTTATTACTAATACGGTATCGCCTTCATTTAAAACATTACCGTTGCTGTCTTTTACTTCCATGCGGTAAATATAGTTATTCCACCAAAAGAACTATCTCACCTTTTGCTTTGTAAAACTGCTTATCAAAGTTTTGTGGAGTAACATCTATTAATTCATCTGCTGTTTTTACGGTAAGCTGTTTTAGGTTAAAATGGCGGTCGTTAAAAAAGTCTTGGTCGTAACGTTCATAAGTTTGGTTGTGCAGGCTTCCTATTATTAAAACATGATTGGGTAGTAATTTCACATTAACCTTATGATAAGAGGTATCCGCATCTTGCATTTCCTTTTTCTTATCCCAATCAATTCCCTTACGAGAATTCATTTCGTACACTTCCGGCATAGTATGAAACAAGGCAAAGCCTCTTTCCTGAGGATTTAATTCATACGTAATATCAATAATTTGATTGGTTGCATTTTTAATTATAAACCGTTCTACCCAAGAACAGCTGTTTAGCAACAAACCACTGGCAAATACCAGCAGAAAGCTAAGTTTAATATTGTATGCCTTTAACATTGTTAAGAATTTGTTTAGCCTCACTCCAGCTAGGTAACTTATCTGTAGAGTAGGTATGTGTTTTAATTTCTTTAGCAATAGATGCCGAAATTTTCATGGCTTGAAGATGTGCGCCACTTCGGGCAAAATTTTTCATGTCTTCTTCCCTCTCCCATAAAGTCATGGTATAATGCTTTGTCCAAACTCCTGTGCTTTTGTACTTCACACAATTGGTAGTTTTTAATTGCTTAATAATGTAAAGCGCATTTTTACTTAAAGCAAAAAACTTCAATGGAGACTTTAGTTCTATAAAAGTTATTGTGGCTAACATAAAGGCAAATATAAATTATCCTTATCATATCCATTAAAAAATCTGTTGTATAATAAAAACATTCTATTAACTTTGCAGCCGCTTAAAAAAGCTCTTTTAACTATTGAAGCGGGGTGTAGCGTAGTCCGGTCATCGCGCCTGGTTTGGGACCAGGAGGTCGCAGGTTCGAATCCTGCCACCCCGACTAATCTCCGTAGGAGGTTACCATTATAGAGCGTTGGTCGCGTAGCTCAGCTGGATAGAGCAACAGCCTTCTAAGCTGTGGGTCAAAGGTTCGAATCCTTTCGCGATCACAATAAACATTTAAAGCTTACCATTCCGGTAGGCTTTTTTTATGCATAAATAGTGAAGGAGGGCAATGCCCTCCTCCTGCTTAAAAAACCTACTTTGCCATAAGGCGGTAAATATTGAATTTGACTAAAAACTATTTACCTAGTAGGAAACCATCTTAAACTATGAAACTAAATAATAAACATACGAGAGATAAAATTGTTTGGATTAGGTGAAAAAATTATTCTTTGATTTAAAAAAGGGATGAATCAAATGACCCACCCCTTTTGATATTGCAACAGAAAAAACCACTATTGCATATTAGCTTTGAATGATTGGTATAAGTTTTTGACTAAAGAGGCTGTGCTTACAATATTGCTGACTTTTTTAAATACATCACTATCAGAAATTTTGTTGACTAATAGTGAACCTACTTTCACAACAGTAAAGTTTGCAATACCATTTTTGATTCCCTCTTTCATCTTCATTTCTTCAAGTTTTGCCTTTAGATAAAGGTTTTCTTTAGCCTGAAGAAAAGATTCATAATTTTTTATCTCTATTGCTTGATTCATTGGCTCCATTATTTTTCAAAGAACTTCTTAATAAAGAAGTTAAGAAATTGTTTTTTAACTGATTTTTTACTTAATCTAACTGCAAAGAACACTATTAATAGCAACAGTGCTACTGATAAAAAACCATAGTAAAAGAAACCGGTAAGCTCTGCAATAAGAAAAGCTAATCCAGTTAGAAAAAAGAAGAATGAAATACCCAATATTAGATAAGATGTAATGGAAGTAGCAATTGAAGAAGAAAACTTAGATGTCTTTTCGATGGCTTCGTATTTATAAAGCTCATAAGCAGATGACACATAATTTTCAAAACCTTCTTTTGCTAAATCCCAATTATCTTTGTTTGACTCCATTTTTCTCTTTTTATATTTTACAGTGGTTATTACTTAGGCTACTTGCTCTTTGGCTCTTTCTACTTTTTCTTTGGCTTTTTCCACTTCACGTTTTGCCTTTTCTACTTTATTTTCAGCCATTTTTTTACCTTTTTCTACCAGGTCACCTAAGGTGTCTTTAGCTGAATCATATTTTTCTTTAATTTTTGCTCTTGTTTCTTTACCCGAAGCGGGAGCAAATAATAATGCGGTTACTGCGCCTACCGTAGCACCTGCTAAAGCAGCAATCATAATCTTTGTTGAATTTTCCATGATAATTTAATTTTTAATGGTTAATAATTAATTGTTTATTCAGAAATCATTTGAATATTTTCTCTCCTCTAATAATTCTTAATAAGATAGAGATGATGGCTATTGCTAAAAGTATATGTATAAAGCCTGATAGACTATATGCAAAAACTCCTATTGCCCACCCTATTAAAAGAACTATTGCTATAAAATAAAGAAGAGAGTTCATTGTTTCCGAGTTTTATTATTCTACTGTAAATAGAGCCAATACAATGCCAGCAAAAAAGACATGGAATAAATCACTGTTAATCAGGGGAATAATAAATAGATAGGCAAGAATCAACCCAATATGTGTAGAGGATTACATACAGTAATGTGTAGAAGCAACAACACGGAAAATGTTAAAACTGAATATTTAAACTATTCATTTTGTTATACAGCGTTTTCCTATCAACCTTTAATAGTTCAGCTGTTTTGCTTTTATTATAATTTGTTTTGACAAGAGCGTTTAAAATAGCTTTCTTTTCGGCTCTATTACTAGCTGTTTTAAGGTCTATTATTTCATCATCTTCGGCTTCGTTTACAAAATCTGCCTGACTAGCCTGAGGGTGAACAATTTCTATGGGCAACTCTCCCACTCTAATTGTTCCGTCTTTACTAAATAAGACACAGCGTTTAATAATATTTTTAAGTTCTCTTAGATTTCCCGGCCAATAATAGTTTTTAAATTTTTCCAGTACTTTATCTTCAAAGCCTTTTACTTCCTTATCAAGCTCTTCATTTGCAATTTGTAAGAAATGCTCAGCAAAAATGGGAATATCATTTTTCCGCTCTCTCAGTGGCAACATTTTTATAGAGAATTCATTTAGTCGATAAAATATATCTTCTCTAAAACGCCCTTCTTCTACAGCTATTTTAAGGTTTTCGTTGGTAGCCACTATAATTCTTATATCTACATCTATGTCTTTTACATCACCCAGCATTCTGATTTTTCGTTCTTGTAAGGTGCGTAAAAGCTTGATTTGATTTTCGTAAGAGAGGTTTCCTATTTCATCTAAAAAAAGGGTGCCGCCACTGGCTAACTCAAAATGCCCTTTTTTATCTGACACTGCTCCGGTAAATGCTCCTTTTTTATGTCCAAATAGTTCACTTCCGGCTAATTCCGGAGGAAGTGCTCCGCAGTCAACCGCAACAAATGGTTTGTCCTTTCTTTTGCTTGCCCGATGTATGGCATTAGCAGCAATTTCCTTTCCTGTTCCGCTTTCACCTAAAAGAATAACCGTCATATCTGTAGGTGCAACCAATTCTATTAATTTTTGAATATGTTTAGACTGTGAGGTTTCACCCACAACATAATTGTAATCATCAGATGATTTCAGCTTTTTTTCTTTTTTCGATTTAGTTGATTTGCTTGAATCTTCAGCTGTTTCTGAAGTTTTACTTAATGCTCGTTTTACATTTAAAAGTATTTCATCGGGATGAATGGGTTTAGAAACATACTCAAATGCACCCATCTGAATAGCCTTAACTGCTGTTTTAACATCTGAATAGGCTGTAATAAGGATAATTGGCGTATAAGGTGATTGGCTTTTTATTTCCTTGATCATTTCAATTCCGTCTTTATCCGGTAATCGAAAATCACACAAAACTAAATCAAACTTTTTTTGAGAAAATAATTTAAGTCCACTTGCACCATTATAGGCGGTTTCAACTTTATAACCGTTTTTAGTCAAAAAGCGTTTTAACAAAGAACATAAATCTAAATCATCATCTATACAAAGTATGTTTGCCATAAATAGGTTTCTTATTAAGTAAAGTAATTTATAAAACCTTTACTTAGGTTTTTATTTAGAGTCTTAAACTAAATCGTTAACTATATTAATTAAAGTTTCTCTTTCAAAGGGCTTTGACATAAAATAGTCGGCTCCCTTTTCTAATGAATCTTTTTGTTCCTGTTCTTTTTCATAAGCACTCATCATAACAATATATGGTGAAAGCGAATCCTTTTGTTTTATTTCTTCCAGTAACTCATACCCACTTCCATCACCTAAATTTATATCTAAAAAGATAATATCCGGATGCAAGTTATTTATTCGGGTTTTAGCCTCTTTTAAACTATTGGCAATACTTATATCGCAGTTAAACGTTTTAGTTAAAATAGAACCTATGATTTTTGTAATAAAGAGTTCATCATCCACCACTAAAATTGTCTTGTTACTTGATTGACTCATCATTTGATTTATAAAGTAATATAAAAATTGTTACTGTTTAAAATCCAAAGTTAATTTTTTATGAAAAACCACCTTAATTGATTAAAAACCGTTCCACAAAACACAAATAACTGTTTCTGAAATGATTAAATAAAGGGTTGAGTGATAAAAGTGAGAACTATTTTCTACATTGTTTGGTAAAAAACTCCTATTTATAATTTTACTATTAAATTGTTAGCTTGCTATTTTTGATAATTATCATTACCTTTTTCTCATGCCATTTTTTAAAAAACATTATAAGCTACTGCTGATTGATGAAGATGAAAAAGACTTTATCAAAATGAAAGAGTATTTGAACCAGCTACCCTTTAGGCATAATATAGATTGGGTTTCTAGTTATGAAAATGGGCTGGATGAAATAAATAAGGATTTACATGACATCTATTTGGTTGATTATGAAATTGAGTCTGAAAAAGGAATTGAACTAATAAAAGAAGCTTGTGAAAATGGCTGTAAAAAACCCATTATTCTGTTGACAGAAGAAACTAATAAGGCTGTAGATATAAAAGCCCTAAAAGCAGGGGCAGCTGACTATTTTTCAAAACAAAATCTAAATCTGGAAAACTTAGAAGGAACGCTAAGACGTGCCATTCAACGATATGAGTATAACTTAATTTACAAAGACCAGCTTGCTATTTTTAAAAGCTATTTTAATCAGAGTTTTGCTCCGCTATTTATTGTAGATGAAAACTTTGTGTTAATGGACGCCAATCAATCATTTCATAATCATTTTTCGGAAGAAGAAACTCATCAAAGCCTTGAAAAAATATTTTATAAAAAAGAAGAGTTTACCGAGCTTAAAGAAAAAGCTTTGTCTGAAAAATACATTGAAAATAATTTATCTACACTAATTGATGTAAAAGGGAGGGAAAGGATAGTTTTAATATCCATTTCTCCTGTTTTTGACAAAAAAAAGTTATTGCACGGTTACCAAGGAATTATCAATGATATTACTCAAGTTCATAAGGCCGAAAAAGAACTTGCACTTGCTCAGCAGGTAAACATGACCAATAGAATGGCTAGAATAATGGCCCATGAAGTAAGAAATCCTCTTACTAATATAAGTTTGGCAGCAGACCAACTACTAGATGAACTACCTCCAGACTCTGACGAAGTTGAATATGTAGAAATTATAAAAAGAAATAGTGAACGTATAAATAAACTAATAGGAGATTTACTTAACACTACAAGAAAAAGTGAGATTAAATTAGAACCTACATATATTGAAGACACTATTGAATATGCTTTAAGCTTAATTGAAGATAGAATAGTTCTTAAAGACATAGAGCTATTTTTAAGTATTGATAAGAAAAAGAAAACCAAGTTAGATATTGATGCAGAAAAAATCACTATGGTTTTAATCAACATCTTTACTAATGCTATTGAAGCAATGGATGCTGTTGATAATAAAAAATTAAATATAGAGTGTTACAGCAATAAAGATTACTTTTCTATAAAGATATCAGATAGCGGAATAGGAATGAATGAGGAAACAAAAGAAAACTTATTTGAACCCTTTTATACAAAACGTTCGGGCGGAATGGGGTTAGGCATGACTACCGTTAAAAACATTATTGCAATGCACGATGCTAAAATTTACGTTGAAAGTGAGTTAGGAAAAGGCAGTAACTTTATTATTCAGTTTAATAAAAAACAAAAGCCCTGAAACAACAGGGCTTACTGCTAAAAAGTGAAAAACCACTATTTTTTATTGTCTTTTCCGAAATCTTTAAGTGCTTCTTCCAAGGAATTCATATCATGTTTAAACTCCTCTTTAAAACTAATCCAATTTTCTTTTGTTTCATACTTAAAATCCTTCCACTCAGATTTTAATTGATTATTTTGTTCCTCTAGCTCACTTACTTGTTTGTTGTACTCTTCTTTCAAATTTTCTGCTTGGTCTTTGGATGTAGATTTAAGGCTATCAATAAACTTTTGATTTTTTTCCATCCTTTGATTAACATCAGCTTCTAGCTCAGCATACTCTTGGTTAAATTCTTCTTGGAAATCATCTGCGGTTTGCTCAATTTTTTCTGTTGTTGTTTTGTCGTCACACTTTTCATTACAAGCATTTATACTAATTGCAAGTGCTGCAAGTAAAAAAATGCCTATACTATTTCTTCTAATTGTTTTCATAGTTATCATGTTTTATAGTTTCTTTCGTTTTCCTTTAGGTTTTTCTTTATCCTTCCCTGTTGGTAAATCAAATTCGTTTTTATTTCTCTTTTTCCGAGATGTTGTTTCTTCTTCTTTACCATTAGGATGTCCTTTTCTTTTTTTTGTCATACTTCAATTAAATAATGGGGGCAGGTCAGCCCCCAATCATATATTTTATTCTTAAAGCTTACTGTTTTCGATAAATTCATTAATTTCTTCTTTGGCTTTACCCGTTTTTCTTTGAATTCTTCCAATAAGCTCATCTTCATGCCCTTCAGCGTAAAGTAAATCGTCTTCCGTCAACTCACCATATTCAGCTTTAAGCTTTCCTTTAAGGATATTCCAGTTTCCTTTAATTTTGTCTTTTATTGCACTCATAATTTGTTTTTATAGTTAATAATTTAATTAATTGCTTGTTTAACTTCTAAGATAATGCCAGCATACTAAAAATTCAATAAAGCACTGATAACCTTAGATTTACATAGTTATTACATTTTCAAATAATTTATGCTTTGCGCAATGTAGTACTCAATAATGTGAAAGTATTACCACATTTTAATTAATACAATCTGTCTATTTTGCTTTACTGTCAGTGCTTAATGTAAAGTTATCAGCAATTAATGTTCTAATTGGGAATGGAATGTTAATTCCATTTTTGTCAAAAGCACCTTTTATTGCTTTTACACCTTTGCTTAGGCTACTCATATAACTTCCGTTGTTAGGATATTTTACCCAATATTTAATGTCTAGGTTTATTGAACTATCGCCAAACTCTTTAAAATGAACAGACACTCCCTTTTCTTTAATCATATCATCCAATGATTCTATTGTAGTTTTGACACATTCCTCTACCATATCTAATTTACTATCATATGCTACTCCCACACTAATTAATACTCTTCTCTCTCCGGTTGTTGAATAATTTATAATTGCACTCTGGAAAACTTGCTTGTTGGGCACAATAATATAGTTACCATCAAAGGATAAAAGCTCTGTAGTTCTTAAGTTTATTTTTTTTACGACTCCTTTAATATTTTCTACCTCAATTACATCTCCAATATTAAATGGCTTTTTTGACGCCATAAAAAACCCGGAAATAAAATTTGCTGCAATATCCTGAAAAGCAAAACCTAACGCTAAACCAACTATACCTGCACCAGCCAAAAGAGAAGTAACGGTTTTATCTAAATTAAGAATACTTAAGCAAAACATTACTCCAATTGATAAAACTATGATGTAAAGAATTTTATTAAATATTCTAAATAACTCCTGATTAATGTTTCGCTTTACGAAAATTCGTTTTAACAACTTTGTTAGTCCCTTTGCAAGTAATATAAACAGAAAAAAGACAAGCAAAGCCAAAAGCATATTTGGAAACATTTTAATGGTTATCTCGGTCCAATTAACTAGTTTATCTAAGATAAGATTAGATGATTTTTCTACTGAAGATATAACAGCATCAGTTGAAAGAGAATCTTGTATTGCTTTTACTGACATAACTAAATTTGTTTTACAGGCTACCATAAAACATCGTGCTAAAAACCATAAACATTCTTAAAACACTGAAAGTAAAGTAAGTAACAGTTTATCCGAAATATTTCAATTCTTCTGTGAGTATTTTAATACACACATTGTGCTAATTACACCACTCTATTTTTATACAAACCACTGCTAATAATAACGAATTAACTGTATTTAAAGTAATACGAAAATCAGGCATGATATTCTATAAAAAAATAGTCAAACACAGCTAAATGGAAAAAAAGTCCGGTTACAACAATAACATCTTAAGTATATTTATTACATTAATGACATTAGGAATAATAGGTGTTATAATATTTTTGGGAAGTAAGATTTTAATGCCTTTATCTGTTTCATTTTTTTTCGCACTGCTTTTACTTCCATTAGTTAACTTTCTAGAAAACAAACTAAAGTTTCACAAAATATTGAGTGTTACGTCTTCGGTCATAGTATTTGTTCTTTTAATTGCTTCAGTTTTTACTTTTCTAGGAAGCGAAGTAGGTTCATTTTACAAGGATATGCCTAAGGTTGAACGAAACATTGACAAGCACATTAATACCATGAAAAAATGGGTAAAAAATGAATTGGGAATAAATTATTATGAACAAAAAGAATATATAGAAGAGGTTAAGCAAGCTCAAGAAGGAAACCAACGATTACTCGAATTTGACTTTGGCTCATTTAGTCAAACACTGCTAAATATATTACTAATACCAATCTATATTTTTTTAATACTTATTTACCGGCATAGAATTTCAACTTTTTTTAAAATGAAGGTCGCTGATAAACATCATACCAAACTAGATAAAATTTTACATGAAGTTAAAACTGTTGTCAGAAATTATATTGCAGGGTTAGGGCTTCAAGTAATTATTGTTTCACTTCTTACCGCCACCGGGTTTTATTTTATAGGACTTAAATACTTTATTTTTTTAGGAGTATTAACCGCTTTATTAAACTTAATACCTTATATAGGAATTTGGATTGCATCTATAGTAAGCTTACTTGTAGCCCTATCAGAATCAAATGAATTTGGAGTATTATTGGGTGTGGTAATCGTAATCTCTGTTACGCAAGTGCTTGACAATAATATTTTAGTACCAAAAGTTGTAGGCTCTCAAGTAAGCATAAATGCACTAGCTAGCATATTGGTCGTAATAATTGGCGGAACACTAGCGGGTGTAGGAGGAATGTTCATAGCCATACCATCACTTGCGATTCTAAAAATAGTTTTTGACAATATTCCTGAATTAAAACCTTGGGGACACTTGATAGGCAACGATAATTCTAACTAAACATTACCTATTACAGCCAACTTATCTAAAGATGGTGTTGGGCTTCCACCGGCTTTTTCAACCGTAATTGCAAAGGCCTGTGCGTTGGAAACATCCGGCATTGGACATAAATCTTCACATGGTTCGTCATGTGTAAGCATACCCATATCTACAGGCTTACCGTCAACTATTGCCCAAAGTTGATATTGTTTGTCTTGAGGTAATTTTTCCATTTGAGGAGAAGCATCTAAGAAAACTTTAGAGGTGCTTTCGTTGAAATACACAATACAAGTAGAGGTTGGCTGAAAATCTGTTCCTTTTAAAACAATTTTTTTAGTTGCTGAATGTTGTAAGAAAGCTAATAGCTCTTTTTTCTTTTCTACTTTTTGAGACAGTGCGTCAAGTTCGGTTTCAAAGTTGCTTTTATTTTCATTCATCTCCGTTGACATATCAGACAATTGAGATTTAACTGATTTGAGTTCGGAGTTAGATGTATAAAACAAATAGGCAAAGCCAATAGTTATAACAACAGAAGCAGCCGCCATATATTTCCATAACTTTGAGTTACCAGACGAATCAATAGCCACTACTTTAGCTTCTGTCTTTTGTCCTAAAACTTCTTGCTTTTCATTTTTTATAGCTGTAAGAATTTTTGATTTTAAATGAGAAGGAGGATTTTTCTCTAATTTAATAGCCATGCTTTCAATGACAGACTGTAATTGCTCTAACTCCGATTTAATCTCAGGATAAATATGCGACATACATTCCACCTCTTGCTGTTCCTGCTTAGAAACATTTCCAAGAACATAGTTCTCAAGTATTCCGGATGATATGTACTCCTTTATATCCAAAATAGAAATAGATTAAATATTTTTTTTAATTCTTTTAGTGCAGCTCTTGAACGGGTTTTAACCGTGCCTAACGGAATATTTAATTCATCCGAAACCTCTTGTTGAGTATAGCCATTAAAATACAAGTATTCTATCATCTCTTGTTGTTCAGGAGAAAGTTTTGCCAGTAAATCTTTAACGCCAATATGGTTAATATTTATTTTTGAGTTATTGACACCCAAATCTACGTTTGGTTTAAGCTCTTGGATTTCATACTTCCCTTGTGATTTTAATTTCCTTAGTTTATCTATAGAGGTGTTTCTAACAATGTTTAACATCCATGTAAATAACCTTCCTTTAGAAGCATCATACGAATGTATTTTTTTCCATATTTTAACAAATGCTTCTTGCAGCACATCTTCTGCAATTTCATCGGAACGAACAATTTTAGAGCTAACGCCAAATAAAGCTTTAGAGTAATTATCATACAACCTCTCAAAAGCTTCTGTATTACCGCTCTTGATTTGGTTTACCATTTCTAATTCAATATGAATTTCCGGGTTGCTCACTAGTTATACAAATATGAAAAAATATTTCGACTAATATTTCTTTTTTAAATATTCATAAATAGAAACGTTAAGAAGAATCAAAAGCATACCGTAAAATGTATCTTCAACCGGAATAGTAAAAAGCCTAACACCCATATTTTCTTCATTGTTATACCAAACTACTTCATTATGAATAAAGCTGCCGGTTAAAATTCCATTGACTATAAAAAAGGGAATAAGAATAAAAAGATAGGACAAAAAGAAAAGATTAAGATATTTTACTCGATAAAATACTAAAATCACTAATACAACAGCCAAAGAGAAAAAAGTAATTGAAGTATAGCTTTTAGATAGAAATATTCCTCCCACTAAAAATAATGCTATAGCAAACATATTTACCCAGCTGCTGTTGGTATTATAAAATTGATACCACTGATATTTTACACATTCATATATAAATATGCATGAAAAAGGAATGCAGATAAAGAATAAGTGTTCTTCAATAGGTAATCCAAACAACTTAACGTCATTCAAATAAGCGGAATTAAACCCCCAAACTCCTTGAGAGGTGAAGATAGCATCCCAAATGATAAAAGGAATGTAAACTATGATTATAGCCGGAAATAAATACTTCCATTTTGAAAAATAATTTACTTTTTTTTCAAAGCTGGCAATTAATGGAAATAAAATTGTTAGGATATTAAGCCAAAGATAAAGCGACATAATTACCCTTTATTTTTTAGATATTTTTTTGCTTCTATATAATATTTAAAGGGCACTAATAGCATTCCAAAACATTCTCCTTCTTCTTTTCCCAGATGCTTATGATGAACTTTATGTGCTTTCCTTAAAGCTAATAGATAAGGGTTGTCAGAGTTTCTAAACCACTTAAATCGTTGATGAATAAACACATCATGAACTAAAAAGTAGGCTATACCATAAATTAAAATTCCTAAACCAATGGCGTTCATCCAACTTATATTATAAAGCACACCAAACAGCATTAAAAAGAAAGAAGGCACCGCAAAAATTAAAAAGAAGAAGTCATTTTTCTCAAAAAATCCAGGTTCTTTTACATGATGGTCTGCATGAAAATACCACAATAGTCCGTGCATGATAAACTTGTGTGTAAACCAAGCCACAAACTCCATAAAGAAAAAAGTAAATATTGTTATTAGTAAAAACATTACAGCAAATTTAGTTGATATTTAAAATAAGAGCTAAAAAACAAATAGGCTTTGCGCTTATTTGATATTCTAATCCGTTCTGATTTAATTACTCTTGTGTTTAGCGCCACAATTTTCTTAAACAATGATGTATAATAAATATAGGCAACATACACCCCTAATTTAGAAGTTCTAGGCAGCATATCAATCCCAATTTTAGCATGAGCAAAATCCTTTTCAATATCTTGTTTTATTAATTCACATTGGTATTGATCAAAGTTGGAGAAATCTATATTAGGAAAATAAGTTCTTCCTAGCTGCTCATGGTCATACTTAAAGTCTCGTAAAAAATTGACTTTCTGAAAAGCAGAACCTAAGCTTCTTGCGTATGGCTTTAATCGTTCATAAAGCTCTTTATCTCCGTTTACAAAAACACTTAAGCACATTAAGCCTACCACTTCAGCAGAACCCACTATATATTCTTGATATTCATCTTTAGAAGAGTAGGTAGATTTTGCTAAATCCATCTCCATGCTTTTTAAAAACAGTCTTACATTCTCAATATCAATATTGTATTGATTTACTACATATTGAAAACTATTAAGAATAGGATTAAGACTAATCTTTTCATCAATAGCTTTGTAAGTATCGGCTTCAAATCTTTTAAATAAATCTAGCTTGTTGTAGTCATGAAAAGTATCAACTATTTCGTCTGCAAACCTCACAAATCCATAAATAGAATAGATAGGTTGACGAATCGACTTATTTAAAAATCTAATGCCTAATGAAAACGAAGTGCTATATGACTTTGTGGTAATAACACTACATTCATTTGAAACTTTATCAAACAGTTGTTTCATATTCTAAATTTTTATTTTTTGATAAATAATTTTGTACCAGCTTAGATACTATCTGTCCTGAAATAATTGCAGGAGGAACTCCAGGTCCCGGAACAGTGAGTTGGCCTGCATAAAATAGATTCTTTAATTTTTCATTTGCCATTTTTGGCTTTAAAAAGGCGGTTTGCTTCAGCGTGTTTGCAAGCCCGTAGGCGTTGCCCTTGAATGCATTGTAATCTGCAATAAAATTGGAAGGCGCATATGATTTTTTATAAACGATATTGTCCATAAATTTTTCGCCAATATGTTGTTCTATTTTAGAAATAACATAATTAAAGTAATCCGATTTAATTTCATCAGTATCTTTTAAACCAGAAGCT
>Ga0209578_10000770_pt1 | contig 35238 bp, 31 predicted proteins | sample tdAd472_FD_187127 | JGI IMG/M metagenome (GOLD analysis project Ga0209578, IMG submission 187127) | Marine sediment microbial communities from the Atlantic coast under amendment with organic carbon and nitrate - tdAd47.2 (SPAdes)... | ecosystem: Environmental > Aquatic > Marine > Coastal >...
GAGGACGGCGCCGCCAAGGGCGTTATCCTCGCCGATGGCACGCGCATCGATGCGGAGTTGATCATCGTTGGCATCGGCATTATCCCGGAAACAGCGCCTCTGCTTGAGGCGGGCGCCAATGGTGGCAATGGTGTCGAAGTCGATCCCTATTGCCGTACAAGCCTTCCGGATGTGTATGCGATAGGCGACTGTGCAGCCCACAGCAACCGCTTCGCCAGCGGCATGCAGATGCGGCTTGAGTCGGTCCAGAACGCCAATGATCAGGCGAAGATCGCGGTGCAGCACATTGTGGGCGAACCAACTGAATATGACGCCGTGCCTTGGTTCTGGTCCAACCAATATGACCTGAAGCTGCAGACGGTCGGTCTTTCGGGTGGCCATGATCAGACAATCTTGCGCGGCGACCCGGTAACCCGCAGCTTTTCGGTGCTGTACCTCAAAGCCGGCAAGCTGCTTGCCATCGACGCGGTCAACAATGTGAAGGATTATGTTCAGGCGCGTGCGCATGTGGTAGCAGGAGCCATCCTGAACCCGGCCCAACTCGCCGATCCGGCGGTGCCGCTCAAGGAGGCGGAGCCAGCGTAGCGGTGAGATCGGCCTGTATCTTGCCCAGGGTTATAATGCCGTATAGCCTTGACGTTGAGCGCGCCAAATTCAGCTGCCCTACATGCTGGCACCCATAGGGCAAGTTACCCCTGATCGGAAAACCGCTTTGCCAGCCGCGCGCTGGCGCCGCTCTTGGCGGCCAGCCGCGAGCCATAGCGCAGGACCGTGCGCGCATCGCGCCAGCGATAGGCCTGCATGATGGCCGGCAATCCCTCGCCGACCGCAAAATTATCCTGCGCCACGCCCACACGGATGGAGTGCGATGACACGCTCTGGAGCCAGCGCGTGATCTCGTTCTCGCCGATCTCGCCCAGAAACCCCTTCTCCCAAGCCTGACGAATGAGCCGCTTGTAAATGAGCGAGATGCTGTTGGGGTGTAGCCTTGTCGTGCCGATGCTGTCTATCGAGCCATCGAAGTGGGTGGTCACCCGCCGCAGCAGCGGACCCTTCGTTATCTTGGCGGCTGCGCGCCAGCGCGCAATCGCGGCCATGGTCGCAGGTGAAAGATAGGCCTCGGCCCCTTCTTGCTTGCGGTCAGTCTTGCTCGAGGGAATATGCAAGATGCCGCCCCCCTCTCCGTCTGGTCCCTCTATATGGACGACATCGATCTGGACTTGTACCGGTTTTGCGCCGGTCACTGATCTCATTATGCCACCTTGGCCTCGAACGCCAGCGGGCTGATGCCACCCAGATATGAGTGACGTCGGCGGGTGTTGTAGAACCCGTTGATGTATTGAAAGATGGCGGCTTCGGCTTGCCGACGTGTCGGCCATTTCTGCCGCCAGATCAGCTCAGCCTTCAATGATTTGAAGAAGGTCTCGACGGAGGCGTTGTCGTAACAATTTCCTTTGCCGCTCATCGATGGGCGCAAGCCATGGGCCTGCAGCTTCTTCTGATAGGCATAAGAGCAATATTGGCTACCACGATCCGAGTGGAAAATGCAGTCTGGCGGCGGATTGCGGAGGCGCACCGCCATTTCCAGCGCCCTGATTGCCAAATCGTTGGCTTACACCGCCCTTCGGGTCTTCATCCGGTCGCTCACAGCCCAACCGACGACACGGCGGCTGTGCAGGTCGAGGATCACAGCAAGGTAGAGCCATCCCTCTGCCATCCACACATAGCTGATGTCTCCGGCCCATTTGCGGTTCGGCACATCGGCCAGAAAGTTCCCATCCAGCAGGTTGGGAGCGACACCCAGACGGTGGTTGCTATCGGTAGTCTCCTTGTGCCTGCGGGTGCGAACGGGCCTGATCCCGTTGATCTTCATCAGTCGTCCAACCCGCCGCTCACCAACATCAAGGCCAACTTCCTTAAGCTCCATTGTCATCCTCGGACGCCCGTAGCTGCCAAGGCTGAGGCTGTACTGCTCCCGGATATGCGCGAGCACTGACATGTCCGTGCGCTCCCGCTGGCTGATCGGTCGTGATCGCCATGAGCGATAGCCACGCGGACTGACGCGCATCACCCGGCAGATCGTCTCGACTGGCCAGACATGACGCCAGTTCTCCACAAATGCGAACCTCATGGGCGCTGGCTCGCGAAGAACTGGGTAGCCTTCGACGGTGCAATGATCCCCCGGATCATCGCCTGCGTCTCAGTTTAGGATATCCCTCTCCTCCTTCAATATCCGGTTCTCAAGGCGAAGGCGTTCGTTCTCGCGGGCCAGGTCCGCCTGCGGCGTAGCCACCAGATCGGATGGCCGATACTGTGATACCCACTTGCCCAGCGTTGACTTGCCAACCCCCAAATCCTTGGCAACCCGCTCACGCGACAGCCCACTGGTCAGTGCAATCCGCACCGCTTCCTGCTTGAACTCTTCACTATGCTTGATCATCTCGTCGGTCTCCTTGTGCGAGCTCTAATCGCTCAGATGACCGGCGCAAAACCGGTACAAGTCCACCATGATGGGTCGCGTGCCGAAACGAGTCTTCGCGGTCTTCAATATGTTTTCACCGTCCTTCCAACTGTCACGCCAGTGCTGCTTCAGATAGTGTTCGACGAAGCTGTCTGCATACGTGTCAAAACTGAAAGCCCGACGTCGAAGTTCAGCCTGCGCTTCCAACTGCTCCCGTGCCGTAGCCTCCTCCAGCAGTCGCCTTTCCTCTTCAACAGGATCCACTCCCCCGCGCACCTGAAGGAGCCGCCTCTCCGCTTCCCGTCGCGCTGTTTCAGTTGTCCATGGATTGCCATGGCCGCCAATCGTCATTCGACGCGCAGCTCTCCCCTTGATGCGATACTGAAATACGTATGACTTAACTCCCCCGGTACTGACGCGCAGGCCAAACCCGCTTAACTCAGTGTCCCATATAAATTAATCACCACGAGGAGATGGTTCGGCCGCATCGACCACCCGCTTTGTAAGCCTTGAATTTGCCAATGCCCGCCTCCCACGTAATCGCCACGTAATCAGTTTTGCGAAAACTATGGGATAGAATATCGAATGCAGGAGTAGCAGTAAATGTCTATTTTCCGGGGTTTATAGTGCCTTAGAGTTCTCTCGGGCACCTCCGGCGTAGGCTCAAAAATTTACTTTTAATCAGTAGGTCGCTGGTTCGAACCCAGCAGGGCTCACCATATTTTCAATAGTTTATGGCGAACATCTCTTCAACCGGCCATGCTTGTCGAGAGCATAGAGCGTAGCTTACTTCAACTTATGCGTCTCGCCATGACACCAGCTTGCCTCCAATGCCTTGACAAAACTTTCCCATCAGACGAAATAATATCAAGTAACTTGATAAATTATATTACCTATCTAGCTGGTGTCGTACGATAATATATGGGGGAGTTTCGCATGTTTGATGTCGTAGTGGTCGGTTATGGCCCCGTCAGTCAGCTTCTCGTGTTGGCGTTGGCTAAGCAAGGGCGCTCGGTCGCAGTGGTCGAACGCTGGCAACAACGTTATCCTCTCCCGCGTGCCGTATGTATTGATCATGAGATTTATCGCATTCTCTGCGCCAATGGCTTGGCCGATAAATTGCCGTTAATTTCACAAGGCGGTGAAGTATATGAATGGTTCAATGCCGACTGGCGTGAGCTTCTCTCGATCGACTGGACTTCCCAAGCAATTTCAGGGGGCTCTTATGCAAATTTCATCCATCAGCCCACGCTCGAAGAATGGCTGGATGATGCAATCGCGCAGATGCCCAACGTAACTTTAATGCTAGGGTATGAGGTGACCGCCGCAAATCAGGATGACTGTAGCGCTTGGATGGATGCGACGGAAACCACCACGGGCGAGACGAAACACATTACTGGCCAATATCTGGTCGGTTGCGATGGCGCGAACAGCTTCATCCGGCAGCAAATCGGCGGAGAGCGGGAGGATCGCGGCTTCGAGGCAGATTGGCTGGTGATCGATGTTCGTTTGGCCGAGGGTGAAACCGCGGAGTCACTCGGCATTCCCATCGCTTGCCAATATTGTCACCCTTCACAGCCGACAACGATTGGCCCTGGCGGAATTCGTGATGGCCGGATCTATCGCCGCTGGGAGTTCATGCGCCTGCCGGGTATGGCAGTAGAAGAGATGGAAAGCGAAGCGCTCGTATGGGAACTGCTGTCGCGCTGGGTAAAGCCGGATCAGGTCGAACTTGTCCGGCACAAGATATACACCTTCCGGTCACTCATGGCGCAAAGATGGCGGGATCGCCGCATCCTGATTGCAGGCGACGCCGCTCATCTCATGCCGCCGTTCTTAGGTCAGGGGCTATGTTCGGGAATGCGGGATGTCTGGAATCTGGCATGGAAGCTCGCGCTGATACTTGATGGCAAAGCTGACGGTCGATTGCTCAACAGCTACCAGACAGAACGTTTCGACCATGTCGATGCGCTGATCGACGCGTCGATTGAGCTGGGCAAGATCGTCTGCATACCCGACACGGATGCCGCGGCAGCGCGTGATGCCGCCTTCTTCAGAGGCGACATCCCTGCCCTACCGGAATTCCCCACAATGACAGATGGTCTGGTGATGCGCGCCGATGATGGCCGGATTGCGCCGGGCGCGGGCCAGCTCGCGCCGCATGTGATGGTCCGGTCCGGAGGGCAAACAGGACGCATGGATGACATAGTCGGCACCGGCTTCCTGCTTGTGACCAATGCAAAACTGACGCTCGACACCCAGCTGGCCGACCGACTGCAATCTATCGGCGGCCATATCGCGACTTTCGCAGAGGGAGAGTTGGAAGACCTGGACGGTCGAATGAGGGAGTTTCTTTCGGCGCACAGCTGGACGGCGATGCTCGTTCGGCCCGATTTCTATGTTTATGGAGGCGCTGAGCAGCTCGCTGACATCGAGCCGCTAGTTGAGCGGTTCTTCGATGACATGGTCAGGGCGGGACTCCATACGCCATCGGAAGCAGCCCTGCCATAACGGGATCTCAACTGGATCTGTAGTGCAATCCAGTTGAGATCATAAGGTCAGGAATATCTGTCGCTCAGGCTGCGAGCTTCCTTGCCGTGTCCGCAACCCGAGCCGCGAGATAGCGGATGCCCTCGAGATCCTCCTCCTGAACCGGGCGGCTGCCATCCATCGCATGGAAAGTGGTGGCGCCATAGGGCGAGCCGCTACGTACCTTGTCGAGGCCCATTTGCGGCTTGAAATTATAGTCCAGCCCCACGATCGTCATGCCGAAATGAAGCAGGTTGGTGATGACGGAAAAAAGTGTTGTCTCCTGTCCGCCATGTTGGGTGACGGATCCTGTAAAGGCCGCGCCAACCTTGCCTACAAGCGCCCCGCTGAGCCAGATTTCACCAGCCTGATCGAAGAAGTTCGCCATCTGCGAAGACATACGGCCAAATCTCGTGCCGCAGCCCACAATGATAGCATCATAGTTCGCCAGGTCAGCGACAGCAGCCACCGGCGCCGCCTGATCAAGCTTATAGCCAGCCCCGGTCGCAACATCTTCAGGCACAAGCTCGGGCACACGACGAATGTCAGCAGTGCCTCCAGCCGAGCGCACGCCTTCCGCAGCCGCCTCTGCCATCTGCTCCATGTGGCCATAGCTGGAATAATAGAGGATCAAGACCTTCGCCATAATGATAAAATCCTTTCAGTAAAATTGGACAATTCTTCAATTTGAAGCTGGGAAAGCGGCATCAATGCGCCGATCAATCTGGAAACCCGAAAGCCAGACCAGCGCGATAGGAATCAAAATATTCCTTGCAGGCGGAAATCTTGCCGCCTTTGACCCAGTAGAGGGCGTGGTAATCATTCTGATAGATTTTACCGTTTTTGAGCTGGACCTGCGCCTGCAGCGTTGCGCTGACGCGATCCTCTTCGGCGGTCAAATCCACGACCTTCACATCATAGGGGCTGGCGATTTCGGTGAAGAGCCGGGTGAGCAACTGAACCATTTGCGCTTTGTCATATGTCCCTGAAAAAAGGGATGTCGGCGCGACCCACCATTTGAGGTCATCCATCAGCATCTCCGAAAGAACCGTGATATCGCCATTTGCAAGGGCATGGAAAAAGTCACATATGGTCTGCTTGTTCCCCTGAAGGCTCATGCGACATGCAACTCCGCATGCAGGAGCCTGCAAACAAGCAATAATCCCGCGCCCGAAGGCGCGGGAAATTTGGTCCAAGTCATGTTAGAAACGCCTTGTCACCGACAGGCCATATGTCCGTGGCGGACCATATTGACCGAGGATCGGAAAACCGACGACGCCCGCAGATACCGTCGCACCAGCGACATAAGTATCGTCCGTCAAGTTCGTGACATAGGCGCTGGCGGACCATAGGCCGTCTGGCGATTCATAGCCCAGAAACGCATCGACGTTGGTTCGTGACGCCTGCGACATAACGTCCAGATTGAACTGACGGAAATATATCTTGTCCACCCAGGTCACATTGAAGCGCGGGGTTATATTGCCGATGCCGGTCTCGAACGTATATCCGATTTCGCCATTGAGCTTCCACTCGGGCGAATAATTCAGCCGATTGCCCTTCAAGTTCTGCAGACCAAGTTCAGGGTATAAATTGTCAATGGATTCAAAATCGGAATAGCGAGCATCAAGATAGGTAACGTTCGCCGCCAATCTGAGGCCATCAACCGGCAGCGCCGTCATTTCCAGCTCAACACCGTCGACTTTTGCCTTGGCCGCATTGCGGGTAACCAATGCAACACCTTCAACGACGTTTACCTGCAGGTTGCTATAATCATAATGGAATACAGCCAGGTTGGCGCGGAGCCTGCGGTCGAACAGATCAGCCTTTATGCCAGCCTCGTAATTCTTGATCACCTCCGGCTTGAACGGATCCTGCAAGCCGCCGATATTGAAGCCGCCGGCCTTGAAACCGCGCGAAAAGGTCGCGTACAGGAACACATCGTCATTGACTTCATAATCGATGGTTATTTTCGGATCGAACCGGCTTTCGGTTTGGCTGTTCGGCACGGTTGCTGCAGGGTTGAACCGGTCTGGATCAAAAGGATTAACCAGGTCGAACTCCAAGCTTTCGACGAGCGATTTCTTTTCGTGGCTATAGCGCCCTCCGAGCGTCACGGTAAGCTGCGGCACAGGATGAATGCGCACTTCTCCGAACAGCGCATAGGCCTCGGTTTTCAGATCGCCTCGTGTTTCGTAGAATTCGAGCAGCGGAAATACGGGCGCACCGAAAACTCCGCCTGTCAGGCCGATCTCATTCTTGGCGAAGCTCTTCTCGTGATAATAATATCCACCCAGCAGGATGTCCGCAAAATCACCGAAGCTGTGCGAAAGCCGCAGTTCCTGCGTAAACATATCCGAACGATCGACCAGGAACTGCTTCGAAAGCTCAAGCGTGTTGGTGTCGAAGTTGGACTCGTTTTTGGCTATGAGATGCCTGTAGCCGGTCAGCGATACAATATCGGTTGACGGCCCCAGCGCCAGCTTGGCTTCAGCCGAAAAGCCGTATGTCTCCAGAAACAGGCGCGGCCCGAAACCGGCGCTGTCCTGCGGATCAGTTGGCGTAGTGCCGCCAAATGCAAGCGTGAGAGGCGTGAAATCCGGCCTGGCAGCGCCGATGTAACGATAGCCTCCGCTATGATCATGCTCCTTGCCATAATCAGCCATCAACCTGACAGAGAAATTGGCTGACGGCTCGAACTTCAGTTTCAGCCGGACATTGCGCTTTTGCTCATCGTTGACTTCTTCGCCGGTGCTGATGTTCGTGCCGAAGCCGTTCCGATCGACAGTCTGGAAGGCCAGACGGGCAGATACGCTTTCCGACAGTGGCCCGCCGACAGCACCTTCGGTGCCGATCAAGCCATAATTGCCGACCCGGCCGGAAACATACCCCTCCAGAATATCGGTCGGTTCACGTGTGATGATATTGATCGCGCCGCCAGTAGCGTTACGTCCGTACAATGTGCCCTGCGGACCGCGCAGAACTTCGACCCGGTCGACATCGTAGAATGCCAGAAACCCGGACTGGGTGCGTGCCTGATAAATATTGTCGCTGTAGAGCGCCACACGTGTCTCACCACCCGGGGATATACTGTCATAGCCGACGCCACGGATATACACTTTTGCGTCACCGGCGATGCGTCCAAATTCGACGCCGGGAATCTGGTTGCTCAAACTTTCGATATTGAAGACCTGACGCTCCTGAAGCGCTTCGCCACTGACGGCGCTGATCGCAATCGCGGTCGTCTGGACACTTTCCGAACGACGCTCCGCCGTCACGATAATTTCCTCAAGGCCTTGACCCGCTTCCTTCGGCGCCGCTGATTGTGCGTCGCCCTGCGCGAACGCTGGATGACACACCGCCGCTGATACCACCGCGGTTGAAGCGAGCAGCAAACCGCTCGACCAACGGCGGCCATTAATTGGCTTCATCATTATTATCCTCCCCATCATGTTTCCCACCGTCATTTCGCCCGGAGGGTCTGAATCGATGCAATACGCGTACGGAACGGCTCATACGCCCCGCCATCGCGTCGACATTTTGAGTGCCGACACAGACTCGTTGATCTGATGTCATCTGCTCAGCAGCCCGCCGTCAAATTAGGCTTGCATCATTATATGTCAAGTTAATTGATTTATTGACTGTGGTAAGGAAAATGTGCTTTCTAGGCAAAATTCATTTCATATAGCCAATTTATTCATATTTTCCGTGGTTTTTACGACAAGGCCAGCTCTGCATATATGTAAATTGAATTGTTATAAAATTTGATAAACCTTCAATGGTCAGTCGAAAGGGAGAGATATTGCGGCACATTCCACCCAAGCCCGGCATTGCTGGAGGGCCACTGGCCGTGGTTGCGAAAGGCACATGGTCCTGTCTCGCGCTGACACCTTACCAGCCGAATTTTGCTGATCACGACTCGGAAGCGTCGATCTCTTGCTGCTGATTTCCCACTTCGAGCGCGCTGCACGCCTTTACCCGGAACGGACCGCGTTCGTGCAGCCGGACGGAAGTAAAATAATGTACGGCGAAGCCCTGCGGAATGTTCACGCGGTTGCGCGCGATCTGCTGGCAAGCGGACTCGAAGAAGGCGCGAAAGTAGCGATTCTGAGCCCAAACGACAGTGCGGCGCTGATAACCATGCTCGGATCGATTCGCGCGGGGTTGGTATGGGTTTCGCTGAACCCTCGCAACACGATTGACGACAATATTGCATTGGCCGAGACGACCGAAGCGAGCGCATTGCTGTTTCACAAAATGTATGAAGCCGAGGCCGAGCGAATTCGCGGGGCGCTTCCTGATCTCGCCTTGTGCGTGCGCCTAGACGAGATAGCAGGCGATGCTGGCCGGGCCGAAGCGGGTGCCGCCTCAGCCGATGGCTTGGTATTGCCGGAACTGGCGCATGACATGAATAAAGCATGTGCGATTTTTGCGACTGGCGGCACTACCGGCCGGTCCAAAGGCGCCGTATGGACCAATCAGACCTGGGAAACACTCATCGCCAATTTCTGGACCTGTGCTCCGTCCTGCGATCACCCGGTCCACCTGTGCGTGGCTCCGATTACACATGGAGCGGGGGCGTTGGCCATCATGCTCCTGCCACGCGCCGCGACAAATATCCTCATGACCACGGCTGATCCCGCCGCGATCTTCGAAGCGATTGAGCGATATCGGGTCACGCATATCTTCCTGCCGCCAACGGTTCTTTATACACTGCTATCCTCACCGGATTTGGGAAAATATGACACATCATCGCTTATCTTCTTTCTGATATCGGCCGCGCCTGTCGCCGCGGACAAACTGCGCGAAGCGGTAACCGCTTTCGGGCCGGTGATGTGTCAGGCATTCGGACAGGCGGAGTCGCCCTTCCTTCTGACCTATCTATCGCCTTCCGACATTGCCGAAGCGGCGCAATCAGCATCAAAGGAAGACATTCTTCGTAGCTGCGGTCGCGCGACAATGTTTGCGGAAGTGGAGATCATGGACGAATCGGGGCAAGTCCTCCCGGTAGGCGAAGTCGGCGAGATCGTTACCCACAGCAATCTGGTGATGGCCGGCTATTATAACGACCCGGAAGCCACTGCTGCGGTCTCGGAATATGGCTGGCACCATACTGGTGACATTGGTTTGAAAGACGAAGCCGGATATTTTTACATCGTCGACCGCAAACGCGACGTGATCATCACCGGCGGCTTCAATGTCTACTCGACCGAAGTGGAAAACGCTTTACTCGCGCATTCGGCCGTCCTCAACTGCGCTGTTGTCGGTGTTCCCGACGACAAATGGGGCGAGGCGGTCAAGGGGATTGTCGAACTCAAATCGGACGCTGCGGCTACGCCTGACGACCTTATCGCTCACTGCAAGGCACGGCTTGGAAGCGTGAAGACACCCAAGACAATCGAGATTTGGGACGCGCTTCCCCGCAGCCCCGTTGGCAAAGTGCTTAAGCGAGACATCCGGGATCAATTCTGGAGTGGGCGCCAGCGCCTCATTTGAACGAGCGATTTAACAGATTCGGGCCGTTGGAAGGCCCATCGATATGGAGAAGTTAGAATGCGGATTGTACGATTTGAACATGAAGGAAAGATAGCGACCGGCATTGTAAAGGGGGACGGTGTTATTGATCTGACGAAAACAAGCACTGCATATCAGAACATAGCGACCATCATCGCGCAAGAAGATGTCTCATTGCCAGAGCTCCGCAACATCGAAGCGACGCTTGATCCGCATTATCCGCTCCTGGATGTCCTGCTGCTGGCGCCGGTGGAGCCGAGGAAATATCTGGCCATCGGCATGAACTATATGAAACATGTCGAGGAAGCGGACCGCGCGGGCTTCGACCGCCAAAAACATCAATATTGGTTCAATAAGCAGACGACCTGCCTTGCAGGCCCATTCGACGATATCGATCCGGGCGTTACCGAAAAGCTCGATTATGAGGCCGAGCTGGGCGTAGTGATTGGGAAGCCGGCAAAAGGCGTGAAACGCGCGGACGCGCTTTCGCATGTGTTCGGATATGTCGTCGCCAACGACGTTTCCGCACGCGAGTGGCAGCTTCATACGCCGACCTTCACCATGGGCAAATCCTTCGACACACATGGCCCGATCGGTCCCTGGATCGTCACGGCGGACGAAATCCCCGATCCGCAAGCGCTTGACCTGAGGTGTCTGGTTAATGGCGAGGTGCGCCAACAAACCAACACATCCCAGATGATCTACAGCGTTGCCGAGCAGATCGAATATCTCTCGACCGCGTTCACCCTCGAATCCTGCGACCTGATTGCCACCGGTACGCCGGAAGGCGTCGGCGCCGCCATGCAACCTCCTGTCTATCTTCAGCCGGGCGATGTAGTGCGCTGTGAGATCGATGGCATCGGCGCGATCGAGAATAAGGTGGTCGTACCGTGACCAGCGCATCGAAAGTTATCATATCCTGCGCGGTCACCGGCGCGATCCACACGCCGAGCATGTCCCCGCACCTTCCGGTGACGCCAGAGGAGATCAGCAAGTCTGCGATAGAAGCCGCGCAAGCAGGGGCCGCAGTCGTTCATCTTCATGCCCGCAATCCCGAAGATGGGCGGCCCGATCAGCGCCCCGAGGCATTTCTGCCTTTCCTGCGAACGATCAAACAGGCCAGCGATGCCATTATCAATCTCACCAGTGGCGGCTCGCCCACGATGCTGGTCGAGGAACGGATCAAACCCGTCGCAACACTTCAACCGGAACTGGCGAGCATGAACATGGGGACGATCAACTTTGCTCTCTTTCCGATGCTGAAACGCTTCCAGAAATTTCGCTATGATTGGGAAAAGAAATATCTGGAAGAATCGGATGATCTGGTTTTTCGGAACAGCTTCCGTGAAATCACCTACGCACTCGATAAATGCCGCGATGCTGGAACGCGCTTCGAGTTTGAGTGCTATGACATTGGGCATCTCTACAATCTCGCCCATTTTGTCGACCGGGGCGCTATCAAGCCACCTTTCTTCGTGCAAAGCGTGTTCGGTATTCTTGGCGGCATCAGTCCGCATCCCGAGGATGTAATGCATATGCACCGGACGGCAACGCGCCTTTTCGGCAAGGATCTGCGCTGGTCAGCCCTTGGAGCGGGCCGCAATCAGCTGCAAATCGCGGCCATGGCAGCCGCATTGGGCGGCAATGTCCGTGTGGGGCTTGAGGACAGTCTCTGGATTGGACCAGGGCAACTCGCGGCCAGCAACGCCGAGCAAGTGAAGAAGGTGCGGCAGATTATCGAAGGCCTTGGCCTTTCGCCCGCCACGCCACAAGAAGCACGGGAGATATTGGGGCTCAAAGGGGGCGATCAGGTCGCATTCTGACTCAGGCTGAAAATATAATAGAGCCAGTCAGCTTGCATAAACTGTTTCGGAGGAGAGAGTGTTGTCCGACCATGAATGCAAAGAAGTAGGTTGCGCCCACCCCTCCCATGGAAACGGCGGAAGCTGGACATATCGCAAGGGACTGACCGACCTCGGCGGCGGCGTATGGGCCTATTTGCTGCCCGACGGAAGCTGGGGCTGGTCAAACGCAGGATTCATAACATCTCAGGGCCAATCACTATTGGTAGATACGCTTTTCGATGAGCGGCTCACCGGCGATATGCTGGATGCAATCAAGACCGCATCAAATGTGGACCGGAGCGATATCGGGACGGTCGTGAACACTCATGCGAACGCCGATCACACATTCGGCAATGGTCTGGTCAAGCAAGCCGAGATCATCACGTCGCAGGCCAGCTTCGACGAAATGGCCGATTTTACGCCGGAAGATTACGTAAACCTCCTGCGCAACGCCGATACTATGGGCGATGCAGGCCGGTTCTTCCTCGAAAAATTCGGCCAGTTCGATTTTGCAGGGGTTGATTATACGGTTGCGAACTCGACCTTCTCGGGCCGGAAGGCGGTGCAGGTCGGTGACTATGATGTGGAACTGATCGAGGTCGGTCCGGCCCACACCAAAGGCGATGTCATCGCCTATGTGCCAGCCGCAAAAACTGTCTTCACAGGAGATATATTGTTCGTCGAAGGAACGCCCATCGTCTGGGCAGGGCCGGTCAGCAATTGGCTGGCGGCGATCGATCTTATTTGCGACCTCGATGTAGATGTCATTGTTCCCGGTCACGGCCCGATCACCGACAAGTCCGGCGCACGCAAGATGGGCGAATATCTGCAGGTGATCGACAAGGAGACGCGGGCGCGCTTCGACGCCGGGATGGACGAGGAGGAAGCGACTTTCGATATCGCGTTGGGCGAGTTCGCCTCATGGGGAGAAGCGGAGCGTCTGGCGGGAAATGTAGCGGCGCTCTACCGTGAATATCGCGGCGATACGTCCGCCCCGGATATTATCGCCCTTCTGGACCGGATCGCGCGCCTCGAACGCCGTGGGCCGCGCCACTGATATGTCACAAGTCAGTACTCTTGCTGAATTCAGGATGGCGTGGAGGGTGCTCCTTGCCGCCATTGTCGGCGTGGCGGTCGGGTTGTCGTCGTTGCTATATTACACCACCGGCATCTTCATGACTGTTCTAACGCAGACCTTCTCCTGGTCGCGTACCGATGTGTCGATGGGCGTTCTCGTCATTACCTTTGCATTACTGCCGGCAGCCCCGGTTGTGGGACATCTCTGTGACCGCTATGGCGCGAGGTGGGTCGCGTCAATCTCTCTCGGATTTCTGAGTTTGGGCTTCGTTGCCCTTGCGTTCATGCCGGGGTCCTTCGCTGTCTATCTGGTGATCATCGCTGTCATGACTCTCTTGGCCAGCGGATCATCCGGTATCCCGTTCACCCGCGCAGTGAACACATGGTTTGACAAAGGCCGCGGACTGGCCCTGGGGCTCACGATGACTGGTACAGGTTTCGGTGCGATCGTGGCTCCACCACTGCTGGCAGCAATCATGGAAGAATATGGCTGGCGCGCCGGATATGCATCGCTTGCGATCGTTGCGGCGCTTGGCATTCCAATAGTTTTCTTCAATCTTCATGAACGGGATAAGGCGGATGTTTCCATGATGGGGAATATCTCGGGCCAGCACTTATCCGAAGCGATCCGTACCTCCTATTTCTGGATATTGATCTTCGCCTTCACCCTGATTGCAATAAGCGCATCGGGCGTGCTGGTGCATTTCATACCGATGCTGACCGATGCCGGACTTTCGCTTCAGCAAGCCAGTGCGACATTTGCCCTGCTCGGCACATCCATTGTTGTGGGAAGGCTCATCATCGGCTTTTTGATAGACCGCTTTTTCGCACCGCGTATCGCGGCTCTGGCGTTCGCATTCACCGCCGCGGGTTGCCTACTGATGGCCAGCGAAGGAGCGTCCGTCGCCCCGCTCACGGCGATTGCCATCGGCCTTGCCATTGGTGCCGAAATGGATCTTATCGCCTATTTCACAGCCAAATATTTTGGCATGCGCCATTATGGGCAAATCAACGGCGTTCTGTATGCGTCCTTCATTTTTGGCGCGGGCATAAGCCCGGTTCTCACTGGATACAGCCACGACGTGAGCGGAACATATCAGATAGCGCTGTACACAGCGAGTGTGCTTGCTGCTGCGTCGGCCCTGCTCTTCCTCACGCTGCCGCGCTTTCCAGATGTGGCCACCGGCATCAGAAAATCACAGGGAGGATAGTGATATGACCCGCCTTTCATATGTCGATGAAACAACCGTCGAGGGCGCAACGGGCCTCTTCGACAGCATCCGCGCGCATATGGGATTTCTACCGAACAGCATGCGCGTGATGGCCCATAGACCGGAAATCATGGAAACTTTCGGCGCGCTCGGCATCGCCATTCTGAAGCCCGGAGGAACGATCTCGGCAGAGCTGAAACAGCTTGTGGCCTATGCAGCCAGCCTGGCTGCCGGGTGCCGCTATTGTCAGGCGCATACAGCCCATCTTGGCGCCAAGCGCGGGATTGATGTAGAAAAAATGGCCGAAGCTTGGAATTTTGAGAATTCAGACCGGTTCTCGGAAGCTGAAAGAACAGCGATGAGGTTCGCGATGAATGCGGCCAGCGTTCCCAACGCCGTTGAAGCAGAGGATTTTGATGTGCTTCGCAGCTATTATGACGACGCTCAAATCGTCGAAATTCTAGCAGTCGTTGCTCTTTTCGGCTTTCTCAACCGTTGGAACGATACTCTGGCCACAACGCTGGAAGACATACCCACTGCATTTGGTAGCGAAATATTGGCGGATGGCGGTTGGAGCGCCGGGCGGCATGGCTCGTAGCGCCAATAGCCCTCAGTGCTGGAAAACGATGCGGTTGCTCTGGCGGCCGAGACCTTCCACTTCGAGTTCCAGAAGATCACCATGCTTGAGAAAGCGCCCGTGTTCCAGGCTGCATCCGCCGCCGACCGTGCCGGATCCGAAAAATTCACCCGGCCGTCGCGTTTCATCTTGTGAGGCATAAGCGAGAATCTCGGGAAAGCTGTGCATCATCGCGCCGCTGTTTCCGTCAGTGACAAGGTCACCGTTAATCCAGGCACGCATGCGCAAGCCATGTTCGATCTGTGCCTCATCCTTGGTGACAATCCACGGGCCGATGACATTTCCAGTATCGAAATCCTTGCCCTTCGACGGACCCAGCATACCACGCATTTCGCTCATCTGGATGTCGCGGGCACTGGCGTCATTATATATGGCATAACCGAAGATCGCATCTGCGGCCTCCTCCACACTCCAGTCCTTGCCGGTCTTGCCGACGAAGACTCCGACCTCCAGCTCATAATCGAGAAATTCGGTGTAGCGCGGGCGCACGATATCGGTTCCCGTTCCTACTACCGAAAAGCGGTTACCCTTATAATAGACAGGCATTTCGCGATAGACGGGCGGCAACCCCTGATCGCTTCTGATAACACGCTCTATCCCCGTGATAATATGAGCATGCCGGTTGGCACCCAGCAAATGCTGCTCGAAGCAAAGGCAATCGAACAGCTGCGTTGGCACCGGTACCGGCGACAGCAGCTGGACGTCTGACAAGTCCCGTTCCAGCCGCGGGCGGTCACGCAATGCGGCAGCCTCACCAAGTGCGCGGTCGCCAGCGGACATCAGCGCAATCATATCAGCGAAATGCGCCGCGCCGGTTGCCGTCAGGTCGCTGAGTGTCTGCTCTCCTTCGCGCAGTACCCCGACATGGGGCACGGCATCCTCACCATCAAATGTAATAAGCTTCATGAACCCGGCCTCTCGACTTTCTGTTCGAAACCCTAACCACCCGCCCAATAAATGCAATAGACTTGATATAGTTACTTGTGATATTATTACTTTTTGGGAGGTCTGTTTTGCACGCCTATGTTATCGGAATCGGGATGACGCCGTTCGGAAAGGCCCCGGAGATGGACCATCGTGACCTGGCTGGCGATGCACTTGCCGACACGTTGCGCGATGCCAAACTCGATGACGGGTCGGATATAGGACAGGCTTTTTTCGGTTCGTGCCTGATGCACCGTACCGGGCAGACGATGATCCGCGGCCAGGCAGCGCTTCGACGACCAATGGCCAACGGGCTACTGCCCAAGAGGATGCCCATCACAAATGTCGAAGGTGCATGCGCAACAGGATCTCTGGCGCTGCGTGCTGCGCGAAGCGCAGTGTTGTCGGGAGATACGGATTTGGCCATGGCCATGGGCGTCGAAAAATTGTTCGATCCAGGCAATCCATCCGCTGTGTTCGACGAGATGGGCGGCGGATTCGATACCCTGGACCGTAAAAGCTGGATTGCAGAATATGCCCGTGCAGCGCACGAGAGCGGTAGCAACTGGGAACCGGCTGGCGACCGGTCGATCGCGATGGACACCTATGGTCTGCAGGCAGCGTGGCATATGCACCATTATGGGACGACGCCAGAGCAGATCGCCATGGCCGCCGCAAAAAGCCATCGCAACGGATCATTGAACCCAAAGGCACAATATCAGTTCAGAATGACCCCCGAGGAGGTGCTGGCCGATCGCCCTGTCAGCGGGCCGTTAACGCGAGCAATGTGCGCCCCCATAGGAGATGGTGCTGCAGCGGTGCTGATATGCTCTGAAAACTATCTCCGGCGATTGCCTGCCGCCACGCGCGAACGCGCCATCCGTATCCGGGCGAGTGGTATCGCAGGAGGGACATTTCGAGCATTTGACGAACCCAGCCTCAGCCGCGTTGCCGCCGATCAGGCCTATGCGGCAGCGGGAGTCAATCCCGACGCTGTCGACCTGGCGGAGGTACATGATGCGACCTCCTTTTGCGAAATCTATCAGGCGGAAATGTTGCGTTTTTGCGGTGAAGGCAATGGTGGGGATTTCGTTGCTTCCGGCGCAACCGAAATTGGCGGCCGCCATCCGATGAATACGTCAGGAGGGCTGGTGTCCAAGGGGCATCCGATCGCCGCCACAGGGCTTGCGATGGCGCACGAGATAGTGACGCAACTGCGGGGAGAAGCAGGCGAACGCCAAGTCACCCAAGCCCAAATAGGGCTGACTGAAAATGGAGGTGGGGTGATAGGCTTCGAAGAAGCCGTCTGCGTTGTCAACATCTTCGACCGTGATGGAGGTATAGGCCCATGATGAGAAGTTCATGCAAAAGCCCAGAACATCGTTTTGGTGCTGCAAAGCATGCCATTATCAATATTAAAATATAAGGCAGTCTGGTGGACAGACTTGTTATGCTTAGTTAGGACACCGCGTTTACTCTTGAAATGAATGAGTTCAAATTGGCTGATGCAACTGAAAACAGGGAAATTGATGAGTGGGCGTGCGAAACGCTCAGCCTGCTTCTTTTTGTCCATTTGGCGATTATCGAGGACGCCAATAAGAAACTGGTCTCGGCCGGATTAAACCGAACGCATCATCGCATCTTGTTTCTGGTTGGGCATAAACCTGGTGTGACCGTGGGAGAAATTGCAACATTGCTCAGGCTAACCACTCAAGCGATCCAGCCGCCGCTCCGAGTGTTGCTGGATAAGCAATTTGTCGAGCAACAGTCCTCCGAGCGCGATCGACGCAAACGGCACCTCATCCTCACAGAGCGCGGCACAGAGTTCCTGAAAATGTTGACCAGTGGCCAGCTGGCCCGCATGGTGGAAGCCCGGCGCAGGGTCGGTGACGACGGATATGAGGGATTTATCCGTTTCATGCGAGCAATGGCCGCCCCGGACGACAGCGCCTGGCTCTATCCCGATCAGGAATTAACTCTCTGAGAATATATTTTACCGCTCACTTGCCAGGAATGGCTTTAAGCGGGATCAACGCGTAGCATAAGCCGGGACAGTCCGCGCAACGTGTTGTGCAAATCCCGTTCCTCGGAGAGCAGATGGAACCGCGCCACACGCTCTATGAGGACCTCAAGCACAGTTCTGATTTCGAGTTTTGCGAGGTGCATGCCGGCACACAGATGCATACCATAACCGAATGCGACATGATCGCGCGCGTCCCGCGTTATGTCGAATTGCTCCGGGTCGGAGTAACGCCGTTCGTCGCGATTTGCGCTGGCATAGACCACGAGTATGCGATCCCCTTCACGGACAGCCGCTCCGCCCAGCTCGATATCCCGGGTCGCCACGCGAGAAAAAGCACGAATGGGTGACTCAAGCCGCAGAGCCTCATCGATTGCCTTATTGACCAGCTTGGGATCAGCACGAAGCCGGTCCCATTGTTCAGGGTTTTTGGCGAAAAGCATCAGCGCTCCGCTTAATCCGTTGATAGTGGTGTCGAGCGCCGGACCAGTATAGTCGATCAACATGTTGCGTGCTTCGGTGACGGAAATTTCGCCCCTGTCGGCCGCGCGAAACAGATCGGCTCCCCAGCCTTCGGGATCAAGGTCAGCGCGATCGAGCCCTGTCAGATATGTAACCGCTTCGACCGCGAGATCGAAACTTTCCGTCGTGCGCGGGTTACCTTCGGGACCGGCAGTGTTGAACAGCGCCGCTGCCCAGTCAAGCATCTTGGACTTGCCTTCCTCAGTCAAACCGAGCAGATCGGTGACGACGGTCAGCGGCAGGAAATGTGCGAGTTGCGTGACTCCGTCAAATTTCTGCTTCGCAACCAACTCATCAACACGTGTTTCAGCGAGCGCGCGCAACCTATCACTGAATTTTCCGATGGTACCGGGCAATAGAGGACGCTGAAACACCCGGCGCAACCGCTTGTGATCGGGGTCGTCCGACAATATCATTGTGCCTTCGACATTCCTGTTCGCAGCGGCATTCATTGCGAGGCCCTGGGCCGAGGTGAAAGTATCCGTATCGAACAACACGGTCCGCACTTCTTTATGCTGCACCGCTGCCCAGCAGCCGTAGCGATCGAGCCAAACAACAGGACCAATTTCTCGCAGTGCCTTATAATAAGGATAAGGTTCAGCGATTACCTGGTCGGACCAAAAATCGAGATCCGACACTGGCGTACGCATTACAATCTCGCTGGTATTTTCCATCATGACAATCCTTAACCTCTCTGAGCCGCAGCTTCATCCCAATGGGACCTGCTTTTTAAGCAATGCCGACCTACAATAATAAAACATCTTGATCAATTCAATTGATATATTATGTTGCACGGATCAAGCAAGACGCATCCGTTGATAGGCAGTCCAAAGTGAGCATTGCTCCACACTGTACAGCGATGAGAATATGAAAATTAACACGGAGAGCGATAATGAGGCTGGCGACTATCAAATCAGCAAACGGCATTGTAGTTGGAACCATTCTAAGGTCAGGTGAAGCCTATCTCGATGTGCAAGCTGCCCATGTGGCAATGCATGGCGCGCCTGCGGCCGAATTTATATCGATGCATGATTTGATTTGTGCGAACGACCAGGGTCTCGATCTGGCACATTCCGTGGTGGCCTGGAGCGAAGGCCGTATCGAGCCGACCCCTTTGGCGGAGGTTACGCTCCTCGCGCCAGTGCCGGAACCGACCCAAATGCGCGATGCGCTTTGTTTCGAACTCCACTGCGTTCAGGCGTTCAATCAGGCGCGCGAACTCCGGATAGCACGCGCCGCCGACCCCGATGCGGAGAGGAAAGAGTTGGAGGAACGCGGACTCCTTCAGGTTCCAAAGGAATTCTACCAATTTCCGCTCTATTACAAACAAAACCGCTTCTCGGTCTCCGGTCCCGGGACTGATGTCATATGGCCGAGATATTCCCAAGTCATGGACTATGAACTCGAACTGGGAATCTTCATCGGCAAACCCGGCATCAACATTCCTCGAGACCAGGCTCTTGAGCACATCTATGGCTATACTATCTTCAACGATTTCAGCGCGCGGGACGCTCTTTTCGCGGAATGGGGCGGCGGTCTTGGCCCTGCTAAAGGGAAAGATTTCAAAGGCGGTCATGCGGTTGGCCCGTGGATCGTCACCGCAGACGAGATTGGCGACCCCTACTCGCTGGAGATGGTTGTCCGCATCAACGGCGAAGAGCGCGGACGGGGCAACAGTTCATCGATACACTGGCGCTTTGAGGACCTGATCGCCCGCATAACCGAGGAAGAAGACTTGCGCGCCGGTGAGTTTATCGGTTCCGGCACCGTCGGCAACGGCAGCGGGCTCGAGTTGAATCACTATCTCGAGCATGGCGACGTCGTCGAGCTGGAGGTTGAGAAGATCGGCATATTACGCAACCGCGTACTTCGCCCGGAGCTCAGTGCATGACGGGAGCTTCGACGCAGGATTATGCCGCCGCCTACCGCGATTTCGACGTCGGGCAAAGCTATGGCGTGCTCGAAGGAACCAAGGACACCGGCTTCAATGCCTTCGAAGAGCTTTGCGGCCGGCGTGTGCGCTCGGGTACCATTGCCCTGCAATGGATGGCCACGGACGGGCGTATCGTAAAATGGTCCTTTGCTGAGCTTGCGAAAAAGGCCGGACAGTTCGCAGACATGCTGATGGCGGGCGGTGCGCAACCCGGAGATCGGGTTGCCGGGCTGTTGCCGCGCAGGCCGGAACTGCTAGTCGTGCTTCTCGGGACGCTCAAGGCGGGCTGCGTTTATCAGCCGCTTTTCACGGCATTTGGGCCGCGCGCCATAGAGGCCCGCCTTGCGGTTAGCGAGCCTGTTCTGGTGGTCACCGATCAGCCGAACCGATCAAAACTCGACGGCATCATCCTCAAGCGCATTCTAGACATCGATACGACAGAGGGGGCGGAGAGCTTTACACTGGCCCTGGGTGAAAAAAACAAGCCTCAGTCCTCCGTGATGCTGGACGCGAATGCGCCATTTCTGATGATGTTCACATCGGGCACCACGGGCACACCTAAAGGCGTGCTCATTCCGATCCATATGCTCCGTGCAATCTGGGGATATATGCGCTATGGGCTTGACCTGAGGCCGGATGACAACTTCTGGAATCTCGCTGATCCCGGGTGGGCCTATGGGCTCTATTACGCGATCTGTGGTCCACTCTTGATTGGGCAAGCCGTAACGCTAAGCGAGGCACCCTTCTCGGTTGAGCGAACCTATGATATTCTTAGTGCTTTCGACATCACCAATTTCGCCGGGGCACCGACCGCCTATCGCGCGATGACCAACAGCCCCCTACAACCGCCAGCCGGCGTTCGGGTGATCAGCAGTGCGGGCGAAACTCTCGATGCAGATACGGCTACCGAGCTCAAGGAAAAATTCGGCTGCGCCGCCCGCGACCATTGGGGCCAGACGGAACTTGGCATGGTCCTGTGCGACCATCACGGCCTCAACCATGCTCGCGAGGCCGGCTCTATCGGCCTCCCCTCTCCGGGCTGGCGCGCGGTTACGCTCGATCCCAACGGAGATGAATGCCCGGCAGGAGAACCAGGCGCCCTGGCGGTCGATCGCCGTTCCGGCCTTTTCTGGTTCGAGGGATATTATGCGAGGGATGAACAGCCTTTCGTCGGCAACTATTATCTGACAGGCGACACGGTGGTACAGGGTGCGGATGGCGCATTCCGGTTCGTCGGCCGCGATGATGATGTCATCACGTCATCTGGCTATCGCATCGGCCCCACCGAGGTGGAAGGCGCGTTGCTCGAACATCCGCTGGTGGCCGAGGCTGCCGTGATCGGGCGTCCTGACCCCGTTCGAACCGAGACGGTGAAGGCTTTTGTGAGACTGAGAGACGACAGCACGGGCAACGACGCGCTGGCAAATGAGATAGGTGAATTCGTAAAAAAGCGCCTCGCCGCACACGCCTATCCGCGCGAGGTCGAGTTCGTATCGGAGCTTCCCAAAACGCCGAGCGGTAAGATTCAGCGGTTTCTATTACGCAGGCAGGAAGTGGAGAAAATCGCTGCGAAAGATCCGGCAAAGACCTCGCAAGCCTAGCATGTCAGGCAATTTCGTTATTGTTTCCGGCTAAACCGATGAGTAACTCGATCAAGAATCAGAATTCCGTCGGCGGAATTTCTCTTGAAGCAATAGCGCGGCGTTATCGCGGTCCGCTCAATAGTTTTTTCCGCCGCAGGATGTCCCCCGGTGCGCAAGATTGTGAGGATCTGACTCAGGAAGTTCTGCTTCGTCTCGCCCGTCGGTCACAAGACAGCGCGATCAAGCGGATTGAGGGATATATCTTTCAAACGGCTGCGGCAGTGCTCGTCGATCTTAGCAGGCGGAGAGCTGTACGCGGCGCAGACAAGTCAGAAAGCTATGACGATAGCCTACACGCTCCTGCGGATTTTTCACCGGAGCACGTCCTAACAGACAAAAGAGAACTGGAAAAAGTACTGGCTGCGATAGAGGCTTTGCCGCCCCGCGCCCGTCAGGCGCTTATCCTGTTCCGTTTCGAAGACAAGCGGCAGGCGGAGATCGCAAGCATAATGGGTATTTCTGTAAGTGCAGTGGAAAAACATATCAAATTCGGTATGCAACGTCTCCATGAGGCCATGCAGGAGGACATATGAGCGGCTGTGCGCCGGATGGGCGCATTGATCGCGCGTCTCCCATGAACGAGGCAGCGGAATGGCTGATCCTTGGCGAGGAAAATTTCGATGCGGGACAGCGGAATGCATTCGAGCAATGGGTGAACGCCGATGCCGCCAATCGCACCGCTTATGAAGAGTTGGCGGCCAGCTGGGAAACGCTTGGCGAAGCAGGAGACGATCCGCGAATTCAGCACTGGCGCCGCGAGGCGCTAACCTCAGGACGGCATCGGGCGCGCTGGCTTGTCGGTGCGGGCACCGCGATCGCCGCATCGATTAGCTTATTCTATATAGCACCCGCCTTTCAGCAGCCTTCCCCGCAGTCGCAACCGGTCGCAATGCACCCAATTCCGCTTAGCTTTGCCACCGCACAGGGTGAAATTCGGACAATCGCGCTGGCTGACGGATCACGTATGATCCTCGATACCAACACGCATGTCGACGTAATTCTCGAAGCGGGCCAGCGCCGGATTTTTTTGAAGTCCGGCCAAGCCCTTTTCGAAGTCGCTCATGATCGGAACAGGCCCTTCCTCGTGAACGCCGGAGACCGTGAAGTGCTAGCGGTCGGCACAGAGTTTAGTGTGCACCGGGAAAAAGATAATGTCGCCGTGGCGCTGATAGATGGCCGGGTCGAGGTGCGGGGCCACGCCGATGCACCAACCGCCATCAACGTGTCTGCGGTTCAGCTTAGCCCTGGTGAACGTTTGCAATTCGTCATCGCGGATAGCGCATCGGTTATCACGTCCGTCGATATCAAATCCATGACGCGATGGCGTGAGGGCCGTGTCCGTTTCGATGATACGCCCCTTGCCGAGGCGGTGGCGGAAATGAACCGCTATTCCGCCGTTCCGCTGGAGATCGCCGACCGGCGGCTAGACAGCCTGAGAATCAGCGGCGTGTTTCGCACTACCAGTACCGAAAGCTTTGTGACCGCACTTACGATGAGCTTCCCGGTCAGCACCCGCCGTAACGAAAACGGGATAGAATTGTCCTTGGAACCCAGGCCGAACTAATTTTTCTGAAATCGACTTGCGGATGTTCTGCAGTGTTGCGTCCTACCCGTCACAAGATCACGCCGAACCGGCGATCATCGGGAGAGGATATAATGCTAAATATACGGGGAACAATGCTGTTCATGGGAAGCAGCGCCTTGGTGACCTGCATGCTGATGGCGAGCAGCCCGGTTGCGGCGCAGAGCACGGCATCCAAGCCAGCGATCACCTATCAGATCCCCAGCCAGCCATTGGGCAGCGCTCTTAACAGCTTTGCGGAGCAGGCGAACGTCCAGATATTGTTCGATCCGCGGCTGATGCGCGGCAAGCGGAGTCCGCTACTCTCCGGGCGCTATAATGTAGGCGAAGCCCTCGGACAGCTACTGCGCAACAGCGGTCTTGTCGCCAACACCGCCAATGGCGACACTTATACGATCTCTGTTGACAGCCGGTCGACAGCTGCCGACCACGGCAACGACAAGCCTGCAGAAATATCGCAAACGAGTGAACCGGAGAGGTTCGTCACAACCGAGATCGTCGTGACCGCGCAACGCCGGTCCCAACGCCTGCAGGATGTTCCACTTTCCGTTGTCGTGCAAACAGGCGAGCAAATCAGCAAATCCGGTACGCTCAATCTGGAATCTCTTTCTGCGCAGGTTCCGGGGGTAAATATCGCCACGTCGCCGGTCTCCGATTTTGTGACGATACGCGGCGTAGGTTCGTCGCTGAACCTGGGGTTTGAACAGTCGGTGGCAACCTTCGTCGATGGCGTGTATCGCGGCCGGGCCCGGTCAACGCGAGCCGCGCTTTTCGACGTCGAGCGCGTCGAGGTTCTCAAGGGACCGCAGACCACCTTTTTCGGCAACAACGCCATTGCCGGCGCCTTCAACATCACAACACGCAAACCCGGCAATGCGCTGGAAGCGAACGCCCTGGCGTCCTATGCCCCGGCGACCGAGGAATATGTGCTCGAAGCCGGTGTAAGCCTGCCTGTGGATGATACTCTGGCCGTCCGGGCGGCTGGCCGCCTTTCGGGAATGGACGGCTGGATCAAGAACGACAATCTGGACACTGATGCCCCCCGTATCCGTGAAAAGATAGGCCGTCTCTCGGTGCGCTGGCAGCCGTCCGATACCATCGAAACCAATGCCAGATTTGATGTAGGCCGGTCCCGCAATGAGGGTACATTCTATTCTCAGCTTCTCAATTGCCCCCCACCCTTCGGTGCACCAGCCGGTGCATGCGCCCGCTATCTTGCGGCTTCCGGCGGAGAAGTGGACGACGAACTCGATGGCCACACCGATGGAACACAGAGTTATTTCGACTATGATTATTGGGAGCTGGCGCAGACGACATCGATAGACATCGGACGCAACAGCCTCATTCTCACCACCGGTTATTTCAACCATGACTATGACATTTTGAGCGATCTGATACCCGTGCCAGCCAATCAGGGAGGCAGCGTAGTGGGAACCACGTCGGGCTCTGCCGGGCGGTTCCTTGAAGACTTTCACCAGTTCAGCCAGGAAGTTCGTTTTCAATCGCCCACCGGTGGCCAGTTCGAATATATGGTCGGCGGCTATTACGCCCATAGTCGCCTGGCAGTAGATGGCTATGTCGGTATCTACTCGGCCCCGCTCGGTTTTTTCGCGGCGCCAGTCTATAACGCGGCCTCACCCATTGCCGGGCGCGTTTACAACACGGAAAAGGCAGAAACCCTGTCGGCTTTTGGGTCGTTGACAGTCCGCCCGGTCGAAGCGCTACGCATCAATCTGGGCGCGCGATATTCCGAGGTGAAGAAGACGGCCAGCCGCATCGACCAGCGCGGTACGGCAGGTTCCAATCCGGGTCCCGACAATTTCGTTACGACCCCTGCGGGGGAAGCAGCGCTCTTGCCACTGTTGCCGATCGATATCGGAGATTTTGTCGACCCGCGCCGTAAAGACAAGAAATTCATGCCAGCGGTCAGTGTACAATATGATTTGAACCCCAACGTCATGGCCTATGCCTCCTATGCCAAGGGTTTCAAGGCCGGCGGCTATTCGGTTTTCGTCAGCAAATCGAGTTTTGGACCGGAAACCGTGGACGCCTATGAGCTAGGCCTCAAGTCGCAATTGTTCGACCGCGCACTGACGCTTAACCTCGCTCTGTTCCGCAGCGACTATAACGATCTCCAGGAAACGGCCACCATTCCCAATCAAAACGGCACATCGTCTTCAATCGTCGGCAACGTCGCCGCCTCGCGTGCGCAAGGCATCGAGGTCAGTGCCGGCTGGCGTCTGTCACCCGAATTCACGGTCAGCTCGGCCTTGTCGTATCTGGATTCGAAATATCTCGATTATCAGGGGGCGCCCTGCACGGTGCAGCAGACCGTAGCCGCTGGCCCCGGCGCGAGCTGCACGCAGGATCTGTCTGGAAAAAGGCGCGCTTTTGCACCGAAATACAGCGGATCAGTCAGCGCACGATATCAGGCTGACCTCAATAGCGACCTGATGCTCTCTCTGGAAGGCACGACCTATTTCACGTCGGGCTTTTTCACGCAGCCTATTGCCGACCCGTTTCTCAAACAATCCGGATATGCCAAATTCGATGCTCGCATTGCACTGTGCACCGCTGATTGTAGCTGGGAGTTTGCGCTCGTGGGGAAGAATCTGTCGAACAAGCGCACGGCGACCCTGCGCCAGAGCGTTCCCGGTGCCGGAGGCACCATTCAGGGGCTCGAAGATCCTTCCAGGGTCATCGGCGCACAGCTTTCATGGCGATACTGAAACAGGGATGGTCATGAATTTCCATATTGCGACGAGCATCATGTGAATAAACATAATATACCAAGTTAATTGACATATATTTCAAGCAGGCTTACTGTTTCAGGACGTCGCCCCTGGCATCATGATCCGACAATCTGTGGCCATGGGGGCGGTGCCGCAGATTCGACGAAAAACAGAAATATATCACAGGAGAAATTGATCATGGGGCATGTTTCAGGCATTGCTTATGTTCGCTACCAAGCACCTGATCTCGACCTGATGGAGAATTTTCTCCTCGACTTCGGGATGATCCGGTCCGTCCGGACGGCGTCCGCCCTCTATATGCGCGGCACTGGCCCGAACCATCATCTGCATATCACCGAACTTGGCGAGCAGAGCCGGGGGATAGGCATCGGCATGATCGCCGCCAGCCTGACCGACCTGGAAGAAATCGCCGCCAGTGCGGGTGCGACGATAGAGGAATCAAATGAGCCCGGTGGCGGGCTGAGGGCGATCCTCACCGACCCCAATGGCTTTCGGGTCGATATCATTCATGGCCAGCAACAACTTGAGCCGCTGCCTGTTCGCATGCCTCTTATTCTGAACAACTCTCTCGAAACCAATCGCGTGGGCAAAGTGCAAAGGCCCGAACCTGGTCCATCGCATGTCGCCCGCACCGAACATGCCGTTCTGATCGGCCCTAACTTTGCCGAGGCGCTTGATTTCTATGAAAATACGCTTGGCATGAAGATTTCTGACCGGTCCTATGACGGGCATGTGGATAACACTGTTGCCGCCTTTATCCGCTGCGGCCTTGGTGACGGCTATACCGATCATCACACCATCGGCCTGCTGAACGCGCCAATGACCGGGTTCGAACATTGCGCATTTATCTCGCTCGACTGGGACGATGTCATGCTGGGGCATGAACACCTCAAGGCCGCGGGTTATTCCCATGCATGGGGCGTGGGCCGCCACACGCTTGGAAGCGAAGTGTTCGATTACTGGCTGGACCCCTTTGGCAACAAGGTGGAACATACCAGCGATGGCGACATGCTCAACGACAGCCATGTCGCCGGAGACACACCAATAGAGCTCGAAAATTATTTCATATGGGCTCCTCCGCCCGTGCCGAGGGTTCATGAAGAGCCCGTCGCTTGAGCTCTGCCCTGCCGCACTTTGCATCACAGGGTTGGTGATACGCCGCATACTCATCAGTAGAGAGGACTCCAATGGTTCAACTTCTTGAATGTGACATTCAGACCAAAGAGGTCCTGAACTGGACGGGCCTGCATGTTCTGCATGCCCCTATGTCATCATGCTCGCAAAAGCTGCGGATATTCCTCAATTTGAAAGGGCTTCAATGGACTTCGCATGTCATCGACATCGCGGCCAAACAGAATCTGTCCCCCTGGTTCCTTGGGATCAACCCCCGGGGGCTTGTTCCGGTGCTCGTTGATGACGGGCATGTCCACATCGAGAGCAACGACATTCTCCTCTATCTGGAAGACCAGTTCCCCGATCCTGCGCTTATGCCCCGCGACCAGCGCAACACGATAGCGGAGATGCTGACGTTCGAAGATGATCTTCATCTCGACTTGCGGGCGCTGTCTGCCCGCGTTTTCTTCACTCCCGATCAGCCGCCGAAAACCGATGAAGACCTTAAGCGTTACAAGAATACCGGTTCCGGCACTGTGCAGGGGAAAAAAGATCGGCACATCGAACGTGAAGCCAATTTCTGGAGCGACTTTGCCCGGCAGGGCATTACGGAAACTCAAACCTGCAACAGCGCGAAAAAGTTCAATGCTGCTCTCAACGACCTGGACAAGCGCTTGCAAAATCATCCGTTCATTCTGGGCGACGAGCTTACCCTTATCGACATCGCCTGGGTCATCTATGCGGAGCGGCTGCGGCTCGTCGGATATCCGCTACAGCGGCTTCATCCTTATGTTGGCAAATGGTGGGAGAAACTATCAAAGCGACCGGAAGTAGCCCGCGAGATAATGCTTCCTCCGCCTCTGGTGGAATATGCTGGCGCAAGGCAGGCCGAGATGCGAAATATGAACCAGACACTCGAAGATATTTGTTTTTCCTGATGGATCACACCTCACCAACGCAACACGCGCTCCTACATCCGCTTTTTGGAGCGGTCATTCGCCCTGGTCTAGAACGTCCCACACAAAGCTGATTTGCGAGTTTAGTGCCATGATCCAACAGGGTAACGGAATTAGTCGTCGAACATTGCTTGGAAGCGCCCTTACTGCCGCTGCAGCCGCGGCATCGGCTACTGCCTTGGCCGCACGAAAGCGCAAGCCCAACTTCCTTTTCATTCTGGCCGATGACTTAGGGGCCTTTGACTTGTCATGCTACGGCCGCCCGGATTTCATGACACCCCATATCGACAGCCTTGCCGCAACCGGGGTGAGGTTCAATTTCGGCTATGCCAATTCGAGCACATGCGCGCCGACACGCACCGCGCTCATTTCCGGCTGTTATCCCAACCGGTTCATGGTCGGGTCTGGCTTTGGCGGCGAGTATCCCAGCGATACGATCGGATATCCGGCTAGCTTGCCGTCGCTGCCGAGCATATTAAAACAAGCCGGCTACCGGACGGGGTTGATTGGGAAGTGGGATTTGGGCCACTTGCCCACCTTCAGCCCCAATAAGAGCAGATATGACGAATTCTTCGGGTTTATGGGAGGTGCGATCTCTTATTGGACGCACGACCTTACGGATTTTGGTGACCCGACCCAGCGTACCCCGGACTTTTACGATAATGAGAAGCCGGTCGAGGCCGAGGGATACGTTACCGATCTATTTTCGGACCGAGCGTGCGATTATATCAGACGGAACTCTGCAAACCCCTTTCTACTCTCTCTCCACTACAGCGCGCCTCACTGGCCCTGGGAGACGCGGACCGACAAGGGGCAGCCCAGGTTGACCGACGCGCATTTCAGCGGCGGATCTCCCGACATATATCGCCAGATGGTTCAGGCAATGGACGATGGCGTCGGACGGGTTCTTCGCACATTGCAGGAACTGGACCTCTGCAGAGATACCATTGTGGTTTTCACCAGCGACAATGGTGGCGAGCGCTTTTCGAAAATGTGGCCATTGCGGGGCGAAAAAGGCGATTTGTGGGAAGGTGGAACGCGTGTGCCATTACTGATCAGCTGGCCCGGCAAAATCACGGGCGGTTCTCAATCGAACCAGGTAGCGATAACAATGGACTTTCTGCCGACATTCGCATCCCTGGCAGGTACACAAACCGACCCACGCCTGCCGCCCGACGGGGTAGACTTGTCGCCACAGCTCTTCGGCACCGCGCCCTCCGAACGCACAATTTTCTGGAAAACACCAGGCAATATGCTCTCGGCTCTGGCCTATCCCTGGAAATATCTTCGGTTGGGAGAGCGGGAGTTTCTCTACAATCTGGAGGAGGATGTTACGGAGCATGCAAATTACAGATTGCGCAATCCCCAAATGTTTGCGCGCCTAAAGGCCGAATCTGAGAATTGGTCGAACCAGATGCAACAAACCCTGCCAGCTGTGCCTAAGGGGTTGCTAGAAAGCATGGAAGCGCTTGATTCTCCTTGATCCAGGGCCTGAACTTGTAGAGTCAGAACCCATTAATTTCGTCGGTCACCTATCTCATTATGCCACCTTGGCTTCGAATGCGAACCTCACGGTCGCTGGCTCGCGAAGAACTGCGTGGCCTTCGACGGTGCAGATCCCCCGGATCATCGCCTGCGTCTCAGTTTAATATCTCCCCTCCTTGAAGATACGGTTCTCAATGCGAAGGCGTTCATTCTCTAAGGTCAGGCCCTATAAACCAAAGTCAAATTATTAGCCGGCATTATGTGACAAGCCGCCCGCTTTATGCCGCGTCTTTCTGCTTCGCTATCAATATCCTCAACAGCACGAATGCCATATGCCGGGTTGCGCTGGCGCAGCTGTGCATCAAAGGCCAGATTGCTGGGCGCTGTTTCAATATCCTCTTTCAGAAATGGGCCGTAAAGGATCAGCGGTGCCCCTGTCCCTAAAAGCCGCGCCGCGCCATCCAGCAGACCCAATGTCGCCTCCCATGGGCTGATATGCGTCATGTTGATGCACAGGATCGCATCAGCTTGCTCGATGGGCCATTGGGGGGAGGAAGCATCCAGCGCAAGCGGTGGCTGGATATTGGGCAGAGCCGCTTCTGCCGCCCATGCAGAGACAGACGCAACCGCAACCGGATCAGGATCGGAAGGTTGCCATGTCAAAGCCGGAAAGCGCTCCGCGAAATATATGGCATGCTCGCCAGAACCACTGGCAATTTCCAGTACGAGGCCCGCTTCCGGCAATGCCTGCTGCAAAATATCGGCTATCGCATCCCTGTTGCGCAGCGTGGCAGGCGCATGGCGCTTGGCAGCACCATCAGCCTCGCCAGCGAACCAGGGTTGCGGGCCTTTCATTCTGCCGCTTCAGCCAGACTTTCTTCTGCCCACGATAATTTGGGTTTGCGCGCGGCCAGCGTCTCATCAAGACGGCGACGTGGCGCAAACCACGGCGCGCCCTTAAGCGCTTCATCGCCCGCCTTGGCGCGCGCCGCCACAGAGCGCAGCGCCATGATGAACTGGTCAAGCGCAGCTTTGCTCTCTGTCTCCGTCGGCTCGATCAGCATTGCGCCATGCACAACCAGCGGGAAATACATGGTCATCGGGTGATAGCCTTCGTCGATCAAGCCCTTGGCAATATCAAGCGTAGAGAAGCCCTCGGCCAGCCCATCATCACTGAACAGCGCCTCATGCATGCACGGACCACTGGAGCCGAAAGGCGCATCAAGCACATCGTCAAGACTGCGCAAAATATAGTTCGCGTTGAGCACCGCGTCTTCGGCCACCTGTCGCAAACCATCGGCACCATGGCTGAGAATATAGGCCAGCGCGCGGGTGAACATGCCCATCTGGCCATGGAAAGCGACCATGCGGCCAAAGCTGGAAGCATGATGCACATCGGCCGTTTCTTCTTCGACCAGATGGAAGGCACCCTGTGCGTCTTTCTCGACAACAGGAAGCGGCGCAAAAGGCGCCAGCGCTTCGGAAAGCACCACTGGTCCGCTGCCCGGTCCGCCGCCGCCATGAGGCGTCGAGAAGGTCTTGTGCAGGTTGATGTGCATCGCATCAACGCCAAGATCGCCCGGACGCACACGCCCGACAATCGCATTGAAGTTCGCGCCATCGCAATATACGAACGCGCCTGCCGCATGCACGGCATCGGCGATCTTCTTCATATCGCGCTCGAACAAGCCGCAGGTGTTGGGGTTGGTGATCATCACCGCCGCCACATCAGATCCAAGCCGCGCTTCCAGCGCCGCAAGATCAACGCGCCCTTCCGGCGTCGCAGGAATATCCTCGACCTTATAGCCGCAGAACGCCGCCGTAGCCGGGTTCGTGCCATGCGCGCTTTCCGGCACCAGCACCACTTTCCGCGCATCACCGCGCGCTTCGAGCGCGGAGCGGATCGCCAGCAAACCGCACAGCTCGCCATGCGCGCCCGCCTTGGGAGACATAGCGATTGCCGCCATGCCAGTGAGCGTCTTGAGCCATTCGCCCAGCTCATGAATGACCGCCAGCGCGCCTTGTATCGCGCTGACCGGAGCCATCGGGTGCAGGTCCGCAAAGCCGGGCATGCGCGCGACTTTCTCGTTGAGGCGCGGGTTGTGCTTCATCGTGCAGCTGCCCAGCGGAAAGAGGCCAAGGTCGATCGCATAATTCTGGCGCGACAGACGCGTATAATGGCGCACTGTTTCCTGCTCGGACAGGCCCGGCAAGCCAATGGCTTCGCTACGCTCCAGCCCGCCAAGGCGGCTGGTAACTGCCGGGGCATCCGCAAAATCAACGCCGGTACGGTCTGCGCTGCCAATCTCGAAGATAAGCGGTTCTTCGAGCATCAAGGCACGGTTGCCGGTGACGGTGGGCGATGCGCCCGCTCCTTGTGCAGCGTTCATTTCGGGCCGCCATCCGCTCTGGTTTACCGTCATGCCAGCACCTCCTTCAGCCCTGCGCGCAGGGCATCAATATCCTCATCGCTGGTGGTTTCCGTGACCGCGACAACAAGACCACCGGAAAGCGTCCCCTCGCCCGGATAGAGCCGCCCCAGCGAGACCCCGGCCAATATGTTGCGGTCTGCCAATGTGCGGGTGACATCCCGCGCATCTTTCTCAAGAATCAGTGTAAACTCGTTGAAAAAGCTGTCATTAAGCAGACGCACACCCGGCAGGGTCGAGAGCTTCTCCGCCGCTTTGACTGCCTGAGCATGGTTGAGCATAGCAAGATCACGCAGCCCCTTTTCGCCCAACAGCGTCATGTGAATGCTGAATGCCAACGCACACAGGCCGCTATTGGTGCAGATGTTCGAGGTCGCTTTCTCTCGCCGGATATGCTGCTCGCGGGTCGATAGGGTCAACACGAAACCACGCTTGCCCTCGGCATCAACCGTCTCACCACATAAGCGCCCCGGCATCTGGCGCACATATTTTTGTTTGCAGCCGAACAGGCCCAGATAAGGCCCGCCAAATTGCAGGCCGACGCCAATCGACTGCCCTTCGCCCACGACAATATCCGCGCCAAATTCACCCGGCGCCTTGATCGCGCCCAGTGCTACCGGCTCTGTGTTCACCACCACCAGCAACGCGCCCTTGGCATGCGCCGCTTCGGCAATCTCGGCAAGATCGGGCAAACGACCGAGGATATCGGGATATTGCACGACAACACAGCTTGTCTCCCCGTCTATCCGCGCCGTTAGCCCAGCATTGTCGGGCGCTGGCTGCATCGCGGGCAAGGCACCGGCGATCCGATAGTCCGTAACCTTCGCCATAGTCCTGACGACTTGCGCATAATGCGGGTGAAGCGCGCCGGAGAGCACCACCCCCTTGCGCTTGGTAATACGCGCCGCCATCGCTACCGCCTCCCAGCAAGCGGTCGAGCCATCATACATGCTGGCGTTCGCCACATCGCAGCCAAAAAGCCGCGCGACCTGTGTCTGGAATTCGAACAGCATTTGCAATGTGCCCTGTGCGATTTCCGGCTGATAGGGTGTATAAGCCGTCAGGAACTCGCCGCGCTGGATGAGATGATCGACGCTGGCAGGCACATGATGACGATAAGCCCCCGCTCCGAGGAAAAAGGGCACATCGCCCGCCGCCATATTCTGCCGCGCCAGCGCAGCCATATGCCGCTCTACCGCCATTTCGCTGGCATGGTTCGGCAGGCCTTCAATCTGGCCTGCAAGCTGTGCCTCCGCAGGCACATCAACGAACAAATCGTCGATGCTGGCAGCCCCAACCTTGTCCAGCATCGTGCGCCGGTCGGCATCCGTAAGCGGCAAATAACGCATCAGTCAGCTTTCCTCATACTCAATCTCAGGCGCACATAATCAGCGCGCCATGTGCTATCCTCGCCTAGGCTCAGAGGCTTTTGACGAACTTGGCGTAAGCGCTTTCGTTCATCAGGCCTTCCAGCTCGCTGGTGTCCGTGAGGCGCAGTTTGAAGAACCAGCCTTCCACCTCGGCATCGCTGTTGACGAGCGCAGGCTCCTCTTCGAGCGCGCTATTGGTCTCGATCACTTCACCAGCGACAGGCGAGTAGACATCCGAAGCAGCCTTGACGGATTCGACAACCGCGGCATCCGCGCCTTTCTCAAACTCCACGCCTTCATCGGGCAGCTCAACAAAAACAATATCGCCAAGCTGGCTCTGCGCATAATCGGTAATGCCGACGGTGGCGATTTCGCCTTCCACATCAACCCATTCATGATCTTCAGTAAAATAACGGCTCATTGGCATGCCCCCTTCGGTCAGGATGTTTTGCGATGGTAATTATGTGGAACAAACGGCATCGGTGCGACGCTGGCCTTCAGGCGCTTGCCGCGCACTTCAATTTCCAGTGCTGTGCCGTCGTCCGTGTAAGCGGCATCGACCCAGCCCATGGCGATGGGCGTACCGACTGTGGGCGCAAACCCACCCGATGTAACGATGCCGACTTTCGTGTCTCCAGCGAATATTCCCGCACCTTCACGTGCAGGCAGACGCCCTTCTACGGCCAGACCCACGCGGCGCACAGGCGCACCTTCTGCTGCCTCCTTCGCCACGCGCGCATGGCCGATAAAACCACCCGCCTCGCGACGCTTTTTGAAAATCGCAAAGCCCAGATCCGCACCGATTACGCTGATTTCCGGTGTAAGATCATGGCCATAAAGCGGCAAGCCCGCCTCAAGACGCAACGAGTCCCGCGCGCCAAGGCCAATAGGCTTTACTTCGCTCTGAGCCAGCAGTGCATCGGCAAAGGCCGGAGCGGCATCGGCGGGAATACTGATCTCGAAGCCATCTTCGCCCGTATAGCCCGAACGGCTGATCCAGAGCGGCGTATCGTTCCAGACAAAAGCGCCACAATCCATAAAATACAGCGCATCAACACCGGGCACGAGCCGGGCAAGCGCACCGACCGCCTTCGGGCCTTGCAGCGCCAGAAGCGCCTGCTCGTCCATCAGGTTCATCGTGATGTCTTCAGGCAGATGGTCGAGCAACCAGGCGATATCGTCATATTTCATCGCGCCATTAACGACCATATAGAGGTCGTCCGGGCGGCGCGCGAGCA
>Ga0209578_10000774_pt1 | contig 35085 bp, 22 predicted proteins | sample tdAd472_FD_187127 | JGI IMG/M metagenome (GOLD analysis project Ga0209578, IMG submission 187127) | Marine sediment microbial communities from the Atlantic coast under amendment with organic carbon and nitrate - tdAd47.2 (SPAdes)... | ecosystem: Environmental > Aquatic > Marine > Coastal >...
CGCCTGGTTCGACGGACTGAGGATTTCACCGGCGAGATCGGGAATGACGTTCCACGCTTCGCCTGCGGGGATTGGATCTCCCAGCGGCCAGCGTTCGCTGGAAACGAATGCGAAATCGGGTCGACGTTTCTGACCCGAGGGAAGCTGCAGGTCAAAAAGAAGCTCCGTCGCACACCGTCCTGCGTTTGTTGACGCCGCGAATTGTTCAATCAGCATCGCGATCTCAAAAGCCAGTCTGATTTCCGCTGCGCCCATGCGTTCGATCTCCACGACTTCGCCGCCGATGACCTCGAACAGGCCATCGCGGGCGAGGATTTCCTGCATCCGTTCGTCGATTGTCTGGTCGGTCAGGACTGTGGCCATGTGTCACCTCGCGGCGGACTGTACAGAAACTCGCGGAGATTGGGAGTCAGAATCGCGGCGGCGGATCGTCAGGAACTCAGGCGATGACTTGAGGCCGGGTAATCGCGCCAGTCGGATTCGGTCGGGCGATGTGTCTGCCCAACGGCTCAGAGAATACCCATCGTGTTCCACGAGCGAAAACCTCGATTCGTAACCGGGGGGCGGTCGATCTGAAGACGTCTCAATCACTTCCCGGCTGATGCTGCGCCATGAGTTACCCGTCGATCCGTCACAATCCGGACAACCGGCACTTCTTCCTGTCGCTGGCAGGAGTGCTGATCGGCTTTGGCGTCCTGATGGTTCACAGCGCGAGCATCACGTCGTGGCCGACAGAATTCGAGCGGGTCTACCTGACGAAGCATCTGCAGTTTCTGACCGTCGCCGTGCTGGCCGCCACCGCCGCCGGTTGTCTGCCGGCGAGAATCTGGTTCAAGGCGGCTCCGTGGCTGTTCGTTGCGAATCTCATTCTACTGGGACTGGTTCTTGTTCCGGGGATTGGAACCGAGGTCAATGGGGCGCGACGCTGGCTGCGGTTTGCCGGGTTGTCGATGCAGCCGTCCGAGTTGGCAAAGATCACGCTGCCGCTGTTTCTGGCGAGGACCGCGTTCCTGGCGCGCGAGCGAATCCGGCATGTCTTCTTCGGCACCGTTCCGTTTGTCGTTCCCGCGGCGTTGACGCTTGCACTGGTTGTGCTGGAGCCGGATCTCGGCACGGCCGTCTTCCTTGCCGGTTCAGCAGCACTGACGCTGTTCTTCGCTGGCTGGCCGATTCACAACTTCGTGCTCGGGGCAGGGGCCGCGGTCTCGGGCGTCGTCTTTCTGATCGTCTCGCAGCCGTACCGTCTGCGACGCGTCACTGACTTTGTCTCGGTCTGGACGGACTTTGCAAACAGTGATGCGTGGCAGTTGCGGCAGTCGCTGATCACGCTGGGATCCGGCAGCTTCTGGGGAGTCGGGCTCGGACGCGGCCAGCAGAAGCTCAGCTTTCTGCCCGAGTCGAATACCGACTTCGTGTTCGCTGTCGTTGGTGAGGAACTCGGACTGGCCGGCACCGTCGGGCTCTGCCTGCTGTGGTGCGGCATTTTCTGGACGGGAGTGCGACTGTTCCGCTCGCTGCCGGGCAACTGTTTTGCGTCGGTTGTCTCGCTGACGTTGCTGACGCAGATCGTTGGCCAGGCACTGCTGAACGCGGCTGTCGTCACGGCACTCGTCCCGACGACGGGCATCCCGCACCCGCTGGTGAGCTACGGCGGTTCGAGTCTCGTCGTGACCGTCGTCTCGTTCGGCATCATCGTGAGCCTGTCCCGAGCCGACCGCCAGACAGACCGTGTCGTCCTGAAATAGTGGCACGTCGCTCCGCGACGTCAGCCCCGACGACTCTGGTCGGCGCTCTGCTGCAACGCACCGCCGGTTTCAGCCGCGGCTGTCTTCGCGCGAGCTTTCTCGATCTTCGCCTGCACGTCGAAATACCCCGCCCAGCAGAAGAAGGCGACGACGGCGGCCAGGATCACGGTGACTAGAATCGAACTGCGACCGGCACTGCCGATTCGCTTCGCGCTGCCGTTCAGAAAGATCAGGGCCACGGCCAGGATCGGCATGAACGCCGCTCCCACGATGCCGTACGCCAACTGCACTTTCTCGAAGGAGCCAACCAGTCCGATCGCCGGCACAATCGCGATCGCCAGCAGCGAGCAGCGATACACGGGCGACGAAGTCTGCAGCGACCGCTCGACCTGCTCCGAGCTTCTGCCGGCCAGCAGACTGAGCGAATCGGCGAAGAGATACGGCACGCTCTGCCAGACGCCGAGCATGCTGCTGAAGACCGCGCCCCAGGCTCCGGCCAGAAACGCCACTCGTGCGAACTGCCCGAGCGACACCGCCAGTTGATCGCCGAGCATCACAACCAGCGAGGCGCCTTTCGCCCCGCCGATTTCCAACTGGCTGCCGAGGATGACCATGCCCATGCCGAACAGCGCCGTCATTCCGTAACCGGTCAGCAGGTCGATGCGGCAAGTTCTTAATTCGTCGAGTCCGCCGCGGCCTTCCTCGCGAATCCAGTAACCGTAACACAGCACGGTCACGGTCCCGCCGACGCCGCCCATCAACGCGACCGTCCAGCGCAGGCCGGCACCAGCTTCGTCAGCGTCCGGAATCTGCGGCAGAACGAGCCCGGTCAGCACGTCGCCCCAGTCCGGCCCCACGGCAATCGCCGATGCGACCACGGTCAGAAACATGACGGCGATGCAGACACTCATCACTTTTTCAAACAGCTGGTACCCGCCCAGCCACACCATGACGACGGCAACGGCGCTGTGCAGTACTCCATAAAGCACCTTGTCGTCGGCGGCTTCGCCCAGCGGAGCGATGGCGTGCGCCGCCACGCCGCAGGCACTCATCAATGCCGAGCCAACAAAGAAGCTCCACACAATCAGGTAGAGCAGAAACAGCCCGATGGTCGCTCGCCCGAAATGCCGGGCCGTGCCTTCGAGCACTGTTGTTCCTGTCGCCAGTTGCCAGCGAGCGAGCCCTTCGTTGAGCACAAACTTAATCGCCGCTCCGAGCACCACGGCCCACAGCACGGCGACCCCCAGCTTCGCCCCGCTGAACGCCCCCGTCGCCAGGTCGCCCGCCCCGACCCCCGTGGCCGCAACGAGGAGGCCGGGCCCGATCAGAGTCAGCAGACCACGTCGGCGGTCTTCAACTGGCATTGGCGGCGACGTCATCGCAGTTCGTCCACTGGCTGAGAGCTTCAGCCACGAAGTTCGCGGGAAAAGGAAACGTGCTGTGCAACCTGGACGTCCGCAGGCAGAACATCAAGCGTCTGCGTGTGTGACTCCGTTCGCCGGAGCCTCCGCCTGTCGTGGTCGATCTTTGAGCGTACGCGATGCGTAGATGCCGCCGACGATTAGCCCGATGAGTGCGGCGAGCTCGCCGCTATTGTCCAGCCCCCGCGAATTCCACTCGGGAAAGGCGACGTCGAGGACGATCACAGCCACTGATGCGATCAGTACGGATCGACTCATTGCGGGAAGCAATGGTCGATGCGATCTGCGTAGTCGGGCAAGCGCAAACATCGCGGAAGCCATCGCAATTGTGATGATCACTTTGGTCGGCAGTGGCATTGGTGGCTGCATCGCGAGGATGATGTTCATGATGACGGCTCGATCTTGATCCTCACGTAGTGGGGTGACGCCAGAGTTCCATAACCGAAGAACCTGGCAACTTCAGCGACGGGAACGGTCATCGAGTATCGAGTATCGAATGTCGAACAGCGAATGTCGAAGTCAGAAGGTTCGAGTCCAGCTACGTCGTTCAGGATTCTGCCTCGTGTGCACGCTCTGCGTGGGTACGTCGGCGTCGCCGCTCTGCGGCGATTCTGGACGCGGAGCGTCCACGGCTGTTGTTCCCACGCGGAGCGTAGGAACGAGAATGAATCAGTGACTGCCTGTGACGAGAGAGAGTTAGCTCGGAAGTGTCCTGCTCCTGCACGCGCACGAAAAAACCCGGAAGCAGTGGGTCCCAGGGGGGCGAAGGACTCCAGCTACTTCCGGGCGGCGATTGGCTTGCTGAACGTGTGGGACGCAAGGTAGGAGGCATTCTCGAAACGCGTCAATATGGGTTCCCGGTACCGGCTCGCCGCCTTGTAAAAGTTGCAAGGCGGGGCGATCGGGTGCTCTGTCAAACAAGGATTCTGGGATGCGCTCAGTAGCGAAAGTCGCCAGGACTTTCGGCAGTTCCACGTGACAGAAACTACTGGCGAGTTTCGCTACCCAGAAATTCTTCTCTGACAAAGCACGAGTGCTCTGGTTTTGCGTTCGTTCCCCAGGATCTTCTGGCTCCTGAGGTTCGGTCGGCAGGAGGGCGAGTGATCGGGCGTGTCGTCTTGAGTGGCTGGTCGTGCCGGCTGATTTTGGGGACCTGTTTCGGATCGATGCCGGGCAGAAATCATTGAGGGGCTGTCCATTTCGCTATGGCGGACGGTGGTGTTCGACAAGCCGATTCCCGGATGGCCCCTTCCTCTAACCGGAAGCTGATGACGCCGAACGGATGGCGAGTCGGACAGTCAGCCGGAAGTCTCGAGGACGACTGAGCGGGGCCGACTCCACTCGATCGCCATCGTGGCAGCGTTAACTTTCGAGAGCTGCCTGCGGATTCTCGGTACATTGGCCGCTCCCCACTGTTGCTCGAACTTCCGGTAGCTCCGAATGCCCGACTGGTCGTACCAGACTGTCTTTCGTCCCGTGTTAGCGCGGCTGCCGTTTGAGGTGGCTCGGGGGCTGGTGTTTGGGTTTTTTCGGCGGATGACCAGCGTGCCGGGCGGCGGGAAGGTGATCGACCTGCTGGGGCATATGAGCCCGGATGAGCGGTTGCATTGCGACGTCGCTGGGCTTGAGCTGCCGGGCTCGGTGGGGCTGGCGGCCGGCATTGATGTGCAGGGCGATGCGATTGGTGCGCTGGCTCGATTTGGATTCGGTCTGCTGGAAGTCGGGCCGGTCAGCCTGTCAGGGCGAGATACTTCGGGCAGTCTCACCATCGATCGGCGACGGGAGACGCTGATCAACCGCGATGGAACTGAGACGGTCGAACTGGCAAGGATTGCCAACCGCCTTGCGGCTCATCGGAAACGTCCGCCCGTTGTACTTCGCATTCTTGTCGACACGGTCGAGGCCGATTTGCTGCGAGCCTCGATACGAAACATCGTCGACACGACTGGCGACCTTGTTGACGGATTCTCGCTGCAGTTGCTCGCGGACGGCGCGGAGGACTCGCAACGAGTTTCTGGAGATTGCCTCGCGGCTTTTCGCGACGCTGGCTGCGAGGCTCCGCTGTTTCTTTGCGTCGCGACGGACACCGTACTGAATGCGGACCCCAAGCCGGGGGCGATCGTCTTGCCGGCTGGCCTGGCGGGTGTCGTGCTCGACAGCTCACCGTCGACCAGCGATGGCCAGCGTGAACGCGGGGCAGCGTGTTTCGAGCAGACTCTGGCAGCGACCCGTGCCGTTCGAGCGGCGGAACCCTCGCTGGCGATTCTGGCGACCGGCGGCGTTCACGAACCGTGGCAGGCGGTTGAACTGCTCGATGCTGGAGCAAACGTCGCCCTGATCGATTCGGGACTGATCTTCGGCGGGCCGGGCCTGCCGAAACGGATCAACGAAACATTGCTGGCCACTCGTGAGCATTCTCTGGTCGCGACTGCCGACGAACAGAAAGAAGCCAACGACGAGCCCGTCACTCGGCAGACCTGGTTCTGGGCGGCGCTGGTCGCTGTCGCGATGCTCTTTGGCGGCGGGCTGGCTCTGGCGATCGCGACGACGCGTGTCGTGCTGCCGTATGACGAAGCCTTTGTCGGAATGTCTCGCGACGAGCTGTGCGGCATCAACGACCGGCTGTTTCCGTTTCTCACACACGACCGAGTGACACTTGCCGGCACGATGCTCGCCGACGGAATTCTGTATTTCGCTCTGGCGATCTGGGGAATCCGCTGCGGCTGGCACTGGGCTCGCGTGACATTTCTGGTCTCGTCGATTGTGGGCTTCTTCAGCTTCTTTCTGTTCCTGGGCTTCGGCTACTTCGATCCGTTTCACGCCTTCGTCACGGCGATTGTCTTTCAGTTCGTGCTGCTGGCCGCGCATTCGACGTCGACGAATTCTCCTCGATATCTGAGTCCCGACTGGAGCAACGATCGAGTCTGGCGAGCCGCGCAGTGGGGACAGTTGCTGTACGTCGTGCATGGAGCCGCGGTGATCGTCGCCGGGCTTGTGATTTCGTCGTTCGGTGTCTCGTCCGTCTTCGTGCAGGACGACCTCGACTTCATGCAGACGACGGCCGAAGCCCTGGCCGATGCGAACTCGCGGCTGATTCCACTGATCGCTCACGACCGAGCGAGCTTTGGCGGGATGCTGATTTCGTGCGGCGTCGCCACGCTGCTGATGGCGCTGTGGGGCTTTCGTCGGGGAGCCGCCTGGGTGTGGTGGTCGTTGACGCTGGCCGGAACGGTTGCTTACTCGGTAACGATCGGCGTCCACCTGGCCGTCGGCTACACCAGCTTCGGCCACCTGCTGCCGGCTTACGGAGGCCTCGCCGCCATCGCACTCGGCAGCCTGCTGACCGCACCGTTCCTGCTGAATCGCCCTGAACGGCGGCGATCCCGAGGCTGATTGGAACGCGAGAGACGTCGCCGATACGCTCTTCAGAGATCAGCAGACTCGTGCTGCCGAACTCTCACTGGCGAACCAATCCAAAGGCTGAATCGATGCGAAACACCTTGTTCCTGAGTGTGATGCTGACTGTCGTGGCGGTGATTTCCGGCGGCGTCCAGGCGGCGGAAAGTCAGCGACCGAACGTCATCGTTTTCATCGCCGACGACGTGAGCTGGAACGATTATGGTTGCTATGGCAACAAGGCGGCCCGGACTCCGAACATCGATCGGCTGGCCGCCGGCGGCATTCGTTTCGACGCGGCGTACCTCACGGCCAGCAGTTGCAGTCCCAGTCGGTCGAGCATCATCACCGGGCGATACCCGCACAACAACGGGAAGGCCGCCGAGCTGCATCAGCCGATCTCGGTCAACCTGCCGTGGTTCCCTGAACTGCTGCGTCAGGACGGCTACTACACGGCGCTGTCCGGCAAAAATCACATGTCGACAACGAAGCCCAAGGCCGGTCAGCAGCCTCGGCCGAAGGCGTTTGATCTGATCGACGGAGGCCGTGCGAAGGGCAACAGCGGCGGGCATGCGAACTGGGTGAAGATCACAGAAGAACGTCCGCAGGATCAGCCGTTCTTCTTCTGGTTCGCTGCGTACGATGCTCACCGAGCCTGGGACGCGGACGGCCAGTGGGACGAACTTCGCTACGGACCAAAGCACCGCCCGGAAGACGTCGTCGTCCCGCCGTTTCTGTCGGACGATCCCGACACCCGTGAGGATCTGGCGTCGTACTACAACGAGGTCACTCGGTTTGATCACTACATCGGCGAAGTCACGGCGACGCTGAGAAAACAGGGAGCACTCGACAATACCCTGATCTTCGTGCTGGCAGACAATGGCCGGCCGTTCCCGCGAGCGAAGACGCGGCTGCACGATTCCGGCATGAAGACCGCGCTCGTCGCTCACTGGCCGAATGGAATCAAACAACCCGGTTCAACAACCGACAGCATCGTCAGCGTCATCGACCTTGCCCCCACAATCCTGAGTGCGGCCGGAGTTTCCGCCGCGGAATCCATGCAGGGCGTCAGTCTCGCGCCGATCTTCAAAGATGTCTCGGCGGAGCCGCGCCGCATTGCGTTTTCCGAGCACAACTGGCACGACTACGAAGCGCTGGGCCGCAGCGTTCGCAAGGGCAACTTCCTGCTCGTCCGCAACTGGCGCCCCGAGCAACCGTGGCAGGGACCGGCAGACTCGGTTCGCTCGCCGTCGCACATGCGACTCCAGAAGCTGCGTGATTCGCAGGAACTCTCCGCCGCTCAGGCCGACGTCTTTCTGGCACCGCGACCGGAAGTCGAACTGTACCGCGTCGACCAGGACCCGCATCAGTTGAAGAATCTGGCCGGCATGCCCGAGCTGGCAGACGTCCAGAAAGATCTTTCGATGCTGCTCGACAAGTGGCGCGACGAAACCGGCGACAGCGATCCCGGCAACATTTCGCGCGACTCGTTCGATCGCGAAACGGGTGACCGAATTGTGAAGGGCGAAGGCTACCGCGGTACGACTCCCGGCGAAGACCGCAACGCCGACCAGATCAACGCTCCCGGACCACGCTAACCGGCGCGTCGGCGCCGTTGTTTAACCCGAAGCCGGAGGCGACGGCGTGTCTGAGCCGAGTCAAACGCCGTCGCCTCCGGCTTCGGGTTAAACGAGTTTCTCAAAAAGTCTCGAATGGTCAGCGAAGTTCCGTTTCGGCCCGTCAATTGCCATGAGGAGAATCCACGAATCGCTGCCGGGCGGCCTGTGGGCCGGCTCTCAAACTCGAACGAGGAACGTTACTCATGGAGCAGCAAGGTCTTAAACAGTCGTCGCGGCTGAAAATGTCGCTCGCCGCGTGTGCCCTCGTTGTCGCCGCAACCACTGCCGATCCGGCAGCGCAGGCCGCCAGCGGGGGGCTCGCCGCAGCCACGGCGGCAGGCCGATGCGTCGAAAGCGTCCTGCTGGAAAAGATTTCCGCCTACTGTGCGCGGAGCTGGCAGAATGCCGGGATCGCTCGCCAGGACTGGAATGACTGCACGCAGGAGGTGTATTCCCGGCTGTTGTCGCGCGTTCGCGAAAAGGACCTGCGGCAGATTTTCGACGACGATCAGTCACCGGAACGTCGCGAACTGAACCGGGCCATCTGGGCGACGGCTCAACGCTGGCGGCGTGCTCCTCGACCAGCAGCGTTAAACAGCGACGACACTCGCCCGGAACGCGTTGATGCCTGGCCGGAAAAGATGGAAGCCCTGTCCCGGGTCGAACGCGCTGTCGATTCCGGCGACGCTCGCCTGACGCCGACGCAGCGGCAGATTGTCAAGCGCTGGACCGACGGCGAATCGATCAGCGGCATTGCGGATTCGCTCGACATGACGCCAGCGCGTGTCAGCGACGAGAAATACAAAGCGATTCAGAAGCTGCGGAGCCATTTCGGGACGGTCTGAGTTCAAGTTGGTGGCTTGAGCATTGGTGAGGCGCCAGATCGGCGTCCCGGCGAGGATGGATGCGGTTTGAAACACCGTCCACTCGACAAGCACGTCGGTGAAGCGAAGGCTGCAGCTGTCCGCGCACCGCTGGAGTCTCAAAGTCACGATTGACAATCTGACGCAGCATCTGGGGTTCTCGGACGCGGCGAACTGGACTGAGAAGGCCGTCCGCCGAACTGTTCCGATGGCGGTCGAACTCTCGTGCGGATTGGCACTGAAACTCCGACATGGAACCTCGACAGAAATGTCGGGCCGAATCGAGCTGATGCCGTCGGGAAGCGCCAGACTATTCCGCAGCCTGGTCAGTACCCGGTTTCGACAGTCGTTCTCAGGGCTGTCGCCATTTCCTGCCTGTTCGGGCCAGCAACGAGTGGGCTCCGGTCGGGCCCCACTTGCCTACCTGGTAGAACTCGGGTTCGTGCCTGTCCGATTCCCAGTGGTCGAGCACCGGTTGCACGAAACGCCAGGCGGCTTCGAGTTCGTCACTGCGGGTGAACAGTGTTGAATCGCCGCGCATCACGTCGAGCAGCAGCCGCTCGTACGCTTCCGCCAGTCCGTGCGGATACTTGTACTCAAGTCGCTGCGCTTCGAGCTGGAACTGATGGCCGGGCTGCTTCACGGACGTCTGCAGAGTGATCGACTCTTCCGGCTGAATGCGGAAAACCAGCGAGTTCGGTCTCGTCCCGACAAGGCCGCAGACGCCGCCTTCACATTCGACGGTTGAAAACGGATGCAGCGGCGGCAGCTTGAAAGTGATCGCAATCTCGGTCACACGACTCGGCAGCCGCTTGCCGGTGCGCAGATAAAACGGCACGCCAGCCCAGCGCCAGTTGTCAACGTAAACTTCCATCGCGACGAACGTCTCGCGACGCGAGTCCGGCGGGACACGATCCTCCTGACGGTAACCGTTCGCCGCGTCACCGTTGATGGCTCCGCCGACGTACTGCCCGGCGACGGCCCACTTGTCGATCTCGGCCAGATCGCCAGGCCGCAGCGATTCGAGGACCTTCATCTTCTCGTCGCGAATCTGATTGGCCTGGAACAGGGCCGGCGGTTCCATCGCGACCAGACACAGCAACTGCAGCACATGATTCTGCAGGACATCGCGGAGCGCTCCCGACTGGTCGTAGTACCCGCCGCGACCGCTCTCCATTCCCTGATCCTCGGCCACCGTAATCTGCACATGGTCAACGTGCGTGCGATTCAACAACGGTTCGAAGATCGCATTGCCAAACCGGAACAGCAGGATGTTCTGCACGGTTTCTTTACCAAGGTAATGGTCGATGCGGTAAATCTGTGATTCGTGCAGCAGGCCGGAAAGCTGCTGGGCGAGTTCCTGCGCCGATGCCAGATCGCGACCGAACGGTTTTTCCACAACGACTCGCAGACGATTGCGTTCTTCCGTCGATGGTCGAAATCCCGCTCCAACCAGATTCGAAACGGACGGCAGAAACAGTTGTGGAGCCGTCGCGAGATAAACAACGCGCGCCGGCTTCGCGTCAGACGGCAGCAGTTCGGCTTCGGTTTGCACCACGCGTTCGTAAAGAGTTCCGTAGTCCTGCGGCTGGTCCAGATCGAGCCGATGGTAAAACAGCCGGCTGGCGAACTTCGCCCACTGTTCATCAGAGATCTCGCCTACCTGGCCGTGCTTCGCGACAGCCTCACGCATTTCGGCACGAAATGAATCGTCCGTCTTCTCGCGACGCGCGACGCCAAAGATCGGCACGTTGTCGTTCAGCAGTCCGTGCATCGACAACGCGAACAGAGCGGGCATGAGTTTCCGTGCCGTGAGATCTCCGGACGCACCAAAAATCAGAATCGAATGGTCAGTTACGTCGAGGCTGGCGGTCGTCGAGGACTGCGTCATTGAGTGTCTCTGAGATTGCAGATGCAGAATGAGGGTTGTTGTGAATGAAACCGAGGTTGACGACTTCGCGTAGCTGGATTCGCATAAATTCAGACAGCCCATTACGCGGCTGAATTCTCGCGGATCCAGCGAAGTATCAGTCGCCAGAGTCAATCTCCCCTCCCTCCAGCGTTGGCAAGGTCGTAGCCGATCAGCCTGAAAAAGGGCAGCAAAGCAGGAATCTCCGAAGTTACCGCCTTGCTTCGATCCGAACCACCGCAGTCGAGCCGATTCTCAGGCGTGCTCTCTTCCGACCGGGATCTTCGGCACGGCACCGATCAAAGGAATTGATTGCGAGGGCCGTTATCATCCGCCGCATGAAAAATTCACCCCCGCTGCTCAGCCTGCTTCTGTCTCTGATCCTCGCCTCACTGGCTGTCGCCGCTCCGGAAGAACGGCCCAACGTGCTGTTGATTGCGGTCGACGATTTGAACGACTGGGTTGGCTGCCTGGGCGGTCATCCGAATGGTCATTCGCCGAACATCGACCGGCTCGCTCGACGAGGCACGCTGTTCACGAATGCTCATTGCCAGGCACCGATCTGCAATCCGTCGCGGACCAGCATTATGTACGGGCTGCGACCGTCGACGACCGGCGTCTACATGAACTCGCCGAGACCCTGGACGGTGCCGGCTCTCAAAGACCGAGTCACGCTGCCGCGTCATTTCGCCGCGAACGGCTACCGGACTTACACGACCGGGAAGATCTATCACGGTTCCGGTCTGCCGGATGGCGACTTCGATGTCGTTGGACCTCGACCGGGACAGAGACTGAAACGCGACGCACGGCTGATTCCTCCGACGAAAGACGGGGCCAGCGGGCTGTGGGATTTTGGTGGGCAGACCTACGACGAGAAGCTGTTTCAGGATTACGCGGACGCGTCCTGGGGCATCGACGTCATCCGGGAACACAACCGAACTGAGGAGGGCCCGTTCCTGCTGACGGTCGGGTTTTATCGACCGCACGTTCCTTTCTACGCGCCCAGTCGACTCTTCGACGACATCCCGCTCGACTCGGTCACCCTCCCACCGGTGAAGGACAACGACTGGGACGACATTCCGAAGATTGCTCGGGAACTGTGCGTCGCTCCCGCCGCACCGGCGCATCAGTGGTTCGTCGACAGCAACAACTGGCGGAAGGCCGTGCAGTCCTACCTGGCCTGTATTAGCTGGACTGACGAACAGGTCGGTCGGTTGCTCAATGCCCTGGACGCGAGTCCGCACGCGAAGGACACGATCGTCGTGCTGTACTCCGACCACGGATTCTTTCTCGGCGAAAAGCAGCGCTGGGCGAAGCAGTCGTTGTGGGAACGTGCGACGAAAGTGCCGTTCATCATCTCGGCACCAGGACTGCCAGCCGGCGAAGAATGCTCGCAGCCCGCGGAACTGCTCTCGATCTATCCGACGCTGATTGACCTGTGCGGCATCGGAAGCCGCGACGACCTTGATGGCCGCAGCGTTCGGCCTTTGCTCGAAAACTCCGACGCCGCATGGTCGCACCCCGCGCTCACGACGCACGGACAGAACAACCACGCCGCGCGAAACGCGACGCACCGCTACATCCGGTATCACGACGGGTCCGAGGAACTCTACGACCTGGCAAACGATCCGAACGAATGGACGAACCTCGCGAACGACCCGAAGTTTGCGACGCTGAAAGCCGAACTCGCCGCGACGTTTCCCACTCAGAACGCCGAGCCCGCCCGAGCCGGGAAGGCCGGCAACGCCAGACGAGCGAAAGCCGGCGCGAAGCCAGAGACCGCCAAAGCAGCGACGACAGACACTGCGAAAGACGACTCGGAACCGAAGGCGGGCGAGCATCAGAAACGTGAGATCGAAGGCTGGACGGTGCTCATCAGCCCGCAGCTTCTGGAGCAGGAACGCGACCTCACTGAGCGGGCGATGGAACTGCTGACCGTGCAGCTGCGCGAGATCACTCGTGTCGTCCCAGCGGCAGCCGTGAAGGAACTCCGCAAGGTGCCGCTGTGGTTTTCGCCGCCGTACCCCAACGCCGGTCAGCGGGCCGAGTATCACCCCGGAGCAGGCTGGCTGAAGAACAACGGTCGCGACCCGGTCATGGTTAAGGGCGTCGAATTCACGAACGTCCGCATCTTCGAACGCGAAACAAAGCGGATGCCCAACTTCGCGCTGCACGAACTCGCTCACGCTTACCACGATCGCGTGCTGCCCAGGGGCTTCGGCAACCCGGACCTCAAAGCGGCGTACGAACGGGCGAAGGAGAAGGGGCTCTACGAAAACGTCGAACGACGTTTCGGCGACGGTCGCACTGCTGTCGAACGTTCCTACGCGATGACAAACCCGATGGAGTACTTCGCCGAATGCTCCGAAGCGTTCTTTTCGACGAACGACTTCTTCCCGTTCACGAACAAGGAGTTGAAGGAGCACGATCCCGAGATGTTTGAGCTGCTGGGCAAACTCTGGTCGCTGCCTGGCGAAAAGCAGACTGCTGACACTTCGTTACCGAAGCCCGCCCCGGCAGCGAGCTATTCGATCGTCGTTTCCGCCGCGACGAACGCCGACGCTGGCTGGAAGCAGGTGGTCGCGGCTCTCGAACAGAAATACGACGGAGAGGAAGTCGTCACGTTTGCCGAGAGCGTCCGCGAGGCGCTGCCGGCTCTGCGACGCAGGCATCCTCGCTACACCTGCTTCGTGGCGACGCCCGCCGAAGCCGGGCGGCAGTTCGTGGCGGACGTGCATCGGCTGACGCGTCAGTTTGACGACGATCCTTACGCGGACACGCTGTGGGGGATTCTCACAGGGTACGATGCTGCGAATGCTCTGAAGGTCGCCCGGCACGCCGAGCCGCTCACCGTTCGCAAGGTCGCGTCGGGGACCGAGGTCGCGCTCGACATGTGCAACCAGGGAATCTGGTACGACGAACTGGTGCAGCACAGAACGGTCAGCCGGCAACTGGGCGGTGAGATCGAGGAAGCTCGCGGGCCGGCGGACACGACGCACGCTCTGGCCGACACGCTGACCAGGGATGCTTCGGATCTGTTTGTCACCTCCGGTCATGCAACCGAGCGAAACTGGCAGATCGGGTATCGCTACCGCAACGGCTTCTTCCGGTCAGAAGCCGGGCAGATGTTCGGGGACACGACCAGTGGCGAGCGATTCCGGATTCAGTCGCAGAACCCGAAGGTCTACCTGCCGATCGGCAACTGCCTGATGGGGCACATCAACGGTCCGGACGCGATGGCTCTGGCGTGGATGAACGACGTCGGCGTGCGCCAGATGATCGGCTACACCGTGCTGACCTGGTACGGCTACAGCGGCTGGGGAGTGCTCGATTACTTCGTCGAACAGCCAGGCCGCTACACGCTGACGGAAGCCTTCCACGCCAACCAGCACGCCCTGATCCACCGCCTCGACACGTACTTCGATGATCTGGTCGCCACCGACGTCAGTCCCGGAGCCCGCAACATTCCGAGTGCGGCTCCCAACGAGGCCGGCAAGTCGCTGGGCCTGACCGAGTTTGATTCACGCGGCCTGCTCTGGGACCGCGACACCGTCGCGTTTTACGGAGACCCTGCCTGGCAGGCTCGCATGGCCCCGCTGGACAAGGCGTACGATCAGCAACTGACCATCGACGGCGGCGTCTACACGCTGACGATCACGCCCCGCCGCGGCGAGGACTCGTTCAAGCCGATCAACACCAACGGAGCCCAACGCGGCTGGCGTCCCATCATCGAATTCCTCGACCACCGCATCACCAACGTCGAGATCACCGAAGGCGCCGACCTGGACCCAGTCATCACCGACGACTTCATCCTGATCCCGAACCCCAAAACGGTCGACTCGACCCGCGAGTACCGCATTCGCTTCACTGCCACACGCACTGAACATTGACCGCTGTTGCCGGGCAAAACGAATACTGACCGGCGACTTAGACCGCCTTATAGCCGATCGAGCGATACTCGACGATCGATATCGTAAATGGATTGAACGTCTACGTGCCGACTTTGATCACTTCTACGAACAGTGCTATCAAACGTTGCGGAGCACCAAACGGTAGGATCGCTCAATCATGAGGACTCAGACATGACTATTGACCTTTCATCGCTTCGCCAGCTCCCGGTTGAGGACAAGCTTCGTGTCGTGACGGAGCTTTGGGATGACATCGCTCAGTCGCCGCGACCAGTTGTTGTGCCTCCTGAAGTTCTCAGTGAAGCAGCTCGGCGAGCGGACGAGGTGAGTGCCGATCCGTCGATCGCAATCGATGACCAGGAACTGTGGCGGCGCGTCGATGGCTGAAGCTCGACGCTTTCACCCGCTTGTTGCCGAGGACCTGACACGAGCCGTTCGTTACTACGACGACGTCTCGATCGAACTCGGCAACCGGTTTCGAGACTCAGTCAGAGATCGCTTGCGGTCGATCAGCGAATTCCCGGAGTCCTATGGTTGCATTCACGGACTGATTCGGGCCGCGATGACCCGCCGGTTCCCCTACGTCATCCTGTTCGAGCTTCGTGGCGACACCGTTCTGATTCTGGGCGTCTTCCACGCTGCATCGGACCAGACCGGCTGGTTTGATCGATCGCTGTAGCGCAAGCCGATCAACTTTGGATGGATGATCCACGATCAGCGCAGCGACGACAGCAGCATGAACAGGACCAGGGCGGCCAGCAGGATCAGTTGCCAGGCGATCGAGAGGAGTACCAGCGACCTCGCTATTTGATGATGGCCATCGCTGGTCTCCGTATTCTGGATCTTCGGCGCAGGCGGTCAGGTCCAGTTGTGCTTCGAGCGTCTCGCGCACGCCTGCGGCTTGCGGTTAAACGAGTGCACGAGTGGCTCAACTCCTGACGATTTGGCCTACTCTTCCTCGTCGACGCTGCCTTCTTCTTCCCAGACCATCAGGTGCTCGTTGAAGTCGACGACCTTGACCTTGTCGTCCTTCTCGTCGGCGAACTCGAAGCCGTTTTCAGCGGCGATCTGAGCCTGTTCACAGTCTTTTTCGATCAGGCCGTCATCGGGAAAGACGCGCCACCACTGCAGGTGCGGCCAGTCGCGGCGCACGGTTTTCAGGACGGTCTGGATGGTGCGGCCATTGGCGCCGGGGCTGAAGCCAGCCTTTCGAGCCACCGTCGTGAAGGCTCCCAGTTTGCCCGCGCGTTTGATTTCCCACAGAAGTTCCGCGACTTCCTGTGCCCGTGCCGATGCCATGTCCAACTCCTGACTTGATCAGATAAAAACTGCCGCGATACCGGTTCTAAAGCCACCGCCTCGGAATTACCACTCAGTCGAGCCGGTCCCGGAAGACAAATTCCGGGCGAGTGGAGGCGGAGCCCCTGTCCCTCAACTGCACCTCTCTGGCGATAGCCAGAGATCTCCGGAAAGCACTTCGATCCGGGCTCGGAAGAGACGGAACAGTCGTTTCCGACTGCCAGCTGCATCGCCTGCTGGATGTGATTTTCGAACGATTTTTAATCTAATCCGTCCCTGCGACAGCCACAAGCGCCGCGCAAGGCTGGTTTTTCTTCGCGCGGGACATTTTGCGAAAGCCCGTTCTCATGCAGGTTTACGAAGCACACGGCGTCCGATTCGAGTATCCCGATGGGTGGGAACTGAGCGTCGATGACAGTGACGATCAGATTGCCGTCACAGTTGAGGGACCGGGAACGGCGTTCTGGACAATGAGCCTGATTTCCGAACGTCCGCCGGCCGAGGAAATCATTGGCTCGGCGCTGCAGTGCTTTGAGGACGAGTACGGCGAGATCGACGTTTACGAATCTGACGAGCGGATCTGCCTGCTCCCGACAGTCGGCTTGAATCTCGACCTGATCAGCCTGGACATTGTCAGCAAGGTCGCCCTGCGGGCCTGTGAGACCGACGAGTTCAGCATCTTCTCGATGTTCCAGATTTCCGAGGTCGAGTTCGATGAGTTCGGCGCGGCGCTTCAGGCGATGAATGCCAGCCTGACATGGGATGCGGACGACGGCGACGTTTCCGATGGCGATCCGTTCGAGTTCGATAATCTGTTCGGCGGGCAGGAGTAGTGGATCAACCAGGACCAGTCCCATCGTTTAACGCCCAGCCGCAGGCGCCGGAGACCGAACGGACAACAGAACAGTCGCACTTTCGATGCGTGATGACGTCCGCTCGAAATAAGCCTGCACTGATTATTCTGCCCTCAATCATTCTGCCTGACTCTGTGATTGGCAGAATAATTCGGGGCAGAATGATGGCTGCAGCCCGCCTTCGATCACTGTTATAGCCCGGCTCCGGGGCCAGACGTTCAAAGATCTTCAATCGATGTCTGATTCTGATTGCTCCGCCGATATCGAGCGCAGCTGGTTGCCGGCGCCTGCGGCTGGGCGTTAAACGAGCTTTTCGAATATCTGTCTCCTGAGAGGTTTCGTTTCCGTCATGTCTCGAGTTGTGCTGGCAATGAGTGGCGGTGTCGACAGCTCCGCGGCCGCGGTTCTTCTGCAGGAGCAGGGGTACGAGGTCATCGGGCTCTTCATGCGCTCCGGAGCGACCGACGATGCCTGCGCCCTGCCGAGCGGGCTGCAGCTTCCCGTCGTCGAGGCGAAGCCGCACAAGCAGGGGTGCTGCAGCGCGTCGGACGCCGCTGATGCCCGCCGCGTCGCCGACATGCTCGACATCCCGTTTCACGCGCTGAACTTTCAGGACGCCTTTGGCCGCATCAAGGACTACTTCGCCGACGAGTACCTCGCGGGCCGCACGCCGAATCCCTGCGTGATGTGCAACAACTGGCTGAAGTTCGGCAAGCTGTGGGATTTCGCCCAGAAGGTCGGAGCCGACCGGATCGCCTCGGGCCATTACGCGCGGATCGTTGACGCCTCGAATGAAGGAAGTTCGGAGATCGCGGAAGGGCGCAAGTCCTCAGGCGACCGAGTTGTGAGCCGTGACGCGTCAGCGGCTCACAACACCAGGCCGGAGGGCTCGCGCCCTTCCGCTACCAAAGCGATGTCCGGAGACACGGTCGCTCTGACTCGCGGCCGGGACCTCTCGAAGGACCAGTCGTACGTCCTGTTCGGGATCAATCGCGAGCTGCTGAGCCGCGTGCTGTTTCCGGTGGGCGACTTTGAGAAACCAGCCATCCGCGAAAAGGCCGAGCACGCCGGGCTGCGCGTCTTCGACAAACCCGACAGCCAGGAAATCTGCTTCATCCCCGACAACGACTACGCGGGCTTCATCGAACGCTATCGGGGAAAGCACGACACGGCGGGCGAGATCGTCGATCCCGCCGGCAACCTGCTCGGCCAGCACGAGGGCTACGAGAAATACACGATCGGCCAGCGCAAGGGTCTGGGGCTCGCGTTCGGCGAACCTCGTTACGTTGTGGCGATCGAACCGGAAACCCGCCGAGTCGTCATCGGCACGCGCGAAGACCTCGGTCGAGTGACTCTGGAAGCCGACCGGGCCAACTGGCTGATCGACGATGTGCCGGACCGATTCCGCTGCGACGCAAAGATCCGCTACCGACACACCGCCGCTCCGGCGGACGTTGAACAACTCGGTGACGGTCGCTTTCGAGTGACGTTCGACGAACCTCAGTACGGCGTCGCCCCCGGTCAGGCCGTCGTTCTGTACGAAGGGGACCGTGTTCTTGGCGGCGGCTGGATTTGTTGATGACCAGCCTGATAGTTCAGTGTCGTTGATCGCTCCGCGATCGAAGCGTTTCGATCGCGGAGCGATCAACGACAATCCGATTTAGAATCCCAGGCCGGGCCAGGATCGGTCACTCACTCAAACCCAGCTGGCAGGAATGGAACTCGACTTTCAGAAAGACCCGGCGATTCTTGGTCGCGTGATGGATTCGATGGCCGCCGGAATCTTTACCGTCGACGCTGACGGGCAGTTCGTTGCGTGGAGCGACGGTGCGGCTCGAATTACCGGCTACGCGCGGGATGAAGTCGTCGGGCAGCCGTGCACCGTGCTGGAAGGTCAGAACTGCAAGGGCTTCGCGACGCTCAAGGAGATGCTCGACGACCCGGACGCATGTCAAATGACCGGCGTCTGCAGCCAGGAGTGCAAGCTGCTTTCGAAAGACGGTCGCGAGCTGCACATTCATGGCAACGTGCGTCTTGTGACTGACGACGCGGGGCAGGTTGCCGGAGCCGTCGGCTGCTTCACGGACCTCACGGATTTCATCGCGGCCAACGAAAAGATCACGCTGCTGGAAGAGCAGGCGAAACGGCGGGATTCGTTCGAGCGGCTGATCGGTCGCAGCACTCCGATGCAGGAAATCTTCCGTCGGCTGCGGCTTGCAGCGCAGAGCGACGTCACAGTGTTTATCAGCGGTGAGTCCGGCACTGGAAAGGAACTGGCCGCTGGGGCGATCCACTCGGTCAGCGACCGTCGCGACAAGCCGTTCATCGCGGTGAACTGTTCGGCGATTCCGGAAACGCTGCTCGAAAGCGAACTCTTCGGACACGTCAAAGGCGCGTTCACCGGCGCGGTCCGCGACAAGGTCGGCGTCTTTCAGGCGGCGGAAGGCGGCACCCTGTTTCTCGACGAAATCGGCGACGTCTCGCCGCTGCTGCAGCTCAAACTGCTGCGCGTGCTGCAGGAGCGAGAAATCCGCCGCGTTGGTGACGACAAAGCCACGAAGGTCAATGTCCGGCTGGTCACGGCGACGAATCGTGATCTTATGGAGCTGATCCGGTCCGGCGAATTTCGCGAAGATTTTTATTACCGGATCCACGTTTTCGAAATTCACCTGCCGGCGCTGCGGGAACGTCGCGAGGACATTGCGTTGCTGGCCGAGCGTTTCGTCGACGAACTCTCGAAGCTGCACCGGCGGCCGGTCAGCGGCATTGCCCGCGACGCACTGCAGCGGCTGATGGATTACGACTGGCCGGGCAACGTCCGCGAACTGCGAAACGCAATCGAGCACGCGTTCGTCACGGTGACCGGCGAAACGATCACGCTGTTCGATCTGCCGAGTGAAATTCGCAATCCCGTTCCGCGAGCTGAATCGTCAGCGGAGCAGACTTCGGCGGGCGGTTCGCCGGGTTCTGCATCGTCTCATACGAAGGCAGTGAGAGCTGAGGCGTCGTCAGCGAAACCTCAGCATCTCGACCTGGCGAAACTGACGCCGAAGCAGGAACAGGATCGGCAGCGGGTTCTCGATGCGCTGCACGAAACCGAGGGCAACAAAGCCGCCGCCGCCCGGCTGCTCGGGATCAGTCGCGTCACCATGTGGAAGAAGGTTCGCAAGTACGGCATCGATCAGGAGCAGCCCGGTTGATTGCTGAGAGCTGAGTCGTCAAAAGTCCGGAATCCTCGTCGCGAGAATCTGCGCAGACTTTCGGCGGCGTACTCAAGCCGATTCCCCGTACCTGCCGAAACTCTGCGCGAGTTTCGCTACAAGTCGTGTGCCTGCCGAAACTCTGCGCGAGTTTCGCTACAAGACGTGTACCTGCCGAGACTCTGCGCGAGTTTCGCTACAAAAAGCCTTCCCTTCGATCTGCCCCAACAGCGCGACCAGCCTCTGGAAGGTAGTCCAATGCAGCAGTATTCAGATCCGCCTGGTGGCAAGCTTCAGATCGTTGATCAGAGCGATTCGCGGCTGGTGATTTCCGTTCCCGCCGGCGGTAAGAAGGCGCGCGGGATCGGCTGTTTCGCCGTGCTGTGGCTGGCGATCACCATTCCGGTCAGTCTGGTCTTCCTGCTTGTTGACGACGCGAACTGGGAAGGAGGCCAGGCACCTCCGCTGTGGGGGATGGTCCTGTTCTTTGGACTGTTTTACGCCGTCGGCTTTGGAATGCTGTATGCCTGGATTCGCATGCGCTTTATGGAAGTGCTGGTCGCGATCGAGCCGGGGCGACTGACAATTCAGCGGTCGCTCCTCGGTCGGAAGAAACTCGAACGCTGTGAACTGGCTGACGATGCTCGCGCGGAACTTGTCGAAGCTTACAGTTCGAACGACGTTCCCGTTTACACCGTGAAGATCAACACGCTGGACGGTGACGAGAAGTTCGGCACAGCGCTGTCGCGCGAAGAGAAGCAGTGGATCGCAGACACGATCAACCGGTTTCTCGGCCATGATCCGACAGGTGGCGCCGGCCTGTCCGCAGACGGCTGGCCGACGATCTGCGACGAATGTGGCGGCGATCTGCTGACGGGTGAGAAGAAACGCGTTTGCTCGGGATGCGGAAAAGTTTTCACGGAAGGCGATCTTGAACGTCTAGCCGTGGGCCGGTCCAGCCTCGACCTGAACACCGGATGGGACCGTAACGGCACGGGGCGCATCACGACCGAACCGGACGCAATCGTTCCGTATGAACTGCCCCCGGATTCGCAAATAACGATTGAACGCGACGAGCCCGAATGCCTGCAGTTCAGTTACCGCATTCGTCTGCCGGGCGCGTTCAGGTTGATTGGCGGCGGTTTTCTGCTGATGTTCTGTTCGATCTGGTATGGCGTTGTGTTTTCGGTGATCTTCGGCACTCTCACTGACGCGAAGATGGGCGGCGAAAAGTGGTTCATCCTCGCGTTTCTGTCGCTGTTTCTGATGGCCGGCCTGGCCCCGCTGGGCATGCTGCTGGCCATTTTCCTGGGGCGTGTTCGCGTGCTCGTCACGCCGGACAATCTGACGGCGAGCATTGGCGTCGGACCGTTGCGGAAGAAGAAGTCGATGGCCTGTCGTCTGATCCGTCAGGTGGGTACGGGGCCGATCGGCACGAGCCGCAGCCGCGGACTTAGCGGGGCCACGACGAGCGTTCTGCAGGGCGTCATTGTTCGCTCGTCCGACTTTCCGCTGCCGCTGACGATCTCAAAAGACGAACAACTGAATAACGAGGTCGCCGGGCTTGTCCGCTACCAGCTCAGCGAACTGGGGTATCTCAAGCCGAATGACTGACCCGACCCCGAGTTCCGCTGACGAACCGCGGATGACGCCCGCGGGCGAAGTCGGTCGGTTTCTGCTGGAAGATTCGCCACCGGTCTCGAGTTCGGCCGACCCGTCGTCGCGCATCCTGAGTGGTGATCTGCGTTCAGCGATTCTGTTTCTCGCGCTGCCGGTGCTGGCTGAGCAGTTTCTCAACTTCCTCGTCAGCTTTGTCGACACGTACCTCTCCGGGCGATTGAGCGCCGAGGCGACATCGGCGATCGGAACGGCGGCCTACGTCAACTGGCTGGCCGAACTTCTGTATTCGATGATCGGAATCGGGACGACGGCTCTGGTCGCGCGGCACTGGGGCAGCGGCGAACACAAAGACGCAACGCGCGCCGCCAGCACCGCGATGTCGCTTTCGATCGTTTTTGGCAGTATCGCCGTCGTCCTCATGCTGATTGTGGCTCCGATCTTTGGCGGCCTGCTGGGCATGACAGGTGAGAGTCTCAGCCTGACCGTCCGCTATCTGAGACTCTCCGCGATCGGGCATCTGTTTTCGTGCATTACGCTGGTTGGTGCGTCGGCTCTGCGTGGCGCGGGCAATATGCGCTCGCCGATGTGGATCCTCGGCATGGTCAGCGTGCTCAATGTGTTCTTCTCCAGCGGGCTGGTCTTTGGGGTCGGTCCGCTGCCGTCGCTGGGCATGGATGGAATCGCGTACGGAACCGTGGCCGCCCGAGGCGTCGGCTGCGCGGCGATGCTCTGGGTGCTGCTGAGCGGCCTGACCGAACTGCGGCCGCGGATCCGGGTGGCCGCCTTCCGTGACAGCGAAACGGTGCGCCGCATCCTGAAAGTCGGAACTCCCGCCGCGACGGACAGCCTGCTGATGTGGATTGGCCACTTCGTCTTTCTGTGGATGATCTGGAACCTCGACGCCGGTTCGGACAGTTCGGCAACGTACGCGGCTCACATTGTCGGCGTGCAGGTCGAGGCGATGAACTATATGCCCGCCTGGGCGTGGGGCACGGCGGCGGCAACGCTGATCGGCCAGTCACTCGGAGCCGGTCTGCCATTGCGTGCTCGCCAGGGAGGCCGCGAAGCCGTGCTGCAGGCGAGCCTGCTCGCTCTGGGAATCTCGCTGCTGTTCTATTCTGGAGCGGACTGGATTTACGAACTGATGCACGAAGACCCGGCTGTCCGCGAAGTCGGAGCCCCGGCGATGCGATTGCTGGCGTTCTTCGAATTGCCGCTGGCCGTCGCGATCGTTTACGCGGTCGGAGTTCGCGGTGCCGGAGCGACTCTGTTTCCGATGGTGATCAACTTTGCCGGCATCTTCCTTGTGCGACTGCCGCTCGCCTGGCTGCTCGCCCACGAATACCAACTCGGCCTCTGGGGCGCATGGCTCGGCATGTGTATCGACGTCGCTCTGCGAGCAGTCGCCATGGCCACGTACTTTCATCGCGGGCGGTGGATCGAGACGAAGGTGTGAAGGAATTCGGAATGCGGAGTTCGAAATGCGGAATGACCAGCAGCCATCTGGTGCCGTGCCGATCGACGCCCGGGATCTGCTTCGTGTTCAAGACTCACTGACGAATTGCCACCCGATTATTCCGCATTCAGAACTCCACATTCCGCATTTTCCATGAAGCTCAAATCCCGCCCCGAAGACTTTCGCGTTGAAGAGCTGACGCCGGTCGCTCCGTCGCGTGGAGCGTTCGCCTTTTACCGGCTGATAAAGCAGTCGATTGGGACAGTCGAGGCCGTCTCGCAGATTGTCGAACAGTGGAAGATTCCTCGCTGGCGGATCAGTTACGGGGGGCTGAAAGACCGGCACGCGATCACGGTCCAGTATCTGACGATTCAGGACGGCCCTCAGAATTCACTGCAGCAGCCGCTGTTTGACCTGGAGTTCCTCGGGCACGTTGACCGCGCGTTCACAACGGCGGATCTCAACGGCAACCGGTTCGAACTCGTCCTGCGGGACATGACCGACGACGAGGTTGATGCTGCTGTTGTCGCGGCGGGCGAGGTTCAGCGTTCCGGGCTCGCAAACTACTACGACGATCAGCGATTTGGCTCGCTGTGCGACTCGGGTGAGTGGGTCGCGAAGGCCTGGTGCCTGCGCGACTGGGAGCGTGCACTATGGCTGGCTCTCGCCGATCCGCACCCGTTCGACCGGGCGACCGAGAAGCGTCAGAAGGAGATCCTGCGCGATCACTGGGGCCGGTGGGGCGAATGCAAGCAGGCACTCGACAAGTCGCATCGCCGCAGCGTGATCACGTTCCTCGCCGACAAGGAGGCCGCCGGAAAACCCATCGACTTTCGCGGCGCGTTCTGCTGTTTGAGCATCGACCTGCGCGGTTTGTACCTCTCGGCGTGGCAAAGCGCCGTCTGGAACCGGATGCTCGACCGGCTGCTGCGTTCAAGCGTCGACGCAGCTCGATTGCGGGAACTCGAACTGCGGGCCGGCACTGTCGCGCTACCGACAGCATTGGCCGATGACGAAACCGCGTCTCTGCGGAATGTCGAGCTGCCGTTTCCGTCGGCCAAGCCGCGAACCGATGACGAAGCCGCACTCGCACTGCTTGACGAAGTTCTGGCTGATGAGGGGCTCGAACGTCGGCAGCTCCGCATTAAACATCCGAAGGACAGCTTCTTCTCGAAAGGCGTCCGCCCGGCGTTGATCGACGTTGCCGGACTGTCCGCGTCGATCGACGACGACGAACTGCACTCAGGCCGCCGCAAGCTGATCCTCAACTTTGACCTGCCGCGAGGCTCCTATGCCACGATGCTCGTCAAACGGTTGACGCTTGCGGACGGGGTGGCGGGTGCGTCACAGGCGACCGCTGCGGAAGACGCCGTAGATCAGCCAGATGCCGAGGAAGGCTGAGATCACAAAGACGGAAATGCTGATCCATTCGGGGCCGCTGCCGGCGCGGAACAGCAGAGCCGACGCGACGATCAGGGCGGAAAGAATCAGGCCGATCACGATCCGGTTGCCCGAACGATCCAGTTCGTTGATCAACTGGTCGAGCCGGCGATGTTCGAGCTGAATCCGCAGTTCGTTCTGGCTGAGCTTGCTGAGTGTCCGCTCAAGCGAGACGGGCAGCGCGACGGCAACGTTGGCCAGCGTTCGCAGCTCGTCGAACAGGGCCCCCGTCATGCGTCGCGGGTCGTAGCGGCGGCGGACGGCGGCTTCGACAAACGGTCGCAGAATCGCGGCGAGGTTGAAGTCGGGGTCGAGGCTGCGGCCGACACCGTCGAGCGTCACCAGAGCCCGGATCAGCAGCATGAGATCGCCGGGACACGACATGCCGTGCGTCGTGAGAATCCGCACGAAGTCGTTGAGCATGCTGCCGAGGTTCAACTGCCCGAGGTCGATACCGTAGTAGCTTTCGATGAAATCGCGGACGTCGGCGTTGAGCAGCGCGACATCCAGGCTGTCGTGCGGCTGCCCGACTTTCTGGACGAGCGACACGGCTTTCGCGACGTCGCGTTTCGCGATCGACATCAGCAGATCGATGAGCAGGTCGCGCGTCTGCTCGTCCAGCATTCCGATCATGCCGTAGTCGAGCAGGCAGATGGAACCGTCCGGCAGGATTCGAATGTTGCCCGGATGCGGATCGCCATGAAACACGCCGAACTCGAACGCCTGCTTCAGAAAAATGCGGGCTCCGTTCGCGGCGATGTTCCGCGGCGAAATTCGGAAGGCATCGAGTTCTTCCGTGTCGTCGATCCGGATCCCGTCGACGAACTCCATAACGAGCACCGAGTCCGAACTCAGGTCGGTGTAAACGCGCGGGACTTTGAGCGTCGCGTCCTCACGGAACAGCCGGCTGAACTCCTCGACCGTGCGTGCTTCCCGAATCAGATTCAGCTCGCGGCGAATGACGCGTTCGAAGTGCCGCACCAGCCCCACCGGATCGATGACACGGAACTCCGGCACGTACCGGTGCAGCAGCATGGCGAACTCATGCATCAGATCGAGGTCGGTCTCGATTTCCGTCCGGATGCCGGGCCGCAGAATCTTGATGGCCAGCTTCGTGCCGTCGGAATGCAGTGCCGTGTGAACCTGCGCGAGCGATCCGGCGGCGATCGGTTCACTGGAGATGTCGCGAATGTGGACGGTGTCGCCGCCGATTGCTTCCCGGATGAGCTGCACGGCCTGTGCGCCGGGGAACGGCGGTACGTTCTCACGCAGTTCCTTGAGTTCTTCGACAATGTCGGGCGGAATCAGATCCGGTCGCGTGCTGAGTACCTGCCCGAACTTGACGAACGTCGGGCCGAGTTCTTCCAGCGACAGCCGCACTCGCTCAGCACGCGAAAGCGGCATGACCGGTTCGGTGCGGCGCCGCAGCAGACGCTGGCCGAGCCGCACGTAACTCCGCAGGTGCAGCCGGTCGACGAGGTCGCCGAAGCCGTACGCCAGCAGCACGCTGACAATCTGCCGCATGCGTCCCAGGTTGCGGAGAAATCGAATCGGCCGCGGTTCCACATTGGCTCCTGCTGTCGAGCTGCCAGGACACCGCGAGCGCCATCCGCGGCGGCATCAGAGAATCGAGAAGTAATTTTCGACGGCAAAATCGAAACCTTCATCCGTCATCGTACGCGGCAGACGATGGTACGTGCAGTGATTCCGAACCTGCAGCAGAAGATCGCGCGGCTGGCACGACCGGAAAGGCCGTCCATTCGGAATAAAGTGGCGCTCGATCAGCCGGTCGACCACATCGGGCAGAAACTCGAAGCCCATCAGCGGCGCGAGGATTCCAAAGATCTTCGTGAACTCTTCGCGACTCGGATCCGGCACCTGAATCTTGTACGGAATCCGCCGCAGGAAGGCTCCGTCGACCAGGTCCTTCGGTTCCAGGTTCGTCGAGAAGATGATCAGCTGGTCGAAGGGCACCTGAATCTTCTTGCCGCTGGGCAGATTCAGAAAGTCGTAGCGTTTTTCCAGCGGCACGATCCAGCGATTGAGTAGTTCGTCGACCGGCATTCGCTGACGACCGAAGTCGTCGATCACCAGCGTCCCGCAGTTACTCTTCAGCTGAACCGGCGCTTCACAGATATGTGTTGTCGGATTCTGCGTGACTTCAAGGTCGTCCATGGTCAGTTCGCCGCCGACGACCACGGTCGGGCGTTCGATATGCACCCAGCGGCGATCGATCTCGTTATCCATCAGCAGACCGCCAGTGCCCTCGCTTTCGATCTCAGTATGAATGCCAGGATCGAACAGTCGGACAATTTCGCCGTCGATCCCCAGGGCACGCGGGATCCAGATCGAGCTGCCGAAGGCCGACGTCACGCGCTCGGCAATACTCGTTTTTCCGTTCCCGGCTTCGCCGAACAGAAACATGCCGCGACCAGAGTTGATGGCCGGCCCCAGCCGATCGAGCATTTTGCGGTTGATCACCAGGTCGTCGAACGCGCGATGCAGATCCTCGGCAGTCACTTCCTGCCGCGCAACGCTCTGCGCGGCCATCGCTTCCAGATAGTCACGCAGGCAGACTGGTGCCGCGCCGAAATAGCTGCTGTCGCGAAAGTGCTCGGCAGCCAGATTGCGACCGCCGTCCGTCAGCACGAATTCATAATCGCCCGCTTCGGCGGCGCCCTTCAACGTGACGAGCATCTCAGCCCGCAACCGCTTGAGAATGGACTCGACGATTCCGAACGGCAGGCAAATCTGAGCGGCGACTTCGCGGCCCGTTGCTGAGCCGCGGGCACTCATGAACTTGAGGATCAGCTTCTCGATCTCTTCCGCCGTCAGCCCCGTCGCGGCGATCGAGCCTGGCGATTTCGGCTCGAAACAGTCCGGCCGCTCAGTCACCAGCTGGCTGACGCGGTTCAACAGCGAGTTGACCTGGTCAGCGAGTTCGTCGTCGCCGGTGTCATCGTCAGTGTCGTCGCTGGCGGTCCGCAGGTCGCTGCCGTTGCCGGTTCGTCTGGCGATTCCGGCCGGAACACCTCGCCCGCTGATTCTGGGCACGTCGTCAACGGCGGCTGGCTCCCCGGTCGATTCCGCCCTGTCGGATCCGGATTCGTCTGCAGCGCGTCCGTCGAGCGCGCCGTCGTCTCGCTGTTCTGCTTCGAGTTCTTCTTCGTCGCCGTCGATGTCGAAACCGACCTCAGTCGCAGAAGCTGCGGACGATTCTGAATCCGCGCCGTCTGATGGCTTCTCGACAGGTTCCGCGACGGCCGTCGACTGCTGGTCGTCAGCGGTCGAGTCGGTCGGTTTTCGATTCGACATCCAGTTGCTGAGATTGCCGTTTGACTTCGCCATGACCACGCATCCGCTGGCAGGGGCATTCTGAGTTCCGGCCCGTCAGTTGAGCGGCGGACACGCAATTGATCGTGTCCTGCTCGACGCGGCAAACATGGCTCGAATGCGGGAGATCGCCGACTCGCGGAGGCATTTCGCGGTCACGCGGAGGTAACCGGCGGCGGGTCGTCTGGAGTTGTCACGTCGCAACGGCGACGAATGACCTGCCGAACCTGAGCGGCCAGACAATCTGACCCGTAGCTGGATTCGCCAGAATTCAGACTGCCAGACGAACGCTCGAATTCCTGCGAGCTGTCATGTTCGATTCCGAACACCCTGAATAGCGAAGCTTGTTCAACGCCCAGCCGGAGGCGCCGGCAACCTCCGACTTCACCCGTTCTGGTGGCCGGCGCCTCCGGCTGGGCGTTAAACAAGGGGGTGCGAAGTAATCCAGCTACGGGTCAGCGAGGCTCGTTCGAACGTCTCAAACTCGCTCGCACTACGCCAGCAGAGGCTGCAGGACTCGGCCTTCGACGTCGGTCAGGCGGTAGTCGCGGCCCTGAAAGTGGTACGTCAGGCGTTCGTGGTCCAGGCCGAGCAGGTGCAGAATCGTCGCGTGCAGATCGGGGACGCTGACGCGGTTCTCGACCGCGTGGTAACCGAACTCGTCAGTCGCTCCGTAAACCGTGCCCGGTTTGATGCCGCCGCCAGCCATCCACATGGTGAAACCGTGTGGATGATGATCGCGGCCGTTCTTGTTTTCGGTGTTCGGCGTCCGACCGAACTCGCCGCCCCAGACGACGAGCGTCGTGTCGAGCAGCCCGCGCTGCTTCAGATCGGTGAGCAGCGCCGCGATCGGGCGGTCGGTTTCGACGCAGTGCAGCTTGTGATTCTTCTCCAGCTCGCTGTGAGCGTCCCACGCCTTCGGGCCTTCGTTGCCGCCGCTGTAAACCTGCACGAAGCGGACACCGCGTTCTACCAGTCGGCGAGCCAGCAGGCAGTTCCGCGCGAAGTGCTGGCTGACCTTCTTATCGAGCCCGTACATCTTCTGCGTCTGCTCCGACTCCTGAGACAGGTCGACGGTCTCCGGCGCGCTGGTCTGCATTCGGAAAGCGAGTTCGTACGAGGCGATTCGTGCTCGCAGTTCCTCGTCGGCAGGCCGCGCCCTGGAGTACTCGTCGTTCCAGCGGGCCAGCAGATCGAGCTGTGACCTTTGACGCTTCGACGAGATTCCCTTCGGCGGTCGCACGTACGCAATCGGTTCGCCGGATGGCCGCAGCGGAACCCCCTGGTAACTCGCCGGCATGAAGCCGTTCGACCAGTTGAGGGCGCCGTTCACCGGTGCTCCCTGGTGGTCCATCATCACGATGAAACCGGGCAGGTCGTCGCATTCGCTGCCGAGTCCGAACGTTGTCCACGAGCCGATGCTCGGGTGCCCGGTCAGCAGCGAACCAGACTGCATCTGAAATAACGCCGGTCCGTGATTGTTACTCTTCGCGGTCATCGAGCGGATGACGCACAGCTCGTCAGCGACCTTCGCGAGTTCCGGATACTGATCGCAGATGTCGATGCCCGCCTCGCCAGCCTTGCGAAAGCGAAACGGGCTCCGCAGCGCGTTCGCATTCGTCTTGCCGGTCATGAAGACGTCGTCTTTGCGGAAAACGGGGATCGGTTTTCCGTCCCAGCGGTCGAGTTCCGGTTTTGGATCGAACAGGTCGACCTGGCTTGGTCCTCCATACATAAACAGGAAGACAACGCTCTTCGCCCGCGGCGCAAAGTGCGGCTGCTGCTCGATGATCTGCCGCGTCGCCCTGGCTGCAGCATTGTTCGGCGAGGGGCTCGCGTCGCCCGCTCGACCATCGCGAGCCAGTAGTGCGGACAGCGCGAGACTGCCGAAACCCGCCCCGGTATCGCGCAGCCAGTGCCGCCGGGGAATCGCCGAAGTGTCGTTGTCGCGGTAGCTGTCAGTCGACATAAACGAACTCGCTGAGATTCATGAGCACATGACAGAAGTCGGCCAGCGCTGCGTGACGAGCGGCGTCCGGCGAGAAGCCTTCTTCGATCAGCAACTGGGCCTGAGCGGAAACGAACTGAGCCCCGTCTTCGACTTCGTGCGGTGATGGTTTGCGGCTGAGCGCGATCCAGACGGCGCGGCGAATCTGCTCGTGCGGATCGGCACTCGCTTCAGCGCGGACGCGGTCGGCAAACAATCGCGACTGCTGCCGGAGGAAGTCGTCATTGAGCAGGACCAGCGACTGCGTTGGCACCAGGCTGCGGCCTCGTTCCGAACAACTGTGGTTGGTGCTGGGCGAGTCGAACATCTCCAGCAGCGGCAACTGCAGCTGCCGTTTGACGTACACATAAACGCTGCGCCGCCAGTGCTGGGGACCTTCTTTTTTGACGGTTGGCCACTTGTTTCGCTGGCTGGCGATGAGCAGTTCGGGACGAATCCGCGGATAGATCCCCGGCCCGCCCATTTGCGAATTGAGCTGTCCCGACACAGCGAGAAAGGCGTCCCGCATCGGCTCGGATTCCAGCCGGCGACGATTCATCCGCCACAGCAGACGATTGCCTTCGTCGACGGCGAGCGCCTTTTCGTTTGGAGCGGACGATTGTCGATAAACCGCCGATGTGACGATCAGCCGATGAAGCTGCTTCAGGCTGCGATGACGCTGCAGCTCGCTGGCCAGCCAGTCGAGAAGCTGAGGGTGCGTCGGCTCCTCTGAGTACCGTCCGAAGTTGCTCGGCGTACTGACGAGTCCCTCGCCAAAGTGGTAGTACCACAATCGGTTGGCCATGACGCGCCAGGTCAACGGGTTGTCCGCCGCCGTCATCCACTCGGCGAGGTCGTGCCGCGACGTGAGAGACTCGTCACCGTCTGCTCCTTCTCGCGACAGCACCTCGGGGACGGACGGGGCGACAACCGGTCCGGGCGTTGCCACGTTGCCTCGCCAGAGCAACCGCGTCTGCTGAGCCTTGTTGCCTCGATCGGTCAGCACCATTGCGAGCGCGGTCTTCGGATCAGGCTTGCGCGGCACCGGTTTTAACTCGGGGCCGCCGCTCTTCAGCGAGTCGATCACCAGCTGCTGCCGCGTCGACGAGTTGAAGAAGGCCAGGAAGCTGTAGTAGTCGCGCTGCGAAATTGGTTCGAACTTGTGGTCATGGCAGCGGGCACAGGCGATTGTCAGGCCGAGAAACACGGAGCCGGACGTCGAGACAATGTCGTCCAGTTCGTCCATCCGGTACTTCGCCTTGGCAAGTTCAGTCTTGCCCATGTTGTCGTCGTTGCTGGGGCCGTTCCGGTGAAAGCCCGTCGCGATCCAGTCTTCGAGCTGCGGGTCGGCCAGTTGATCTCCCGCGAGTTGCTCGGTAACGAACTGCCCGTACGGCTTGTCGTCGTTGAAGCTGGCGATGACATAGTCGCGGTACCGCCAGGCGTGCGGTCGATCGAGATCGTTGTGGAAGCCGCCCGAGTCCGCATAGCGAGCCAGGTCGAGCCAGTGTCGCCCCCAACGCTCGCCGTAATGCGGAGACGCCAGCAGCCGATCGACGACTCGCTCGTAAGCGTCAGGACTTTCATCAGCGAGGAACGCGGCGACGTCTTCCGGAGAAGGCGGCAGCCCGATCAGAGCAAACGAAACCCGCCGCAGCAGAGTCGCCTTGTGCGCTGGCGCTGATGGCTGCAGTCCTGCCGCTTCCAGACGGGCGAGCACGAAGCGGTCAATTGGCGTCACTGGCCAGTCAGCGTTCGTGCCGTCGGGCGGAGCGACTCGCTGAACCGGCTGAAACGCCCAGTGCTCGCGATCATCGGCGGTGATTCGCGAACCGCCCACCGGCGTCGCGGGATCGAGCCCGTCGACCCACTGAGCAATGAGCGCGATCTCCTCGTTCGACAACTGCTCGTCCGGCGGCATGTGCGGCTTTGACTCTTTGCCGAGTACCTGCACGAGCAGGCTCTCTTTCGCACTGCCCGGCATAACGATGGCTCCGGTTTCAGACCCGGCCAGCGTCGCCTTGATCGACGACAGATCGAGCCCGAGTTCCTGAGAATCAACTCCGTGACAGTCGCCACAGCGCTGCTGGAGAAGAGGCAGGACTCGTTCGTTGAACTGCGTTGTTCCATTCGGTCTGCCGTCAGCAACGGCGGATGTCGCAACAGCGGCAAGCAGGAGCAGCGTGGTCAACGTTGATCCACAACGTTTCCTCAGCCTCCTCCACCTTCCTTCCGGGCATTGGTCTCCACACATCCTGATTCGTAATCCGGCATCCCTGACTTCACCCTCCCGGGGGGAGGGTGAAGTCAGATGCGTCGCGACCGGACAAGACGCGTCAGAGTCAGCAGGTGGATCAGAAAAACGCATGATGCTCAGTTCTGCGGGCTGGCCGCTTCAGCGGGTTCGCCGCGAATCGAGGTACTTCCGGGCAATGGTTTCGCCCAGCCACACGATACCGTTTGTGTCGATGACCAGTTTTTTTTCCTGAGGCGGCAGGTCGAAAACCTTGAGATGAACGGCATGATCGTCGGCGGAGATCGCTTCTGCCAGTGCGGCGGTGACATCGATGTTGTTGACCTGCTTGTCGTCGGTCGGCGGCTGCTGGCTGATGTACCATGTCAGAGCCGACAGCTTCAGGTCCACTCGGCTCTGCGTCACGAAGGACATCAGCCGCTGAGGTGCTCCTTTGCGGAACGGTCCCCAGGACATGTCGTTTTCGCCGACGTGATAAAAGATGCCCGCCAGCTCAACCGTGTGGCCTTTTCGTTCCAGGTCGGCGATCGACTCTCGCACGAATACCAGAAACTCGGGATACAGGTTCCGTGATCTGGCGACGCTGCCTCCCGGTGTCCAGTCGATGATCTGCGACCCGCTGTGCGTGAACTTCGCGATGGCGACGTTCTTCACGCCAGCGTCCTGCAGTGCGGCACCGAAGCTCAGTTCCGGACCGAACGTGTCGTAAAAGCCCGCCGGGCCGAGTGGCTCCCAGCCGTCCGAGACTTTGTAACCGCCGCCGATGCTGTACCGGTACGCGATCTGAGAATTGTCCTTGAGCAGCCGCGGTCCGCCGTCGAGCTTTGCGAGTTCCTGCACGAAGGCTCGTTCGCCTTCCATGTTTCGATGCCCGGCCAGAACGAACAGCTTCACTGTCGAGCCGACCTCGTACGGCCACTGCTTCAGGGGGCGCGGTTCGGACTTCGCCTTGCCGATGTTCCGCAGGTAAGCGGTCGCGTAGTTCACTCCGTGTTCGAGTTGCCCCAGCGTGCCGTAGTGGTAGTGCAGCCCAACGCCGCCACCGATCTCGACGCCGACGTGCGATGTCGGCACGTAGTCGGCGAGCGGGTCGTTCTTTGCGACTTCCTTCTGGCCGAGGCTGATCGCGTACATCGACGGCCGCAGGTCCATGCCCCAGATCGTCTTCGTGCACAGCTCGCCGATGTAGAACCGCAGCTTTGGAGCCTGCAGGTCGCGCCGCCAGCTCGCCAGATAGTTGGCAAGATTCTTCCCATAGTTCGCCATGTAGTCCGGGTTGAACATGTCGTTCTCGCCCTGATGCCACATGAAGCCCTCCAGCCGGTACTTCACTCCCTGGCGGTCGAGGTCCGCCAGCGCATCGCGCACCCACTGCAGCGCCAGCGGGTACATCTTGAAGCCGCTCGGCTCGTCAGGATTCCAGTCGCCACCGAGATGCGTCCCGCCGGCTGCGACTTTGATGATCGCAATCGGCGCGTCGAGGTTCCGCGAGACTTCGCGAGCAAAGCTCAGCTCGGGCCCAACGACGTTGTTGACCGGCTGCAGATCGACCCAGCCGTCGGACGTCGTCTTGTTTTGTCGACCGAGACAGTACGAAAACCGAACGTTCCTCGGCGGAGCTTCCAAACTCGCGAACGGCGGGAACCGCCCGATGTCCTGGACCTTCGAGTCCGACCCGACCATGTTTGACTGTCCGGCGAAGATGAAGACGCGGACGGTCGAGTCGTCGTCGGTTGCCAATCTGTCACTCTGCGGAGCAGTCGTGTCATCGTTGGCCTGTCCGGACTGAAGGGCAACGCACAACGCCATGACTGTCAGCAGGCAACGAATGGCGGAGCAGGTCAGCGTCATCTGAAATCAGTCCTGGTTTATCGAGTCGTGAATCACTGCCTGCAATTGAAGAGGAATTCGCGTCGCACCCGCTGTGTGATGAACTCGTCAGGCTTTTGAAAGCACCGGGTTTTGCCTGCCCGTTTTAGTTTCTCCGTGGCGAAACCTGAAATCAGTGAGTGTTCGGCGGAACATTTGCCCGGACGCTGTAAACAGGTAGTCACGTGCTCGGTCATTCACAGTTGGGCCGGCAATGGTATCCGAGCAGCACATCAGCAAGCTTTCCGAATCGCGATTCTTTCAGCGTCTCGAACAGTGCGGCAAACACGACGGCGTCGGCACACTGATCGAAACCGTGAACGCTACGTGGGAACGGGCGGACGCCGTCACGAAGCGTGTCAGCGTCGACTTCCGGGATTACACGCTGCACGACATGCGGCATCTCGGCAACGTCCTGTGGCTGATGGAGCAACTGGTTCCGCCGGACTTCTGGGAGACTCCGTGGCAGCTCGGCCAGCCGGTCAGGCCGTTGCAGTGTGCCATCAGCATTCTGGCCGTGCTGGTGGATGACCTGGGCATGGCGCTGCCGGACGACAAACGTTCGCAGCTCAAGTCCGTCGAAGACCCGCAGCAGTCGCTGAGCGATTCCGGTTCCAACCTGGGGCAGGCCAGATCAGCCCGACAACGGCAAGCCACTCGATGAATGGCTCAAGCCGTATCGCGACTGAGAGACAAACGCTGCTGGCCCGGCTGACACCGATGTTGCCTCGGCAGCGCGGTATCGGGCAGAACGGCTCGATGAATCCCCGGTTCGTCGTTCTCGTGTGATGGGCACGCCCTACTTCTTGCGGTACTCGGACGATGGGCTGCGCTTTGACTGCGGCAGGCTCCGCCACGGAACGACGCCGGTTTCGTCGGCGTAGGCCTGCCAGAGTTTTGCGAGGTCAGCGA
>Ga0209578_10000776_pt1 | contig 35007 bp, 25 predicted proteins | sample tdAd472_FD_187127 | JGI IMG/M metagenome (GOLD analysis project Ga0209578, IMG submission 187127) | Marine sediment microbial communities from the Atlantic coast under amendment with organic carbon and nitrate - tdAd47.2 (SPAdes)... | ecosystem: Environmental > Aquatic > Marine > Coastal >...
GGTAAGGTACATACGCATAAAACTAATGGACCTAAAGTCGGAAATTCCACCAACGGCATCAGTAAAATCGCTCAATGGTATTTTATACTGGATCCATCGTCTATTCAGTTGGGTTCCATTGGGCAATGTTGGTGTTTGCCCTTCACGGATATCCGTCACATATTGATCATCAATAGTGGTATTGGGTTTTATCTGGATACGGTATTCGTAATAACTGTTTACCGTGTTCATGGTCAAATCCCTATCAATATCCTCAACATCGGGCAAGGTCGTGGAGCCCCTATTGGTGTTTGTCACGGAAACGGGTGAATTTCCTTGGGTGTTGTTAAAATCAAAATAACGCTCCAAGATGCCACCCTCCCTGTTCAGGTAGTATTGGTAATTATCCAAAGCTGGGTCTTCTGCCGGTCCATTATAAATGGCCGCTTCCGCAGCATCATCATATCCGTCCAATCCAAGATCTTGTGCGGTCCTATTTGCTTCATCGGCATCAAATGCATACACCAAGGACTGTGTAGAAGGCACTTGCCCCCATGGGGTTTCCCTTGGCACTTCGTTATTGGTACTGGCAGGCAATCCGTTTTCATATTGCTTTCTACCATCTTTTAAAATGTCTTCGGAAATGTTGCCCAAGTTGAATACAAGTTCCCCAGCGTTACCATCGGTTGTTTCACCATCGATATAAGGATCCAACACCCAAAACTGAACAAACTCAACATTGGATTGTTCAAAATTTGTACTGCTCAATGGTCGCATAATTCCACCCCACTTGGCATCCGGGGTTTCTGTTTCAAAACTTGGGTTGGCGTTGTAGGGTCCTTTATCGTTTGGATAATACACAATATCCAATGTGCTTTGTACTTGTGTTTGACCTTGTGCAATATCTGTTTCCGTGAAGACCTCATCAATAAAAACCCTACGGGTGGAGTTCAGGGAAATATCGTTGTCCGACATTCCCGATGGCCGCTGATTGGTATAAAAAATAGGATCGATAGTGTACCAAGCCATTTTTGCGCGCTCGTAGCCTATATCAATCCCTGTTCTATCGTTTAAAAATTCCAACGGCGGGCTTGCCAAGGTCCACCCCAAAGAGGAACGAATATCAATCAAGGCCTGAGCGCCCTCAAAATCATCCAAATAGGTGGTGGTCTCTCCTCTAAAATCCGCATTTTTTGGTGAATTGGGTTTCAAAAACGCCACTTCGCCACGTAATGATAGATTGGACGGAACATCGGTATCAATGTTCGGCAGCTTGTTCGCAAGCCGGGTCAAAAAAGGGATTTCCGTACTAAAGTTTCCGTTCAGTCCAAAAATAGTGTTGTTAACGGGTTCTATCCCGTAATTTGATTTTTGGGTCAGCGGTCGCTCATTTAAATTGAGAAACGTACCGCCCAAAACAAATTTTTCATTGAATTGATGCTCCACATTTACCCCCGCAAATCTTCTGGTCTGTTGTCCGAACACCGCATTGTTCTCCACGGATATATTGATAGGGGTGTTGGATGCTTCCAAACTGGGGTCAAGTAGCTGAACAGTTCCTGCTTGATAGTTCACGGTGTAATCGATACCTTCTTGCAACTGACGACCGCCTGCCGTAACCGTTACGGAACCTTGTGGCACATTGAAAGCCCCAATAGGAATCCCGTTATTGGACTGCGAGGTATACTTTCCTTTAATTTGAAAACGGTTTTTTTCCGCATCTTGCAAGGAGGCCGCCTTGGTCTTTGCGTACATATTACGGAACACATAGCGTTGTTGATTAGGATTGTAACCCTGATCGTTGTCCACATCATAGGTACCTCCGCCTAAAACGTCAAAAAGATATTCCCCAAAGGGTTCAACTTTTGTAAAGATGATTCGACCTGATTGGGAATCGACCGTAATTCCTTCCACATAGTCAAAAAATCCGTCTCCGCCGGGCTGCACATCATTATAGGTGTTCAGTCTGTCCAGATTAAAAACATTGAGCAATATCTGGTCCTGTAACCCTTCGGGCCAACCTGCATTGGGGTCCACTGGTGTAATATAGTTTCGTGGTGTTGGGTCGGAATAGAGTATGTTCAGTTTAAAATCCTCTTGGTTCAATTGATAGGCCCCCGTGGAATAGATGTTTTTCATCATCAAATCCCAAATAGGATCTTGAACATTGGTGATGTTACTTTTCAACAACTTTAAAACCAATGCATTGTTCTCCACGAAGTTGTTGTTGGTGGAAACTGTTGTGGCATCCACACTGCCGTTGGCAAACTCCCCTACCTGATATACTTCTCCATTAAAGGTGTACTGAAATGCCACCCCCAAAACCTCATCGTTGCTCAAACTCTGGCTTAAGGAAATATACCCTAATTGGGAATCGAATTCGTAATCTCTTCCCGCCTCTAGTTTCCTGGCATTCTCTAAAATAGCATAGTCAAAACCTTGATTAACGTTATACCCTGGAATATTGAAACCAGACTCTACTGTGGCGATGTCACGAATAGCTGGTGTCAAAGCCCCGGTCCCAATTTGGTTGGGGTCATAAGCGTTGGCACTGTTCTGAGGAAGTCCTGTTGCCACAGCTTGTGCATTAAAAAAACCTGCCGGGTCTCCATTGTTGATACCGATACGAGTATTGTCGGAGATGCCTTCACCCAAATCCTGGATGGCGACAACATTTCTAACGTTTTGGGTTATCTGGCTTCGGTTAGTAACCCAAACTTCCAAACGTGTAATTTGCACCTGGGTTTGGATAAAAGGATAAAACTCCAGTGCACGATCGTAGTTATCGCGGAAATAATGTGCCAAGAAAAAGTGTCTATCCTCATCATAATCCAAAGCGGTAAGCGAAAATTCGTTAACGGTACCTCCCCCTTGGGCCACAACGGTGTTGTTTTGTGATCGTTGTTCAGAGAAAACCGCTGTTACACTGGTTTTTCCAAACTGAAGCTGTGTTTTTACCCCGAACAAACTTTGTGCCCCCGTTATCAAAGAGCTATTGAGCGGCATGCTTACGTTACCTACTTCAATTTTTTGAATGATATCATCCTCGGTCGGGGTGTAGTCCAGTTTTACCAGGTTCTGGAAGTCGAATGTGGCTTCGGTATCATAATTCGCCGTTACTTGAAGACGCTCTCCTACTTTCCCCAATAAACTCAAACTGATACGTTGATCAAAATCAAAGGAAAGATTGGTTCTGTTTCTGGGTGAAAGTGCAGGATTGTCGTTCTTCTGCCATAAAATCCCCAAATCCATCGCTACCGAACCTTGTGGGATCACCTCAATAGTGTTCCCCCCAAAAATGGTCTCAAAAAAGTTACTGTTTACGTAAAAATTGGGCAAAAGATTTTTTCTGGCTTCCTCACTCCCCGCCTTCTTCCCAGCATAGGCATCAGCCTTTTGCTTAAAATAAGCTTTCATTTGTTCCTTTTCGACCAGGTCGTAGTATTGTTCTGGAGTAAGAATTACAGGGTAATTGACATTGAAGTCGCCAATGCTTTCCGTGTAAACGTATGTGTTGGTTTTTGGGTCGTAGGTGTATTTTGCAACAATGCTATCGGGATTTTCCAAGATAAGGCGGCCAAGCTCAACTCCCGTTTTCACAGAATCTTGAGCCTGTTCGTTGGTTTCCTGCGCCATCAGGTTGGAAATGGACAGTAAACAAACAACAAAGAAGATGTACTTAAAACGTGCTCGTTTAAGTATTGGTTTTGCCCCTTTTTTCAAACTAGTTACAAATTTTTCAGCGCCTGTTTTATAATGTTCTCTACGCTTAACGAAGTGTCTTGGGAAAGTACCTTGTCCACCACCTTTTCAGATTGCTTTCTGGTAAAACCAAGAACCTCTAAAGCAGATAACGCTTCTTCTTTATTTGTATTGTTTGATTGTTGTGAAACTTCGCCTATGTCGTAGACTTTTAAAATCTTGTCCTTCAAGTCCAAGATTACTCGCTGCGCTGTTTTGGCCCCAATCCCTTTCACAGACTGGATTGTGGGCACATCGCCATTGGCTATGGCATCCCTTACATCTGATGGTGAAAGCGAGGATAACATGGTACGCGCCGTACTGGCACCGACCCCTGAAACCGAGATCAATAAACGGAACACTTCGCGCTCCACTCGCTCCGCAAATCCGAACAGGGTATGGGAGTCTTCCTTGACCAATAAATCGGTATAAATAAATATATTTTCCTCATCCGTAAGCAGGGAAAAAGTGTGCAGTGAAATATTTAAAAAATACCCCACCCCATTGCATTCCACAATGGCATATGTTGGATTTTTCTCTACTAGTTTTCCTCTTAAATGGGTAATCATTTTTAATCGATTTGATTTTGATCAATCCCTTTGCATTTTGGCTATTTTCCTTTTCTCCCGTTCTTGGGCGTCTATAACGGCAACGGCAGCCATATTTACCATTTCGTCCACGCTAGCACCCAACTGTAAAATGTGGGCGGCACGGGTCAGCCCTACCATTATTGGCCCAATGGAGTCCGCGTTGTTAAGGCCTTTCAAAAGTTTATAGGTGATATTGGCCGATTCCAAGTTAGGAAAAACCAAGGTATTCACTTTTTTACCCGATATTTTGGAGAACGGGAAATTGTTGTTGCTCAATTCAGGGTCCAATGCAAAATCGGTCTGAATCTCCCCATCGACCACCAAATCGGGGTTTCTTTCGTGCAAGATTCTAACTGCCTCTTTCACTTTTCTCGCATTCGGATGACTTGATGAGCCAAAGTTGGCATACGAAAGCAGTGCCATTACCGGATTAAAACCAAAGGTTTTGGCCACATTGGCCGTCATCTGGGCAATTTCCGCCAACTCCTCGGCATTGGGATCAATATTAATGGAGGTATCCGCCAAAAATAGGGGGCCTCTATCCGTAATCATAATATTGACGGTGCTTGCATTTTGTACATTTTTGGCTCTTCCCAAAACTTCAAAAACAGGGCGAAGCACCTTGGGGTACGATCTTGAGTATCCGGAAATCATACCATCGGCATCGCCTTCCTTGAGCATCATGGAACCAAAATAATTCCGTTTGCCCATATTCACCCTTGCACTGTACTTGGTCTCTCCCTTTCGTTTTCTGAGTTCCCAAAGTTTCAATGCGTATTTGGTTCTCATTTCGCTAAACTCATCGGAACGAGGGTCTATAATGGGCACCTCGGCATCAAATTCGAGTTCTTCCTTTAAATTTTCTATGGTTTCCTTGTTCCCCAAAAGTATAGGGATTGCGATTCCTTCATCATGAACAATTTGGGCGGCCTTCATTACATCCAACAGTTCGGCTTCCGCAAAAACAATACGTTTGGGGTTGACCTTTGCCCTATTGTGGAGCAAACGGACAACTTTGTTGTCGTTCCCGGATCTTTGGTAAAGTTCCTCCTCATATTTTGCCCAATCCTGTATGGGGAACTTTGCCACCCCGCTTTCCATGGCAGCTTTGGCCACAGCGGGTGGAATTTTGGCTATCAAACGGGGATCAAAAGGTTTTGGAATGATATAATTTCTGCCAAAGGTAAGCCTTGTGGCATCGTAGGCAATGTTCACCTGCTCGGGAACCGGCTCTCGTGTTAGATCGGCCAAGGCCCTTACCGCGGCCATCTTCATTTCCTCATTGATCTTGGTGGCTCGCACATCCAAGGCCCCTCTAAATATAAAAGGGAAGCCCAACACATTGTTTACTTGGTTGGGATGGTCGGAACGACCGGTTGCCATGATGACATCCTCCCTTGTTTTGCAGGCTAAATTGTATTCAATCTCTGGATTTGGATTAGCCATCGCGAAAACAATGGGGTTTTTGGCCATGGAATTCAACATCTCCGGTGACACAATGTCGGCAATAGACAATCCAATGAATACATCAGCGTCTTTCATAGCCTCATCCAAGGTATCAATCTTTCGATCGGTGGCGAACTCTTTTTTCTCCGCGCTCAAACTTTCCCTGTCGCTTCGGATTACTCCCTTGCTATCCAGCATTACAATATGCTCTGCCAATGCACCAAAGGCCTTGTAGAGTTTTGTACAGGAGACGGCCGCTGCGCCCGCTCCGCTCACCACAATTTTGACCTCCTCTATTTTTTTCTCGGCAATTTCCAAAGCATTCAACAAAGCGGCCGCGGAAATAATTGCGGTCCCATGCTGATCATCGTGCATAACGGGAATGTCCAGTTCCTCCTTTAACCTGCGTTCTATCTCAAAAGCCTCGGGAGCCTTAATATCTTCTAAATTGATACCTCCAAAAGTAGGCGCAATGGTCTTAACCGTCTCGATGAACCTATCCACATCTTTAGTGTCCAGTTCAATATCCATTCCATCGATATCGGCAAAAATCTTGAAAAGCAAACTCTTCCCTTCCATAACAGGTTTAGAGGCCTCTGGACCTATATCACCCAAGCCAAGTACTGCTGTTCCATTGGAAATTACAGCAACAAGGTTTCCTTTTGCGGTGTATTTGTACACATCATCCTTGTTCTTTTCAATCTCCAAACACGGTTCTGCTACCCCTGGAGAATAGGCCAATGCCAAATCCCTTTGCGTGGAATACGGTTTTGTTGGAACAATTTTGATTTTACCTGGTTGAGGTTTTGCGTGATAGAGTAACGCTTCCCGTCTTTGCTTTTCCTTGCTCATATAGTCGAAAATGAATTGGTAAAGTTAGGACATTCATTGGTTTTATCTCAAGTTCCAATGAATCAATTTAAACAGAACTGTAAACGAAAATAAAGTGCCGCTCAATCTTTTGCCTCTGTATCTGCTAGGAATCCAAGGGATACTCTTTTTTCGCTTTTTTCACATTAAGTCGCATGGCCAAAATAGCGGCTATCGCAAAAAACACGGCAGCAAATAACATCGCATTGACCGAATTGGAGCCCAAGAGATTTTTAAAGATGGGTCCAAATGTGAGTGTTTCAATTCCCATGGGAATCACGATCATCATATTCAATATGCCCATATATACGCCCCTTCGTTCCTGTGGGACCACCTTGGAAACCATACTGTAAGGAATCCCCATCATCGCCGCCCATCCTATTCCAAAAAATACCATAGGGAAAAGTACGTAGATAGGGTCTTGAATATAGGGAATGGTAAACAGTGCCGCTGCTGTGCCCAACAAGCTCAATGCATACACTTTTTTACCTCCAAATCGCATGGTCAACGGAACAAGGACCAAGGCCACAACCGCAGTAACAATATTGTATGTGGTACTCATTTTTGCTGCTTGTGCTGCGGCCTCAGAAGTATCGTAGCCCAACGAAACCCTGAACAAGGGTGTAATAAATTGCCAGTACACAAAAAGTGCATACCATTGAAACAAATACACTGCGGACAACTTCCACATAAATTTGGGCATGTCTTTTACGGCATGGGCTATCTCCACGAAGGGTACTTTGAAACGCTCAATAAACGGGAGCGCTTTATGCTTGTTGATTTCGGCCAACTCCGCATCCGTAGGTGGAATTTCAGGAGTTTTTAAAACAGACCATAAAATGGTGGCTATGGAAAGAAACGACCCAATAAAAAAGGAATAATACAACCATTTTGGAACTGTCCCCTCAACCTCTTGACCTCCACCGAACCAATCCTGAAACAAAAAAATAGAAGCATTGGCCAAAAGAATCCCCGCACCTACAAACAAACTCTGCATCTGATACCCCATACTGAACTGTGATTCGGGCAACTTATCCCCTACAAAGGCACGGTAAGGCTCCATGGCCATATTGTTGCCCACGTCCAAAATCCACAATAAACCTACTGCAAACCAAAGGGCTGGACTTAAAGGAAAGGCAAACAGACATATACTGCCCATTAAGGCACCTATTAAAAAGAAGGGTTTTCTTCTTCCCCATCTTGGGGACCAGGTTTTATCGGATATGGCGCCAATAATCGGTTGCACTATCAATCCGGTTATGGGGCCTGCTATATTTAAAATAGGCAATATTTCTTCTTCCGCGCCCAAAAAGAGGAATATGGGATTAATGGCGCTTTGTTGTAATCCAAAACTATATTGGATTCCAAGAAACCCAACGTTCATATTAAAAATTTGCCAAAAACTTAATTTGGGTTTTTTAATCTTAATCATGTTGTCTGTTTAGCTGGTCATCAATATTGATGTAGAAAAAATAGGAATCTTTCAAAAAGATGGTTCAATATAGTGTTTTTTCTTTTTGACCAAGACAAACAAACCGAATGAATCTTTACAAGAAACTTATTCTTTTAAGAAATTGACATTTCGTCGAAGCCCTGATAGCTTTGTCCTTTTTACGGCTGATTTCTTAAATATCTTTTTGAAGACATCTTCCGTAATTTCTTCCCAATCTTTTTTGTTGAAAGACAACAACTCTGGATGTGGATTAAAAAGAGGTTCGCTATGCGATTTGGAAAAACGGTTCCAAGGACATACATCTTGGCACACGTCACAACCGAACATCCATTCGTCCAGTTTCCCATCAAATTCAGAAGGGATTTCATTCTTCAGCTCAATGGTTAAATACGAAATACATTTGCTGCCATCCACCACGTAGGGTTGCACAATGGCCTCGGTTGGACAAGCATCAATACAAGCAGTGCAAGTACCGCAATGGTCGGTCACAGGTGTATCGTAGTCAAGGTCCAAATCCACGATGAGTTCGGCTATAAAATAAAAAGAGCCTACTTGCTGGGTAAGGAGGTTGCTGTGTTTTCCCATCCAGCCCAATCCGCTCTTGGCAGCCCAAGCCTTATCCAAAACAGGTGCAGAATCCACAAAAGCCCTTCCGTGCACCTCGCCTATTTCTTCTTGAATAAAATGGAGCAAACTTTTGAGTTTGTCCTTTATCACAAAGTGATAATCCATACCATAGGCATATTTGGAAATTTGATAGGAATCTGGATTTTGCTCTTCGGATGGGTAATAATTCAGCAATAGGGAAATAACGGATTTGGAGCCTTCGACCAACTTTGTAGGGTCCAACCGTTTGTCGAAATGGTTTTCCATGTACTGCATTTCGCCATGCATGTTTTGGTTGAGCCATTTCTCCAGACGTGGCGCTTCTTCTTCCAAGAATTCCGCTTTGGATACACCACACGACAAAAAACCGAGGCGCTTAGCTTCGGTTTTTATTAGATTAGTATGCTTTTGCTTAGAACCCATCTGTCATGCTGAGCGCAGTCGAAGCGCTTATTTTTTCAACGATTGATATTTAAAGTGCGTTGCATTTCTGCATTCCGATAAAATCTTCAACATATCGTAATCCCCATTTATCAAAGCTAGCTTTTTTGCCCTAGTCCACCCCTTGATTTTTTTCTCAAAATAAATAGCCTGTAAAACATCATTGAACTCTTGTTGAAACTTTAATGTCAGGGGTCTCCTTTTATAGGTATAGCAATACTTATCAATTCCATGCTGATGTTGGGCAAGTCGAATGGCAATATTGTTTGTGATTCCAGTATAATATGAGCCATCACAACATTTTAGTATATAAACGTGGTAGGTGTACATGGGAAACCAAATATAGGGCTTTATCTGCTCATGGCTTCGACTGCGCTCAGCCTGACAAAGAAAAACCGAGGCGCTTGGCTTCGGTTTATATGAGTTCCGTATTTTTTCCCTATTGTACATTTCCTTGTCTATGCAAGGAACGAAATTAACAGATCGGAATCAATTGGCAGTTTTTGGACCAATAACCGATCCTATTTCCATAATCGAAGTAACGGGAAACCCTGCATCTTTTGCGTGTTGATTGATCAGTTCCGGAGTTGTCGCCCTGTACAAACAATATACTTTATTATCCATCACATAACTGTTCACCCATTCTATATCCGTCATTGTTTCAAGAACAGAACAGGACTTTTTGGAAATTCCTTCGAGTTCTTCTTGGTTGAGTTGTCCAGCATTAGGAATATCCCTCTCGATCAAATAGGTTTTTAATTCTTGCTTTGTTTTGGCCTCTTGGGCTTGACCTGAAATTGAACAGAACATCATTACCATTACAATTGCTGCCATTGCTTTTACATCTTTCATAGTTTTAGAATTTTAAATTACACTCCAAAACTACTGATGCCCCGACTGCAGGACTAAAACAAACAAGTTTTAAAATGTAAAAAATGGTTCAAAATGACTCAAGTTGTTTAACATAAGACAGTGGTGCCATACCGAAACGTTCCTGAAAACATTTAGTGAAATATGAAGGGCTTGTAAAACCAACATCGTAGGAGGTCTGCATGATATTTCTTTCCGTTTTTAACAAGTTCAAGGATTTGAGCAATCTGTGTTCCCTGAAAAGTTCGTTAGGCGACATACCAATAACCTGAGTGCATTTACGGTACAGTTTGGACTTGCTCATTGCCATTTTTTGACAGAAATCCGAAATGCCACAATTCGGGTTCTTTAGGTTTTCATTTAGTAAGTCCATCATATTCAAAAGAAAGCTCTCGTCTTCGACCTTGATAGTCTTAACCTTTTCCCCTTGCGAATTCCCATCAATGTCACTCTTATATATTTCAGCAACAAGGGAAGATAAGAACATTGGCCCACCGCTTTTGATATTGCACAGGTATTTCGCCATTTTAACCGTATCGCCGAACAACACATCACTTTTATCCACTGGCATCCCTGCATGCATTCCTATTTTTAGCTGTATTAATTCCCCAGCCACATGTAGTCTTTTTTGAATGGACTTTGCGCAATCAACAGCTTGGGTCACAGAAACAAAAGAAGTAATAAAACCTTGTGCTTCCGACTCTACCTCCCGCCCCTCGAACCGTTGTTGCGCTTCCCTGTAAATCTCTCGATAAAGCGAGAACAGCTGTTCTGCCCTTTCCCTCCCAAATTGCTCTTGGAGCAATACAGGGTTCATGGTCTGGGAAACCAAAATAATCCTAAAAGCAGGATCGTTGAATATCTTAAGGTTGGGGTCATCGGCATCATAGAATCCTTCGGGGTCATTTATTCTTCCCAAGAAGGCCTCGACCACATTGCTGTTTACTTGAACAATTTCATGGGGAACCAAACCATGCGACCTTCTGTGCATTTCCTCCACGGCCTCTTTATTGGGTGCATCTATCAAACAAAAAGCGGAACCATTTTCTTCATCCACCCAATAGGTCATGCACCTGCAACCATATTCTTCCTGAATCAGCAAATCCTCACAATGAGCCTTGGCAGCATGTTTAGCTTCAATTCCCGGTACAATATGTCGGTCCATGTATATGGGCATATATTTCAACTTTCTAGTACAAATAATTCATTATTGATGTTAAACCATTAATAAACAGAACAATATAGTTTCAAAATATAAAATTTGATTCAAAAAATAGCAAAATTGGTTCATTATCAACACCTTCCAATAACCCCATAGGTATCACAGTGTTTATAATAAACCACTATGGATTTGAAATCCATAGTTTTAAAGAAAAAAATAAAATTCTTTGCCATCTGGTATCAGTCCTCCCTTGATCCCTCCAAAGGAGGGAAACTTCTCTCCTTGGGGGAGACTGGAGAGGAGATAATTTATAGAAACTAAAGTAACTGCAATTAAACCTGACTGCCGTCAAGTTTGCAGGCCTGTTGGCAAAGGCAGGGTTTTAAACCTTTAACTTGATAAACAAAGAGGTCTAAAAAGCAACAAAATCTTGATTTTGTCAGGTTGAGCGCAGTCGAAACCCATTGATTATCAAATTGACTTAGGTTCTCGACTGCGCTCGAACTGACAGGTAACAAGCTTTTTAGCCTCATATCCACTAAAGACAAATTGATCACTGAGCTTCTTTAATATAACCCCAGCCTTGTTTTTGCTTTATAATGATTTCATAAATACCATCGGGCACGGAACCTACGCCTGGAATAAGGTCGTCCATGGTCATTTTATGCCGTTTCATGGTCTGTTGGCAAATCACTATGTCCACATTATCTCTGTTTATAATGGCCGACAAGGTTTCACCGGCAACAGATGATTTTTTATCCACCATTTTAAAGGCGCCGCTATAAATCACCAATTCAAACTCCGATTCCGGATACGCTTCGGCCATCAATCTTAAATGTTTGGCTGCTGTCCTGTGTACATCGGGATTACTGCTGGTTACATCAAATACTACTTTGATGGGTTCGTTTTGTGCCAGGATCAATCCCGACACCATCATCATTAAAAAAAATAAAACTGTCTTTCTCATCTTTTAAATGGTATTTCCTGCAAAAATGTAGCCGCATCCTTCCTCTTGCGCTCTTCCCAATGCCCACACTCCGGAAGGTACAATCTGAATTCCAGGTAACACAGCTGCTTTCCACTCTTCGTAAACTTCATTCGGGTCCTTGCCCATTTGTTGTGCAACGGCACCACTGTAAACATTTAGTGCCAGATTGCACACGCAAAACATAGCTCCCCTACCTTGCATATCCTTAATTCCCTGGATCATGGGAAGTGGAAAATCACCCTCTTGTGGTTCATAATATGGATTACGGTCGTATGGTGTTCCGTCTGCTGTTTTTACATGGAACATTTCTCCCAATGGGTATTTTTCCCATAAATCGTCGTGCAATGCAAAGGGAATGGCATCATGGCGAAGAACGGTCATTGCCGTAACATCATCATCTGGTGAGCCCATTTCATTGTTGGACAAATAATAGGCCCAGTTCCAAATAATTGGAAATCCTTTGTGCGGATAAGAGCCATCATAAACAATGCGGTGTTCTCCCTTAATTGTCTTCATCCAAGCCTCTGCATCATTCATTTCTGAATGTGAAAAATCTGTCATTCCCCCTAAAATAGGGTTGGTAAAAGCCGATAATGTTGATGCAGTTGCACCCAACATCACCGCTCCCATAAACTTTCGTCGCGATGTTGCATTTGTTTCCATTGTTACTTATTGTTTATTTAGATTTACGTATTTGATGTTCCTTTTGGTAGTAGTCCATAATAGGCTGGAACGGGCCCAATTGGTGCTGCTCTATTGTGAAGGGGTCCACGTACGGACCATAGGGGGTAGAAACTGGCTTTTTAACCAGGTCGGGGAAGTCTTTTTCTCTGTTGGGTTTTGTGGGTCGTAGTTTTTGATTGATGTATCCTGCTACATCATAAGCCTCCTCATCGGTAAGTATGGGATTACTATAAGTAGTACCATAGGGCATATTGCCTTTGATGAATTGGGCCGCTGTGATCACACGGGTCATTCCCGCGCCATTGTTATAAGAATCCCGACCCCATAACGGCGGGTATAGGTAAAGTCCGTTACTATCTTGTTTTTGACCTTGTCCATCAGCACCATGGCAAACAACACAATGCTTGGTAAATACTGCTTCGCCATGAGCTAAATCAACAGCCCGTGGTGGGATTTCCACTTTAAGAAATCCCTGCCCCTCAATTTTTCCGTTGGATGGCGTTGCCCTGCCCAACCAATCCATATAAGCGATAAGCGCTTTCATTTCTAGACTTGATTCCGGCATCATTACCCCGTTCATACTGCGCTCCATACATCCATTAATGCGTTCCTCGATGGTTCCCATTTTGTTTTCGCGCCCTCGAAACTGAGGAAAACGTTTTACGACTCCGATCAAAGGAGCCGCATAGGGCTTGGTTCCACCATTTAAATGACAACTGGCACAAGCCAGATTGTTCCCTGAAAACATTTTTGTGGAATCCTTTTGTTTCGGGCCTATGTGCAAGGGTGTATTCCTGAATACCTCGAACCCTAATTTTACTATTTCATTTTTTTTGGAACTGGAGAGATTGTAGACGTTATAGTCCATATAAAATACATCATCCGGATACGCCACCTGATTATGACTGTTTGAGCTGAATCCGAATCCAATTATGACAACGGAAAACGCCAAAACAATGATAAGCCCCATGCAAATACCTATTTGCGTGCAGAGTTTTTTTATCTGACGAGATAAGGACTGGGCATCGCCGCCTTGAGGTGTAGTTGTCTTTGTAGAACCTTTCTTCATTGTTTCCCTATAATTTACCAATAGCGCAGAGGAGCCTTAAACTATTTCCATGGCAAACATTTGGGCGGTTTAATATATCATCAATGGTTATGCAGGGTAGGGCAATATATTGTAAAAAACCTTTATAATCAAAGAAGCCTTTTAAGTTACGTAAAAGTAATGGAACAGTAAATTTATTATCACCAAGAACCTACAAATAAGACAATACAATTAAAACAATCCTCCTTGCGCACCCCCTTTTACCTTACCCAAATGGGTATACGCGAGTTCAGTTACTTCGCGACCTCTGGGAGTGCGCATTATAAAGCCTTGCTGAATAAGAAAGGGTTCGTATACCTCCTCCAAAGTTTCGGCGCTTTCGGACACCGCAGTGGCCAAAGTGGTAATGCCAACAGGGCCCCCTTTAAACTTGTCGATGATGGTGGTTAGAATCTTGTTGTCCATTTCATCCAAACCATGGGCATCCACATTTAATGCCTTGAGCCCAAATTGGGAGATATCCAAATCAATACTTCCGTTGCCTTTTATTTGTGCAAAATCCCGGACCCTGCGCAGCAACGCGTTACATATTCTGGGCGTTCCCCTGCTACGTCCTGCAATCTCTATTGCCGCATCATTGGTAATAGGTACCTTCAGGATTTCAGCACTACGTTCAACGATGGTGGACAATAATTCGGTATGGTAATATTCCAACCGACTCTGGATACCAAAACGGGCACGCATCGGTGCGGTTAGCAACCCTGATCTTGTTGTGGCCCCGATCAAGGTAAAGGGACTGAGATTAATTTGAACAGTACGGGCATTTGGCCCTGTCTCGATCATAATATCAATCTTATAATCCTCCATAGCGGAATACAAATATTCCTCTACTATGGGGCTCAACCTATGTATTTCATCAATAAAAAGTACATCCCGTTCATCAAGGTTGGTCAAAAGTCCCGCTAAATCCCCGGGTTTATCCAAAACAGGGCCAGAGGTAACTTTTATGTTCACCCCGAGTTCGTTGGCCAAAATATGGGCCAAAGTGGTTTTCCCCAGTCCGGGAGGACCGTGGAACAGCGTATGATCCAAGGCTTCCCCCCTAAGATTTGCAGCTTGCACAAAAATCTTAAGGTTTTCCAATACGCGCTCCTGCCCCGTAAAGTCATCAAAACTGATGGGCCGTAAAGCTCTTTCTATATCGAACTCTTCCGGAGAAAGGTTTTCGCCTGTTGGGTCTAAATTTTCGTTCATCGTTCAACAAATATAGTTGAAAACGCAAACCACCTAAACCATATCCACTAAAAATACCATTTGGGTCATTTCTTAAAAATCTAAGCCTTAACTTAGATATGTTTTAAAATTTTTCAATTCATCCTTGTATGATCACCTCAGATTATTCCTTTGGAATTTTACAATACATCCCATTTTTCTATGTTATTTGGTCCGACGACCTGCTCTCTGCTTCAGAAATTTCAGTGGTTCAAAAAGCCATTGCACAGGATGCTTCCCTTACTTCAAACGAAAAAAAGCAATTACAACAATGGTTGGACCGGGAAAACCCACCTGTTGATAATGAGATAAAAAACTGGAAGCAGACCATCGGCCACTCCTACGTGAAACTCATTGAGAGTGACACCTACCCCCTTACTTCGCTAAGCCAACGGTTGGTAAACAATGACAAGCTGAACGAACAACTAAAACACATTGAGGTCCATTTGGGCATACAGCCCAATCATTACAATCACTTGTTTGACGTGGAAGTGGTCCATGAAAAAACTTCGAATGAATATGATGCCACGATTCTGGATGGCATTTTGAAAGGAGAGCATGGAAAGGTGGTGGATGTCTTCCGAAACTTTGTAGACCAACCCGATTTTGAGTGGCAAATCATAAGAAACAAAGAAGATTTTAGAAACAGGATTTTACAGCAAGTACAGCTATTAGGCAAAAAAGGATACGGTGCCATGGCCTATCCTCCCGAATATGGCGGAACTGGAAATATGCCAGCCTACGCCGCTATTTTTGAACACTTGATGTTCGTGGATGGCAGTTTGGCCGTGAAATTTGGTGTTCAGTTTGGACTTTTCGGGGGAAGCATACAAAAACTTGGTACCAAAAAGCATCACGATCAATATTTGACCGATGCCGGGAAAACCAAGTTATTGGGTTGTTTTGCCATGACAGAAACTGGACATGGGTCCAACGTTCGAGGCATCAAGACCACGGCCACCTATGAAAAAGAATCGGACTCCATTGTCATCCATACCCCAGGAAAAAGCGACAACAAAGAATATATCGGAAACGCACTGCATTCCAAAATGGCGACTGTGTTTGCCCAATTGATCGTAAATGGCAAAAATGAAGGTGTACATGCCATTTTGGTTCCTCTAAGAAATGAAAACCATGAAGAGCTGGAAGGGGTGACGGTTGAGGACAACGGATACAAATTGGGGCTCAATGGGGTTGATAATGGGAAAATTTGGTTCAACAACGTAAAAGTACCAAGAGAGAATCTCCTTAACAAGTATGGGGAAATAAGGGATGATGGTACCTACTTTTCCTCCATAAAAAATCCGAACAAACGATTTTTTACCATGCTGGGCACTTTGGTAGGCGGACGTATTTGTGTGGCCCGTGGTGCGCTTGGAGGCAGTAAAATGGCCTTGGCGATTGCTGTAAAATATGCGCTCAACCGAAGACAGTTCAATGATAACGTCAAAATACAGGAAGACCTTATTATGGACTACCCAACGCACCAATTAAGGCTCACCCCTGCCATTGCGGGTGCGTACGTGTATCATTTTACGTTGGAGGAACTGATGAAACGCTATAGCGATGATTCCCAAACTGACAAAAGAAAGATTGAGACGCAAGTGGCAGGCTTAAAATCCATAATCACATGGTTTGCCAATCAGACCATTCAAGAATGCCGAGAAGCATGCGGGGGAAAAGGATATCTATTGGAGAACCGAATTGCGGATTTAAAAGGCGATGTGGATATCTTTACCACTTTTGAAGGAGACAACACCGTATTGCTGCAATTGGCAGCCAAAGGCATTCTTTCCGATTTCAGGGCCGAATTCAATAGTGCTGGTTTTGCATCGGTGTTGAAACTGTTGCAAACCCAACTTTCGGACAAGCTTACTGCTATCAACCCATTATATTCCAACAAAGTTGATGCAGAGCATTTGTACAATCCAAAGTTCCATAAGCATGCTTTCAGCTATAGGACGAGAAGATTGACCTATACGTTGGCCATGCGTATCAGAAACTATATTAAAAAGGGAGTTCCGTCCTACCAAGCATTCCTTAAGGTACAAACCCACTTATTGGCCTTGGGAAAAGCGTATAGCGTGGAACTGGCCTATATTACCTTTTGCGATCATTATGAAAATATTATGGACCAAAAATATAGGGGTTTGATGGAGAAAATCGGGTGTCTTTATGCTCTTGACCAAATCAATTCGGATGCCAGATGGTATTTGGAGCAAGGCTACATCGGGAGCACAAAGTCCAAGGCCATTCGTCAACGTGTCGAGCGGCTTTCCACAGAACTGAGACCACACATTGAAGTTTTGGTGGATGGTTTCGGCATCCCGGAACATTGCCTTACCGCACCAATTACGAAGTAATGGTTATTCTTGCTTTTTGATGAGCTGAGCGGTATCCAAAAACTCATCAATCGTAATCTTTGGCGTGCCATAAAGGTAAATAACGGCATCACCGGTAGCATTGATTTGAATATCTCTAAATGCATGGACGCGAGCATTGGCCTTTCCGATAATCGTAAGTTTACAGGACCCTATTTGCATGGCTTCACCTTTATACTTGGCATCTTCCAACAAATTGACCTGAAAGCTATCGGATGTACCTTCCATGGCCAAGGATGAATTCCCTTCCAAATCAACACCTCCTGTATTAATTTGGGCATAGACGTAGGCTTGTGCCCTTTTGTTCAGGTTGACGTTCAAAGAGTCGCCCTCCAAATGAAAATCACCGCTGCTGGTATCTTCCAAATTGATATCCATCAATGCTGCATTGGCCTTAATATCAAATTTGGTATTATTGAACCCGTCCACAAACAATTCATTGGACTCGATGATGTCTTTGGAAACCATGCTTCCGTTTTTTAAAGTTATTGCTTTAAGATCGGTGTAGTTAACGGTGATGTCCAACTGCTTTTTGGCCGTAACGTTGTAGTAAGCGCTTATCACCAAGGTATTGTCTGTGACCTCAAACTTTAGAATATCAATCAAATTATCATCGGCGATAATATGATATCCTGGTACGGATGATTTTTCAAGTGCAATCTCAAGGTCATCGTTCAGTACAACAGCATTGAACGGGGGTAGCTCTTCGCTCACCTCGGCAACGATACGACTGCCCTTTATTTTGGGTTTACGTTGTGCCGTGGATATAATGGGTGACAATATCAGGACTAGGATAAGTAACTTTCTCATGTTGTTCTCTTTGTGATGGGAAAAAATGGCTTTTAAAGATATGCAATTCGCTCCAAAAACGCTTCCAACAAAAAAGCCCATCCTAAGGGACGGGCTTTTCTTTAAGAGAAATGTATTCTTAATGGTTGAGTTCTTCCTCGTTCTCTTGAAGCGGAACGTTTTGCGGAACAAAATCCTGTCCTGCAATTATGTACTCCCCATTTTCGTATGTTTTGCTGTAGTCGTAGGCCCAACGGTAAACATGTGGAATTTTACCTGGCCAGTTTCCGTGCATATGCTCTTGTGGCGTGGTCCACTCCAATGTATTGGAACTCCATGGGTTTACAGGTCCTCTTTTACCGTAGAAGATGCTTGAAATAAAGTTGTACACAAATATCAACTGGGCCAAACCTGCGATAATCGCGAATACGGTCATCAATACTTGTACGTTGGTCAACTCATCGAACATTGGGAATGCCGTATTCTGATAGTAACGTCGTGGAACTCCTGCCATTCCAACAAAGTGCATTGGGAAGAACACCCCATAGGCACAAACTGCTGTAATCCAGAAGTGGACGTAACCCAAGTTTTTGTTCATCATACGTCCTTGGAACATTTTAGGGAACCAGTGGTAAACCCCAGCGAAAAGTCCATAAAGGGCCGATATACCCATTACCAAGTGGAAGTGAGCTACCACAAAGTAGGTGTCGTGCACGTTGATGTCCAAAGTACTATCCCCAAGAATTATTCCTGTAAGACCTCCTGTAATAAACGTTGAAACCAAACCTATTGAAAACAACATCGCAGGATTGAGCTGCAAATTACCTTTCCAAAGTGTGGTTATATAGTTAAATGCCTTGACCGCAGATGGTATCGCAATCAAAAGTGTTGTAAATGTAAATACAGAACCCAAAAATGGATTCATACCAGAGATGAACATGTGGTGTCCCCAAACAATGGTAGAAAGGAATGCAATCGCCAAAATAGACGCAACCATTGCCCTGTATCCAAATATGGGTTTTCTTGCGTTTGTTGACATTACTTCGGACGTGATACCCAAAGCTGGCAATAATACAATATATACCTCGGGGTGACCCAGGAACCAGAACAAGTGCTCATACAGTACCGGAGAACCTCCTTGATAATGCAAAACCTCACCTTGGATAAAGATATCCGACAAGAAGAAAGAAGTACCAAAGCTTCTATCCATAATCAACAGCAATGCTGCAGACAACAATACCGGGAAAGAGATTACACCGATAATCGCAGTTACAAAAAACGCCCAGATAGTCAAAGGTAAACGTGTCATGGACATTCCCTTTGTTCTTAGGTTGATCACGGTTACGATATAGTTCAACGACCCCAATAATGAAGAAGCGATGAATATAGCCATGGATACCAACCAAAGTGTCATTCCCATTCCAGAACCAGGCTGGGCCATTGGCAATGCACTCAGGGGCGGATAAATGGTCCAACCCGCAGCGGCCGGTCCAGCTTCCAAAAACAAGCTAATCACCATAATTACCGAGGAAACAAAAAACAACCAATAGGAAACCATATTCAAGAATCCCGAGGCCATATCCCTGGCCCCAATTTGAAGCGGAATCAAAAGGTTACTGAAGGTACCGCTCAGTCCTGCTGTCAATACAAAAAATACCATAATGGTACCGTGAATGGTCACCAATGCCAAATAAATATCGGCATCCATTACCCCATCTGGGGCCCATTTTCCCAAAACAGCTTCAAAAATTGCAAAAGATTCACCGGGCCAAGCCAATTGCATTCTAAACAACAGTGACATGGCAATACCTATGAATCCCATTATAAGACCGGTAATCAGATATTGCTTGGATATCATCTTGTGGTCCTGACTGAAGATGTATTTTGTTATGAAAGTTTCCTTATGGTGATGTCCGTGATCATCGTGGTGATCATCGTGATTTACATGGGCTACTTCAGACATATTCCAATTAATTTTTCGTTATTCTTTTTTTTTGTTTTTTTATTCTTCCGAAGAGGTTTCTTCCATAGCAACGTCATTGCCATCCTCTGAGTTAAATGCCTGTGCTTCGGACTCATCGACCATTACGGTTTCTTTGAAAGTCTTTTGTTCGGCAAGCCATTTATTGAACTCCTCTTCGGTTTCCACTATAATCTTCATCTGCATGTTATAGTGGGATTTTCCACATATCTTATTGCACAGCAAAACATAATCAAATTCCCATGGATCGGAATTAGGGTCTCCTTCTGCTGCTCTTTGCGCTCTAATGGCATTAGTTCTTTTTACCTTGTCAACCACATCCGGATTTAAACGCATTTCTTCGGTGGTAACGGTAGGTGTGAAGGAAAACTGTGTAACCATTCCGGGAACGCAGTTCATTTGTGCCCTAAAATGGGGCATGTAAGCAGAGTGCAACACATCCTGTGACCTCATTTTAAAGTTTACCTTTCTTCCAACAGGTAAGTGCAGTTCTTTAACAATAATGTCATCTTCGGCATTGGGGTCGGATTCATTCAATCCAAGTACGTTGGCGTTCGCTATATCGATTAACCTAACATTGGCTTCTCCAAGTACGTTGTCGTCTCCTCCATATCTTGCGGTCCAGTTAAATTGTTGTGCATAAAGCTCAACAATCAACGGGTCATCATCCTCATTGATATCCATAATATTGGTCCAGGTGTACAAACCCCAAAGAATCAACCCTGCAAGCACAATCACCGGGATAATGGTCCATATAAATTCCAATCTATCATTATCGGCGAAGAAAAGTGCTTTTCTGCCTTTCTGCCCTCTGTATTTGTAACCGAAGTAGTGCAGCAAGGCTTGCGTTATTGTTTGCACGAAGAATATAATGGCCATGGACACCCACATCAACTGGTCGTACTCACCACCGTGTTCTGATGCTGCTTCGGGCAACAGTACTTTGGTATACTTGGCAAAACTGAAAATAGTGATTCCGTAAATAAAGATCAGAAAGGCAAACAACAGGTAGCCGTTGTTCTTGTTGTCGGAATCGTTCGCAATTTCATCGCGCTCTGTCTTAGTTTGCGATAATTCAAAAATTTTGGTCATTTGCCAAATTGCAATCGCAACTAATACTAAAACAGTAAATGTTAATAATGCAGTCATCGTATATCTATCTAAGACTTAAATCGTATTGTATTAATAATGAAAATGTCTACTCTCCTCAATAAAGGGGTTTCGTTTGGGCTGCAAAGGCGCCTTGGTCAAGGCCGTGAACACCCAATACACAAACAAACCTCCGAAGAACAAAATACCACCAATCTCTGGCAAGCCAATGTACCATTGGTCACCGACCGTTGCAGGCATTATCATATTAAATATATCTAAATAATGGCCAAAAAGGACCACAATACCGGTCATAATAACAAACCAGTTGATTCTTTTGTAATCACTGTTCATCAGCACCAACAATGGGAATATAAAGTTCAAGGCCAACATACCAAAGAATGGCAATTTGTAATCTTGAAAACGAGCAATATAATATGTTACCTCTTCGGGTATATCTGCGTACCATATTAGCATAAACTGGGAAAACCAAAGGTAGGTCCAGAATATACTGATACCGAACATAAACTTGGCCAAATCATGAATATGGCTGTCGTTAACTTGTTCCAAATACCCTTTTGATTTTAGGTAAACCGTAACCATGGCTATAACCGTGATACCGGAAACGAACATACTGGCAAAAACATACCATCCGAACAGTGTACTGAACCAATGCGGGTCAACACTCATGATCCAATCCCAGGACATCATGGATTCTGTAATTAGGTAAAAAACCAAGAATCCTGCTGACCATCTAAAGTTTTTCACAAAGTTGGAGTTATCATCGGACTCGTCTTGAGCCAAGGACAATTTTCTTGAATACTGACGGTAGAAAATCCATCCTCCCAAGAATATGGCCGCTCTAATCAAAAAGAAAGTCGGGTTTAAATATCCAGCTTTACCTTGCAACAGTTTATCGTGCGCTACGGTTTCTGCATCCATCCAAACGAACATATGGTTCATGTGTAATGTGGATAGCAATAAAATTACAAATACAATGATTCCACCTGGCACCAAGTAAGCCGTAATTCCTTCCATAACCCTAAAGAGCAATGGAGACCAACCAGCCTGTGAAGCGCGCTGTATGGCATAAAAGGCCAAAACACCCAACGAAATCATAAAGAAAAAGAATGCAGCTACATAAAGTGCAGACCAAGGTCTGTTCTGTAATTTGTGCAACAAATGAGTATCGTGGGATGCGTCATGCTCCGCCCCGTGAGATGCTTCTGCAGCGTGACCCTGTTCTTCTACATGGTCCGTTGCCTCTTCTGCATGTCCACCGCCATGACCATCGTCATGTACCGCTACCATGGCCTTGGCCTCTTCCACAGTTGATGGGGCCGATAAAAAACCAATTGCAAGGAAAATAAATCCAAGCCCCATGGCTATGAAAGATCCTATTCTAAGTTTGTTTGAAAAGGTGTACATAGTTTAGTCTTATCCTATTATTTTGTTAGGTCTTCCTTTAACTTCATCACATATTCGGATACTTGCCACATCTCTTTTTCATTGGCGAACTGCGAGGCGTATGAGCCCATAGAGTTCAATCCATAATAAACAGCGTGGTATGTAGTTCCTACCGTAATATTTCTGGCTACATCATCATAGCTGGGAACACCCAATATTTTTTCTCTTTTTACAAGATTTCCTTGTCCATCTCCTTTAGGACCATGGCATATGGCACAATAAATTGCGTAGAGCTCTGCTCCTTTAGCCAAGTTTTCTTCACGGTTCAAAGAGTCCAATGGACTAGTGTTCAATCTTGCTAGTTCTTTACCTTCCGGAGTGTTTTCGAACTCATAGGGCATATATCCTCTAGAGATAGTTCCCTCTGCGGGCAATAGTGCCTCCGTGCCATCAGGAAACAATCCATTGTCCACGCCTTGGTAGGTTTCATATCCTACGGGTTCGTACATGTCTGGCATGTATTGGTAGTTTGGACTATTCTTATCTGCACATGAGGCAGCTAACAGCACCAAGACCAACGCAACACTTATTTTACCTAATTGCTTCATATTATTAAGACTCCTTTTCTGTAACTTTTACTTCTACCGCACCAGTTTCCCACAACAGCTCGGCAAGTTCATTTTCGTTATCGCTCAAGCCAATTTCCATTAAAAAATGGTCGTCAGTTGTACGTTTATCGGGATTTTCCGCTTTTTTAAAAGGCCACATTCTACTTCTTAGATAGAAGGTGATTACCATTAAGTGGGCGGCAAAGAAAACCGTAAGTTCGAACATGATAGGCACAAAGGCCGGCATATTCTCCAAGTAACTAAAACTTGGTTTACCACCGATATCTTGGGGCCAATCCTCGATCATGATATAATTCATCATAACTATGGCAACCGTTAACCCCAAACATCCATATAGGAAAGAGGTAATAGCGATACGGGTATCCGCTAAGCCCATCGCCTTGTCCAAACCGTGAACAGGAAACGGCGTGTACACTTCTTCTATATGATGGTGCTCTGCCCTAACCTTTTTTACGGCATGCATCAACACATCGTCATCGTTGTAAAGTGCCTGTATAACTTTTGATGCCATAATTATTTTTTATTGTTTAACAACTTTGCTTGTCCTGCCCAATCGTCTCTCTGTGCACGACCTGGGAACTTTCCGGTTATAGAATCAAGCAAATCATACTCCTTTTCGGTCATTCTAGCGACTTGGGCATAGGTAAATATGCCAATTTCGTTCAAGGTACGCTCCATTTCGGGACCAACCCCTTTTATTTTTTTCAAATCGTCTGGGGTTTCTGTAGCCGCATCGAAAGTACCAATGGAACCAAGCAACTCGGACACTCCCACTTTATCACCAACAGTCGGTTTGGGCTCACCCATCAAAACGTCATCGGTTATAGGCTCATCGTAGCTCACAACTTTGTTGACATTCGTTGGCATTTCATAAAGAGGCTTACCAGCATCCCTTAATTTTTTATATTTCTCACCGGATGCTTTCAAGATGGATTTTACCTCTGCCTGCGCAATTACCGGGAATGTTCTCGAGTACAACAGGAACAGTACAAAGAAGAATCCAATAGTTCCAATAAAGATTCCGATATCCACAAAGGTTGGGGAGAACATCGTCCAAGAAGACGGCAAGTAATCCCTGTGCAATGAAGTCACAATAATCACAAAACGCTCGAACCACATCCCTATGTTCACCACTATGGAAATAAAGAAGGAGAACATGATACTGGTACGAAGTTTCTTGAACCACATGAACTGTGGCGAGAACACGTTACAGGTCATCATGGACCAATAAGCCCACCAATAAGGTCCAGTGGCCCTATTCAGGAATGCATATTGTTCGTACTCCACACCGGAATACCAAGCAATGAAAAGCTCCGTGATATACGCACACCCAACAATGGAACCTGTGATCATGATTACTATGTTCATCAATTCTATATGCTGAACCGTTATGTATGCTTCCAAGCCGCACACTTTACGCATAATGATCAAAAGTGTGTTCACCATGGCAAAACCGGAGAAAATCGCACCAGCAACAAAGTATGGTGGGAAAATGGTGGTGTGCCATCCTGGAATTACCGAAGTAGCAAAGTCAAAGGATACAATGGTGTGTACCGAAAGTACCAAAGGCGTGGCCAAACCAGCCAATACCAAGGAAACCTCTTCAAAACGTTGCCAATCCTTTGCACGACCTGTCCAACCAAAGCTCAACAGGCTATATATTTTCTTTTGGAATGGTTTTACCGCCCTATCACGAATCATGGCAAAGTCAGGCAGCAACCCGGTCCACCAGAAGACCAATGATACAGAAAGGTAGGTCGATATCGCAAACACATCCCAAAGCAGCGGTGAATTAAAGTTTACCCAAAGCGAACCAAATTGGTTCGGAACGGGAAGTACCCAGTAAGCCAACCAAGGACGTCCCATGTGAATGATAGGAAACAAACCGGCCTGGATCACCGAGAAAATGGTCATCGCCTCAGCTGAACGGTTAATGGCCATTCTCCATTTTTGACGGAAAAGCAATAGTACCGCTGAAATCAGTGTACCTGCGTGACCAATACCCACCCACCATACAAAGTTGGTGATATCCCAGGCCCAGTTAACGGTTCGGTTAAGACCCCAAACCCCAATACCTGTGGAAATGGTATAAATGATACATCCTAGACCCCAGAGGAATGCCACTAATGCAATGGAGAATACAATCCACCAATGTTTATTGGCCTTTCCTTCAACCGGACGGGCAATGTCCACGGTTACATCGTGGTATCCTTTGTCTCCGACCACTAAGGGCTTTCGAATAGGTGCTTCGTAATGCGACGCCATAATTTATCTTCTAGTTACTTCTTTTTTTATTGATTAAGCCTCGTTGGTATTTCTGACCTTAACATGGTAGAACACGTTTGGTTTTGTGCCCACATGCTCCAACAAATGGTACATTCTGTCATCCTCCTTCAGCTCCGCCACTTTACTGTCGTGATCGTTTATGTCACCAAATACCATGGCTCCACTGCTACATGCCGCAGAACAAGCTGTTTGGAACTCTCCATCTTTAATGACTCTGCCATCTCTTTTGGCATCCAAAATAGTTTTCTGAGTCATTTGGATACACATGGAACATTTTTCCATAACACCTCTTGAACGAACGTTAACATCCGGGTTGATTACCATTTTACCCAAATCGTTGTTCATGTTAAAGTCAAACTCGTCGTTGTTGTTGTACAAGAACCAGTTGAACCTACGAACTTTATATGGACAGTTGTTGGCACAATATCTTGTACCTACACAACGGTTGTATGCCATATGGTTTTGACCTTGTCTACTGTGCGATGTCGCAGCAACAGGACAAACTGTTTCACATGGTGCGTGATTACAGTGTTGACACATTACTGGCTGGAAAGCCACTTGTGGATTGGCAGATGGGTCTTCCATTTCCCTGAATCCTCCGAGAGAACCATTATCTCCCCAAAGACCATCCATTTCTTCCTTCTTCTCATTATCTCCTTCAAAAGTCTCTTCGGAAGAATAATATCTATCTATTCGCAACCAGTGCATATCTCTGGAACGACGAATTTCGGCCTTACCCACCACTGGAACATTGTTTTCCGCATGGCAAGCGATTACACAAGCACCACATCCAGTACAAGCGTTCAAGTCGATGGACAAGTTAAAGTGATGCCCAATACTTCGATCAAACTCCTCCCAAAGATCGGCGTCAGGTGATGTCACAGGGATTTCCTGATGATTCAAAGACACGTGTGGCATTGGGTTCCATTCCGAATGGTCTTTCGTATTGAAAATCTCCAAGGTAGTTTCCTTGATGATATCCCCTCTACCCATCAATGTTTTCTGTGATTGCACACAGGCAAACTCATGTACTCCAGAAGCTTTTTCCACAGTTACGGATTGCACATTAGAGAAGTTGCCATACAAGGTATAAGCATTAACTCCGGTTGCCATCTCTTCCTGCATTCCGGCCTTTTTGCCATAACCAAAGGATAAACCAACGGTTCCGACAGCTTGACCTGGTTGAACAATAACAGGTACATTTTCCAGAACCTTACCGTCAACAGTCAAGTTTACATAACTACCATTAAGTCCTCCATCGGCCACGATGGTATTTTCAAGCCCCCAAGATTCAGCATCCGCTTTGGAAACGGTCACATAGTTATCCCAAGACACCCTTGATATTGGATCAGGGAACTCTTGCAACCATGGGTTGTTGGCCTGACGTCCGTCTCCCATACCAACTTTGGAATAGAGCACCAATTCGGTTCCTTGACTTGTTGCATTCACCAAAGAACGAATTGCCGAAGCAATCGGAACAATCTCTGGCTGCTCTTCTTCCGAATCAGCGGAAGTCGTTTCCTCAACATCCTCAGTAGCTATAGCAGGTGCTGCAAAAACACCATCCTGCAATGCTTGGTTCCATGACCCACCTTGAAGCACATCAGTGCCCCAGGTTTCCTTAATGTATTCATAATACGTTTTCTCGATGCCCATCCACGTTAAAAGTGCTGTTTGAAACTGTTTCGTATCAAACAACTCACGAATGGCTGGTTGCATCAAGCTATATTCTCCTTTTTTAAATTCAGCATCACCCCAAGACTCCAAGTAATGCGAAGCTGCCGCCACGTAGTTTGAAGCTTGAGCTGTTTCATCATTAGTGTATGCAAAGTCAACGGAAACATCCACTTGCCCAAGTCCCGCAAGGAATTCCTCAGCATTTGGCAATGTATATGCTGGGTTAACCCCATCCATAATCAACGCACCTACGCGACCTGCGTTCATATCGGCAATCAACTTGCCTACTTTTGTAGCATCTCCTTGGCGCACATATTTTGGCTTCTCAGCGTCAAACGCTTCACTGCCCAATAATTTATTGATTGCCAAAACAACAGTCTGGGCGTTTTCGTCATTAAGACCACTTACCACAACTGCTTTACTTCCTGCTCTTTTGATTTCAGCAGCTACTTTGTCAACAGCTTCATCCACATCAGAAGTTCCACCACCAACACTACTGCCATTTAACTTACCATATAACTTGGCAAGAGCAATTTTTTGTTGGGTCGGGGTCATTGGATAACGCTTGTCAGCATTTGCACCCGTTAAAGACATATTGGACTCCAGCTGCACATGCTTGGACATTTTCCCGTTTTTGGGCACACGACCTTTGGCATATCCTGAATCGTATCCTCCACCTTGCCAATCACCAAGAAAATCTGCTCCAAAGGAAACAATCAAATCGGCCTTTCCGAAATTGTAATCGGCCAAGGCACGTTCACCATAAGCTTTTTGGTAAGCATTCAATGCCGCATCTTCGGAAATGGCATCGTAAACCACGTGGTTCACATTTTCTCCGTAGGCCTCTTTAAAATCAGCAATCAATTTTGTGGTTGATGGGCTGGCATAAGTCTGTGTCAACAATACCACTTGCTTGTTGGAACCTTTCAAGGCGTTCAACTTTGCTTTCATTGTGGCATCCAACACCTTCCACTCGATTGGCTCACCATTGGCCATGGGCCCTTGAACTCGCTTGCTATCGTACAAAGTCAATACGGATGCCTGCACTCTGGCATTGGCACCTCCATTGATCTTGGCATCGGTATTGTTTTCGATTTTGATGGGCCTACCTTCTCGGGTTTTCACCAAGATGCTGGCAAAATCAAAACCATCGGCAATAGTAGTTGCATAGTAATTGGCCACACCGGGAACAATACTATCAGGCTGCACCACATAAGGTATGGATTTATGAACAGGACCTTCACAGGCTGCAACGGTTGCTGCTGCTGTACTGAAACCTACATATTTCAAGAAATCCCTACGGGATGTATTGGAGGCGGACAAATTTTCCTTGTCGCCCAAAAAATCATCAACGGGAATCTCTTCGGTAAACTCGTTGTTTCTTAGCGCCTCAACAATGGAATCGTTCGGATTCAACTCCGCTTCACTTTTCCAATATTTTTTGTTTGATGCCATACGATATATCTGAGATTATCTTCTTTTAATTCTTAATAGTGACACTTTCCGCATTCCAAACCACCCATCATTGCGGCGGTCAATTCCTCAACACCATACTTTTTGGACAGCTCCTCGTGGATTGCCTCATAGTATGCATTGCCTTCAACCTTGACATTGGTCTCGCGGTGACAATTGATACACCACCCCATGGTCAAAGGCGCATGCTGATACATGATTTCCATTTCCTCCACCGGTCCATGACATGTCTGGCACTCCACACCGGCCACGGAAACGTGCTGCGAGTGGTTGAAGTAAGCAAAATCCGGCAGGTTGTGGATTCTCACCCACTCCACTGGCTGTGTTTCACCCGTGTAACTTTGATTTTCTTCGTCCCACCCTACTGCTTTGTATAATTTTTTGATTTCACCCGTGTAGAATTCATTGGTATAGCCATTCGCCAAATCCTCAGCAGAAGGACCTTCTGGATTACCGGTGTATTCGTAAATGGATTTATGACAGTTCATACAAACATTTAAGGAAGGGATTCCCGAATGCTTGGAAGTTCTGGCAGAAGAGTGACAGTATTTACACTCAATCTTATTGTCTCCTGCATGAATTTTATGGGAATAATGAATAGGTTGTACCGGAGCATAACCTTGGTCCACGCCCACTTGCATCATCCAGCCATAAGCGAAATAAGCACTTGCCAACAGCAAGAACACTACACTTACCAAAACCAAGAATTGGTTTTGAACGAATGCCTTCCATAGCGGTAAGCGTTTTTCTTTTTCTTTTTCAAGGACAACACCATTGGCTTCAGCAATTCTGCGCAAGGTCTTGTTCACCAAAATCAACATGATCACCAAGAGACCAAAAACAAGCGCTAAAGCCCCAAGTATCATCTCATTGGATATTCCAGAGCCCGAACCTTCGGACGCTCCACCTCCAGCAGCCGTCGCCGCAGCAGCTGGTGCCGGTGTTGATGGTGGCGCAGCAGTGTAGGCCAAAATATCATCAATGTCTTGATTTGACAAGGTTGGGAATGCCGTCATCGCAGCCTGATTGTACTCTGCGTAAATCTTGTTTGCATAGGCATCGCCAGAGGCGATCATGCCGGCACTGTTTTTGATCCACGCATAAAGCCACTCTTTATCCAAACCTTCATCCTCCGCCAATCTCGTTTCCACATTGGCCAATGCAGGACCCGTCATCTTACGTTCCAATGCGTGGCATGCAGCACAATTTTGATTAAAAAGTTGCTTACCCTTTACCGGATCTCCTCCAGCAGCATCGGCAGTTTCCTCTGCAGCTACCTCAGCAGCGGCTTCAGCTTCTTCCTGTGCATAAAAAGATGTGGAGAACAATAGGAGCGATAAACCTAAAACTTTAGAAAATAAATGGCGGTATAAAACCTTTTTCATATTCGTGAAATTTCAATCGAAATCTTTGGCATGGTTCTTTCTATTGAGTTTGAGAGCAATAGCTTTTTACCCCACCAAGAATGGCAACAAAAGTAAGACATACAGTCATTTTTTGAAATCTTAAGGTATTCATAACTTATAATTTATAAAGATTCTAAATAACTTGACCCCAACTTGTTTAATCCAGAATAATCTACATTTGCACAAAGCTTATATTACAAAATACTGGAACTATATGAAAACAACAGTGTTTACGGCAATTTTAATTGGTTTGACAGCTCAGGTTTTGGCTCAAGATGGACAAGTCACGATTCAACAAGACCCTAAAATAAACGAATTGGTAAAACTTTATACCAATGTTCATGCGAACAGTGGATTTTATCAAATTCAAGTAGGTTTTGGCAATTTTAAGAAGGCGCAGGACCTACTGGACCAAGTAGAGATAGATTTTCCCAACTGGTATTCCAAAATAGAGTTTGAATCACCAACTTACCGAGTTAGGCTTGGAAGATTTAAAACCAAACTGGAAGCGGAAAGAAAGTATTTGGAGGTTCGAAAAAAATATCCAGATGCCATGCTTTTAAAGCCAGACGAAAGAGAAAACAAATCATAAAAAAATCCCGCCTTTTGAGCGGGATTTTTTATTTATCTAATTTAATTTATCCTTTACAGCTTTTTCTTCACTGCAACTTCTTGGAAGGCTTCGACAATATCCCCTTCCCTGATATCATTATAGTTCTTGATCTGCAATCCACAGTCATATCCTTTGGATACTTCTTTGACATCATCCTTAAATCGTTTCAACGAAGCTAATTCACCGGTATAGATGACCACACCATCCCTTATCAATCGAACACGTGAGTTCCTGAAGATTTTTCCACTGGTAACCATACAACCTGCAATGGTTCCGATTTTGGAAATCTTAAAGGTCTCCCTTATCTCCGCGTTACCTGTGATTTCCTCTTTCATCTCTGGAGACAACATACCCTCCATCGCATCTTTTAGATCATTGATGGCATCATAGATAATCGAGTATGTTCTGATGTCGATTTCCTCTTTGTCAGCAATAGATCTTGCATTGCCCATTGGCCTAACATTAAATCCGATAATAATCGCATCGGAGGCACTTGCCAACAACACATCGGATTCCGTAATGGCACCTACACCTTTGTGTATGATGTTCACCTGAATTTCATCGGTAGAGAGTTTCTGGAACGAATCGGTCAACGCTTCTACGGAACCGTCCACATCACCTTTAAGGATAATGTTCAGTTCTTGGAAGTCGCCTAATGCAATTCTACGTCCAATCTCATCCAAAGTGATATGACGTTGCGTTCTTACGGATTGCTCACGCTGCAATTGCGAACGTTTTGCGGCAATCTGTTTTGCTTCACGCTCATCTTCCAACACATGGAATCTATCACCTGCTTGTGGCGCTCCATCCAGTCCTAAAATTGAAATTGGCGTGGACGGCCCGGCACTTTGTATGTTGTTTCCTCTTTCATCCTGCATGGCTTTGACCTTACCGCTGCAGGTACCTGCCAATACATAATCGCCTATGTTCAACGTACCGGTCTGCACCAAAATCGTGGCCACATAACCTCTACCTTTATCCAAGAAGGCCTCTACTACCGTTCCTGTTGCCAGTCGGTCTGGATTTGCTTGCAGCTCCAATAATTCGGCCTCCAACAATACTTTCTCCAACAACTCTTTTACACCTTGACCTGTCTTCGCTGAAATATCGTGGGATTGTACTTTACCTCCCCAATCTTCCACCAATAAGTTCATACTGGCCAAACCTTCTTTCACCTTGTCCGGGTTTGCTGTTGGCTTATCAACTTTGTTGATTGCAAATACTATCGGCACTCCCGCTGCCTGTGCGTGACTTATAGCTTCTTTTGTTTGCGGCATAATGTCGTCATCAGCAGCAATTACAATTATGGCAATATCGGTTACCTGGGCACCACGTGCACGCATAGCGGTAAACGCTTCGTGACCTGGTGTATCCAAGAATGTGATTCTTTGCCCATCTTCCAAAGCAACACTATAGGCCCCAATGTGCTGGGTAATTCCACCACTCTCACCTGCGATCACATTTTCTTTCCGGACATAGTCCAACAAGGACGTTTTACCATGATCAACGTGGCCCATCACCGTAACGATCGGGGCACGCGGCACTAAGTCTTCGGGAGTATCTTTGACTTCCTCAATCGTCTCCTCGATTTCAGCAGTAACGAATTCAACTTCGTAACCAAATTCATCGGCAACAATGGAAAGTGTTTCGGCGTCCAAACGCTGGTTCATAGTTACCATAATACCGAGCGACATACAGGCCGAAATAATTTGTGTGGTCGAAACATTCATCATGGTAGCAAGCTCGTTAACCGTGACAAACTCGGTTACTTTAAGCGTTTTGCTGTCCATTTCTTGCTGCTCAAGATCTTTCTCCGTTTGTTGACGGTGCTGATCTCTTTTCTCCCTACGATATTTGGCTCCTTTGCCCTTACTGGATTTACCTTGAAGTTTTTCCAAGGTTTCCCGTACTTGTTTTTGTACTTCTTCTTCGGTAGGCTCTACCTTAGGCGCGGATGAACGCTGTCCTTTTCTAGCAGCACCTCCTCGAGTATTTCGAGCTCCACCAGATTGCGGGCCGTTCTTAACTATTCTTCTACGGCGTTTTTTACGATCCCCGCTATCGGACGAACTACCTTTACTGGATTTTTGAGTGTCCTCTTTTTTCTTTTTGACAGGCTTTTTAAACTGCGAAAGATCAATCTTGTCACCGGTAATCTTGGGACCTGAAAGCTTTTGGTATTTTGTCTTTATGGTTCCGTCTTCGGTTCCTTCGGACTCTTCTTTAGCATCGGCACCTTCTTGTTTGGCCTCTTCTGCCTCTTTTTTCTCAGGAGCTTCCGTCTTTTCAGACTTTTCCTTAGCCGGCGCTTCTTCCTTTACTTCCTCCTTAGCTTCAGCTTTTTTGGGCTCAACTTTTGGAGTTTCCTCCTCTTTTGGCTTCTCTTCCTTGGGCTTCTCCGATTTTTTGTCCAAATCAATTTTGCCCACGGTCTTGGGCCCAGAAAGTTCAGCTTTGGCTTTTACCACATGCTGCTCTGCTTCCTTTTTCTCTTTAGCCAACCTGCGCTCTTCCTGTTCTTTCTCCATTCGGATGCGAATAGCCTCCTTCTCCTTGCGCTTTTCCTCACCAACTTCCTTGGAAGCGACCTTTTTGCTCTTATCCGTTTGGAACTCATCCAACAGAACTTGATACACCTCATTGGATATCTTAGTGGTAGGTCGTGCTTCTACCTCATGCCCTTCCGAGGAGAGGTAATCGACTGCCCTATCCAGTGAAATGTTCAATTCTCTGAGAACTTTGTTAAGTCGTATTGTTGGATTTTCTGCCATAAATAATTTTACTTGCCCTAAATTTTCGCTGCTAATATAAGCCTAATCTTCAAATTCTTCCTTGAGGATGCGAACGACCTCTTGGATTGTTTCTTCTTCAAGATCGGTTCGTTTCACCAAATCTTTCACATCTTGTTCCAAAACGCTACGTGCGGTATCAAATCCAATCTTCTTGAATTCTTCGATCACCCAGCTTTCTATCTCATCGGAAAACTCGGTCAATTCCACATCTTCTTCAACGCCTTCACGGAACACATCTATTTCATAACCAGTCAATTGACCAGCTAATCGTATGTTATGCCCACCTCTACCAATAGCCTTGGAAACCTCTTCGGGCTTTAGGTATACTTGAGCTGTCTTTTTCTCATCGTTCAATTTAACGGATGATACCCTAGCAGGACTAAGTGCTCGGGTAACCATTAATTGCGGATTGTTTGTCCAATTGATTACATCAATATTCTCGTTGCCCAATTCACGAACAATTCCATGGATACGAGATCCCTTCATACCCACACAGGCACCTACAGGATCAATTCTATCATCATAAGAATCCACTGCCACCTTCGCTTTTTCTCCTGGGATACGGACTGCCTTTTTAATGGTGATCAATCCATCGAACACTTCAGGGATTTCCTGGAAGAACAATTGCTCCAAGAAAATAGGAGATGTTCTGGACATAATGATGGCCGGCTTGTTTCCTTTAAGCTCTACACTCTCAATAATTCCACGTACGTTGTCCCCTTTACGGAAAAAGTCGGATGGAATCTGCTTCTCTTTTGGTAGTATGATTTCATTTCCTTCATCATCCAACAAAATTACGGCACGGTGTCTAATGTGATGTACCTCAGCAGTATAAATTTCACCTTCCAAATCTTTAAATTGCTTGTAGATGGTGGTATTATCGTGCTCATGAATCTTAGAAATCAAATTTTGACGCAATGCCAAGATCGCCCTTCTTCCAAGATCGATCAATTTAACTTCTTCCGAAACATCCTCCCCAACTTCAAAATCGGGTTCAATTTTTCTTGCTTCGGTCAAAGAAATCTCTTCATTCGGCTCTTCCACTTCGCCATCTTCAACAACGATTCGGTTTCTCCATATTTCCAAATCCCCTTTATCTGGGTTGATAATGATATCAAAATTGTCGTCAGAACCAAATTTTTTCTTGAGCGCACTTCGGAAGACTTCTTCCAAAATCGCCATAAGGGTCACCCTGTCAATAAACTTATCGTCCTTAAACTCCGAAAAGGATTCGATGAGCGCTAGGTTTTCCATTTTCTACTACAATTAAAATTTTAATTTAACTTTTGCCTCTTGAATGTCAGAAAATGCGATTTCCTGCTTTTTCTGCACTG